>WNGJ01009723.1_pt1 | contig 10873 bp, 5 predicted proteins | sample 5400611 | NCBI WGS metagenome assembly WNGJ01 (sample SAMN13153375, study PRJNA577476) | soil metagenome | isolation source: 40 cm soil or saprolite under Garry oak tree replicate 1 | place: USA:California | collected 2016-06-15 | reverse complement strand
CTGCAATTCCTGCATCCGACTGCGCAGGTGCGGGATCAGCTTCAACTTTTTCGAAACTTGGAATCACGCGCGCGCTCGGGCGACCAGATTCAAGGCCAGAGCCCGCCACAAGATCGAGAACGTCGATTACAACGTGCTCCGGCCGTAATTGCCTTCATCCTGCTTAATGTCGGAGCTTTTTGCATCGAGCTGTGGCGAGGCGCGCTGACCAATCCGATTATCCTGCATCGACTCGGCGCGCTGGATTTTTATGCCGTTATCAGCAAAGGCGAATTTTGGCGGCTCTTCACCGCGCTTTTTCTCCACTACAACCTGCTTCATCTCGTTTTTAATCTTTTCGCTCTCTATGTGCTCGGCCCTCCTTTGGAACGGACCATCGGCACAGTCCGATTCGCAATGTGCTACCTGATCGCCGGAGTCGGATCAACGGCTGGCGTTGTATTGTTGACGGTCATAAAAATTGTCCGGCCAGCTGAGCTTGTTGGCGCGTCTGGTTGCGTGATGGGAATTGTCGGGGCCTGGGCCGGATTTCTTGTTCGCCATCGCCACGTTTGGCAGGCGCGGCAACGACTTCTCAACATTCTGCTCATCATCGCCATCCAAATCGTGTTCGATATTTCGACACCGCAAGTCAGCACATCAGCGCATTTATGCGGTTTGGTAACCGGTTTTGCGATTGGCCTGGTGGTCGCGCCGAAGAGAACCTCGTTTTGACGACCGCTCTAAAAGGAAATTTGGCGCGAGTTATGCATCTTGGACGCTAAGAAACTTGCCGCTCGAGGATTTTTCGACAATTTGCCATTTCGCCGCCACTCATGCCGACTTTTCAGATTTATAACGTAATCCCCACCCTTCCCGCGGTGCTGGAGCCGCTTCGGGAAATGACTTTCAATCTGTGGTGGACTTGGGAACCATCGGCCCGCCGGCTTTTCCGCCATCTCGATCCCGATCTATGGAACCGGACCAATCATAATCCGGTGCGCATGCTTCAGCTCTCGCGACAGGCGCGACTGGAAGAACTCGCTCAGGACAAAAGTTTTCTTCGCGAACTGAAGGAGGTCCACGATGCTTTCCGGAATTATCTCGTCCGCCAGGACACGTACGGGAAAACCGGAGCCGGCGCTGCGATCAAAAGACCGGTCGCGTATTTCTCGGCCGAGTTCGGATTTCACGAAGCGATCCCCAATTATTCCGGCGGCCTTGGCATTCTCGCCGGCGACCATTGCAAATCTGCGAGCGATCTCGATCTAAACTTCGTCGCCGTCGGCCTGCTTTATCGGCACGGCTATTTTCGGCAGGAAATCGACAAGGACGGGGCGCAACACGCGGTCAGTCTCAATCAAAATTTTCACCATTTGCCGATCCGCGAGGTCCAGCGCGATGGCGCAGGGCTTCTTATTTCAGTCCGAATTTTGGACCGCGAAGTGTTTGCCAAAGTCTGGCAACTGCCAGTCGGCCGAATCGATTTGTTTCTGCTCGACACCGACATTCCGGAAAACAATGCCGAAGATCGGCTCATCACCGCCGAGCTTTATGGCGGTGACCAGGAAATGCGGATGCGGCAGGAAATCGTACTCGGTATTGGCGGCGTAAAAGCGCTCAAAGCGCTCGGGATCGATCCGGAAGTTTTCCATATGAACGAAGGCCATTCGGCCTTTCTCGCGTTGGAGCGCATTCGCCGCAAAGTCGTGGAGAAAAAACTCGAATTTTATTCGGCGCTGCAAATCGTGGCGTCGGCGAATATTTTCACCACCCACACTCCCGTCCCCGCGGGCAATGATTCATTCCCGCGCGAGATGATGCGCGAATATTTCGGGGATTTTGCCAAAGAGCTGGGCATTCCATTCGACGAGCTTTTCTCATTCGGCCAGACCCGGGTCGACCGTTCCGATCCGTTCAGCATGACCATTCTCGCGCTGCGGATGAGCCGTCATTCCAATGGCGTCAGTAAATTACACGGCGAAGTCAGCCGTTCGCTTTGGAGAGATGTTTGGAACGGCGTGCCCGTGCATGAAGTGCCGATCACCAGTGTGACCAACGGTATCCACACAAAAACGTGGATGGCGCCCGAGTTTTCCGCGCTCTATCGAAAATATCTTGGCGAATGGGAGGAGCACATCACCGAGCCCGATTTCTGGCGAGGCGTGATTGACATTCCAGATGCGCAGCTCTGGGAGACCCATCAGCAGTTGAAACATCGTCTGGTCGAGTTCGTGCGCGAGCGTGTCCGCATTCGCCGGGAACGCATCGGCGATTCGCCCGAAGCGATCCGCAATGTGAATCGGATTCTCGACCCGGAAGTTCTAACCATCGGTTTTGCGCGGCGGTTCGCGACCTACAAACGCGGCGCGCTTCTGTTTAGCGACAAAGAGAGATTGAAACGGTTGCTCAACGACACCACCCGGCCGGTCCAATTTATTTTTGCGGGCAAAGCGCATCCCCGCGATGAAGGCGGCCGCGCCCTCATCCAGGAAGTTTATCGATTCAGCCGAGAAGCCGGATTCGAAAATCGCGTTGTGTTCCTAGAGGATTACGACAGTTACATCGCCCGCCGCCTGGTGCAGGGTGTCGATCTTTGGTTGAACAATCCGCTGCGACCGATGGAAGCGAGCGGCACCAGTGGAATGAAATGCGCGCCGAATGGCGGAATTAATCTCAGCGTCCTCGATGGCTGGTGGCACGAAGGCTTCAACGGGAACAACGGCTGGGCGATCGCCGCTGAGATTTCCGATGGCACGGTCGAGTTCCAAAGCGCAGTGGACGCGAACAGTCTCTATCAACTGCTCGAGAACCAAATCATCCCGCTCTATTACGCGAAGCCTGACGGCAAACTTCCGCTCGCGTGGCTCCAGTTGATGCGGGAATCGATTCGCAGCGTGACGCCGGTGTTCAACACCCACCGGATGGTCAAGGAATACACCGAGCGGCTTTATATTCCCGCGGCGCGCTCACACGAAAACTTTGCCCAAAACGGTTGCGAACCGGCGACGCAGTTGAGCCGATGGAAAGCACGAATGCGTAAAGATTGGCCGCAAGTTCGGATCCACGACGTGCAGGTCGGCAACAAAGATCGACAAAACATTTTGGTCGGCGAATCGCTCCAGGTCAGCGCGCATGTCTACCTGGGAGATGTCGATCCAAACCACGTTCGGGTTGAAGCGTACCATGGCGAAGCCGACAACGGCGGAATCAAAAACCCGTCCGTCAGCGTTCTAAACGCAAGCGGGCGCAACGGCGACGGCAGTTATCTTTACCAGGGATCCGTGCCCGCTTCCGAGAGCGGCGCTTACGGGTTCAGTGTCCGCGTTGTCCCGATTCATCCGCACCTCATGCAATCCCACGAGCTGCGCTTGATCGCCTGGTCGTAAACTAATCGATCACGCTGACGGCGCGCATGAATTCGGAAAAATCCTTGCCGTTACGCGCGGCGTGATTAAGCGCATCCAGCCGTGCATCACCGAACGCTTCAGGCAATGCAACGCGGCGTGAGAGCGCGCCGCTGGCAAATACGAGTTCGTCCCATTGAATCGACGCGATCTGGTCGTTGAAACGCGCGACCGAGCGGCCGCGGAAAAATGCGCGGGTTGTTTCGGGCGGCGTAAAGATCGCGGTCTTGATCTCTTCCTCTTTGGCGAGACGTCGAATCGATCCCTGACGCGCCAGCTCGTAATACAAACCGGATTCAAGATCGACATTGTGATATTCGAGATCGATCGATTGCAGCCACGGATCGCTCCAGGAAAGCTTCTCTTCTTCCTGCAAAGCGTTGAGCAAAAACTTCTTGGCCACCCAATCGACCCGGTCGCGCGTGGTCATGACATCGCGCTCCAGATCATTGAGAACATTTTCCCATTCCCGCAAAATCCATTGTCGATCTTCGTCGGAAGAGTCATGGTCAATCTTGGCAGCGGCCTGCAAATAGATTCGCTGCACTTCAATCGCGGAAATCTTGCGACCATCCTTCAACTCGATGATCCAATCGCAATTCTGGTCGCGGCTGATCGATTTGTTGGCGTCGACCGGTTGAGCGATTTCGAGCTGCGGCGCTTCTCCGCGTTCGATCAAGCCGAGCACGAGCGCAGTCGTCCCGATTTTTAACGCAGTCGCCCATTCGCTCATGTTCGAATCGCCCAGAATAACGTGAAAGCGGCGATAACGGCTGGCATCGACGTGCGGCTCGTCGCGAGTGTTGATGAGCGGACGCCGATTCATGGTGTCGATGCTGACCACAACGCTGAAGAAATCCGCGCGCTGCGAAATTTGATAAAGTCCCGGCTGGCTCGAAGTGCTTTCTCCTTCCACGCCCATCTTGCCTGCGCCAGCGAAAATCTGGCGCGTGATCAAAAATGGCAGAATCGAGCTGACGATCCGGTCCCAGGGCACATCGCGCTGCATGAGATAATTATCGTGGCAGCCGTAGCTGTGACCGAAGAAGTCGGTGTTGTTCTTGTAGAGACGAACTTCGTGGCCGTTCGGCAATTTCAAATTTCTACGCCGCGCACATTCCGCCAAAATGCGCTCGCCGGCTTTGTCTTGAGTTACGATCTGGCGAAGCGTCGTGCATTCCGGGGTGGAATATTCCGGATGCGCGTGATCGTTGTAAAAGCGCGCGCCGTTCGACAGGACGAGGTCGCTTTTGATTTCCTCGAAACTGAGTGGGCGGTTCTTATCGATCTCGTAATAAGCTGACTCGTCAGTGTCCTGCATCAGGGCCTTGGCGCGAAAGCCGCGCGCATCGAGATGCGGGTCCTCCAGCTCGTAATCCCATTTCATATGCGCACCGTGATCGGTGTAGCGCCGGACGAGCTCGATCGATTCGGCCACAACATCGACAGTCTCCGCGCCGTTGACGGTGATGCCGTATTCCGTCTCGAGACCAAAGACGCGGTTCATGTGTCGCGCCAAAGATTAGATGACACCGGAACTCGGGCGATCCGCCGAATCCGCGACTGGCCTGACCGGCGCAATCTTGACCACGTTTTCCGGATCATAATCGATCAGTTTAAGCCAATCTTCGGTGATATCGGTCGTCGGAAAGATGTCGTTCTCGGTGTACTCCGCGTCGAAGGCGAGGTGCAAATCCATTTCCCGAATCCCCTCCTCCTGCTGAGTGGCGATCGCACGCTTAATTGCGATCGCTTTCGCCCGCTCAACAATCGAGGCGATAATTGCGCCGCTGATGAGATCGCTCCGGTAAAGAATTTCTTTGCGTCCGCTGCGGAGCGTGACTTCGAGAAACTTGTTTTCTTCCCGGCGGGTAAATTGCCAATCGACGAAGCGCTCGATCAGTTTGTCCACCGCGGCTCCAATGTTTTCGGCTTCTTTGCCAAGCGCGCCGTCATATGGAAGATCAGGCGTAAGATAAATCCGATAAACCTCCCGGGCGCCCTCGCGATTCGGCCGATTCACTTTAATTTTACGGTCGATCCGGCCGGGCCGCAGAATCGCAGGATCGATCAAGTCAGCGCGATTGGACGCGAGAATGATCACGACATCGTTTAACGAATCGATCCCGTCCATCTCCGAGCAGAACATCGGCACGAGCGTGGAAAGGATATTCGAATGGCGCGAGGCGCGGCGCGTCCCGAGAATTGATTCCGCTTCATCGATAAACAGAAACGGCATGAATCCGTCGCGCCGTTTCTCGCGCGCGGTTGCGAAAATCTCGCGAACCATGCGTTCGGATTCGCCCACCCACATGTTTAAAATCTCGGGGCCTTTGACGTGCATGAAGTATTCCTTCATCTGCGCGCCGGTCTGTTCGCCAAGCTGTTTGGTCAAGTTGTAGGCGGTCGCTTTGCCGATGAGGGTCTTGCCACAACCAGGCGGGCCGTAAAGCAGGAATCCCTTGGGCGTGGCGTGTTGAAATTTTTTGAAAAGATCGACATGCAACAACGGAAGCTCGATCGCGTCCTTGATCGCCTGGAGCGCTTCTTCCTGGCCGCCGACTTTTTCCCAGGGCAACTCCGGCACAACATCGAGATAATGTTCGTGCGATTTGGTTGAGGACAACATCTCCAGCGCCATTCGGTAGTTTGAATCGACCCGCACTTCGTCGCCCGACTTTAAGGTTGATCCGGCAAGATCGGCTGAGCGCTGCAAAACAAGAGACTGGGTTCCGTGCTCAGAACCGACCCGTAATCGGTCCTTGCCGATCACTTCGGTGATTTTTGTGACCGGCCCGGCTGTTTCAAAACCAAGATCGCCGACGATGACGAAAGCTTCGTTGACCAGAACGCGCGTCCCCTTTTTCAATTTCGCCAGCGGAATGCGCGGATCGACGTTGCAGTAATAATCCGCGCCGCCAACGACGATGTGCGCCGTGTCTTTCGAGGTAGCGCCCAGAAATGTCCCGATCCGGTTGGCGGGGGACGTGACCTTCTTGATGACTTCTTCAAGTTTCTCGATCATCTGCCGCGCCTCCCCAATCATTTGGGATTGGTCCGAGACGTGCGGCCGCAGATCGAGCAAATCGCGGCGGACTGGATCGCCTGGCGGAAGCGAAGCGATCATGCGGTCGAGCTTGTCGAGCAAGGGAAGATTCGACGCGGGCTCGTCGAAGCTTTCGAACTCTCTGCTGCGCTCTTCGCTCATCGTAAAACCCAGTCCATTCCCGAATCGGAAGCGATTATAACTTTATCGTCCAAACTCCGCAACGTTCGACGCCGCCCGACTCAAAATGTTCAACCAGCGCCGTTGTGGCGCAGTTGCGAAAAATTGCTGCAAGAGCTTTGCCAAAGTTGCGGGTATCGGCAGCCGCCGTTACAATTCGCGTCTCACGAGGAGCCTTAGCTCAATTGGTTAGAGCGCCGCCCTGTCACGGCGGAGGTTGCGGGTTCGAGCCCCGTAGGCTCCGTAGGAGAATTTCACGAATCCAAGGTTTTCATGACGGATTCATGACAAATTTAGACCCGAAGAGAGCTGGCCGCTTTACTTTCCATTCAACGTCCGGATCAATACTTCCACAAATCGTGGCACAATTCCGCGATTCGCAGCGCTGCGTTGCGTAGAGAACTCCATGCGCGCCAGACTTACACATTCGTCCCATCGATGGTCTCGTGGCTTAAAGCCTCCCCTCGAATGGCATCCGGTGTCGTATGGGAGAACAATAACGTGACATTCGTCAGGTTTCGTTATTAAATCGATACTCACTCGTGTCGGCGGTCCGACGGAGTCACCATTTGGCTATGAAGACTAAAAGGCTCAGCAAAAAGATCCAACGGCTTGAAGCGCGCTTGCAAAAAGGTGCGAAGAAACTTGCAAGCCTGAAACAAAAACTCAGAGCGGCGGAGGCGACGAGATTAGCTAAGAGCAAGCGGAAACGCACAGCTCCGGCTCGGGAAGCTCTTATCCCTGTTAGGGTCGCTGCACTTCAAAAGAATCGACGACGCCTAACGACAAAGACCGCGCCCAAACCTGCGCGCGCGAGCGGACGGGTCTCTTTCAAGGAAGTGAAGGAAAAACGCCAGATCACGCCCGAACGACGTGCGCAGCTCTCAGCTGCGATGAAAGCCAGATGGGCCGCAAAAAGAGCGGCGGCGCCGGCGCCCCAAAACAATACTCCGGGGCAAGACTTTACGCTTGGAGAGCCCCCTCAACAGTAAGCTCGCTTAAGACGGGGACCTTTTGGTTACCAAGCGCCACTGGGGTGCGTTCGATGGTTGGCCCGGCGTTCGCAGCCCGCAGATCAAAGATTTCCGGCTAAAAAAAATCGTTAGGCGCGAATGCTTCATTCTGCTCGCAAGAGTTTTGAAGGATCAACAGCAAGAGCGCGCAAAACTGGAATCGCTGACGCGGCGAGGCCGAGAAGCGCCATCGTTAGCACGACGGCGGCGACGACGATGGGATCGCGAGGATTCGCCTGGTATACAATCTGCCCAAGCAAGCGGCTGGCGAAGACACCCCACACTAGTCCCATGAACGAACCGACGCCAAGTAGCACGAATGGCCGACCCACCGCTGTATGGATGACGTGTCTCTGGCGTGCGCCTAACGCCACGCGAATACCAATCTCCTTCATTCGGCGGCTCACATTGTAGACCGCCATGCCTAAGATTCCTGTCAGCGCAAGCATTGCGGCCAGCACGCCCATGGCACCAAGCGTGATTGTTGCCGTCCGCGCTGGGAATAGCGGCCACGCTAGCGCATCCCACCAACCTTGCACGACGATGGGCGCGTTCGGCTCGATGGCGTTCAAAGCGCGCTCGATCGCAGGCACCATCTCGTTCGTCGGGCGATACGATCGCACTGCGAAAACGGTCTTGGCCTGCTCATTTTGCGACAGTGGCAAGTAGACCACCGGCTGAGGCGACTCTTGTATCTCGAGATATTTCCCGTCCTCCACGACGCCTACCACTTCTCTCAAGTGGTCGAGGAAAATAAATCGTTGTCCAATTGCCGGAGTGTCGCCCCACATTTTTCGTGCGAAGGTCTCGTTCACGATCGCGACATAGGGCGTCTGAATGGTATCGCGCCATGAAACGTCGCGACCGCTGAGGAGCCGAGTGCGCGCAGCCTCGAAATAGCCCGGTGAGATTGTCAAACCTAATGGCATCAGCACAGAATTGTTGAGCGTGAACTCTGTCGTCCCTGGCGTGAAAACGGGAATACCACGAAGGCCGCCCGTAAACGGTGCTTTGCTCAATGTGCCCACCGCCGTCACACCAGGAATGCTTCGCAAAGCGTCGATCATTGCCTTCTTTTTCTCGAGCGGCGCGTCGCCTTGCGGTTCGACTTCGCTTAGATCAATCTCAGCCACCATCGCGCCCTTCGGCTGAAACCCGAGCGGAGTGTGCAGCGTGCGCACCATACCGCGCACTGCGGCGATGGAGCTGGTGACCATTAAGGTGCAAATGCTAATTTGAGCGCCTAACAGCAAGTCGCGCGACGTAAAGCGACGCAGAGGCATTGAATCGACCGCCCCGCTCTTCATTGCCTGCAGTGGACTGCTACGCCTGACCTGCCGCGCTGGAATCATCCCAAACAGCAATCCGCTCAAGAGAGTTAAGGCCAGCGCTACCAAATAGACACGCGCGTCCACACTCACTGCTACGTGACCAAAGGCAAGGAAGCTCGACAATGAGCCCCGATCCAGCACACGCAGCAGCATGGCCGCAATCAGCAGTCCGGCGGCTCCGCCCAGGAGCGACACAATCGACGCCTCAGTCAACAATTGCCGCATGAGCCGCCAACGACTCGCTCCTAGGGCTACACGGACTGCGAGTTCACGGCTGCGGTCGGCTGCACGCGCCGCAAACAGGGTCGCAAGGTTCGCGCATGCTGCTACCAGCACCAGCATTGCGAGAGCGGTCACACTATAAAGAGAACTGCGAATTTCGTCACCGGTGTCTGCGTAGAGTCCTGGACGAACCAACCGCAGTGGCAGTCCGGTATCAGTTTGTGGATACTCCTTCGCCAGTTGTGCCGCGATTGAAGTCAGATTTTTCGCTGCCTGCTGAGGCGTCACGCCCGGCTTCAGCCGGCCCAGCACAGTTAAAGGGTGGCCTGTCCGATTGCGCAGTTCATCCGAATCGAAGTAGTTTACCGTTGGTATGAAGTAGTCCGGCCAGTCGAATTTCTCTGTCCCATGAAACTGAGGCGGCACGACGCCCAACACCGTGAATGGATCTTTGTTCAGCCGGACGGCCTTCCCGATTACACGCGGATCAGCGTTGAATGCGCTTCGCCAAAGACCATCGCTCAGCACAATATAAGGCGCTGAGTTTGTGCCACGCTCGTCATCCGCGCGGATCAAACGCCCTACCTGCGGCTGCACGCCAAGCATATCGAAGTAGTTGCCGGTAACGGCATAGCCCGAGACACTTCTCGCATTGTTGTCCGAATGCAGCGTCGCCGAACAATATCCGTCAAACCCTGCGATGGTGCTGAACGTCGTGTTTCGCCGCTGATAGTCTTCAAACGCAGGGTAGGAAGTTGTCAGTGCCCTCAATCTCGTCCACGAGCCGACGCGAAGCTGGTAGAGATTTTTCGGATCGCTAACGTCGAGCGGGCGTAGCAGAACAGCGTTGACCAGTCCGAAAACGACGACGTTTGTCCCGATGCCCAACATCAGAGTGATCAAGGCTACGAGCGTGAACGCCGGAGACTTCCACAGCACCCGGAGCGCGACTTCCACAGCACCCGGAGCGCGTAGCGAATATCCAGCAGCAGGTCCTTCATGAATCGCTTCGGCAACAACAACTCAGAAATTCAGGCTCCATTCTAGTGCAAGATACGTCCAGAGGGATGATTATCTTGCGCTGTTTTGTACTTAAATCCGGTTGTTCGTTTGTGAGCCGGCCGCAGATCGCGGTTCTTGACGAGATGTTTGGATGCATCTGAAGTGGCCCGCACACTCAGAACTCTGATCTATCTATGTAGAATAGCGGTCGCCAAAACGGCTGATGTTAAAAAGGTATCAAACGACGCTCCGTAATCCCGCAAAAGTGGCGGAACTTGCTGGGCTTCATCCGACGTTTTTGGGGCAGTCGGACCCCTCGCCTTCAAGGGCTCGACCCAGGAGAGATCACCTTCTCGATTTTCCGGTTCGACTAAAGAAAAGCCACAAATGACAAAAAGGTACCCGACCCCGCCAGCAGCGCTATTATCAGAATCAGCGCGGTGCAAACGGCCGCAGGAGCTTGACGCATTGGTCGCTTTCTTGGAATCACGCAAACGTCCGCTTCGACCACAAGATCAATCCTCAACGGCCCGCAACTAGGCCTTAACAATCGCCGTCCGATTTTCGCGCGGTTACTCGATCTCAACCGAAACGTACCTGGATTCTATCTCTCGACGCGCTCTTCTATCTCGCAGATCGACAATGCGCTCGTCCTCGGCTGTCAGGTCCGCGTAGATTTCTAAACCGGCCACT
>WNGJ01031461.1_pt1 | contig 10874 bp, 8 predicted proteins | sample 5400611 | NCBI WGS metagenome assembly WNGJ01 (sample SAMN13153375, study PRJNA577476) | soil metagenome | isolation source: 40 cm soil or saprolite under Garry oak tree replicate 1 | place: USA:California | collected 2016-06-15 | reverse complement strand
AGCTGCAGAAGGACTCGCTGGGCGTCCTGGGCAAGGCCGCGCAGCTCGGAGGCGACGTCGCAGCGCTGATCGCCGGCTCCGGCGTCGAGGCTCTGGCCCCGCAAGCGGGCAGGTTCGGCGCGGCGAGGGTCTACGTCGCGGACGACCCGGCGCTCGAAGCTCCTCTTCCACAGCCCCGCGTGGACGTGACCGCGGACCTGGTCCGGAGCCATGGCTTCGACACCGTTCTCTTGGCCGCGACCGTGCTGACCGCGGATGTCGCAGCGGGGCTTGCGGCGCGGCTTGACGCGGGCCTGAACTGGGATCTCGTCGACCTGACGCAAGAGAACGGGAAGCTCGTCGGCAAGCGCCCGGCGCTGGACGACACCGTCTACGTCGATGTCGGCTGGAAGGGAGAGCCACGGATCGCCCTCGTCCGCACCGGCACCTTTGATCCCGTCGAGAGCGGAGGGGAGGCCGAGGTCGAGCCTCTGGAGGTCCGGCTCGAGGACTTCTCGACTCAGGCGAAGATGATCGAGCAGGCGCACGAGGAGAGCGAGGGCCCGTCGATCGAGGACGCCGAGGTGATCGTCGCCGGCGGTCGCGGTCTGGGCGGACCCGAGAACTTCGGATTGGTCGAGGAGCTCGCGAAGGCGCTCGGCGGTGCCGTCGCGTCCACGCGCGCCGTGGTCGACGCGGGCTGGTACCCGTACGCGACACAGGTCGGGCAGACGGGCAAGACCGTCTCTCCGCGGCTCTACATCGCGGTCGGCATCTCCGGCGCGGTCCAGCACAAGGTCGGGATGCAGGGCTCGAACATGATCGTCGCGATCAACAAGGACCCCAACGCGCCGATCTTCGAGTACGCCGACCTCGGCGTCGTCGGCGACCTGCACGAGATCGTCCCGAAGCTGACCGAGCTCGTCCGCCAGCGCCGCGCCGCGTGACGCGCGCCTGGGGCGTTCCGGCGGGACCTGGTCCCGAGACAGGTCCGGGGACCCGGTCGGCAGACATGGCCCGGGACCCGGTCGGAGCGGTCGAACGGTGAAGCCTTCCGACTTGAGGCGCGCCTCGGGCGTTCCGGCGGGACCTGGTCCCGGGACAGGTCCGGGGACCCGGTCGGCAGACATGGCCCTGGACCCGGTCGGAGCGGTCGAACGGTGAAGCCGTCCGACTTCCCGCCTCCGTTCAGCGTCTCCGAGGCGATCGCAACGCCGACCGATCCCGAGGAGGAGCGGATCGAGGTCGGGGTCGCGATCGTCGGCGCCGGGCCGGCCGGGCTCGCCTGCGCGATTCGGCTCGGACAGTTGCTCGACGGCGCACCCGCGGTGGCCGAACGTTTGGGCGAGGTGCCGGTCGCCGTGATCGAGAAGGGCAAACAGCCCGGTTCGCATCTTCTGTCCGGCGCTGTCGTCAACCCCCGCGCGCTGCAACGACTCTTCGCCGGCGGCAAGCGGTTGGACGAGATGCCCTTCTACGGCCGCGTCGAGCAGGAGTCCGTCTACTTCCTCACCCACAACCGCGCGGTCAGGATCCCGACGCCGCCGACCATGAAGAACCATGGCAACCGCGTCGCCTCGCTGTCGGAGCTTGGCCGGTGGCTCGCCGGGCAGGCCGAGGAAGCCGGCGCGGTGATCCTTCCGGAGACGACGGCCACCAAGCTGCTCGTCGACCATGGACGCGTCCGTGGCATCCGCACCGGCGACAAGGGCCGCGGACGAAACGGCGAGGAGCTGCCGAACTTCGAGCCCGGGTCAGACGTGGTCGCCCGCCTCACGGTGCTCGCCGAGGGCACGCAGGGCCACCTCACCGGCGCGGCAATCGAGCAGTTCGGGCTCGAGGGCGAGAATCCGCAGGTCTGGGCGCTCGGCGTCAAGGAGGTGTGGCGGGTCGCCAAGCCGGTGCGGCGAGTGATTCATACGCTGGGCTGGCCGCTCCGCCCGGGCGCGAAGTTCCGCGAGTTCGGCGGCTCCTTCATCTACCCGATGGGCGACGACATGCTCAGCCTCGGAATGGTCGTCGGGCTCGACTACCGCGACGTCGAGCTCTCCGTTCACGACCTGCTGCAGGAGCTGAAGACACATCGCCTCGTGCGGAAGCTGCTCGACGGTGGCGAGCGGATCGCCTGGGGCGCGAAGACGATCCCGGAAGGCGGCTTGCTCTCGCTGCCCAAGCGCCTGCACGCGCCCGGGCTGCTGTTGTGCGGCGACGGGCCGGGGTTCGTGAACGTGCCCGCGCTGAAAGGGATCCATTACGCGATCGAAACGGGCTCGCTCGCCGCAGAGGCGGCCTTCGCGGCGCTGCAGCGCGGCGAGGCCGTCGGCCGCCGCGGCGCGCTCGCCTCGTACGATGAAGCAGTTAGGCAGAGCTTCGTCTGGCGCGACCTCGAGCAGGTGCGGAACATGCGCCAGGCGTTCGGACGCGGATTGTGGGTGGGCGGCGCACTCTCCGGTGCGATGACCGCGAGCGGCGGCAAGTTCCCGCCTGGGGACGCAGCGACCGAGCCGGACGCCGACCAGGAGCTGATCCGCACCGACCGGGCGCGGAGCTACCCGGCGCCGGATGGGAAGCTCGTGTTCGACAAGCTCTCCTCGGTCTTTCTCAGCGGCAACAAGACGCGCGACGATGCACCGAGCCACATTCGTGTCCAGACCAGGGTTCCCCCGGAAGTCGCCGAGCTCTGGGCGCGAATGTGCCCGGCGCAGGTCTACGAGCCGGCCGAGGGTGGAGTGGAGGTTACGGCTTCGAATTGCGTGCAGTGTGGTGCGATCACGGCGAAGGGCGGCCGCCTCACCCCCGCAGAAGGTGGCTCCGGGCCCGAATACACGCTCACCTGACCACGAGGGCCGGGCTGAACGTGTCGTCGAGCAGTGACCAGACACGGAACCTCGAGCCGCCACCGGCAGAGACCTGCCGCGTGAAGAATCCCTCGTTACCCGTCACGCTAACTGGTCCGACTGCGAGCCAGCTTCCGCCTCCCCAGCGCTGGAGCAAGTAGGGCTGCGGGCCCGAGCGGGGACGGACCTGGCCCCACACCGTCGCCTGGCCGCCTCGCCGGCCGAGCTCGGCGAGCGGCAGCATGAACGAGAAGAACGAGGGCTTGACCACCTCTCGGGCGGTGAAGAACCCGCTCGCCCAACGCCCAACGACCGGCTCGTCGCGGATCAAGAAGTTGATCAGCAGGTCGACGCGCGGCGCCTGGTACACGCGCCTCGCCGCCTGTGCGAGATAGCGCGCCTGTAGCGCGGGGGAGACACCGCGGTAGCGGTCCGGCGGATTCGTCTTGTACCCGTACTCGGTCAGCCAGACGTGCTTCGGGCCGAAGTTCTTGCTCACGCCCTGGAGCAGGCACTGGAGACTGGCCATGGTCAACCACCGCGTGCACGGAAGCGTCTGCAGCGGCGTCTCGGGACGCCCGCGGCCGAACCAGCGCGGGTACGGATGATGTGAATACACGTCGAATCTCGCGCCCGCCCGCCGCATGCCGGTCATGAATGCCACCGCGGAGAGCGCCGTCCGGGTGGCTCGAGGAGAGGTCGCCCCACCCGCGACGACGTTCCGCGAATCGGCCGCGTGCAGCGCCGCGACCGTCGGGTTGAGCAGCCGCTGCACATAGAGGAGCGGCGAGTTTGGGTCGAGGCCGCCGAGCTGATTCGGCTCGTTCCAGACCTCCCACTTGTGCACCCACGGATAGTGCTTCGCCGCCGCGGTGGCGAAGATTGCCAGCGCCGAGGGGCTCTTCGGCGCCCAGTTCGGCTTCTGCCAGCCGTTGGCCCAGCGGGGCGTGCCCCAGAGTGTCAGCAGGACGTCGATCCCGTGTGCGTGGAGGCCGCCGAGCAGCGCGTCCGCTGAGCTCCAGTCGTAGGCAGGATCGGCCGGGTTTGCCGGCTTCTGCGGCCGCGACGGTGCGACGTGATCCCAGCGCAGCGTGTACCGGACGACGTCTACGCCGAGCTGGTCGAGCAAGGCGAGCCGCTCCTCGAGTGACCACATCTTCTGGGTTCCGACCTCGAGCCACGCGTCGTCTTGGACGCCGTACTGCGCCTTCCAGGAGGCAGATGCCGTGGAGGCTGTCGCAGCGAGCGCAACCACGGCTAGGCCGGCGACGAGAGCAAGGAGGCTCACCTTCACGGTTACTAATTCGGAGTGAACCACCAATTCCTCAAGAGGACGTAAACGAAATGCACGGGCTAGGGTCAAGGCGTGGGCTCGCCGATCGTCACCCCGGCCGATGTGCTTGCCGCGCGCGAGACGATCGCCGGACGGGTGCACAGGACGCCGGTGCTCACCTCCGCCTCGCTCGAGCGTGAGGTCGGCGGGCCGGTCTACCTGAAGGCCGAGCTGTTCCAGCGGACCGGGTCCTTCAAGCCGCGCGGCGTCCTCAACAAGCTCGCGTTTCTGACGACCGAGGAGAAGGCGCGAGGCGTGATCGGAATCTCGGCCGGCAACCACGCGCAGGCGCTCGCCTACGGGGCCGCCCTCGAAGGCACCGACGCGTTGATCGTGATGTGGCAGGGCGTCAGCGAGCAGAAGCTCGAGGCGACAAAGGCCTACGGCGGCACGGTCGATCTTCAGGCGTCCGATCCCGGAACCGCCTTCCAGCGGCTCGATGAGCTGGTTGCCGAGACAGGCCGTACGCTCGTTCACGGATTCGACGATCCGGCTGTGATCGCCGGGCACGGGACGATCGCGCTCGAGCTCGAGGAAGACGTCGCGGACGCGAACGTGATCGTCGTCCCGGCAGGCGGGGGCGGCCTCGTCAGCGGAATCGCAGCCGCCGCAGAGGGGCGGGTGGTCGCCGTCGAGCCCGAAGGCTCACGCGCCTTGCACGAGGGCCTTCTGGCGGGCCGTCCTGTGACCATCCAGCCCCATTCGATCGCGGACGGCCTCAGCGCGCCGTTTGCCGGCGTGAACTGCATCGCCATCTGCCAGGCCCGCGGGGTCGAGTCGGTGCTTGTCAGCGAGGACGAGATCGAAGCCGGCTTCCGCTTCCTCTACGGCCGGGCGAAGCTCGCCTGCGAGCCGGCCGGCGCAGTCGGAATTGCCGCGGTTCTGGCCGGGAAAGTCCCGCTGAACGGGGCAAAGGCAATCGCAGTTGTCGTCTCGGGAGGCAACGTCTCGGCGGAGACTGCGGCTGCTATTCTGGCCGGACGATGAAGCCCGGCATCCACCCTGAATACGTGCTCGCAACGGTTCACTGCGCGTGCGCCGGAGCTCCACGTCGAGATCTGCTCGAACTGCCACCCGTTCTACACCGGCAAGCAGAAGCTCGTCGACACCGGCGGCCGGGTCGAGCGCTTCCAGCGCCGCCTCGAGCGGGCGCAAGCCGCCAAGTCGACCTAACCAAGAGCATGAGCTCGCTAATCGGAGGACAGGCCGTCCTCGAGGGCGTGATGATGCGCGGTGCATCGAACTGGGCCGTCGCTGTCCGGAAGCCCGACGGAGACATCGCGCACATCAGTAAGCCGATCGTCTCGCCGATGACCCGTCATTGGGTGTTGCGGCTGCCGGTGATCCGCGGCGTCGTCGCCTTGGGCGAGTCGCTAGCAATCGGCTTTCGGGCTTTGGCCATCAGCGCCAACTACGCGGCTCAGGAAGAAGGCGATGAAGAGGTTCAGACCGAGCTCAGCCGCGGCCAACTGATCTTCGCCTTCGCGATCGCGATCGGCTTCGCGGTGCTGCTGTTCAAGGTCGGGCCGGCACTGCTGACGGACTGGATAGGAATCCAGGCCCGCTGGTTCGTGATCGTCGAAGGCCTGATCCGCGTCACCGTCTTCGTGCTCTACCTGGCCCTGATCTCGTTGCTTCCCGACCTCCGTCGCGTGTTCCAGTACCACGCGGCGGAGCACAAGGCGATCAACGCCTACGAAGCGGGCGAGGAGCTCGAACCGGCGCGCGTACAGAAGTTCTCGCTGATCCACCCGCGCTGCGGAACCGCGTTCCTGCTCTGGGTGATGGTGATCGCGATCTTCGTGTTCGCCTTCTTCGGGCGGCCCACCTGGTACTGGCTGATCGCGACGCGGATCCTGCTGCTGCCGGTGATCGCCGGGATCGCCTACGAGGTGATCCGCTTCGCTGGCAAGCACGCGGGCAACCGCATCCTGATGGCGCTGCTCGCCCCAGGTCTCTGGCTGCAACGTCTGACGACGCGCGAGCCCACGCTCGACCAGCTCGAGGTCTCGATCCGGGCTCTTCGCAAAGTCCTCGAGCTGGAAGGGCGGAGCGCCACACCCGAGGCCAAGCGCGTCGAAGTCATGGCGTAAGGCTTCGGCCGCGAAATACCGCCTCACCCGAGCCAAAAAGCACAAACTCCCGCATGCCGCTAGCGTCTGACCCATCATGGGAACGCGCGCGGCAGGTCTGGCCGCCGTGCTTGCGCTCGCGGCCATGCTTCTCTCGGGGTCGGCTTCGGCGAAGCCGCCTTGGCTCACGGACCTCGCGTTGATCAACCGGGGGATCGACCGCGCCGTCGCGGCGGGGAGGATCGACAGCGCCGAGGCGGCCGATGACCGGGCCGCGGCAGCCGGCGCCGCCAGCGTGCTGCCGAAGCTACCGAGCAGCCGCTACAAAAACCTCGCGGCTGTCGTGCATCAGGTCGCCGGCTTCTGGAAGGGCTACGACTCCCCGCGCGGCCGGACGCTGTTCGGGATGCTCTCGTTCAACACGCGGTGGTTCGCGAGTCACTGGGACCAGAAGGCGGGCACGGACGTCGTCGACTACTCGGACGGCACCTGGTACCGCGCCTTCCCCGGGATCGGCTTCCAGTTCCACCCGCTCGAGAACTTCGGGAAGCTGAACAACTTCGTCACGCAGAAGAACACGACGCGGGCCGAGCAGCTCGCCCAGGCGCTGATCGACCGCAGTGTCGTGCGCGCCGGCGGCCTCGCCTGGGAGTACTACTTCCGCTTCGAAGGCGGCCGGCCGCCGTGGATCTCGGGAATGGCCCAGGCGGTGGCCGCTCAGGCGCTTTCGCGAGCGGGAACACTGCTGGCCGACCCGACGCTGACCGCCGCGTCGCAGCGGGTCTACAAGACGGTGCCGTCGCTGACTCGCACTGCGTCGACGGGGCCGTGGATCCGGCTCTACGCCTTCAACGACGACACGGTCCTGAACGCGCAGCTGCAGACAATCCTCTCGCTGCAGGACTACGCGACCCAGACGGGCGACCAGGCCGCCACGAATCTGGCCGGGCAGCTCCAGACCGCCACGGTCGGCCTTCTGCCGCGCTTCGATACCGGTTACTGGTCGCTGTACTCGCTCGGCGGTGTCGAGGCGCCGCTCGATTACCACAAGTTCGTGGTGCGCCTGCTGACCACTCTCTCGAAGCGGACGAAGGATCCGACTCTGACGACCTACGCGCAGAAGTTCTCCGACGATCTCCGGACGCCGCCGGCCGTCAACGATGGCCCGGCGCCAGGCGCGATCTATCCGTGGCCGCAGGACGGCTACCGCGACTATGCCCGCTTCGTCTTCTGGGTCTCCAAGCGCTCGACGCTGCGGTTGCAGATCGTTCACGCGGGCAGGCCGGTCGTCGTCACGCGTGGCTGGCACTCGGTCCTCTGGAACCCGGGCCGGATCGAGGCGGGCCAGTACACGCCGACGTTGCATGCGGTCGACGTCGTCGGCAACGCATCTGATACCGACCTGGCGCCGGTGGAGGTGCGCCGTGACACCCAAGCACCGAAGGTGAACGCCGCGCTCGCCGGCCGCAGGCTCTACTGGCGCGCCAGTGACGACGCGTCGCCGTGGATCGCCCTCCGCGTCGTAATCAGGCAGCCGGGCGCTGTTCGGACGCTCTGGCTCGGCAAGCAGAGCTTTCGCGGCTCCGCGCTGCTCGTGGCGCCGCACGGCCTCTGGACCGCCGTCCTCGTCGCCGCTGACTCGTCGGGAAATACGACGCAGGTCCAGCTCGGGTCCCTGCGCGGACGGCCCGGCTAACCTCTTCTTCATGGCTGCGATGCAGGACCTCGTCGAGGAGGTCGAGCGCTCCTACGCCGAGACGCAGGAGCGTCTGTCCGATCCCTCCGTCTACAACGACCACCGCGAAGCGGCGGAGGTCGGCCGGCGCCTGAAGGAGCTCGAGGCGGCGCACAAGCTCGCGCGGGAGTGGCTCGAGGCGTCCTCCGATCTCGACGCAGCGCGGGGCGACGGTGACCTTCGGGAGCTCGTGCCCGAGCTCGAGGAGCGGGTCGACCGGCTCGAGCAGGAGCTCAAGCTCGCCCTCGTCGAGACGGATCCGGCCGACCGCAAGGACGTGATCGTCGAGATCCGCCAGGCGGCCGGTGGCGACGAAGCCGCGCTCTGGGCGGGCGACCTCTTCCGGATGCTGACTCGCTACGCCGAGCGGCGCGGATTCAAATGGGAACAGCTCGAGGCGAGCCCGAACCCGACAGGCGGCTTCCAGAGCATCAGCTTCGCGGTCAAGGGCGACGGCGCCTACTCGATCTTCAAGTGGGAAGGCGGCACGCATCGAGTCCAGCGTGTGCCGGCGACGGAATCGCAGGGACGGATCCACACCTCGACCGCGACTGTTGCCGTGATGCCCGAGGCCGAGGACGTGGACATCGAGATCAACGACAACGATCTCAAGATCGACGTCTACCGCTCGACCGGGCCAGGTGGGCAGAGCGTCAACACGACCGACTCAGCCGTGCGGATCACGCACCTGCCGACCGGCACGGTCGTGGCTATGCAGGACGAGAAATCGCAGCTCCAGAACAAGACGAAGGCGCTACGCGTCCTCCGGGCGCGGCTCTACGAGCTGGAGCGCGAGAAGCAGGCAGCCGAGCAGGCGGCGACGCGACGGTCGCAGATCGGGTCGGGCGAGCGCGCGGAGAAGATTCGTACCTACAACTATCCGGAGAACCGCGTCACCGACCACCGCGTGAAGCTGACCGTGCACAACCTCGACCGGGTCCTCGATGGCGAGCTGAACGAGTTCACCGAGGCGCTGGCCGCTGAGGAACGCCGCCAGGCTCTCGAAACCGCAGCGGTCTGAATGGCCGCGAAAAATGCTGCGCATTTTCCGCGGAACTGTTTTCTCCAATCGCTTCGCTCTGGAGGGATTTCAAAATGACAGTCGGTGAGGCGCTCGCCCACGGGACCGGAGTTCTTGCCGAGGCAGGTATCGACACCGCTCGCCTCGAGGCCGAGCTGCTGCTCGCGAACGCGTGCGACGACTGCGCTCGGGCGCTCCTCTACATGGAACTGCGGCGCGAGCTCTCGCCAGAGGCTGAGGAGGGCTACGAGACGCTGCTTGCCCGCCGGGCGCGCCGCGAGCCGCTCGCATACATCCTCGGCCATTGGGGCTTCCGGAGGCTGACGCTGAAGACGGACGCACGGGCGCTGATTCCGAGGCCGGAGACCGAGATCGTCGTCGAGCGGGCGCTCGAGCACCTGAATGGAATGGCCGAGCCGGCCGTGCTCGATGTCGGAACGGGCACCGGCGCGATTGCGCTCGCGATCGTCGACGAGCATCCCCGGGCTCGCGTCACCGCTATCGATACGTCTTCTGACGCTCTGGCTTTGGCTCGCGAGAACCTCGATCTGCTCGGAACCAACGGCCGGGTTCGACTCGTCGAGCACGACCTCACCGAAGGTCTCGGGCGGGACGAGTTCGATCTCGTCGTGTCGAACCCGCCGTACGTCGAGCCGGAGGACATCGAGACCTTGCAGCCGGAGGTTCGCGATTGGGAGCCGCGGATCGCGCTCGTCGCCCACGGCGCCACCGAGGCAGTGGCCGGCGCGGCGACCGAGGCGCTGCGGCCGGGCGGGTGGGTCGTGCTGGAAATCGCCGAGAACCAAGCCGTCAAGGTTGCCGGCCTGCTGACCGACCTCGGCTACGAGCACCTGAGGATCTCGCCCGACATGGCGGGACGCGACCGCGTGATCGAGGCCCAGTGGAGCCGGTGACGACCGCAAACGGCAAGGTCGAGGACGCCGTTGCGGCACTCCGCGCCGGCCTGCCGGTCGTTCTGCCGACCGACACCGTCTACGGCCTCTCGGCCAATCCGTATACGGAGGAGTCGGTTCGGAGGGCATACAGGCTGAAAGGGCGGGACGATCAGCAGCCGAGCGCTCTCGTTGCGAGCGACGTCGACATGTTGCTCGAATGCCTGCCCGAGTTACGAAGTCGCATCGGGCCGATCCTGCGGTCGCTGCTGCCCGGCTACTTGACCCTCGTCGTTCCGAATCCGGCCCGGCGCTACCGTTGGTTGACCGGGTCGACGCCGGAGAAGATCGGAGTCCGGGTGCCGAATCTTCCGGAACCTGCCGCTGAGGTCTTGTCTCGCGCCGGCTCGGTGATGGCGACCAGCGCGAACCTGCCCGGCGGACCGGACCCTGCGCGGCTGGAGGATGTTCCCGAGCAAATCCTGGAAGGCTGCGCCGTGGTGATCGACGGCGGTGAGTTGCCGGGAGTCCCGTCTACAGTGATCGACCTGACGGCTGAGTCGCCGAAGGTTCTTCGCGAGGGCGCGGTGTCAGCGGACGAGGCGCTCGAGCAGGTTGCCGGCCTCAGCGCCGAGTAGCATCTGGGTACCCGATCAGGAGCGCCAGATGGCCGTCGCCGAGCAAACCTTCCAGTACCTTCGAACCGCCGGTCTCACCGACGTCGATCCCGAGATCGCCGAGCTGCTCGGCCGCGAGCTCGAGCGCGAGCGCAACCAGATCGAGCTGATTGCATCGGAAAATTTCACCTGGCCGAGCGTGTTCGAGGCGGTCGGTAGCGTGCCCACCAACAAGTACGCAGAGGGTTATCCGGGCAAGCGGTACTACGGCGGTTGCGAGGTGGTCGACGAGATAGAGCAGCTCGCGATCGACCGGGCCAAGGAGCTTTTCGGAGCCGAACACGCCAACGTCCAGCCGCACGCCGGCGCGCAGACGAACATGGCCGT
>WNGJ01021584.1_pt1 | contig 10875 bp, 9 predicted proteins | sample 5400611 | NCBI WGS metagenome assembly WNGJ01 (sample SAMN13153375, study PRJNA577476) | soil metagenome | isolation source: 40 cm soil or saprolite under Garry oak tree replicate 1 | place: USA:California | collected 2016-06-15 | reverse complement strand
CAAGCCCCAATTCATCAAGGCCTGCGTCGCGGTTGCGTTCGTCGACGGGTCGACCAACTGGAGGGCGGCCAGCTGCCTGCGCACGTTGTGCGCGGCGCTCGATTGTCCATTGCCTCCGCAGGTCGATGCCGAGGCGCAGGGCGAGGGCGGCGCTCCGTAGTTCACCCGAATCCGTTCGGACGACGGGCGGCATGCCGCCAATCGGGGCCGCGGCCAGCGGTGAAGTGGTGCCAGAATCGGGCATTGGGTCTGCGTCGGCGACCCCTCCTTTTCACGGTTCAGATGAACCTTGCGCGCTTGTTCACGATGAGCCCGGCCTCGCTTCGAGTGTCGGCATTGGTCGTGCCGGGCATCCTAGGCGGGGTGCTGGCCGGCTGTGGAGGCGGATACAACAGCCCCATGACACCGCCCGCTCCCTCCCCGGTGTCGGTGCAGGTCTCTGGCACGAGCCCGTTTTCTGCCAGCTGCGGTAATACGGCAGCGATCGGCGAATCGTTCACGCTCGGATCGGCGATTCAGCCGCAGATCGCAGCGATCCCTGGCGGTGCAGTCGGCGTTTGGCAGCAGGATCGATGGACCGGCCTGGGTGCCCGTGGAATTCTGACCGCACATTCCGGCGACAGTGGTGCGACCTGGAGTGCCGCCCAGGCCCTTGGCTTTTCCAAGTGCGCGGCTGGGACGGGGCCGGGCGCTGGCTATGACCGCGCCTCCGATCCCTGGGTGACCTTTGGCGGCAGCGGGGTCCTGTACGCGAGCGCGCTGGCCTTCTCGGCCACCGGCTTCCTGGCCCCGGGGGGCTTGAGCGCAGTGCTGGTCTCGCGCTCGGCGGACAGCGGCGCAACCTGGGGCACGCCGGTCGCCGTGTGGACCGACACGAACGGCGCCACAACGCCGTTTTTCTTCAACGACCGCGACTCGATCACCGCCGATCCGGTCAGCGGCAACGTCTACCTGGTGTGGGACCGGATCACCGACGCCGGCAATTTGAGCATGCCCGCCTACCTCGCGCTATGGACCACCGCGAGCGGTACCTGGAGCACGCGGGTTCTGTACGACCCCGGCCTCGTTAACGGCGTTGGTAACGAAGCCTTCAACAACGAGATCGTCATTTTGCCCACAGGGGTCGTCTTGGATTTTTTCACGTTGCTGACCCTCTCGACTTCGACGGCCTCGCTGCAGGTGATCCGTTCGACGGATCAGGGCGCCACCTGGTCGACGCCACCGGTCACGGTCGCAAGTGTCCAGTCGGTCGGTACCGCCAATCCCATCCCGAACGGATTATTGATCCGGGACAGCCCGAACATGGCGCAGGTGGCAGCCGACCCGAACAGCTCCGCGGTCGCCGCGGTCTGGCAGCAGTCGTTCGGAAGCACCACGTTCGACGGCATCGCACTGTCGGTCTCCAAGGATGGCGGCGCCACGTGGAGCGTGCCGAAACAGGTCAACGGCGTCAAGACGGTGGCGGCATTCAGCCCGACGGTCCGTTACCTTCCCAACAGCGTACTGGCGATCACCTATTACGACCTGCGCGACTACATGACAGGCTCCTCGATGCTGAGCACCAGCGCCTGGTTGTCCGAGTCGTCGGACGGCACGACCTGGCACGAGCTGCGACTGCAAAGCCCGTTCGACTTGAACAAGGCGCCGCCCGCCGATAAAGGGTTCGGGACCGCGCTGTTTCTCGGCGACAACCAGGGCCTGGCCCTGGTCGGCACCAACCCGCTGCCGTTTTATGCGGCCACCACCAGCGCCGGCGCCCACGTCTACGCGACGCAGTCCCCCAACCCACTGACGTCCTCGTCGGCTCACGTGTACATGGCGGCCGCGCGAGGCCCGCTGCCGGCTGCAGCCGCCGCCAACGCGCAGGCCAGCGTCGAACGCATGCGGCTGCGTGCGTTTTCGCCGCGGGGGCGACCGTGAGCGCCTCGAACTGATTCGATCGAGACCCCTGGATGAGCCGGACGTCTTCGTTGGGGCGCGCCATGGCGCTCGCGGCCCTGCTCGGCTGCGCCAGCGTCGCAGCGGCCCAGGTGACCGTTCTCGATCCCTGGGTGCGCGGCACGGTCGAGGGGCAGCCCTCGACCGCGGCTTACCTCACGCTGCGCAGCGGCAGCGCCGTCCGGCTGGTCTCGGTGACCTCGCCTGTGGCCGCGCGCTGCAGCGTGCATGAAATGTCGACCAGCGGAACCCTGATGAGGATGCGCACGATCGAATCGCTGGCGATCCCGGCCGGCGGCACCGTCGAGCTGCGCGAAGGTCACGACCACCTGATGCTGGAAGGCCTGACGCACGCGCTGAAAGAGGGCGACACGGTCCAGCTGACTCTGACCTTTGTCGATGCGAGCGGCAAGCGCCAGGCGATCGATGTGCGGGCCCCGGTCGTTGCGCTCGGAGCGACCCGCCCCGGTGCCCCGCTTCGTACGACGCCGATGACACGCTAGACGGGCCGCGGCCCGCTCCGGGCGATGTCGGAGCTTGACGCTAACTAAGTAGTTAATTAGCATTCGAGCGTGCCGAACAAACGCCGTTCCACCGCCGGGCGGCGCGCCCGCCAGCCCGATTCCGACGCCCGCGGACATTTGCTCGACGCGGCGATCGCGCTGTTCGCCGAGCGCGGCATCGCCAATACGACCGTCGCGCAGATCGCGGCCGCCGGCCAGGTCACTTCCGCGATGGTCCACTACTGGTTCGACACCCGCGAGCGCCTGTTGGACGCCGTCGTCGAGGAGCACATAGCGCCGCGCTTCCGTGCCGTCTGGGAGCCGGCCGACGTGGGGCACGGCGAGCCGCTCGAGGTGGTGCAGGGGATCGTGCACCGGATGTTCGACGTCACGGAGCAGGCGCCGTGGCTGCCTTCGTTGTGGCTGCGCGAGATCGTCAACGAAGGGGGCCTGCTGCGCGAGCGGGCTTTGCGTCACATTCCGGTGGTGAAGAAGCTCGCTCCCTTCGGACAGAACATCGCGCGCGGACAGCAGCGCGGCGAAGTCAACGGGGCGATCGAGCCGCTTCTGCTGTTCAATTCGATACTCGCCCTCGTGATGCTGCCGCAGGCGACCGCGAAGATCTGGCGCAGGGTCAATCCGTCGCTGACGCTCGATCGCGCCACGCTGGAAAGGCACGTGATCGCGCTGCTGATGCACGGAATCGCCGACGGCAAGGCAGCTGCCGCCGGTCGCCAACGCGGAAGATCCAGGAGCACCGCATGAGGTTGAAGTGGCGTTCGCGCCTGCTGATCACCGCGCGGGTTCGAGCGCTGGCCTGCGCCTGCACCGCTGCACTCGCCAGCGGCGGCTGCTCGCGGGATCCGCGCGACACATACCAGGGATACGTCGAAGGCGAGTTCGTCTATCTCGCCTCGTCGCAGTCGGGGCAGTTGACGCAGCTTGCGGTCGCACGCGGGCAGACGGTGGCAGCCGATGTGCCGGTGTTCGCGCTCGAGTCGCAGAACGAAGCCGACGCGGTGGCTCAGGCGCGCCAGCAGCTGCAGGCCGCGCGCGCACAACAGGCCGATCTGCTGACCGGCAAGCGGCGTGCCGAAATCAATGTGATCGAAGCGCAACTTGCGCAGGCGCGGGCCGACGCCACCCGTGCCGAGACGCAATTGAGACGCGATGAGGAGCAGTACCAGGCGGGCGGAATTCCGAAGAGCCAGCTCGACGACTCGCGTGCCGCCGCACTGTCGGCCGCCGCGCACGTGCGTGAGCTGGAAGGCCAGCTGGAGGTCGCGCGCCTGCCGGGACGGGAGGCGCAGATCCGGGCGCAGGCGGCACAGGTCCGCGCCGCGGAGGCCGCGCTGGCCCAGGCGCAATGGAGGCTCGACCAGAAGAGCGTGCGGGCGCCGCACGCGGGCCTGGTGTTCGATACGATGTACCGCAGCGGCGAATGGGTGCCGGCCGGCAGTCCGGTCGTGCGGATGCTGCCGCCGGAAAACGTCAAGGTGCGCCACTTCGGGGACCACCACGTCGTGAAGGACGTCTCGCTGCGCGTGCAGCGCGGCGAGATCTTCGGCTTTCTCGGGCCCAACGGGAGCGGCAAGACGACCTGCATCCGGATGCTGTGCGGGCTGCTGACGCCCGATTCGGGCACTGGCACGTGCCTGGGCGCCGACATCGTGAAGGAAAGCGCCCGGATCAAGCGGCAGGTCGGCTACATGACGCAGAGATTTTCGTACTGGGAGGACCTGACGATCCGGGAGAACCTCGATTTCGTCGGGCGCCTCTATCAGATGCGCAACCGCGCCGAGGCCGTCGATCGCGCACTGGAGGACCTGGGCCTGGCCGCACGTGCGAACCAGCTCGCCGGCACGCTGTCGGGCGGCTGGAAGCAGCGTCTCGCGCTGGCGGCCTGCCTGCTGCACGAGCCGCAGCTGCTGCTGCTGGATGAGCCGACGGCCGGCGTCGACCCGAGCGCGCGGCGCGATTTCTGGGAGGAGCTGCACCGGCTCGCCGCGCGCGGCATTGCGGTGCTCGTCAGCACGCATTACATGGACGAGGCCGAGCGCTGTCACAAGCTGGCCTACATCGCGTGGGGCGAGCTGCTCGCTCAGGGCACCGCGCGCGAGATCGTCGAATCGGTCGGCCTGTCGACCTGGGCCCTGTACGGGGGCAACCTGGTCGAGCTGGGCGAGCGCCTGCGCGGCGCGCCGGGCCTCGCGCAGACGGTCGCGTTCGGAACGGCGCTGCACGTCAGCGGACCGGACCAGGCGGTGCTGAGCGCCACGCTCGCGCGGCTGGCGCAGGCCGAGCCGGCTTTGCGCGTCGAGCGCATCGACACCAAGCTCGAGCATGCGTTCATTTACCTGATGAACCGCGCTTCCGCCAATGAGGCCGCGCCGTCCCGCGCGCCCATCTCGCGATGAACGAACGGTTCTCGATCGCGCGCTGGTGGGGCGTCGTCCTGAAGGAATTCCTGCAGCTGCGGCGCGACCGCATCACGTTCGCGATGATCATCGGGATTCCGATCATCCAGATGACGCTGTTCGGCTTCGCGATCAACACCGACCCGAAGCACCTGCCGACGGCGGTGATCGCCGCGGACCAAAGCGAATTCACCCGCAGCTTCATCGCCGCATTGCGCAACTCCGACTACTTCGACATCGTGGCCACGCTGCCTGATGAGGAATCGGGCCGGCGCGCGCTGGTTCAGGGCAGAGTGCTGTTCGTGGTGGATATTCCGCCCGGTTTCACGCGTGAGCTGGTCAAGGGCGCGCATCCTTCGCTGCTGGTCGAGGCCGACGCGACCGACTCGGCCGCCGTCGGAACCTCGCTCGGGGCGCTGCCGTCGATCGTGCAGTCCGTGCTGCAGAAGGACCTGACCGGCCCGCTGTCCAGTCTCGCGGCCGGCCCCGCCGCGTTCGATGTCCGGATCCATCGCCTGTACAACCCGGAGGGCATCACGCAATACAACGTCGTGCCGGGGCTGATGGGGGTGATCCTGACGATGACGATGGTGATGATGACCGGGCTTGCGATCACCCGCGAGCGCGAACGCGGCACGATGGAGAACCTGCTGGCCACTCCGGTGCTGCCGATCGAGGTGACCACCGGCAAGATCGTGCCGTACGTGGCGATCGGCCTGTTGCAGGTGAGCATCATCCTGCTGGCGGCCCGCTTCGTGTTCGGCGTGCCGTTCGTGGGCAACGTGGCGACGCTGTACCTGTCGGCGCTGCTGTTCGTCGCGGCCAACCTTTCGGTCGGGATCATGCTGTCTTCGCTCGCGCAGAACCAGCTGCAGGGCGTGCAGCTGACCTTTTTCTACTTCCTGCCGAACATCCTGCTGTCGGGCTTCATGTTCCCGTTCGCCGGCATGCCACGGTGGGCGCAGGCCATCGGCAACGCGCTGCCGCTGACCTATTTCAACCGCCTGGTGCGCGGGATCCTGCTGAAGGGCGCCGGCTGGGCGGACCTGTGGCCGCACGTGTGGCCGATGCTGATTTTCATGTTCGTGGTGATGGCGATCGCCGTGCGCTTCTATCGGCGTACGCTCGACTGAGGAGGCTGGCCCATGCGAAGCGCAAGGCTCGAGTTTTCCCGGGGCGCGCGCGCCGCGATTGCGCTCGGTGCGAGCTCGGCGCTGTGCGGCTGTGCGCTGGGCCCGGACTTCCGCCCGCCCGAGCCGCCCGCGGTCGCGACCTACACGGCCGCGCCGCAACCCGCCGAGACCGGGGCTGCGTCCGGCCCCGGGGGCAACGCGCAGCATTTCGTGGAGGCCGACGCGATCGGGGGCGCCTGGTGGCGGATGTTCGGCTCGCCCGCGCTGGACAAGCTGGTCCAGCAGGCGCTCGACGACAGCCCGACCCTCGCGCAAGCGCGGATGAAGCTGGTTCAGGCGCAGCAGGACTATCTGGCCCAAGCCGGCGCGACCGAGTGGCCGCAGGTCGATGCGAGCCTGAACGCGACCCGTGAAAAATCCGACCCGGCAGCCTTCGGCATCGGCAGCCTGGCCGGTGGTCGCAGCTTCCCGCCGTTCACGTTGTACAGCGCCAAGGTCAGCGTGTCCTACACGCTGGACCTGTTCGGCGCCAACCGGCGCGCGCTGGAGGCGCTGGCGGCGCAGATCGACTACCAGCAGTTCGAGCTGGACGCGGCACGCCTGTCGCTGGCGGGCAACGTCGTGACGGCCACAGTGCGGCGCGCATCGCTCGCCAAGCAGATCGCTCTGACGCAGGAGCTTCTGACCGAGCAGAGCCGGCAGCTCGACATCACGGACGAGCGCTACCGCGCCGGCGGGGTGTCCCGGATGGACCTGCTGAGCCAGCGCTCGCAGGTCGAGCAGACGCGAGCGAGCCTGGCGCCGCTTCGGACGCAACTGGCGCAGGCCGACCACCAACTCGCGGTCTACCTTGGGCGCGCGCCCGGTCAACTCGCCTCCGGCGGAGAACGCGATACCGGCGCGCTCGACCTCGACGCGCTCGTACTGCCGGCCGAAGTGCCGTTGACGCTGCCCTCGAGTCTGGCTCGGCAGCGCCCGGACATCCGCGCCTCCGAAGCGCTGCTGCACCAGGCCAGCGCGAACGTGGGCGTGGCGGTCGCCGATCTGTACCCGCAGCTCACGCTGGCGGGCAGCACCGGAGCCGAAGGCATCCATGTCACCGACCTGCTGAACGTGTGGAGCGTGGGCGCGGGCTTGACGCAACCGCTTTTTCACGGCGGACAATTGCAGGCGCGCAAGCGCTCGGCCGAAGCCGCCTACGAAGCCGCGCTGGCCGCCTACCGGCAGACGGTGCTGCAGGGGCTTCAGCAGGTGGCCGACGCCTTGCGCGCCCTGCAGCAGGACGCGATCGAATTGGAGTCGCGCGACGAGGCCCAGCGCGACGCCCGCGCGAGCGCAGAAATCGCGAGCCTGCGCTATGCCGCAGGAGGCCTGAGCCAGCTCGCGCTTCTGGATACCCAGCGCCAGCAGCTGCAAACGACGCTGGACCGGGCCAAGGTGCAGGCCCAGCGCCTGGCCGATACGGCGGCGCTGTACCAGGCGCTGGGTGCCCGGCCCTGATCAGCCGCCGGCAACCCCAAGTTCGATACGCCGCATTGCCGGCTCGGCCAGGCGCCGCGCGGTAGCCTGTCGCGATGGACTCCCTGATCGCCGCCGCCGCGCGCGCCCTCGTTGCCGGCGACGCGCTCGGCGCCCTCAAGCGCGTCGCCCTGCGCGACGACCCGCCGGCGCTCGCCCTCCGCGGCATCGCCATGGCCCAGCTCGGCGAGCACCCGCGCGCCCGCGAGCTCCTGCGGCGCGCCGCCCGCGGCTTCGGCGCCCACGAGGAGCTGGCTCGAGCCCGCTGTGTCGTCGCAGAGGCCGAGGTGGCCCTGGCCATGCGCGACCTCCGCGGCTCGCCCCGCACGCTGGCGGCCGCGTCAGCCACGCTCGAGGCGCGCGCCGATCGCGCCAACGCGCTGCAGGCACGTCTGATCGCGGTACGCCGGCTGCTCCTGCTCGGCCGCCTAGACGAGGCCGCATCCGCCCTGGCCTGCCTCGACGCGCGCGGCCTGCCACCGTCGCTGCTGGCGGTGGCCCAGCTGGCCGCGGCCGAGGTGGCGCTGCGCTCGCTGCGCACAGCACCGGCGCGGGCGGCGCTCGCCCGCGCCCACGAGGCGGCCGAACGCGCGCGCGTGCCCGCGCTGCTGGCCGAGGTGGCCGAGGCGCGCGCCGCGCTCGATCATCCCGCCGCCCGGCGCGTCCACGCCGGCCACGAGCAGCCGCTGCGCCTCGACGAGGTCGAGGCGCTCCTCGCCTCGGGCGCGCTGGTGGTCGACGCCTGCCGTCGCGGCCTGCGCGCCGGCGCCACCTGGCGGCCGCTGGCGCGCCGGCCGGTGCTGTTCGCGTTGGCGCGCGCGCTCGCCGAGGCGTGGCCCGGCGACGTCGATCGGCACACCCTGATCGCGCGCGCGTTCGGCGCCCGCCGCCCCAACGAGTCGCACCGGGCGCGCCTGCGCGTCGAGATCGGCCGTTTGCGCGCGCTCGCCGCGCCGCTGGCGCGCATCGAGGCCAGCGCGCGCGGCTTCGCGCTCACGCCGCGCGACGAGCGCGCCGTCGTCGTCCTGATGGCGCCCATCGATGGCGATCAGGCGTCGCTCCTGGCGCTGCTCGCCGACGGCGCGGCCTGGTCCACCTCGGCCCTCGCGCTGGCCCTCGGGGCCAGCCAGCGCACGGTCCAGCGCGCGCTCGTCGAGCTGGAGGCCGCCGGACGGGTGCGCTCGATCGGGCGCGCGCGCGCGCAGCGCTGGCTGTCGCCGCCGCTGGCCGGATTCACGACGATCTTGTTACTCCCTGCCGCGCTGTCGCTCGGGTAGATTGGTCTTGCGGCGCCGTTCCGAAGCGCGCCGCAAGGAGCCAGCCGATGACCCGAACTCCAGGCAGGATAAGCAAGACGAAACCGCAAGCACCGGCGCGCGCGGCCGAGATCGTGCGTGAGTATGGCCCCTTCGCCGGCGCCGACCGCATCCACGGCGTCACCTACGACGGCCGCCGCGTCTGGGCCGCCACCGGATCCAAGCTGGTCGCCTTCGATCCCGAGAGCGGCCAGCTCGCGCGCACGCTCGACCGCGCCGGCGACGCCGGCACCGCCTTCGACGGCACGCACCTCTACCAAATCGCCGAAGCGCGCATCGACAAGATCGATCCCGCCACCGGCGACGTAGTGGCGTCGATCCCGGCGCCCGGCCACGGCGGCGACTCGGGCCTCGCCTGGGCCGAGGGCAGCCTGTGGGTAGGGCAGTACCGCGATCGCAAGATCCACCAGATCGATCCCGAGACGGGCGCCATTGTGCGCACCATCGAGTCCAACCGCTTCGTCACCGGCGTGACCTGGGTCGACGGCGAGCTGTGGCACGGCACCTGGGAAGGCGACGAGAGCGATATCCGCCGAATCAACCCGGACAGCGGCGCCGTGCTCGAGCGCCTCGAGATGCCGCGCGGCACCGGCGTCAGCGGGATCGAGTCCGACGGGGCAGATTTGTTCTATTGCGGCGGCGGATCGAGCGGAAAGGTCCGCGCCGTGCGACGTCCTAAAGGCGAGAGGCCATGAACGGCCACAACAGGAGAGAAAACGATGATCGACCACAAAACCGGAACACGTGAACAGTGGCTTGCGGCCCGGCTGCAGTTGCTCCAGGCCGAGAAGGAGCTGACGCGGCGTAGCGACGAGGTCGCGCTGCGGCGGCAGGAGCTGCCCTGGGTTCGGATCGACAAGGCGTATCGATTCGAGACCGACGAGGGGCACGCCTCGCTGGCAGACCTCTTCCGAGGGCGCTCGCAGCTCCTCGTCTACCACTACATGTTCGGGCCCGACTACACGGCGGGGTGTGCGACCTGCTCGACGATCGCGGACGGGTTCGACGGCTTCGTCGTCCACCTGGCCAACCACGATGTCACGCTTTCGGCGGTGTCGCGGGCGCCGCTTGCGAAGCTGCAGGCGTACAAGCGGCGGATGGGGTGGACGTTTCCCTGGGCGTCCTCAGTCGGCGGGGACTTCAACGTCGACTTCCACGTCTCGTTCACCACCGAGCAACAGCGCGAGGGCGGCATCGAATACAACTACCGGCGCGAGGCGGCGTGGTCGGTACGCGGGATCGGCGACTCACTGACCAAACGCGGCGAGGGGCCTGTCGACGAGAACGCGGTCATGACCGGAACCGACGTGGCCACCTACACGCGCGAGAGGCCGGGCATGAGCGCGTTCGTGCTCGAGGACGGCGTCGTCTACCACGCCTACTCCACTTATGCGCGCGGACTGGACGGCCTCTGGGGCATGTACCAGTGGCTCGACCGCGCCCCCAAGGGGCGCAACGAGACGGGCATCTGGTGGCGCCGCCACGACGAGTACCGCCATGACGGGCGCTAGGACAGCCGCGACGAAGATGACCGGTCAACCCATCCAGAAAGAAGAGACGATGAATGCACGGAGAATCGAAGGAGCCGTCGCCCTGGTAACGGGCGCCAACCGCGGTATCGGCAGAGCACTGACGGAAGCGCTCCTGAGTCGGGGCGTGAAGAAGGTCTACGCCACGGCGCGCAATCCGGAGGCGCTGCGCGCCCTGCGTGACGAGCGGCTCGTTTCGCTACGGCTCGACGTGACCGACGCGGACCAGATCCGCGCGGCCGCAGAAGCGGCTTCGGACGTCGAACTCGTCTTCAACAACGCCGGTGTGGCGCTCGCCAGCGCAATCGCGGATTCGACAGACCTCGGCCAAGCCCGGCGCGAGATGGAGGTGAACTACTTCGGGCCTCTGCAGCTGCTCCAGCGTCTGGCGCCGACGCTGGCCAGGAATGGCGGGGGTGCGGTCGTCAACATCGGCTCGGCGGCCGGCCTGACCAACCTCCCCTTTGTCCCGACCTACAGCGCTTCGAAGGCCGCGCTCCATTCCCTGACCCAGGCCGCGC
>WNGJ01008602.1_pt1 | contig 10875 bp, 9 predicted proteins | sample 5400611 | NCBI WGS metagenome assembly WNGJ01 (sample SAMN13153375, study PRJNA577476) | soil metagenome | isolation source: 40 cm soil or saprolite under Garry oak tree replicate 1 | place: USA:California | collected 2016-06-15 | reverse complement strand
CCTCAACAATATGGCGCGCGTTTAGCCAGGCTCTGCCGGTTACTCCTGGGTTATGGCATCTCACAACGGCAGCATATCAGCCGAACGCATGGACAACATAAGCGGAACAATAGCCCGACTTCTGCCAGCGCTCTTAGCAGTGCCATTGTAAAGGCGGAGGCGAGCGTGCATTTCTTGCAACGCTCTTACCGTTTTGCCATGGATAACACCCTACTCTCCTTGCTACCGGCTGGGGAGGCATCTCTCGCGCAAAGCACAGGAGGTGCTTCCGCAGGTGTTGCCCAACAGGCTCCAATTCATACGCCGTCCGTCTTCGATAGCAGCATTGAACAATCCTTTGCGGAGGCATTCGCGGCTTTGGAGAGCAGCCACGCGGTAGACGGTTGGCAGCTTATACGCGAGCCAGAGCCTCTCATGTTCGAGCAGAGTATCTTTATCCCGGACTTCGCGCTCACACGCGACCAGAGACGGATATATGTTGAGATACTGGGTTTCTGGACGCCGTCCTATCGCGAGCGCAAGGTGCAAAAACTGCAACAGCTACAGGGACGTGGGGACATCGTGCTGGCCATTCCCGAAGTGGCGCGAGAGGCCTTTGCCAGCCTGGTTTCTGTTTTTCCTATCGCCTGGTATAGCGATCAATTGTCGGCTACCGAACTGTTACATCTCGTGCGCAATCGTTACGATGACGTCGCCGAACGGCTGGGTGCAATTGATATCACGGCAGTGCGCTCGCGCGTGCAGCAAGAAGGATTCTTAACCGAGCGTGCATGCTATGAACTCTTACATGTTTACCGCCGTTCAGAGCTGCAACTGGCAGTGGAACGGGTTGTTGGAGGGGACGTGGCCTTTGCAGCGGGACTAGGACTCTATCGGGTAGATTGGATGGAACAACTGAGAACTTCGTTCGTAGTATTGATAGAGACTCTTGGTGCGTCACCGCTCGCGGTCGTCCTGCATGAAGCAAGAGCGCGCTTGCCTGTGCTGGCTGAGTGCGAGGATGCAACCATTGAAGCAATGCTCGGCCTCTGGCCAGAGGTGAGTGTGCACCGCAGCTCCATTTTTGAAGCGATTGTGGCGATGACCAATGACGGTGCCGAGCAAACTGCTGTGGCTGATAATGAGGAGCAGACCTATACTGTACCGGGCAGGAAAGCAGGGCGAGAAAAGCGTACAATACCGAAGAAACGAGTTGTGCGTGAGGCTTCGCAGGGTGATTTGTGGAACTAGCCATATATGAAAATATTTAAGCGTAAAACAAGTTTGATGGACTGATAACTTTATGGATATCAAAGAGCTAATAGGTGTCACGCTTGGTACGTGTACCCTCGAGCACGTTATTGGTCACGGCGGCATGGGGGCCGTTTATCTTGCCCAACAATCTCGACCGGTGCGCACGGTGGCAGTGAAAGTGCTCATCCCCTCTAACAGAACAGAAGTCGAACAGAAGGAAGTCTTCCTGGAACGATTCCGCCGTGAAGCTGACACCATCGCGAAGCTAGAGCACAAGAACATCTTGCCTATCTACGAGTATGACGAGGCGGTGGTAGAGCAGGAGCGCCTGGCATACCTGGTGATGCCGTTTATCCGTGGTGGCACGCTGCGCGAACGCATCGACGAGATGAATCGCTCCGGTTCGCACATTGAACTCAAGCTGGTTGCCAGTTATATCAGCCAGGTCGCCGATGCGCTCGATTATGCTCACAGTCTGGGCGTGGTCCACCGCGACATCAAACCCGGCAATCTGCTTTTTCACCAGGATGGCCGGCTGATGCTAGGGGACTTCGGCATAGTACGTTTGAAAGCTATGCCCTCACTGACCAGTGTTGGCAGCTTCCTGGGAACGGCAGAATACGCTTCACCTGAACAAATCAGCACCAATGAAATCGACTTTCGCTCAGATATTTACTCACTCGGGGCTATACTTTTTGAATTACTGACGGGGAGTGCACCTTATACAGGGCCTAATCCATTTGCAGTCATGGCCAAGAAATTGCACGATCCGTTGCCTTCTATTAAAGACAGCCGCCCTGACCTTTCTACCGCAGTGGAAGCGGTTGTGATGAAAGCGCTGGCGAAGAATCCAGCGGACCGCTACCAGAGCGCGTCTGCACTGGCGGATGCTCTGCAAACCGCGATAGATTCCGGGTCCGTGCTGCGTCTCAGCGGCGATGGCAATAATAGCGACCTCACAGTAGCCGAGCGTGCCTGGGGTACGTCCTCACCAGTGGTTGCCAGCGTACTTGCTCCCAGCGCCGGGCGCATCATACCACCGACGCAACCAGGCATACCTGTCCCACTCTGGGGCACATATGGAGCCCGGCAGCCACAGCCGGGTCAATGGCAATGGCCCTCGCAAATGCAGGCACAGCAGGCGCAAAGTCCAGCAGGTGTACTTGCTCCAGGCCCTGGTGGTTATGCAGCTCCCTCCTACCCGTACAGCCAGCAAGATAATTTGCGACTCAACGGGGGCGTGGTCAGCGCGGATGTAAAAAAGTACCGCGAAGGGAAGCGCTTATTCTATTACTTCACATTATTGATTACGTTGCTTACACAATTTCTCGTTTTCATCCTTGTCGATGCTCAGGCGAAAGATGGCACTGAAGTAGTCGCCATGTTTGGGGTACTGTTAGGCTGTAGCCTCAATGTCTTGATCCTAGCGGCAATTGGTTTTACAGGGGTAGTGCGCAACCGCGCTGTTCGCAAGTTCGTCATTCGCGCTCTCACAATTGCTATCATCACGCCCATACTCAGCGGCGTCTTTATCAGTTATGGAGCACCTTCAAATTCGTCTCATCTTCCTGCTTATCTTGTACTACTGGTGAGCAACCTCTATCTTCTACGCCAGCTTGGCAAGGTAGACGCCGACAAAGAGCAGGTGGAGGTGGCCCCAGTACTCTGGCGTCCAGCGTTTGCGGGCGCCCTGACGGGGCTCTTACCGCTGACAATTATGATGATTTTTGCCTTACCGGCCTTTTTTGTCTATCCGTCCAATAGCCTCCCCTGGCTGGATGTACTCGGTGTGCTGTTCGTAATCGCCATCGGTATCCCTACGCCGGGAGCTATGATGGCGGTCTGGCTCTCCACGAAAATGAGTTTTGCCACGCTATCGCGCAGCAGCGCTATCGCCGGGCTGCTGATGTTCAGTGGGGCGTTTCTCCTGGCGGTCTTATGGAACATGGTCTTTTCATCTCATTCCATCGTCTACACTCATTTGAACAAGACGTGGATGGCCCTTTTGATCATCGTGATCGTGATGAGCCTGGTTGGCGCGTTGCGCGGAATGCTGGATGCCTGGATATCTCGTCGCTTCCTGAGGAAAGATAAGACAAATATATGATCGAGCCTGGGACGCGATAATGCTGTTTTACTGATTCATCTGGAGAGCGGAAAATGCGGCGAGGGCCGATAAATCGGCGGTAATACGCATCAACCTAAGAAAAGCCCATCAAATGCTGTGGTGGGGTGGTGAGGAGTGGCTGGGATGGCGCGGCAGGAGGACGGCACTGTCATGCTGAGCACATTCGCTATGCTCAGTGTAAACTCCGCGAAGCATCTCGAGGCCCACCCAGACAGACCCTTCGCTACGCTCAGGGTGACAAGAAGGGGCCACCCGACGATGTGGGTAATCCAAACACCTACGGTTGGCCAGAGGATTTTGTGAAAAGTCATAATCGGATTCCTAAGATTTGTTATAGAGGTAGAATAGTTGGCCCGTTGTTTGAATACACGTCCAGGTGGAGGGCATGAGAACCTCGCCAAAGCAGTCGCCTGCTCTCGCTGTGATTTTCTCGTACAGGGAGCGCATATTGGCGGCTACGAAGTCGTCTCTTTCATTGGTGCGGGCAGCTATGGCCATGTGTACAAGGTACGCGAACCGGCACCGCTCAGCCGTATCATGGCGCTCAAGGTACTGCGCCTTGACCAGTTCAATGAGAAGGCGCTGGGAAGCTTTTTTGACGAGGCGCGGCGCATAGCCGACCTGCAACACCCCAATATTTTGCCGGTCTATAATTTCGGGAAGTTAGAAGACGAACGCCCCTATCTGGTGATGGAATACGCGCCCCAGACTATCTATGATCTCTTTCGCAGGGCCGACGGCAGTAGACGAGTCGCCTTTGCAGAGGAGCTGGTCCCCTATATGCGGCAGGCAGCGGAGGCGCTGAGCTTTGTGCATCAAAACGGGTTGATTCACCAGGATGTTAAGCCGGGCAACCTGCTGATTGGACGCAACGGACAACTCCTGCTCTCGGATTTTGGTACGACCTTCTACCTTGGGATGCAGACGCACGCCTCTCTGGGTGAAGCGACCGGGACAGCGGCCTATATGCCTCCTGAACAATGGCGAGGCAACCCGCGCCGTGATTCGGACCAATATGCGCTGGCCGTTTGCTGCTACGAACTGCTCAGCGGGCGTACCCCTTTTAAGTATACACGCATCGAGGAGATGTGGAACGCACATTTCAACGAGCAACCGGCCTCTCCACAGCAGTGGAACAGGCGCATTCCGGTTGAAGTAGCGGCGGTGATACTACGGGCACTGGCAAAGGATTATCGCCAGCGTTACTCCAACATCCTGGAATTCGCGCAAAAATACAGCGAGGCAGTACAGACAGCCCAACAGCGTTATGTCTGCCAGCTCTGTAAGCACCAGAATCGTACTGGCGCACAGCGCTGCAGCGCCTGTGGCGCTGAGCGAGATAACCGGCACTGCCCCTACTGTGATACCTCTGTGCGTTTTGGGCAACGCTGTTGCCCTCACTGTGGCCGATTGATCATACCACCTAGCAGCGTGCTCAATAGCCCGCTATCGGGGGTCAGCGTATGGCTGGGACGTTATGTTATCAAGCGAGTATTGAAGAGCAACGCAGAGACGAAGCTGACGGTTGCTGTGGCCTTCGACACGCAGGCCAATGATATGCAGGTTGTATTGAAACGCTGGGAGTGCACCGATCTGCCGTTAGCCCGACGTGCCAAAGAACTGGTCTACTACGAGAAGGCCACCGAGCCTCTGACGCGCCTAAGCCACCCATTACTGCCACGCGTGCTTGATCGCTTTGTCGAGGGAAAGCATTACTATCTCGTGCTGAACTATGTTGATGGGGAAAGCCTGGAAGAACATATGCAAAAATTGCTCAGGCCGCTACCAGAGCGCGAAGTGATAGGCTATATGAATTCGCTGCTGAATGCGTTGATGGCCCTGGAGCAACAACGGCCACCTTTGCGCCACTACGATATCTCTCCCAGCAACATTATTATCGAGAGGACGCGGGGACGGCCCATATTGACGGGCTTCCAGGTTTCTGCCCCGCCCTCGTCGCGTGAAGCAGAGCAAAAAAGAAGCCCACATCGTACGACGCGGAAACTGGCGATCTCGCCCTATTTACCCGTACAGGATAAGCACTTCGACCAGCGCACATGTATCTATTCACTGGCCGCGTGTATGCACTACGCGCTGACAAACTACGCCCCGCCGCACTATCCCGCGTTCCCTCCAGTGCGGATGCTGAACCCAAACATTTCTTTCGCGCTCGAGACCATACTGAGCCGCGCTTTGATGGAAGACAACCGGGAACGATATCAGAGCTATGGAGAGATTCAGAAGGATATCAGGAAGTTGTTGTGAATTTATTGGCAGGACCGGGGGAAATTGTGACGGATATGTGCCGGTGAAGGTCTCAATGTGACCGATTTGTGAAGTCAATGCGCTACACTCCATGATGGAAAGATGTGCGAAGCAGCAGGCGAGAGGTGCACTTGTTCTTGGCGTTTTCTTCTCTCGCACCGCACGCTCAAGCTGAAGAGGAAGAAAGCACAACGACAGGAGGCTCTTTATGTCTACACATGTCTCTCCATCACGCCTTCCGCCTCCCTCATCTAATCAGAGGACGTTCACGGAGGAGCGGTCCATTGGGAGGATGGAGGTTTATCGCACACACTTAGTCAGTCACATCGGCTTCTGGTCGGCTCTCCTCACGGCTGTGCTGGGGATGGCGTGGGCGCTAGCGTCATTCACTTCTAACATCCTCGGCTTGCTCCCCCAGCCGTGGGGCCTGGACGCGCAGATGGTTCCCTCCCTGTTCCTGGCCCCGGTCTTCGTCGTCTTGCTGGTGTGTGTCCAGCACCGCACGCCGGTTGAGCGCAGGATCTGGAGCAGCATTGCTGTCCCCCTGGGAGCGGTCTACGCCGCGCTCTGTGGCACCGTCTACTTTGTCGAACTCACGCTGGTGATTCCGCACCAGCTCAGCGGCAATGTAGGTAACCTGGGGGTCCTGGTGTTCGGGGTTGGCACGTTTCTGTATGCGGTCGATGTGTTCGGCTATTGGTTCTTGAGCCTGGCGGCGGCATTCGCGGCCCCCGCGTTCGGCGGGTCGAGATTGGAGAACTGGATTCGTTGGCTGTTGCTGACCAACTGGCTCTTCGTGGTCATCCTGACGCCGGTCATGATGTTCTGGCCCCAGTTCTCGTTCCTCTGGGTGGTGTGGGTCTTCATGATCCCGGTACCCGCCATCCTCATGACGGTGCTGTTTAAGCGGCGGTTCCTGGTGACGCTGAATATCGGCCTGTAGAGCGCTTCCCGCCATCCTCTTGGCGGTGCTGTTTCAGCGAGACTAATGCCGCGCAGCGTGACAGGGAGGAAGGCTCCTGAGAAAGGAGCCTTTCCTCCATGAGTCGGCGAGTGAAGGCATCCCCTTCACTCACCTCCGGAGCAGTGCGTGCCGACTTCACGAGAGAGGTCGGCGTAGCACCGAGCAAAGGAGCACACCATGAAGTCCCTTGAACACAATCAACCACCTGACCTAGAGCAGCAAGAAGGGCAGCCGTTCGTCGCTCCTGGTTTCAAAGAGGTGGAGGCGGCCTTCAACCTTCCCGGTATGCTTTGGCCCTCGGCCAGTATTTCTTGAATGGTCTAGGCTAAGACCTGTCGCCCGTAGCCGCGCCTTTGGTGTTCAGGTAGAACACCAAAGGCAATACATGACAGGGAAATAGCATGTCAGATACCCCATGACTGGAAGTCAGGGGCTTGTGTCTGTACTCCACCGCAACTCAGCTACCCGGAGATACTGCTTTGGCTTCATCGCACGACACATCACGGGAGTCCAAAGACTCCACTGGGCCTTCCGACAAGATGCCTGTCCTTCCCCACCGGGGCCGAACCCTTTGCGAGAAAGGAGCGTTACCCGATGCCTACGTTGTTTTCCCCTGGCCGTGGGAACCGCTCTGTTCCACTCATCAGGAACCCAATTGGCAGCTTGGGCGGGCATTCCGCGAGCCGTCTCTCCCTGTGTCCTTGCGGACGTTCGCCAACCATGGCTGGACGAACAACAGGGTGCCTTAGCGCACCTGGAGTATAGCATGAACAGATGTCCCTGTACAGCGCCCATTCCTCCCCATGTCTAGAAGGCAGGGAACTCCTTGGCGCGATGGTTGATGTCGTGCTATCCCCGTTGTTCAATGGGTATGTATTGAGTCACCTTTGGGCCGACGTACTCGGCGCGGGGGCGAATCAGGCGGTTATTAGAGTACTGCTCGAGGACGTGGGCCGTATAGCCAGCAATGCGGCTACGAGCAAAAACGGGCGTATCCAGGTCGATGGGAATACCCATCATGTAGTAAACGGAGGCGGAATAGAAATCGACATTGCAATAAAGGCCCTTATGTTCTTTGATATAGTCCTCAATGATACGCGACATCTCGTACCAGCGGCTATCACCGTTGCGTATCCCCATATCTTTGGACATCTCCCGTAAATGGGTAGCGCGCGGGTCTTCCGTTTTGTACACGCGGTGCCCAAAGCCCATGATACGCTCTTTGCGCTCGACCGCATCGCGAATATATGGTTCGGCATTACTCACCTCGCCAATGCGCAGGAGCATGCGCATTACCTGTTCGTTGGCACCACCGTGCAGCGGGCCAGAAAGGGCGCCGATGGCCGAGGTGATAGAGGCATACATGTCAGCAAGAGTGCCAGCCGTTACACGAGCGGCAAAAGTAGATGCGTTCAACTCATGATCGGCGTGCAGGACCAGAGCCACGTCAAAGACGTGTGCAGTGTATTCATCGGGCATTTCACCCTTGAGCATATAAAGAAAGTTGGTTGCAGTGTTGTGATCGCGCAAAGGGGCGACTGGCTTTCTGCCATTGCGGATGTGTTCCCAGGTGGTCACAATCGTCCCTAGAACGGCGGTGAGCCGTATGGCGCGGCGATAATTTGCCTCGGCAGACTTATCATCAGGATTGGGATCAAAGGAAGAAAGAGTAGAAACGATGGTGCGTAATACGTCCATTGCAGGAGTCGTTCTGGGCAGAAGGTGCATTATCTCGATCACGCGGCCAGGCAGTTCGCGATTGGCCTGCAATAAAGCGCTCACTTCTTCAAGTTGGGTTCTGGTTGGCAAGACGCCGTGCCAGAGCAGATAGGCGGTCTCTTCGAAGGTAGAGTAACGCGCGAGGTCATGGATATCGACACCAAAGTAGGTAAGTTTCCCAAGTTTGCCATCGAGGTCACAAATTCGTGATTGGGTTGCGACGATATCTTCAAGGCCATCTGTTGTGGACATATTGAGCTTCCTCCAGCGGGGAGCGGGCTTCGGTTCCGTGAATGCAACTGGTACCCGGTAGGCGAGCATCTGCTGCTTGCACGATGAAGCAGTGAACTTTCAACACAACAAACTATTTAGCTTGTGTAAAGTAATTATAATCTCGTATATTTGGTGTTGTCAACGCGAGGCGCGAACAAGAGCATAGTCTCCAACATGAAAATATGTTACACTAGCGCAAACAAAAAAGACAAAAGTGAGGCGCTACAATGGCAAAGCAGATGCGAGACGATGAGGAACAACTCATCGCCCGCAGCCAGCGTGGAGATGTCAACGCATTCAATGAGTTGATCCTGCACTACCAGCAAACAACCTATGGCGTTGTTTACCGCATGATCGGGAACGCCGAAATTGCCGCCGATGTCACACAGGACACATTTATCGCCGCTTTTCGTGCTATTCAATCCTTCCGCGGTGGCTCCTCATTTCGCGCCTGGCTCCTGCGCATTGCCTCAAATTTGGCCTGTGATCACTGGCGTCGCACTCAGCGACATGTCGTAGAATCGCTAGATATGCTCACTGATGAAGAAGAACCTCATGCCGCCAGCGATTTAAGCGCCCTGGTGGAGAGCGGGCAAGAAGCAAACCCCGAGGAATATGTACTCAGTCAGGAATTGCAGGAATTGATTCAACGTGGTCTGCAGGTACTACCCCTTGATCAACGCGTGGCCGTGGTTTTATGCGATATCGAGGGGCTATCATATGAAGAAATTTCGATTACAACCCAGTCCAACATGGGAACGGTGCGATCACGCATCGCGCGTGGGCGAGCGCGGCTGCGCCACTACCTGGAACAGTACAGGGAACTTTTGCCGCGCAATTATCGTCTACCTACTAATAAAGAGTAAAACCTACATGGAGTACCGGCGTGGTCAATACAGATAGAGATCGGCATCTGACAACTGAACAGCTCTCAGCGCTCCTGGACAGGCAGCTCTCACCAGCAGAGCAGGCGGTATGTAATGCACACATTGAAAGCTGCCAGCAGTGTCAAGGCACATTGGCGAGTCTGCGACAGACAGTGGCTTTGCTGCGATCTATGCCACAGCCGTCAGTACCCCGTTCATTCGTGCTGCCGACAGGTGTCACCTATCTACAAGAACCAGCGGTACGCCAGAGAGAAACAGACTCACGACGTAGATGGCCCAATTATGTCCAGCGTTCTCTGCGCGCAATGAGCGTTATTGCCGCGGTGATCGGCTTTATCTTCTTGCTGTCAGGCGTTCTGCCCTTGTTACTACATGGCGGGGGAGGAATGACAACCGCGACAAGTTCGACTGTCCCAAGCGCTGCAAGGCCGAATGAGTCGGCAACTCACAGTGCCTCTACACTCAGTCCCCATCAGACAGCAAATGGCAATGCGGCAACACCTGTTCATACACCAGCACCTGGTAGAACGCCCGCTGCGAAGACGGAGCCAAATAAATTGCTCCCCAATGACCATCTATCTAATCGAGCTCCACCTGCGCCACCAATTATCGACTTGAATGAGCCGCTAGTGCGGCAAGGAGTTGGATTTACTCTCCTGATTCTCGGCATTGTGGGTGTCATTGTTACGAGGCGCTGGGCATTGAGACGAACGTAGTGCCAGGGGCCATTGTTACTAGTCCATTGAGGTTGAATAAACCCCTGAGAAGCACTAGAAAAGTTGGGCGTACCCCAGGAGCGATTATCATGGACATGTTTCCGCCTCAGGGTGCTAGGGCGATGCGAGCACGCGGCAGCATGGTCCTACTGGAATGGTCTTGCTGAGCGCCCTCCTGTCATGCTGAGCACATTCGCTCCGCTCAGTGTCAACTCCGCGAAGCAGCTCGTGCGCCACGCGAGACAGACCCTTCGCGGCGCTCAGGGTGACACCAAAGGGAACAGCGAGTGAAAATTTGGGAGAGGTTGAAGAGCGCTGCTCACTGCCTCTCCCTTGCTTGTGCGAGTCAGTCATGTAGTTTATTGGCAATCCCCCAACACTCTTGCGCAATTGACCAGTCTTCCTGTGTATGCACAATGAGCGCACGTATGGCAGAATCGGTAGTGGCGATATCCTGGTCGGCGGGGGATTGGGCATTTTTTTGTGCGTCCAGGTGGAGGCCGAGAAAAGCAAAGGCTTCACAGACTTCTGCTCGTACGCTGGCGTCGTTCTCACCAACCCCACCGGCAAAAACGAGGGCATCCAGCCCACCCAGCGACGCTATCATTGACCCGATACAAGAGCGCAGGCGATGGACGTAGATAGCGAGGGCAAGTTTCGCCCTGTCATTGCCCTGTTCGATGGCGGCAT
>WNGJ01021292.1_pt1 | contig 10876 bp, 13 predicted proteins | sample 5400611 | NCBI WGS metagenome assembly WNGJ01 (sample SAMN13153375, study PRJNA577476) | soil metagenome | isolation source: 40 cm soil or saprolite under Garry oak tree replicate 1 | place: USA:California | collected 2016-06-15 | reverse complement strand
CCGGAACCAGGAAAGCCCGGGGAACAAGTGCAATCCTCCAGCCGTTTGGGATCGGTTGGCAGACTTGCGCCCGGAATGGCAGCGGAAATTCGCGAACCGGAGACCGACCGAAAACTTTCGCTGCACGATACCGGGATGCTTTGGCTGCGCGGCGTCAACATCTTCGAAGGTTATCTGGACGATCCGAAGCGAACGGCAGAAATCCTGCATGATGGCTGGTTGAAAACTGGCGACATCGGCCGGTTCGACGAGGACGGGTTCCTTTACATCGAAGGCCGCCTATCGCGTTTTTCAAAGATCGGCGGTGAAATGGTGCCGCACGAAACAATCGAACAAAAAATCATCGATCTACTGGAGCTATCCGGGAGAGACGAGCGCCCCATCGCAATCGTCGGGGTGCAGGATGAAGCTAAAGGCGAAGCGCTCGTGCTCCTCAGCGCAGTCGATCTCGATCTCGCCGAGCTGCGCAAAAAACTGCCAAACTTGTGGATTCCAAAAAACGTCCAGCGCGTCGAAGCAATTCCGGTTCTTGCCTCAGGGAAACTCGATTTGAAAAAATGCCAGGGACTCGCAGCTGGGCCGTAGCACAGCCATCCTGGCTGTGGGGCCGGCGGGCATCTTGCCTGCCGATTCACGGTGCGAGACGGCCATCGCCCTACAGGCAAGATGCCTGTGCTACGGACGAGTCGCTGAATCTTCCTCTTTCAATCGCCAGGGCGAAATTCTGCCAAAGAGATCGCGTGTCGCGCCTGCGATGTCTTCGGCTTTTGACACGCCGCTGTCGATCAACGCCCGTCCAGTGCTTGACCAGATTTTCCTCACGACCAAGGCGCCGTTTTCGCGCACGATTCGGCCAAGATGCTGGACAGCTGCAGCTGTAGCAGACTTGCGGATAAGTTCAGGCGAGCAGCGCGAAGTCAATTCGCAGTAGCGCCGGGCAACTTCGCCCACGCGCAGCGTGAGAAACGCGTTCGCCGCGCCATTGGACACGCATTTCACCAGGAGAGCTGAAATACCGCTTAGCCCCGGAATTCCGCCTTTGAGTGCCGGCACGACGGAAACTGCAAGCGGCGCGACCATTTCGCCAAGGTCAAGCGATTCAAGCCCGCTCGCGACGAAAGCTGTTCCAGCGACGTTTGCATACAGCCGCACCAATTCTCGAGGAGAAGGACGCTGGACATAAATTCGGGCGACACGCGCGACCATTTGAATTTGAGTGAAGAGGACGATGAGCCCATCAAGCCGACCATTTTGCATTAGCGCTGTGCTCAGAAACACAGTGCTCGCCGTTCTGCGGACAACTGAATCCGCCTCCGCTGAGAGATGTCCAACTGCGTTTTCGATCTCCTCATTGGTGATAAGCGGCATATGTCGTGTCCGTGGATTTAGGGCGAGTCGGACCCGGAGAACCTGCAAATAGGCATCGTGCTTTGGGCCGGAATCCTCCTCCGGCGGGACGAGCGCACCGGGAAGCCTTGCGTATGTAATTGCGCAGTAGAGCGCGAAAAATCCAGCAACAGCGCAAACGCTCCAGAATACGATTGTCCCGGCGATCGGATGGATCCTCTCGGCAAGGGAGATCAAGCTGGCAACCCCTGCAATTATCAGCGACACCAGGCAAACCGTCATCAGCACAGCGAGCACGACGATTACTTTTCTCGCGCTCGCACTCTGGACTGTGGCATCGGGCTTCATGGTGGTGGCAATACTGTGCACCCGCGACAGCAGGCTTCAATCGAAACGTCCCTGGCTGCTCTCGCGAGGTTGACGCGAGACGTGCGCATCTGAAGTTCGCCGGTAATGAAGAATACATTCCTGGCATTTTCTTCGGCTGGTCCGAACCGTGATTTTTCGAAGGACACGCGTCAGCAGCCGTTTTGGGACGAGCACGCGGCGTTTATCGATCAACTCGTTGACGACGGTTTTATTTTGATGGGTGGTCCTTTGGTCGATGAAGGTGGCTCTCTATTGATCATCAATGCAGAAGATGAAAATGAAGTGAGAGAAACACTAAAAAATGATCCGTGGATGCAGCACGGTATTCTCAACCTGGAGAGCGTAAAACGTTGGCAAATCTTTGTTGATGTGAGGAAGTAAGACCCGCGTCTCGGCCGAGGCGTTTTTTCCCCGATCCGGTGTAGAGGCGGCTGTGTCAGCCGCGGATTAGTCCCAATTTGGGTGAAATTGGCTGGGACCTGCGCGTTGGATGCCGTGTCAACCCGGCTTCGGAGCTACAACGCACCGTGGAGAACTTTTTCGTCGATCGCCAGGTAATCGTTCCGCGGCGGACTGAAGGTATCGAGCACACGTGTTGGTAACATCACTTCCACCCCGTGCGGAACATTGCTGGCGAGGTAGAACGAATCGCCGGTGGAAAGTTCGTGTGCCACACCGTCAACAATGAGTTGCATTTTGCCTTCGAGAATATGAACGATCTGCTCTTGCGGGTGCGAGTGCGCAGGCATGCGACTCCCGGCCGCTAGCGTGGCGAGCATCTGATACATCGTCTTGCCGTTTGCGACCGTCCGGCGCGTGATGCCGGGACAAATTTCAATTGTTGGGTTCTCTCGTTTCATTTCAGAATCTTACGCTGAGCACCCATGGCGTCGTCAGATTTTTTGTACCCGAAATTACTTGTCACTTGCCACCGCTGATCGGTAACTGGCAGAATCCGGCCATGAAAATATTTATCTCATCAATCTCAATTATGTTCGCAACATTGATCGCGCTTCCCTCATTCGCGCAAAGCCCCGCCGAATCACCGGCTGCCGCCACTTCGTCGGCTGCCGCGAGTGCTACGGGCGGCCAGCCGAATCCGCAGGAGATGATGAAGCAGATGATCGAGTTGTCGAAACTGAACGAAAATCACAAGTTGCTCGCGAGCATGGACGGCAATTGGAACTACACGATCAAGTTCTGGATGAATCCCGATCCAAACGTGCCGCCGCAGGAATCCAAAGGCACCGCAACGCGCAAGAGCATCATGGGCGGTCGCTACTTTGTCATGGACGTGAGCGGAAAAATGCAGATGCCGGGCGAAGATGGCAAACTGAAGGACATGCAATTCAAAGGCATGGGCATCGAAGGCTATGATAACGTAAAGAAAAAGTTCGTCGCCTCGTGGATCGACAACATGGGCACTGGTGTCCAGTTCTCCGAAGGAACCTACGATCCCGCGACCAAGACATTCACTTACACCAGTGAGATGGAAATGATGCCCGGAATGAAAACGCCAGTGCGCGAAGTGCTGAAGGCTGCCGACAACAACCACATGATGCTCGAATGGTACGAAACCCGAGGCGGCCAGGAAAAGAAAACCATGGAAATCAACTACACGCGCGCCGGCAAAAAATAGGGGGGACGACCTTCATACTTCTCAATTCACCCATCTACGTTGCGTCAGTCCCGGGAAAAGGCCGTGGCAAGTCCGTACTGGTAGGTAAGCTGCACGCTAAATTTGGACTGATCTGCGGCCTAGATAGGAGTCAGTAATGACGTTGCCACGCGTCGCAAATCGTCGAGCAGGATCTCCATGTCGCGCAAAGTGGTCCGGTAGTTCAGTACGCAACCCCGCAGGGCGAAGCGACCGCCAAGCGTAGCGTTGGACAGATACGAACTGCCATCTCGTTGCAGAGCAACTAAGAGGCGTTCATTGAAGGCATCGATTGTCTGATCCGATTCGCTGCGAAGCTGGATTGGCACATGACGAAAGCAGAAGATCGACAACTCGACCGGCGCAATCATCTCGAAGTCATCGCTCTCTCGGACTATCGACTCGAAATATCGCGCACAGGCAAGATTGCTTTCAATCGCTGCGCTCAACGATTCAAGGCCAACTCCTTTTAACAACATCCACACCTTGAGAGCGCGGAAACGCCGCGACAGTTCCGGCCCATAGTCCCAAAATGCAAATGCCTCGTCGGCCTCCTCTCCGATAATGCGAGTATATTCGGCGTCGTGGGCAAAAGCGGCCCGCGCAATTTCTGGAGAGCGGTAAATCACGCAGCCAACGTCCACCGGAAGATAAAGCCATTTGTGAGGATCGAGCGCGATCGAATCCGCCTGCTCAATGCCGGCAAATAATTCACGCGCGGATTTCGCGAGGACCGCGAAGGCGCCATAACTCCCATCCACGTGCATCCAAAGTTGGAAGCGGTTCGCAACTTCTCGAATCTCAGCTAACGGGTCGACCGCCCCAGTGTTCACTGTTCCGGCATTCGCAATGACGCAGAATGGAACATAGCCAGCTTCCAGATCAACGGTGATTTTTGAAATTAGATCGTCCACTCGGATTCTGAAGTGCTCGTCGACCGCGACGTGGCGCACATTTTGGCGCCCGATCCCCAAAAGCGCTGCTGCCTTTGCGATGGAAAAATGCGTCTCGCTCGACGCATACATGCGCAAGCGGTCTGACGACGAGTCTTTCGCCTGCTGCGCCGCCGCGATCGCAGCCAGATTAGCCATCGAGCCACCGCTGACAAAGAGTCCGCCGGCTTCACGATTGAATCCAAGAATTTGCCGTATCCAATCAATCGTTAGGCGTTCAACTTCCACTGGCGCCGGTGCGGAACGCCAGACCGTCAGATTCGAATTTAACGTCGAGGCGAGCACGTCGGCGATCGCCGCCAGCGGAGTCCCAGGCGACTGTACGTAGCCAAACATGCGCGGGTGCGCGTTTTGCCGGCTAAAGGGAATGACCGTCTCGCGAAAAACCTTCAGCAGTTCGTCGAAATGTGTCCCTTTGGTCGGAAGCGCGGCGTCGAGCCGGTCGCGAATCTCCCGTGAAGATGTATGACGATATACCCTGTGATCGCGGAGCTCGCCGTAATAGTCCGCCATAAGTTGGATGACGGAATTACCCCAGTCGCGTAGTTCATCGGAAGAAGGCTCAAGCATTTTCACGTAGTATGCGTCGCGCCGAAGGGGTTGTCAGCCTCGGCACAAGGACTTTTGCGGAAGGGATTTCAGATCCTGATCGACATTCTCTGAGCGAGATAACTTCCCGAACTCGACGATGACTAATCGCCTGCTACGTTCGCGCCATTCACAAGGCCACAACCGAAACTGCGATCGACCCGCGCTTTCAAGATCGCGAACGTCAGCCGGGTCTCGATCTTCTTCGGGCGCTCGCCATCATAGTTGTCGTCATTTATCACGCGGCGCTTTTCGGATTCAAATTGCCCGGCCGCGTTGATCGCTTCGGCTGGATCGGTGTCGATCTTTTCTTCGTCCTCAGCGGTTACCTGATCGGCGGGCAATTGCTCGCTCCGCTCGCACGCGAGAAATCGATCAAACTTGGGCGCTTCTTCGCTCGTCGCGTCTTGCGGATCATGCCGGCTTATTTTGCGATTCTGGCGGTTTACTTTTTGTTGCCATCGTGGCGCGAGTATCCCGACATGGCGCAGCCGCTCTGGAAATTTCTTTTGTCTGTCCAAAACATTGCGCTTCACGGCGGGACCGCGTTCTCGCACGCGTGGTCGCTCGCGGTCGAAGACCAATTCTATCTTTGTCTTCCCTTCATCCTGCTCTTCGTGAATCGCTGGCCGCGTGCTGCGATCATCATTCCATGCGTTATCGTTTTCGGCGGGATCGCATTGCGCACGTTTCTCGCCTGGAAGAATCCGGCGATCGACGGCGGCGTTTCGTTCCGTGCGTTTCAAGCGTGGATCTATTATCCATCCTGGACTCGGCTCGATCCGCTCGTCTTCGGCGTTGTGCTAGCCGCAATCGAAAAGTTCCGACCACACTGGTGGAAACGATTGATGGATTTTGCGATCTGGCTCTGGCTGCCCGCTCTGGTGCTGATCAGTTATGGGTTATACCTTGGTGAAGGCGACAATCTCACAGTCGCCGCCTGCGTCTGGCAATTTCCGCTCATCGCACTCGGCATGGCTGGGCTTCTGATCTGCGCGCAAAGTCCGCGTTTGATTTTTCGTCGGATAAAAATTCCGGGCGCAGCGTTTATCGCCAGCATCGCTTACAGCGCGTATCTGATCCAAAAACTCGTCATGCATCAGGTCCTCCAGCTTCTGCACGCCACGCCGGAAGCAGTAGAGGCCGGTTCGACTCCAATTGTCGTGCTGACATCAGTTTGGGCGCTTGTTCTCGTCGAAGTGTGCGTCTATGCCGCCGCGACGCTGCTATTTCTAGCCGTAGAGCGACCGTTCCTTCAGCTTCGTAAGCGACTCGCGCCGCGGAAGTATGCATTGCAAAAATAGCGAACCCGGGTTCGCCGCCGCTACTCTATGAACTCCGCAAGTGATCGATATTTTTCGCTGAGCTCTGTGATCCGGTGCTCGAAATGATGAATGCGGCGGATCGAACGGAAGACCAGCCAGGTTCCGAGCACGACCAGACCAAGGTTTAGGAGTATCAGCGGCGCCAGCAGAGGCATCACCTTTTCCATGCTGTAATAGCGCGAGGTCGCGATGAGCGCGCTCAGTACCGATAGAGGCAAAGCGAACACGGCGATACCGGTGCGCAAGGAAGCCAGCGCAGTTCGTTTCTCAGCGAGGAGCACCTGGATTTCGCCAAAGATGACATTGTCCGGATTGGGTAGCCCGTCCGTTTCCATACTCGTTTGCTTTTAATCTAATCGATACAGCGCAACGTGCCTGGATTTGGCGCAACTCCGAGAAGTTGTTTTCCACCCGCGCGTGATGTTTTGACACGGTCAGCGGCGTCGTGCGCTCAGCATTTCAAGAATCTCTGCTGTAGCGTCCGCTGTCCTCAGCGGATCAGTTCCCGAGCTTGGTTCCTGTTTTGATTCGCGATGGTCCCGCATTCGCTTTCCGCTGCCGCGCGGCCTTTCCGTCTGTCTCGTTGTTCCCACTCCTCGATTCCTGAGCGATACTTGGTCATGAAAATGCAACAACGAATCGCGCTTGTGACCGGCGCGAACAAAGGGATCGGCTTTGAAGTTGCACGGCAACTGGAGCGCAAAGGTTTTCATGTTTTCCTCGGCGCCAGGAACGAAGAGGCTGGCAAGGCTGCGGCACAAAAGCTGAACCGTGAAGCTGAAGAGGAAGGCTCCGCCAAAAATGCTCGCCGCGGTGCGGTCACCGCTTTGAAAATCGACATCTCGAAACCAGAGAGCATTCGGCGCGCAGCAGAAGAATTTTCGCAAAAGAGTGATCGGCTCGATGCGCTGCTGAACAACGCCGGCATTCTGCTCGATGACGACAACACCATCCTCACCATCACGCCGGAGATATTCGAGACCACGTTGCGCACGAACACACTCGGCGCGCTGCTGGTGTCGCAGGCGTTCGTAGCGTTCCTGGAAAAGCCAGCGGCGGCGGCCAATTGACCGATGGCGCCGACGGCTGGGCACCCGCCTATTGCATTTCGAAAACAGCACTCAACGGCTTCACCGTACAACTCGCCGCCGCCTTACCGAAGTTCGCGGTGAATTCGGTGTGTCCGGGTTGGGTGCGGACGGATATGGGTGGTTCGAACGCGACTCGGTCGGTTGCAGAGGGTGCGTCAGGGATAGTCTGGTTGGCCGCTGACGCGCCTCAAGATCAAACCGGCAAATTTTGGCGTGATCGCAAAGTCATTCCTTGGTGACCACCGATTCTTTTCTGAACAACAACGCCGACCCGTTTGATAAGATCGGCACGCTGGAAGTCTTGCCTGGCTTGCCACGTCACTACTCTTTTAGTCCGATGAAAGAACGAACCGATTGCCTTCACTGTCCTTGAACATCGCGTAAGTGCCCCAGGGTTGTTTTTGCGGCGGGCCTTCAAATTCCACGCCGCGCTTCTTCAGTTCGGCATAGGTCTTGTCAATGTCATCGCACGCATACGACATATTCATAAACGATCCGATGCGTTTTTCGTCGCCTTCGGGTGTAAACAACACAACGCGTGTCTCCGCTTTCGGCACGCGCAATTCGATCCAGCGCTGTTTCTCGTCGAAAGGCTGGTCGGTGATAATCGTGAACCCGAGTTTATCTGTGTAAAAATCCAGGGCCCGGTTCTGATCGGCCACCGGAATACTGACGAACTTGATTTGCTTGATCATGATGCAGCGAAGGTAATTCCGCCCCTGCGTTCGCGTCCAGAGGCGAACAAGCATTCTCATCAGAAACTGCTGTCCGTTTATCGGTATAGCGCATAGTGTAGCCGCCTCGCTGCGCGAGGCGCCATGTCCAGATTCCGCCAAACAATCCCGATCGATGACTACGTAGTTGACGTTCTAATGCGGGACATTGTCGGGCACGATCAGCAACCGGCCGCTTTTCTGGTTTATCTGTATCTTTACGGGCAGGCCGCGCGGAAGAAATGGAAACCGGTCGTCGCGAGCGTACGCATGCTTGCCGACGCGACCGGCCTTTCCAAGAGCGCCGTCCAAATCGCCCTCGCAAACCTCCGTCGCCGCGAATTGATCGTCATTACCCGCGACCACGCCACGGCCACTTCCCGCTATCGCGTGCTTCGACACTGGCGCACGTAGTCATTCCTGGACAAGTGGAGGTCGATTTCCGCTGTAATTTCCTGTTAAACAAAACTATATGCGATGTAGCCACGGCCCTGTGGGCCGTCTCCCGGGTATGAAAAGCAGCGCCGAGCTGAACCGGCCACAGGTCCGCACACTGGACGGATTCGTCCTGCGGCGAACCGGTGGCTACAGCATTTGTGAAATCGCCCTAGGGCCGCAGATGCTTGCCTGAACCCACTCGGTGGCGGCCTTCACGACAGCCAGTGTCGTGACTCTTTTGCATTTCAATAAGGTCGGCATGCTATGATGCCGGCCGCAAAAGGACTTGCGTCGCCCGCTACACGCTTCGCTGCTTTTGGATCTGTCGCGTGATTAGAAAATGCGCTAGAAATCCCAGCGGAAATGCAATCAGAGCCGCCAGTGGCCGCAGCGTGATCGCGACTAGCAATTCGGCCAGACCAAATATCCACACAAAGCTCTCTCCCGCGATGGCCTGGCCCCAGTCGGGCCGGAGATTTCCGGACGGAACGCGCGGCTTTAGGGCGGGCCAGAAGCGGGGAACCGCCCGGCAATAGGCGCGATACGATTCACCTTGAGTTTTCAGCAGCGATTCTTCTTCGCGAGAAATCAGCCGATAAACAAAAATCCAGTTTGCCAGCACCAGAAAAATAAATCCGGAACGGCTGGCCAGGACGCCGATTCCAGCCGCCATCGGCAGGTTTGCCAGGTAAAGCGGATTGCGCGTGTAACGAAAAGGCCCGTCAGCTATGAGCGCTTCCGAATGCTGGGCTGAGTCGTGCACAACTTCGGTTCGCAAATAACTCGCGCCCCATGTGCGCAACGCGGCGCTCAGAAATACGAGAAAGGCGCCGATCGTAATCACGATTCGTGCGAACGCATCTGAGTCCGAGCTGCCACGCGTTATCGAAGGCGCGATCACATGGCGAAGTGCCACGATGAACGATGTGTGATCAAAAACGGACAGGAAAAATCCTGTGAAATAAATCGCGCAGATGATCCAGAACCTCTTCTCAAATTCAAACTTGGTCGCGCGCATCGAGGCTAAGTTAATCACGATCTGCGTTACTCGCTCTTCCGTAAAAAATTAATATGGTGCCCAATGGCGAAACACGCGGCGATTTTCAGATCAATTCGCTATGGGACCCGTTGCACAAAGATCCGCGTTTCGAAAAGCTCTGCCAAAATCCTAACAAGTGAGCGAAATTCTTCATCTGCGGGCCCTCGTCTGCCACGCCAAACAAGGACTTATATGAAAACCGCCGTTTTGTTTGGTGCTGCAGCGCTGTGGTGCGTCCCGTGTCTCGCCAAGGCGCAAAGCGCAGATGAGCGGCTGCGAGCTATCTATATAGAAGAATGGAAATGGCGGCTGGAGCAGTTTCCCGGCCTCGAAGGAGTCGCAAAGCCGGTTCCCGATCGCCTGCCGAGGGTAGATCCGACGGCGCAGGAGATGCGGCTACGTTACTGGCAGGATGTGCTGCACAAGCTCGATGATGTTCCGCGCCCGCAGCTCTCGCCGGAGGAGCAGATCAACTACGATGTTTATCGGCCGGAAATCGAGAATTTCGTCGCCGATCAGAAATTCCGTGACTACGAAATGCCTGCGAACTCGGATTCTGCTTTCTGGAGCGATTTAGGCTACACGGCGCGGCGACCTTTCAAGACGCTGACGGATTACAAAAACTGGATCGCGCAGATGCGCGACATCCCGCGTTTTTTCCGCGAACAAGTCGCGAACATGCGGGCGGGGCTTGCGCGCGGCTTCACACCGCCACGCCCCACTTTGCAGGGGCGCGAGAAATCCATCGCCACGATTGCGGAGGGCAAACCCGAAGACAATCTGCTCTACACACCATTCCGGGAACCGATGGTGGGAGTTCAGCCGTCCGACCAGGGCAAGCTTAAATCGGAAGCCGCACAGGTGATTCGTGAGATCGTGCAGCCGGCTTATACGGACCTGCTCAAGTTCTTCCGCGACGAATATGTGCCGCACACCCGCACGACGCTTGCGGCCGAAGCGCTGCCGGACGGGAAAACGTACTGTCGCCAGAAAATTCACGAGTTTACCACGCTCGATCTCTCGCCCGACGAAATTCACCAGATCGGCTTGTCGGAGGTTGCCAAATTACATCAGCAGATGGTCGACGCGATGCACGAATCCGGATTCAAGGGCGAGTTTTCGGCATTCGTGCAATTCCTCCATGACGGTGCGTGCGCGCGAAAAGGCGGAGAAGACGCTCGGAGCTAAATTCAACATCCGCGCTTTCCACGATGCCGTGCTCGAGCTCGGCTCGGTACCGCTGCCCGTTGGCACGGCACGGGTCGACCGCTTCATCACTGAACACGGCAAAGGCCCTTACCCGGATATGGAGTGAGTAGGTCTCGGGTGCAAATGAGCGAAAGCTGACGGCGCGCC
>WNGJ01008600.1_pt1 | contig 10876 bp, 13 predicted proteins | sample 5400611 | NCBI WGS metagenome assembly WNGJ01 (sample SAMN13153375, study PRJNA577476) | soil metagenome | isolation source: 40 cm soil or saprolite under Garry oak tree replicate 1 | place: USA:California | collected 2016-06-15 | reverse complement strand
ATCGGCACAGGGTAGTGTACCCCAGTCTCGATTCCATTCTTCTCCAGATGCTTCTTCACCTGCTCTCTCATTCTCGTCCGGATTACGAATAGGTGATAGACCGGCTTCTCTCCCTGCCTCTCAGAGGGAGGTAGGACGATTCCATCTACGCCTTCGAGATGTCTTCTGTAAAGGGCCGCCAAGCGCCTCCTCGCCTCATTCCAGGAATCCAGCCTTCTCAGCTGGACCCTGCCAATCGCCGCGTTGACACTGTTGAGTCTGGAAGTATAACCGATCCGGCCCATGTAGTACTTGCTGTTCTTGTCTCGGCCACAATCCCTTATGCTCCCCGCCGCCTCCGCGAGCTCGGCATTGTCGGTGGTGATCATTCCGCCGTCTCCACCAACGGTCATATTCTTCGCGGGATAGAACGAGAAGCATCCCGCCTCGCCGATCGAGCCGACCCTTTTAGCTCCAAACTCGGCACCGTGAGCTTGGCAAGCATCCTCGACGAGTTTGAGGCCCGTCTCGCTGGCGATCTTGAGAAACTCGTCCAATGCGGCCGGATGACCGTACAGGTGGACGGGGATAAGCGCACGGGTCTTCGGACCGATCTTCGCCCGAGCCTTACCCGGACTGAGATTTATTCCCGAGTCTTCCACATCTGCGAAGACAGGCTCCGCGCCTGCGTGGAGGACCGCGTTGGCCGTAGCGATAAAAGAGAAGGGTGTTGTGACCACCTCGCTGCCGTGGCTGATGCCGAGTGCTTGTAGCGTGATCGATAGCGCGGCGGTTCCTGAGCCAGTAGATACTGCGTATTTCGTTCCGCAGTATCTGGCGAACTCTTCTTCGAACTTGTGAACGCTCTCGCCCATCACAAGTTTCTCATTCTCGAGTGCAGAGAGCGCCGCTTCCCTCATCTCAGCATCGATGATTGGAGACGCGAGCGGTATTCTCTTCCTGTGTTGAAGAGGGGGACCGATTTCTTGTTGGGCCTGCGCAGGCGCCGGCATCATGGCATGCTCTGTCATAAACTGTTATGCGTTCCTTAGTGGAGGCAGGCGGTCAACCGGCCGTATAATCCTTTTGCCCTTTGAGGTCTCGTTTTGGATCTTCCGGTGGAATAGGATATCTAGGGATTGACGATGCTTATGCGTCTCGCGTCCAGAGAGTTTCTCATCCTCTCGGCTTTTTCTGGGACCACCAATAGCTTAAACTTCGGTTTCCCTCGCGCTAGACCGCTGGTCCCCGGATGACCCTCGTCTACTCGTGCATTGCCCCTCACGGAGGAGAGATAATCCCTGAGCTTGCGTCAAACTCGATGTTGCCAAGATTCGAGGAGACGCGCCGAGCAATGCGAATCATAGCCCGCAGAATCCTCAAGGTCCGGCCTCACACGATTGTCATCGCCAGCCCGCACAATCTGCGGCTCATGGCAAGAATCGCTGTAGTCACATCGGAAAACTCTTCAGGCCAACTGAAGGGATCTTCGAAACACTCCGTCTCTCTCCGCGCACGTTGCGACAGAGAGTTCGCGGAGAAAATTGTTCGAGAGTCGGAGGCAGAGCACCTCCCCGTGGTCGGAGCCAATTATGGAACCGACTCAGGACCCGCGTCAGACATACCGATGGACTGGGGCACACTCGTCCCATTATGGTTCGTGCTTAAACGGAAGAGGACGAGATCAAAGATTGTAATAGTAGCGCCCTCCCGGGAGATTCCTCTCCGCACAAACTATCGCTTCGGACGGCTCATGGGCAAGCTGATGAACGAGGACAGGAGAAAACGGTTCGTTTTCATTGCCAGCGCCGATCAAGCCCACGCTCACTCCCGTTCGGGTCCCTATGGCTACAGCTCCGCTGCACCCAAGTACGATAGGCTTGCGGTTGACGCGATACAGGACAATGATCTCAAGCGCCTTCTACGCCTCGATCCGAGACTTGTGGAGAGAGCCAAGCCCGACAGTCTCTGGCAGATGACGATTTTGGCAGGAGTAACTGAGGTCGTCCCGTCACAGTCTCAGCTTCTATCGTATCAGGTGCCAAGCTATTATGGCATGGCATGTGCTGCGTTTGAGCCATTCTGACCACCTCGACCATTTGCATAAGGATGTCGAACAGTTGTTCGAGTAGAGACAACCTCTAGAATCTGCCTAATCGTATACTCTGATCTATCAAATGGAAAGCCTCTGGTCTGAGACGGTCATGGTCAAGGTACGCCCGCAGACCTCCCGTCTTCAACAGTCTCCGAATTGCCAGTCCTGTCACGAACTTTCCATGGATCCACTCTTCAACGAAGCCGGGGTAGAATGAGACGAGAGCATCTGCTATCTCTTGGACTCTGGGAAAGAATCCGGCTGCCTTCGCTTCAATCTCGACTTCAAAGAAACGAACCTTGCTCTCTTCAAGAAGGAAGGTTACCTCATCGATGGCCAGCTCGGCCAATGGCGAACTTTGAGGCTTGGCGTGGGAAATAACCTCCCTAGTTTCTCTCTTGGTTATCCTCTCTTGGATCATGTACAAGCCTATGGCTGCGAATATCTTCGAAGGTGTTGTCTCGTAAAATTGTGAGATTCCGACTCTCGGCATTCGCAGCTTCAGATCTTGCGTCATTTGGACAAGAGATTGGGGGGACCACGGCAGCTCCATTTCTTCTCTTCTAGTTCCTTTCCCGATCCTTCGAGGGTTCGATTTCGTCGAGAGAAGCAGAGCGTTGTCTATTTTCCTGACTCGCAGATTGATCTGTTTGTTTCGCAAGGAGCCTTGCTTTGTATCATAGTAAGTGTCGTGGATTTCTTGAGGGGGCTTAGATTTTAGGTCGTACTCGAGTATTGAAGTGATTCTCGCGAGCTCTTTCGCGATATGTTCCTCGTTGTCTCTGATGACAAAGGCAATCTCGGATTCGAATAGCCTTGGAATTTCGACTCTCTTGTGAGTCAAGGCCCCATCCATAGTCTGAACGAGATCACAATTTCGGCCTCCGGCTGAGTCCACGTCGCCAGTATTTACCCATGGCTGGCTCTTTCCGGCGATTTCGCGTCTATCAAATGTTAATTAGAGCGTGTTAGCTTACCCATAGGGGTATCACGAGTGGTACGGAGTGGGCCGAGAGGCCCAGTCTTGCAACACTTTCTTGTGCTGTCCCAAGCTCTCCTGAGGAGGCTAGTTTCTCTTTGTTTGACTGCATCGTAGTCGGGGATGTGATGATGGATGTTGTTCTGAAATCGGAACGTGGAGTGCTCAATGCTTTAGAGATTGACGGAACCAATTATTTTCGCTCGGCTCGAGTTGCACCCGGGGGATCAGGGAACATCGCGGCAGCACTGAGCCATTTGGGTGGAAAGGCCGCGTTCATCGGGAAAGCCGGGCAGGACCCATTTGGAACAGCCTATCTCCGAGATCTTGAGTCTCTACGCGTCGCGGCCAGGGTAGAGTTCGACGAGTCTGCGAGCACCGGCTTTGTAATTTCTCTCGTGGAACCTGAAGGTCACAGGACAATGCTCGTTTCTCGGGGAGCGAATGACAATCTTGGGCAACAAGAGGTGAAATCGAATTTGCAGAAACTCGGGCCAGCCAAGTTCGTCTACCTATCCGGGTACTCACTCCTGAACTTGCCCCAGCGAGAAGCTGTTCTCGAAGCCGGGAGAATAGGTAGAGGTAATGGCTCAGGTGTTGTGTTTGACCCTGGATCTGCTAACCTAGTCAAGGATCATTCTGACGTATTCGAAGGGGCGATCGACTCTTGCGATGTCTTATGTGCTAACGTTGCCGAGTCTAAGGTGTTGGCCAATGGACTGAGCGTATCTGAATATGCAAGATCCCTCTCGCGAAAAGGAAAGAAAGTGATAGTCAAAGCGGGTCCGCAAGGATGCCTTGTATCGACTGAAGGCGAACTGTCCACTCTTCCTGGCGTCAGCGCCAACGCGCTTGACACAACTGGCGCTGGCGACGCGTTTCTGGGTGCGCTCTTGTACTGTCTGTCTCTCGATTACGATCTGACAAAATCTGCGTCGTTTGCTAACTGGTTTGCGTCTCGGAAAGTCGAAGGATTGGGACCCCGGCATTTTCCAAGGAGAGAGGATGCTGATGCATTTTTGAAATCGATTCGTCTTGAGAGAGGCCTTGAGAGAGAAGAGACAAGGGTCTAATGAGATATCTCTGGCAAGACAGACATATCGCGTGAAAGGTCGATCAGGCTGGATTCAGTGCAATTTAATTGCAGGCGACTGATTTGGCTAGTAGTCTAGGAGCAAGATAGACTGCTGATGCGACGAATAGAACCGACTTATTTGTCGTTCCACAAAAATTGGCTGATTATCTTCTCTTCTATTAGTCTAATCATCGCCCTTCTATTCTTCGGCCACCCGATACCAATGTACCTCACGAACCTTGCCCTCAACTCTGCCAGCCCTAGCACATCGACAAGTATCTCGTGTAATCCGAGTCCAGTTGTGATCGGTGGAGCAACGGCTTGCACCGTGGCGGTCACTGCCAGATCGAGTACAACAACCCCTACTGGCAGCGTTACATTCACTTCAAACAGCACAGGGACCTTCAGCTCCACCGTCTGCGATCTAGCTGGCAGTTCGGGTTCTCGCGTTGCAAGCTGCTCCGTGGATTATTATCCGCTAGCAGTGGGAACCCACATGATAGACGGATGGTACAGCGGTGATATGACCTACCCCCCGTCCATGAGTTCACGAACATTGACCGTTATCCCAGCCACGACAACCACCTCAGTCTCATGTACACCGGCAGCCCTGAACCTAAATGAGACCTCCACTTGCCTCGCCACGGTTGCCGGCGTAGATCCGACTGAGACTAGTCCGCCATCGGGAAGTGTCGTGTTCTCAGTCATGCCAATTGGGGGATTCTTCGCACGAACAAGTTGCGATCTGATCGCAGTTCCTGCCTATCAGGCCAGCTGCTCTGCAACCTACGCACCGTCGACCTCAGGCCCACAAACAATCACTGGTCGCTATGCCGGTGACGCATTCTACTCAGCAAGCCTTGGCAATTTCTCATTGAACGTCGCTTTCACAGAGACCAGTACAAGCATCACATGCACGCAAGGTTCGGTAATAATCAACCAGGCAATCTTTTGCCGGGCCACAGTCACCGACTCTTCAACATTCCCCGTCGCTCCAATAGGAACGGTCGGCTTCACAACCGACTCTGCAGGCGAGTTTAGCCCAACAGCAAGTTGCCTCTTGGCAACCGCTGGTTCGGCCAGCTGCTCCGTAACCTACACCCCCGCACTGGCAGGCCAGCATCTGCTGACCGGCACATACAATTCTGACTCTACGCATTCTTCCAGTAGTGGAAGCGCGACTATCACTGTCAGTCAGAGGAGCACTTCGACCTCTCTCACCTGCTCGCCATTGTCGGTGGTAGCCAACCAGCAGACGACTTGTACAGCTACAGTCAGTGACACTTCCAATGTAGGGGGCTCATCTACTCCAGCGGGTAGTGTAAGCTTTACGAACAACTCTACGGGCACCTTTAGCGCAACAAGCTGCACGCTTACCCCCTCCAGTAACCGAGCGGCAAGTTGTTCGTTCAGCTACACTTCAACTCTTATCGGCAATGCCTGGATTACTGCAAGCTACGCGGGGGATTCTATTCACACTGGCAGCTTGTATTCTTCAATCATCTCCATAACTCCAGCGCCAGAGCTTTCTGCTCCTTCTCTTGTGATTGCTAGGGCCGGGTCTGTGATAACCTTCAGGGTGAACGCGACTGACGCGGATACGACTCGGGTGTTAACACTGACGGCTGTTCCGGCTAGTATGCCGTCCGGGGCAATTTTCACCACTGCTAAAGGGTATGGCACCGTCACCGGCATCTTCGACTGGGTTCCTCCGCAGAGGATCGCTCCTGGAAACTACACTCTTACTTTCAGAGTTTCTGATGGTCAGGGTGGAGTGTCGACTGTCCAAGTTATCGTTCTGGTAGATGTTGTGAGTCGGTCGCCAACGTTGCCTTTCTCGGGTTACTACCAGTACATTGTGCTCGCAGCCGGTGGTGCTGTCGCAATCCTGGCGGTGGGCCGGTTCTGGGGACGGAGGAAGCCAAGTTGGCTTCCACTTATACCCAGATAGAAATGGATCAGTTTGACGACTCGCGGAACGATTCTTAACGCGCGCTGAGATGTTCTCAGGTAATCTGGTCAGCGCCGGGAGACGGTCTTATTTTTTCGATTCGTGGAAGGGTCTCGGCTGGTTATTCTCCTCGGAGAGTGGCATATTATAGGGTTAGGGTAGCATCGAACGGCTGTTTCCAGAAACGTGCAGTTTCTGGCCGCTTGAGGCATGAATGTCGGTCAGGCCGGAACCCCAGGCTGGTTTCATGATCCAGGTTGGTTTCAGCTCCAGTTGAACGAAACAGGCCTGGGGAGATCCATAATGTTAGGTTGTAGTCGCATACTCTGAGGTGAATTATCGTCTAGCTAACCCTTCTATGGATGTGCAGATTTGGCCGACATGGCCGAATCGTCTTCTTTCGCAGTGAAAGGGGCAGTACATTCTTCCGGTAGCTTGGGCATCTTACCCGGCGTTAAACCAGACTTGGTTGAACACGCTTGTCTGGGCTCCGTTGGACATAAAGGAAAAGACGTATCCATGCGTCTGAAGATCATAGCTCCAGAGTTCGATTACTATGCGGAAGTCGGTTCCGCCGATAGCTGGGAGCCCGATTCCACTAACAGGTGTATTGTTAATTGTCATTGTCTGAATAGTCGTGGTGCCAGATGAGCTGGTGTCATTGGTGATCGACCATTGGAGGGGGAGAGTCCAAGTCTGATTGTTTTCTACTGCTCTGTAGATTCTCAGCAGTTGGTATCCTCCGCTGGGGGTGTTGCTTGCCGCGTTCGGTCCAGGGATTGTAGAGTTTGAGAGAGTAATATTGACCAGGAATAGTTGTGTGCTTCCCATGTGGTTGTAGACTTGCAGGTTCCACTGAACTGTTTCGTTCAGTTTGACAGTAGTATTGTTTCCTGGAAAATAGGAGGATGCGGTCAAGGCAGGTCCAAGAATGCTGACTGAGGAGAACTCGTCAATCTTGGGCGGGTTTGCGATTATCCAAGCAGCAGCTGAGGCTACAAGCAAGAAGACAAGATATGTGACGATAAACTCTCGGGTCTTGAGTAGTTCGAGGTAGCTCAGATTAGCCTGATCTCCATATCTAGAATCTTCTTCCGTGCTACTTTTGCTAGTAGCCGAAAAATCGCAACAGTCAGCACCGCTAGAAAGAGTGGAATTACGGGAATGAGCACTATCGTGAATATGCCATTGAACGTCTTGGAGGCGAGGGCCGCTTGCTGAACCGCTGCAGCTTGGCTTTGCACGGAGACGAAGGAGCTATCTGGTGCTGACTGTTGGAGGAGCGAATTATACTGGGACACGAGAGAGTCGATGTTTGCGCCAGACGCCTCCGCACTTCGCATTGCCTCAAATGTGTTCTGAGCGATGGCGGAAGGATCGCTTCCAGATCCGGTTGAGCCTAAGAGAAATATCGCAATGGATAGTGTTAGCATTACTAGAAACGCGCGCCTGCTTATGTGAGTCATTAGAGCCGGCGCACTCGGACGGGTTCATAGGTTTAACTAGCTTGAAGCTGTGCGACTCCAAGTCGCTCGGATGGTAATGCCGGAGGATGCGGGGGCTCGGCGGTTGGTCGACCAATTTCTCAGTAAATCCAAGCCGGGGACCGTTCGGCAACTCGTGGCGTACGCGCAATCGGCCGACCCGACTGTCTCGGAGATGCGGATCTTGAAAGTTGTCGATGCCCTGAGAGAGGTTGGACGCATAAGTCTGAATCCGCCTGAGTTCGAGAGCTTTTCCCGCTTCTTTCTAGATACTTCCTGGAACATCAACTTCTGGACCGTGTTTGTCGTTGCTACGGCTTCAGGCTTCCTGTCTCTCTCGGCAAACAGATTTCCTTGGAGCCTGTCCGAGATTCTCCCTGGTGTGCTACTCATCTTTTATCTTCCTGGCCGTAGTTTTCTGCGAATCTTTCTCAGGGGTGAGAGGGTTCAGCCGGTTGAGAGGCTGGTCTTGGAAATCGCGACTAGTATCGTTCTTGTAATGTTGTTGGGCCTGCTCTTGAATTTCGGGGGGCTTGGACTATTCTCGGCTACTGCTCTTTCGTCTCTAATGGTGTTCAATCTTCTGCTAGCGCTATCCGGAGCCTATAGTGATTACTCTGCGGGTCGTACCGCCTGAAACCTCGGATTCCGCATCGGCCGTGTGGACGCTATAGAACTTTCTTTTGCTGTTTTGCTCCGAAGTAGAGACGTTGTCCCTCTACGCATAGGTCTCGAGAATCTTTCCAGGGATTGTTAGTTCCGGATTGATTCATATCCAGAGCAAATACCCTCTTGAGATAGATCCGTCCCGTGTCGAGCATCTCCGGATCAACTCTTCCATCGTCTTCCAAGGAGAAGAGCACTAAGGCTGAGGATAAGTACACGTCGAGAAGGGGAGAAGTAAACGAGAGCAGTCGGCTTGCGGGGAGCCTCCCATTTCTTCTTACTCTGAGCCTGAAAGATTGGTAATCGTAGAACTGGAAGGCTAGATTCGCGACATTTACAAGAACTGAGTCTCGTATTCCCAGCCTAGCAAGATAGAAGGACAGGTACTCACGGAAGAAGAGCCATCTCATCATTCTCCTAGATTCCTTGCAGAGTTTCATCCAGTCCTCATTAGGACTGACCCCCAGAAATTTCGAGAGGAAGAATCTCAACACTAAGCCTAGCGTGCGTCTGGTTTCTATCCAGGTCTCCATCGGTTTCTGAATTATCGAGGAGAAATCTGACGCTAATTTCATTCTTGTATGAGATCTGACGTCTTCGGGCAGGTTGGGTATCTTTTCTTGAAGTTCAGGGAATCGCGAATAGCTCCCTTGCAGGTCCTCTGCCCGAAGGCGATAGCTGGGCTGGTAAAAACCTCCCAGCAATGATAGAGCTGTACAGATCTCAGTGTACACTTTGCAACACTCGTAGACAGCCTCAAGCCTCTTCTCCAAAGGACATTTTAGGGAGGAGAGGAACTTAGGCTCGACGTTCTTCAAGAGAGCCGTCGTCCGATGGAAGAGGGTGATGGCCCCACTGGCAAGCGCGATATCATGGCTTGTTACTGGAATAACGCTTCGAACATCTGGCCCGTATAGAACTGTGCTGGCGGCTTTCATCTCATACGTGCTCAGGTCTGGAGGTAGTCGGTAAAGCGATCTGCGCGGTACTACCTCAACGCCCAGGACAAAGTTCGCTTCTTGGAGATCCGTTTCCACGAGTGAGGACAACTCTTTGATTATGTTCCGTTCCATGGCCTCGTGCTCCTCACGACCAGCAGTCCTTTCTGTGACCACGTAGGTATCGAAATCATGGAGGGGTATTGCTATTTTATTGCGGTTCATGCGAATGCTTCCCTCGCCCCTCCCGAAGCCTCCCGCAAGTATGATGGTACAGTCGTTCCCGTAGAGGTCTACGGTGTGTCTCACAATGATATCGAGCTGCTTCTGAAGGCTAGCTTCCACGGCGGGGTCGTTCAGAGAAGTGTACATCTTGCTGGTCGTGTCAAGCGACCACGAGGACCTCTCTCTTGTCCGCGATGGACTTGTAGATGGCCTCTTTCAGCTCGAGAGCTCTGATAGCTATCTCTCCGGTGATTGGAGGCGGCTTGTTACTGGTGATCGAATCTGCTAGATCATCTATGAGGGCTGCGTAGAGGGCTGGGAGAGAGTCAAAGAAGTCTTTGTTGACGACCCTCCGAGCCGTCCGCATGATCTTTCTGGCATCGTGGAAGAAGTCTCTCATTGGGTTTCGAGAATAGTTCGCGTGGAGGAGGCTGTAGTACTGCATGTCGATCGTCGCTATGCCTGCAGTTCCGACTATGTCCAGCATTTTCGAGTACGGTGCTAGCCAGGATACGTCCAAGAATCCTGTTCCTCCTCCCGAGAACTCTAGGAGTGCTTGGACTGATGTGTCGAAGCCCATGGTTCCCAGATAGTCGCCCCCCGCAGCAGAGACTCTTTTCACGGGTCCCCCGAAGAGGAGCAGCAGGTCAAGCATGTGTATCCCGATGTCCGATACTATTCCTCCACCAGATTTCTGCGGGTCATAATACCACTCAGCGTGGGACCAGGTCAGGGGAATGTCTGTATGCCACTGTGCCTGCATGCTTACGAGTTTTCCTAAACGCCCCTCGCCATAGATCCTGAGGGCTCTCTGGACCGCCGGGATGTATCTGTACTGCTTCGCCTCGCAAAGTTTGACGTTCATCTCTTGAGCCACCTTGACCATCTGTTTCGCTTCTTCCACGGAAGTTGCTAGGGGTTTTTCCACCAAGACGTTGCTTCCGTGTCCCATCGCGTCTATGGCGACTCTTGAGTGTAGGTGATTGGGTACGCAGACGTGTACTAGGTCCAGTTTCTCCTCTAGCATGGTCTTGTAATCTGTGAAGGTCTTCTGCACGTGGAACCTCTTTGCTGTCTTCTCTAGAGCTTTGGGATCAAGGTCTGCGATCGCTACGACCTGGGCCTTTTTTGATCTGGCGAGTCCCGGCAGATGGCCCCTCTGCGCGATAGGTCCACAGCCTACAACCCCGGCTCTAAGCCTTGGGCTGGTCATTTTCGAATCTTCCTGATCACTGTCTCGACTATGTGGTAGAAAGCGTTGTAGTCAAACCTCTCCCTAATTTCCGAGAGTTGCTCTCCCACTATTTCGTATCTCTGGTGGCCGACCCCCCGCCTCTCCGATTCCCTAATGTGCCCTATGCTGTCAGGGTTAAAGCCCATGATCCGCGCGCAGACAGTGTCAACGGCGACCGGGTCTTCTCCTCCGACTAGAAGGTTAGTGATTCGAGGTTTTCCCATGTCAGGCCCGTCTACGCCTTCCATGG
>WNGJ01008599.1_pt1 | contig 10876 bp, 9 predicted proteins | sample 5400611 | NCBI WGS metagenome assembly WNGJ01 (sample SAMN13153375, study PRJNA577476) | soil metagenome | isolation source: 40 cm soil or saprolite under Garry oak tree replicate 1 | place: USA:California | collected 2016-06-15 | reverse complement strand
GAGGCATGAGAAAAGCGCCCGGGATGCCACAATTGAGCGAAGATGTATCCACCCTTTGCATGAACGGCATCGACGATTGTTTTCCATCCATCAATCTGCGCGTCGGAATACATGCCAGGCGCACCCTGCCATCCGCTAGTGCCGAGACTAAGTTGTGCAGCCTCGCTAATGATGAGCCCGCCGTCAGATGTGCGTTGGGTGTAGTATTCGAGCATCAGGTCGCCGGGGATACTGCCGGGCTGGAGGGATCGTGAGCGAGTTAGAGGCGCCATCACGACCCGATGTTTCAGGCCAGTTGCACCAAGCTGAATTGGGCTGAACAACCTATTGTTCTTCGACGTATTCATCATCAAATACTCCTTTGCATCTTGCAGAATCTGATGTTGCCGAACACAGAGGCGCAGCCGACCAAATGTGTTTCGGTCGGAACCTTCGCGTTCGATCACGAATGACTGACAGCAGTCCGTGTCGTTTTAGCCGGAGAAGCTTCTCGTTTGCCGGAAACGCATCCGACGAGATACGTGCAACTCAGCTTCGTTCAAGCGTCAGTAAGAGGCCATATTCGCGCATAGAAGTTGATGCGGGATCACATCAGAGCCGCCTGTATCAGTGCCGTGTCAGTGTATTGCCTGAGACTCGTCAGTTCTCCGTCGACAACTTCCCACCTATGTACAAAGGACGCGGTTATGGACTTTCCCGTTTTGTTATAGACCCCGGAGTATGTACCGAAGGTGACGACGATGCGATCTTCCACTACGAAGGATTCTGGTGCTGCGAGGAAATCAGTCCAGTCTCGGCTGAGTGGTTCGAAAACATGCTTCCGAATAGCGTCTGGTCCAACCCAAGTGCCCGCGTAACCCGGAAACACCTCTGTCCATTGGATTGAATCCGCGATGAGATCGAGTACCGCGAGGCTGTTCTCAGAACCTAAGATCGCGTAAAAAGCCTTCACTACTTTAAGTGGAGTCACCGCGTGTTTGCTCCGTGTCGGCTAGGCAACCTTCAGCCTTGCGAGATCTGCGAGACCCAAGCTGTCGATCGTGCCACGCTGGATTGGATTGACTGCGTTATTGACAGCGTCAGACCCAAACGGCAAGCCGACTACGACGCGATCCGGACGTTTACCCACCGGCGTGGAAACAATTTTGTCGATCGCCTCTGCAACGTCTCGCGGATTCGGAGCATTTTCGCCTTGAAAGAGAGTGACGAAAGTCTTAAGAATCTTTCCGGGAACTTCCGCGACCGCTCCATACGTCTTTGCAATTTCTCCATCAGCCGGCTGTTGCGCCGCTGCATACATGTTCGTCGGGTAAGCGCTTGGCTGAACCAGTACCACGTCGATTCCCAGTTGGGACAGTTCGTAGCGATAGCTATCACTCATCGCCTCCACTGCGTACTTCGAGGCTCCATAGAGCCCGAAGAACGGTATCGTGACCCGACCAAGAATCGATCCGATATTTATTACGAGACCGGACCGTTTCGCCCGTAGTGCAGGCAAAGTCGCGCGGATGACTCGCTGAACACCGAATACGTTCACGTCGAACATCTCGCGAACTTGTTCAGCAGTAAATGACTCCGAGATCCCCGCCGATGCCATCCCTGCATTGTTCACCACCACATCGAGTTGGTTGTTCGTCGTCTTAAGGAGCTGCTTGACGGCGCTATCGACGCTCGCTTGATCAGTCACATCAAGTCTGAGAATCTCGATTTTCTTGCCTCTGAGTTCGTCAGCCACTGGCTTCTTGGCACCGTCAGTTGATCGAAAACCTGCGAATACCCTGTGCCCAGAGTTCGCAAGTTTTTCTGCGGTCAGACGGCCGAAACCGCTCGATGCGCCGGTAATCAAAATTGTCTTTGCCATTGTCCTTCTTGGATCTCCATGAATTCTGTTGATGAAGTGCTCAAGTAAAAATATGGACCGCTGCAGTGCCCAGAAAGTGCCAAATTTAGCGCAAATTCTGCCAAACCCTGTGAGTTCTGCGTCATATGGGAATCGCAGCCTTCGTTTCGTGTTATAGCTAAATGCAGAGAAACAGGATTTCGCAGTTCATACCCGGGAATGCACACATGAACAATCAAAACGAACGCAAGCCGGAGAACGCTACATTCGCCGATACTCTTCTCAAAGAGCTTGGACCAGATTTCCGTTGGGAACTCGCCTTCGCGGAACTAACTGAAGACATGGTCGAAAGACTCCGAGCGTATGGGAGTCTGGAATCGCCTCCAGCGGGCGTGATGCTGTATACCCATGGTGACCGCGGGATTGATATGTTCGTTGTTCTTGAAGGCGAAGTCGACATTTTTCTCCCTTCGGCCGACAGCAGCCTAAAGGTCTATGCTCGCCATCGCAGACATAATTTCACAGGAGAATTCAACCTCCTGACCTCTCAGGGGGCAGTGGTCGAAGCACGAACTGTGGTTCCGAGCACTTTGTTGCGCATATCACGCACACAACTTCAGCGGTTGATGCGTGCCGAAGGAGACATCGCGAATGTGATCGTCGCAGCATTTATCTGGCGTCGGATTGGCATCGTCAAGGCAGCATCAAGCGGAGTGATTCTGGAAGGCAAACCCGGTGACGACCGGATGATGCATCTTCAGCGTTTCTTCGTCCGCAACAACTATCCGCACAGAATCGTAAACATATCTCCAGAGGACGCTGATAAAAATGCCGGACGGTTGCCGGCAGTCGTACTCTCTGATGGGCGGGTCTTGGCGCGCCCGTCCATCCCCGAGTTGGCAGACGAACTGGGCATTTCGGAACGACCCGACCCCGGGGTGATCTACGACGTTGCCGTCGTCGGAGCAGGTCCGGCAGGACTCGCGGCTGCGGTCTATGCAGCCTCTGAAGGCCTCTCCACGACGGTCATAGAAGGAATAGCACCTGGAGGACAGGCGGGTGCAAGTTCGAAGATAGAAAATTACTTAGGATTTCCGGCTGGCGTCAGTGGGCAACAGTTGGGAAATCGCGCGCAGCTGCAAGCATTGAAGTTCGGCGTACATTTTGCAATCTCTCGAGAAGTTATCGCGATCGACCAAATAGATGGAATTCATAAACTAACGCTCGAAGGCGGCAGCCAGGTATGCGCGCGCGCCGTTGTAGTAGCGACTGGCGCTCAGTATCGCAAACTCGCTCTCGAAAATTACTTGAAATATGAGAACCGTGGGCTTTACTACGCTGCTACCGCGATGGAAGGAGTGTTGTGTCGAGACCGGGAGATTATCGTTGTAGGTGGAGGTAACTCTGCCGGGCAGGCATCACTGTTTCTCTCGGGAGTCGCAAAGCACGTGCATCACATCGTGCGTCGCGCGTGCTTCGCCGAAACGATGTCGCAGTATCTGATTTCCCGTATTGAAAACTCGAGCCATATCACCGTCTACCCCGAATCTGAGATTGTTGCATTGGGAGGAGACCCGTCCCTTCAGAGGGTGACTTGGGTTAACTCGAGCACAGGTGAACGTACGTCAAGGGATATCTCAGTCGTTTTCGTAATGATTGGCGCCGAGCCGAACACAGGCTGGCTCTTCGGTACAGTCCGGCTCGACAAGAAGGGTTTCATCTTGACGGGGAACACAGACGGCTTCGAGAAAACGCCGTACGCGACCAGCGTGCCAGGCGTCTATGCAGTTGGAGATGTGCGCGCAGACTCTCTAAAGCGCGTTGCATCAGCCGTGGGCGAGGGCTCCGTGGTCATATCCTATTATCATCGATATCTTGCCGATCGCAAAAACGAGATTTCCACTCAGCCGGATTCCAGGCTATCCGCGTTGCGTTCGGTAAATGCTGTAGCCGGGGCGGCGAATCGATGAGTGCCGATCTTGGTGTTGCGGTGAATGGTCTTCGACTAACAACAAATCGAGGCGGGCCTTTTCCCTGTTCGCGTCACATCCAGACTTCGAATCGGCGCTATAACGGCTGACGGCGCTTCGGCGACTCGCTTGCACAATTTCTCCGATGCTGGGACAGTGCACGTATTTTACGCACTGCAATTAGTCCAATTTGCTCCCTCGCAGATTTAATCCGCCTTTGCCGAATGCGCCGTCGATCCGCGGGCGGTTGATTCCGCTGGCATACGTTCCGGCACACGTATTCGACCCTGCTAGGGGCAACTAAAGCAGATATCAAGGTAATGCAAGAATTGCTTCGTCATGCTTCCAGCCGAGTGACATTGGATACGTACACTCAAGCGGTCACAATTCACAAACGAAGAGCTCAGAGTAGGGTCATTCGCCTCTTTCGCGCACCTGCGGTTGCAGCCGCCTGATCTGACTGAATTGAATGTGCCTTTTTATGCCTACAAGAACAGCTCCGGATGCCCGCAAACACTGGCGATTAGGCAAACCGGGCCAGAAATTGGCGACGGAGTTGTGCCTTTTTGTGCCTGCGCCGAAAGTGGCCGTCCCCGTAAGCTCTTGAAAAGATTTGGCGTACCAAAGTTACCGTTTTTGAACCACATTTCTCCTGCAAGGGTACGTCTTTACGCAATTTGCAGTGAATACGATATCGCAGGCACGGCAGAGTTAGGATTTTCCGAAGTGTCGGATTCCTGACCATCTGGATTATCCCGATTCGGGATATTCCCGTTGGATTGTTTGTATTCCAATCGAGCGCAAGGACCGCTTGGACTCGCTGGTAGTGGACGTGGAAAGCATAGGCATTGTTCTCAGCAAGCCCACGGAACAGCTACGTTCCAAGGTGTTCCGATTGCAGATGGGTGTGGGGTTTGTCTCAACGTCGCGGCATTAGTCTGGACAGGCCAAGTCGCGCTCGTTTAAACTCCGCCGCAACAGCTTCCGGGTTTTCTGCTGCGGTTTCGGACGGGTGTCCCGTGTCGCTTGGCCGTTAACTGAACTAAGCCCCAGGGCCAGGCCGCGCGGCTTTTGCCTACCACTTCCGAACACAACCCGCAGACCCAAGTGCGGGGTCCCGGTCTACCTCCTCGCTACCCAACTATGGCGGGGTACATTCTTTGAGTCCCTCCAAGGAGACCGTCTGCGGGCTGCCACTGGCATTGTCGCTGACGGAGACTGTACCGAAACTCAAGGAGCTCGATGGTGGCATCCATTTGACCGTGATGGTGCAGGACTTTCCTGCTCCCATATCGGGCAACTCCCATAACCGGTCAGACGTGGCTGCATGGGATTAAGTCGGGACGAATGGTGCACGTAGGAGCGGTGGATGCCCCGGTCACCATCGCTGATGTGAAATCCATAGCGCGTGAGGTTTGGAAGTGTGCAAACACAGGCGGCGAGGCTCGAAAGACCGCTGCGGATGTGCTTGGATGGGAGTTCGCGTTCGAGTTAAACGAAACCGCACGGCAGGTCGCCGCTGAGTCCCGCGTGGACGTTTCGTTCAAGAAAATCCCGCGTGAAGTTCTGGAAAAGAAGGCAGTCGAGCAAGGTGATATTAAATTTTTCGAGCTTGGCGCATTGTCAGTCGATACTAAGCTAAACAAGCGTGAACTCGTGATTACCCTAACAGACTTCGTGATCCCAATTGACGATGTGCCGGAAGAAACCAGAAAAGCAATCAAGCGTTGGAGTCAGATGATCGACTATTGGGCACTGGATTGGGACTTTAAAGATGACACATTCCACAACCAGTGGCAATCATATCGCACTCGCAAAGACCCCCGCATTGAGCTTTCCGCCAAGCACGACTATGCGCAGGCCGCTACTTACAAAATAGTAGTGAAGGTTATCGACATTCTTGGGAATGACACCACGAAGAGCCTTACCCTGAAGGTAAAGTGAAGTATGCCACGCCGCAAACAGCTCAGCGTCAACACTACTCAGACTGAGTTGCTGGACATTACCGAAAAGCTGCGCACCGGCGCATGTGTCCCCGCGCTCCGCGAAGCCGTAAAAGCGTGGAGTGCTGGTGGATACAGAGGGATCACTGATACAACACGGATTCTGCTGAATCACTGGTTCTTCACGGATCACAAGCTGCGTACCGGTGCGCCTTTCGCATTTCACCGCTCTCAACAGGAAGCAATTGAAACGCTCATATTCGTTTGGGAGTTCGAGAAGGTCCGAAGCCGTAAGGCGTTAATGGAACGATACGCGCAGAACCTCCGAGATGTGTTCCTACCGTCCTATGATGACTTCGCTCGATACTGCATAAAGATGGCGACCGGCAGCGGAAAGACGAAAGCCATGTCACTCGCTGTTGCGTGGCAATTTCTCAATGCGGTGCGTGAGTCAGGAGATGTCGCAAAGGAGTACGCGAGAACTTTTCTCATTCTCGCTCCCAATGTGATCGTGCTGGAACGTTTGAAAATGGATTTCAGCGGCGGTCGCATCTTCCCGTGTTGATCCTGTGATTCCCCGCGAACTGGAAATATTCTGGGAACTGGACTGCATAATGCGCGGGGATGCGGAGAAGGCCCCCGCTGAAGGAATGCTATTCCTCACCAATATTCAGCAGTTCTATGAGCGTGCTGATCTGAAAACGCAGCAAGAGCCGGATGCGATGACAGCCGTTTTGGGTCAAAAGCCGCCGACACAGAAGCTCGAACTGACTGACTTCGGTGACCGTATTCGCTTACGCGCTGGCGAACTCATGGTCATCAACGATGAAGCTCACCATACCCACGATGAAGAGAACGAATGGAACAAGACCATTAGGTCCATAGCCGACAAGACCCCGTTGGCGGTGCAGTTGGATTTTTCAGCCACGCCGCGATTCCAAAAAGGTGCGATCTTCCCGTGGACGATCTCGGATTACCCGCTGAAACAGGCCATTCTCGACAACATCGTGAAGCGCCCCATGAAGGGAATCGCACACATTGTTGAAGCGAAGTCGGAGTACGCCAGTGTGCGATACAAGGGTTATCTGACTGCGGCTGTGGAACGGTGGCGTGAATATAGAGAGCAACTGAAGATGCTTCGCCGCAACCCGCTCATGTTTGTGATGATGAACGATACAGAAGAGGCGGATGATGTCGCGGATTGGCTGCGTTCATCATACCCAGCAGAGTTTGGAGCGAAGAAAACTCAGGTCATCCACACTGATAAATCCGGTGAGGTTAGCAAAAAACAATTGCGCGGGAATCCGTCCGCAAGGTGGACAATCCCGAAAGTCCGATCAACGCCATTATCAGCGTGCTCATGCTGCGAGAGGGATGGGACGTACAGAACGTAACCGTTGTGGTCGGACTTCGGCCCTACACGGCGAAGGCGAACATCCTTCCGGAGCAGGCCATTGGCAGAGGTTTGCGGTTGATGTTCCGCGATGTGCCCGCGGATTTCACCGAGCGCGTGGACATCATTGGGAACAAGAAGTTTCTCGATTTCGTTGACGATCTTGAAAAACTGGAAGACCTGAAGCTCGATACCTTTGAAGTTGGCAAGGACAAACTCCACATTGCAACGATTCTTCCGGTGGAGTCGCGCAAGGAGTACGACATTGGCCTTCCCGTGCTCTCGCCCACGCTTGTGCGAAAGAAGAGTTTGGCAGAGGAGATCGCAACTTTAGACGTGATGAGTTTTCAGACAATCCTTCTCCCTCTCAGCCCAGATGATCCGCGTGCGAAAACGTTCCGGTATGAGGGATGGGACATTATCACCTTGAAAAAAGAAGTCGAACGCGAATATACGATCCCGGAACCGCAGACCGCGCAAGAGGTGATCGGCTACTATGCTAGACGCATCGCTGAGGCTGTGAAGCTACCGTCTCAGTTCGCGGCAATTGCGCCCAAGGTGCGGGAGTTCTTTGAACGGAAAGCGTTCGGACAAACAGTTGATCTGAGCGACATGACAGTAGTGAAGGCGATGAGCACGCCTGTGGCCCATTATGTGTGCGTGGACGTGTTCTCAAAGGCGCTCAAAAAATTGACGATTGCCGAGCAGGAACCAAAGCTCTTGGAACCAGAGCGACTGTTGTCCACCTGCCCACCATTTCCGTGGTCTAGGCCAGTCTGGGAAGGCATCAAGACGGTTTTCAATTTAGTCCCTTGTGACAATCATTTCGAGCGTGATTTTGCGAGATTCTTGGACGGCTCCCCTGACGTGACAAGTTTTTCCAAATTGCCTCAGCCGTTTGGTTTCTCCATCGAATACACCGATCCGGCGATGAATCTCCGCTCATACTATCCCGATTTCATCGGTGTAGATGACAGCGGAACACGCTGGATTTTGGAAACCAAAGGAGCGGAGACGGGGGACGTGCCCTTCAAGGATGCGGCGGCAACACAGTGGTGCGAGAATGCGACGGTGCTGACTGGCAAGAAGTGGACGTATCTGAAGGTACAGCAAAAGGCGTTCGAGACCCTGCAACCTACCCGATTTGAGCATCTGACGGCGCTACGTGCGTCTAGCCTTTTCTGAGTTGGAAGGTCTTGGTTGCGGCCAGCATTCTAGCAGCAAGGAAGCTCTCACAACGGCAGTGAGGCGCAAGTTCCTGCTACGATCTGCGCCATATCCGATGCGATCCGATGGGCAGAGCGGATCATGCAGGAGATTGATCGGCACTGGCCGAACGAGGTAGGAGGATAAATCGTGGGAAGTTCGACAGCCGATTGACGGGGGTCGCTCCAGGGATGGGAGAGCGTCTCTCTTCAAGCGTCGAATGTAGCAATCCTCGTTCAAAATGAACAACCTTCTTAAATGGCCGAACCTTGATTCTATTGAACTAAGGATTCTTCTCCACGAATTTATTGGAGGGACGGGTCAATCAGATGATCTGAGTAGAGCAAAACCAAGGAACTTTTACCTTCCTTTGGCGGGGCCTTCCTGTCGAGTCGCGCTCAAGTTCAAAGGCGAGAAAGTAATCCGCATAGAACCTGGAAAGGCGTTCGACGCAGCTCAGTGGCAACAAATCAGCAACGAGATCGAGCAATCGATTACTGGCGGTACTAAGGTTGGGCGTGATTACAGTTTCAGCGGTCGCCGTGTAAAAGGTTCGTGGCGGGGCGAACATTCAGGCGTCCAGATATTACCGCCCCCTGCTGATGCGCCCAGTGCCCCTCTGGATCAAGCCGACCACCCGTTCATTTTGGAATTCCCCCTGATGGTTTCCAGCGTAGACGCATTGACCAATTACAGGCGTTCACGCAAGCATCGCGATCTCACCCTTCTGCTCAACGTTCTGCTTATCGGCGGGGCAAAATCGATGGAGTTCCGACATCCATCGTCTTGGGCACATGAGGCTACTGATCTCAGTCAGAAATCAAAATGGGTTACACAAGGGTTCTCCGCGCCGTTGGGTGCGCTCCTTACCGATCAGTTGTCAGTACCCGCCGCCCCCAAACTGGAGGAATTAGCGCCCGAAGAATACGACGCGATGCTGGTAACGATGGAGAGGGACTGCGTGTCCCGTCCAATCTCGATCAATCGACTTGCTCATATGAAGCACTTTCGGCTCCGAATCGAGAGAAGTTCGACCGTGCTGCGTTTTGGTTTGGAACCGCGTCGGGTATGCGGGATGTATCCGTATCCGCATCATTCGCAGCCTTTGTTTCCGCAATTGAATCCCTGACCGCACGCGGCACGGCCCATAATTTTAAATTCTGTCCCGTTTGCGGCAGACCAGGAACGCATATAGTCCAAGGTCCAACGAAGCTGTTCAGGAACTTCTTAGCTATGTATGCCCCCGACGCTTCGCTTGCTAAAGACCGTGACCGCATGTATAAGCTCCGTTCCAATATCCTCCACGGGAGTGACTTGCTGGAAATCGATCAGATAGTTCCTATCCAGTGGTGGACACCAACGGGTTTCAAGGAGGACGAACTATACAATGGAATGTGGCGAGTCACGCGTACAGCTTTGCGGAACTGGCTGAAGAGTCCGCCGAGTCCTTCCGAAGAATAGACTGTTTGTATGCCGAAATTAGTGTCAGAGCGTATCAAGAAACTTCGGGAAGAAATAGCCGAGATCAGAAGCGAACCGCACGCAAATGCACAGGAGAGACGGAGCGGCGGCCAACGATTGCAGGAAATTCTGGAAGAGCTTATGACTCTGACTGATTGGAAAAAGACCTAAATACGAAGCCACAATACGGCAGTTTTAAGCCCTTTTTCGCTCTCGACGTTCCCCGTATGCGGGCTTCGGGTGCTACGCTCGATGGAAGAAAAGGCAGGACGAGCAGAAGATCGCATGGGCGCGGATCGCAGACCGCAGACCGTTGCGGGCGCTCCTGGATGAAAATCGTCTCAACAACGTTGGAGCAGGCGATTTGGGCGTACAGTGCTTACCGTTTTCGAAGTCAAAAAGGAAATCTCGGATACAATGAAGTCGCTCACCCGCTTATTCGTTTCAGCGATAGCTGCCTTTGCCACCTTCTACTTTTTGTCATTCTCTTTGCTGCTTTCGCCCCTTGGACACTTGAAGCTCATTGCATCCCTGGTCTGCGCAGCAGTGGTAGCGCGATACACTTGGCAACACACGGCTTCTGTGTCTCCGGGATTGGGCGGCTGCGTCCTTCTCGGCTCGGTCATTATGGGTGCAATCGGATTCTCAGCTGGCTTCTTTGTGCCCCTCATTTTGCATCCTGAGGCGAACCAAGGGCCTCTGCTTGGCATTATCTTTACCGGGCCCCTCGGCTTTCTGGCTGGAGCCGCTGGCGGAGCTATCTACTGGCGGGTGCGTAGTAAACGCAAAGCGGAGCGCGTGCTCGATGGAAAGACCACTAGCTAAACACGCCGCACCCCTAACCTTTCCCCCCTACTTAGTTACGCAGAGCAGAACGTGGGCCATGTCGGGACCGTGTATCAGGCGACAAACTGGATTTACACGCTAAGCATTGTGCCCTTTGGCTGCTGTATTCCTTAGTTGGAGAACTGAGAACTTAACCACGCACATGAACATGTCGCGATGCGTGGGGCTGTGAAGCGCAGCTTCGCTGAAACCGCGAAAAAAGGCGACGGCATCCTCA
>WNGJ01008598.1_pt1 | contig 10877 bp, 12 predicted proteins | sample 5400611 | NCBI WGS metagenome assembly WNGJ01 (sample SAMN13153375, study PRJNA577476) | soil metagenome | isolation source: 40 cm soil or saprolite under Garry oak tree replicate 1 | place: USA:California | collected 2016-06-15 | reverse complement strand
GTGATGCGCCGGGCGTTGCGGCACGACGGGAAGCACACGACGCCCGTCGTGTCGCTGGCCAGGTAGCGCGTGCCCGCCGCGGCCAGGTCGCGGACCTCGTCCAGGTTGGCGCCCTCCAGCCGGAGCAGCGCCTCCTTGCTGGGGGTGCCGAACACGTAGCCGCCGGCCACCCCGTCCGCCTGGACGATGCGGTGACACGGAATCAGCAGCGGCACCGGGTTGGCCGCGAGCGCGCCGGCCGCCGCCCGGACGGCCCGGGGCCGTCCGGCCTGCCGCGCGATCCACCCGTACGGGCGGGTCTCCCCGCGCGGGATGGTCGCCGCCGCCGCAAGCACGGACGCGGCGAACGGCGTGAGGCCGCGCAGGTCGAGGCGGACGCGGCCGGCCCGGCCGGTGCGCAGCGCGGTCAGCAGCCCGGCCGGCGGCCGTGACGCCGGGAGCAGCGGGCGGCCGAACCGGGCGCGGAACAGCCCGGCGAACTCCTCCGCCGAGCCGGCCGACCTGAGGTAGGCCACGCCCAGGTCGGTCGTTGCGACGTAGACGTCCCCGGCCGGGCCGGGCACGCGCGTCCACCGGGCGGTCACCTTGTCGAGCAGGCGGCCGGGAGCCGGGACGGCCATCGCGGCCAGTCCGGTCAGCAGCGGGTCGTGATCGGAAGTCATCGCACCTTCTCCCCTTCGGTCTTCAGGGCAGGATCGTCTGGGCGGACCGGGGCGGCCTGGAGCTCACGCAGGCGTCGCAGGCCCCGCGATACGTGGGACTTCGCGGTGCCCGGCGGGCAGCCGAGCACGCTCGCGACCTCCGCGATCGGCAGGTCGGCCACGTACCGCAGCACCACGGCGACGCGCTGGCGGTCCGGGAGCAGGTCCAGCAGCGCGGCCAGTTCGCGGGACGTCTCGTGCCGTTCCGCCTGCGCCTCGGCGCTGGCGCCGAGGGCCTGGTGTTCGGGCGGTTCGGCGTCCAGCACCTCCCGCGGCCGCCGGGCCGCAGTCCGCACCTGGTTGCGCCAGGCGTTCAGCAGGATCGTGAGCAGCCACGCCCTGGTCCGCAGGCCCGCGATCCGCTCCCGGTCGTAGCCGGACAGCGCACGGTAGGCGCGCAGGAACGCCGCGGCCGTGAGGTCCTCGGCGTCCGCCCACCGTCCGCAGATCCGCAGCGCCGTGCTGAACAGCACGTTCTGGTGCGCCTCGAAGAGGACGGCGAAGCCCGCGTCGAGGTCGGCCGCCAGTTCCGCCGCGACGCGGTCGGGTCCGGTCGTCTGGTTCACGTCTGGGTAAACACCGCGACGGCCGGTCTGGTTGCAGTGTCCGGTTGCGGTGTCCGATTTGCTGGCGGAAGCTCACCAGGTGGATATGGGGCGTTAACGGCGAGCCTGCTTGCCGGCGCCCGGTCAAGGCCCTAGAGTCCAAGACCAGGTTCCGTGGGCATCGTCCCGGCCCTTAGCACGGGAGGTTCGCACTGGTGGCAGCGACGCGCTTGACCGAGCCCCAGGCAGGTGACCTGGGCCCGACCGGTCGGCCGTATTCGGCCTTTCCCGATCCCGAGCCGCTCCTCGAACATGGTCCCGCTCGCACTATAGCGGTCTGTAACCAGAAGGGCGGCGTCGGCAAGACTACGACCACGATCAACCTTGGTGCCGCCCTGGCCGAGCAGGGCCGCCGGGTCCTGCTCGTGGACTTCGATCCGCAGGGCGCGCTCTCCGTCGGACTCGGCATCCAGCCGCACGACATCGATAGCACCGTCTACAACCTGCTGATGGAGCGCGACGTCACCGCGCACGACGTGCTCCACAAGACCAACGTCGACGGCATGGACCTGCTGCCGAGCAACATCGACCTGTCCGGCGCCGAGGTCCAGCTGGTGCACGAGGTCGGCCGTGAGTACGTGCTCGGCGGGGTGCTGCAGCCGCTCATGCCCGAGTACGACATGGTCATGATCGACTGCCAGCCGTCCCTGGGCCTGCTGACGATCAACGCGCTCGCCTGTGCGGACAGCGTGATCATCCCGCTCGAGTGCGAGTACTTCGCCATGCGCGGCGTCGCCCTGCTTATGGAGACCATCGACAAGGTCTCCCGTCGGCTGAACACGAAGCTAACAATCGATGGCCTGCTGGCGACAATGTACGACTCGCGCACGCTGCACACTCGCGAGGTCCTGGCCAGCATGGTCAATGGTTTCGGCGATGAGGTATTTCATACTGTAATCAACCGCACGGTGCGGTTCCCGGACGCTACGGTGGCCGGAGAACCTATTACCAGCTTCGATTCCGGGTCGATGGGGGCGAATTCCTACCGGGAGCTGGCCAAGGAGGTACTGGAGCGGTGGCGGCAGGCAGGGGACGATCACGGAGGGTAAGCCTGCCCGGGGTCGCTGAGCTCTTGCGCCCATCCGCCCCTGGCCCGGACGGGGGCGACCAGCGCCTGGCCAGCGGACGGGAGAGGCACGACCAGAAGATCACCGTCTACCTGTCCGCCGAGGAACTACTTGACCTGGAACGTGCCCGGCTCGCGCTGCTGCGCTACGGCGCCGCCGCCGACCGGGGCCGGATCGTCCGCGAGGCGATCGCCGTCCTGCTCGCCGACCTCGATGCCCGCGGCCAGGACAGCCTGCTGGCCCGCAGGATCGCCAGCGCCAACCGCGCCGACCCGGCACTTGCCGACCCGGAACAACACCCCACCGGGACGACTGAATCCGCGGTTTAGCCATAACCGGCTACGGTCATGACCGTGAGCACGGAGCTGAACCCACTAGCCGGCGATGACCAGGACGGTGCGGCCCGGACCAGCGCCTTCCAGGTGCACCTGGACGTGTTCGAGGGGCCCTTCGACCTGCTGCTCGCGCTGATCTCCAAGCACAAGCTCGACATCACCGAGGTCGCCCTCTCCCAGGTCACCGACGAGTTCATCGGCTTCATCTCGCAGCGCTCCGACGGCTGGGACCTGGACCAGGTCAGCTACTTCCTGGTCGTCGCGGCCACCCTGCTCGACCTGAAGGCCGCCCGGCTGCTGCCGTCCGGGGAAGTGGAGGACGAGGAGGACCTCGCCCTGCTCGAGGCCAGGGACCTGCTGTTCGCCCGGCTGCTGCAGTACCGCGCGTACAAGGAGGTGGCGGCCATCTTCGCGGCCCGGATGACCGCGGCGGCCCGCCGGTTCCCGCGCCGGGTCCCGCTCGAGCCCCGGTTCGCCGGCCTGCTCCCCGAGGTTCTGCTCGGCCTGGGCCCGGCCGAGTTTGCCCGGCTCGCCTCGTTCGCGCTCACCCCCAAGCCGCCGCCCACGGTCGACACCCAGCACATCCACGCCCCGGTGATCAGCATCAGGGACCAGGCCAGGGTCATCGCCACCCTGCTGCAGGAACTCGGCCGGGCCAGCTTCCGGCGGCTGACCGCCAACGCCGCGGGCAGCTACGAGGTGGTGGCCTCGTTCCTGGCCCTGCTCGAGCTGTACCGCGAGGACGCGGTGTCCTTCGAGCAGGTCGCCCCGCTGGGCGAGCTGTACGTGACATGGAAGGGCGCGAGGTCCACCGACACCGGCGACACTGATAGCGTCAGTAAGCTGACGGAAAGCGACGACGATCAATGACCAGCGCGACTCCCGAGAACCACGAGCCTGCCGAGACCGGTGAGGCGGGCCCCGGGCTGCGGGCCAGCCTCGAGGCCATCCTGCTGGTGGCCGACGAGCCGGTGCCGCTCGTGGTACTGGCCCAGGTGCTCGAGCGCCCGCGGAACGAGGTCGAGGCCGAACTGCATGACCTGGCCGCGTCCTACGTCGCCGAGGGCCGGGGTTTCGACCTGCGCGAGATCGCCGGCGGCTGGCGGTTCTACACCCGCGAGGATTGCGCGCCGCTGGTCGAGCGTTTCGTCAGTGACGGGCAGGAGGTCAGGCTGACCCAGGCGGCGCTGGAGACGCTGGCCGTGGTGGCCTACCGCCAGCCGGTGAGCCGGGCCAGGGTGTCGGCGGTGCGCGGCGTCAACTGCGACGGGGTCATGCGCACGCTGGTGCTGCGCGGCCTTACCGAGGAAGCGGGGACAGACTCGGAAACCGGTGCCATCCTGTTCCGGACCACCGGCTACTTCCTGGAGCGGCTGGGCCTGGCCAGCCTGGAGGATCTGCCCGATCTCGCGCCGTTCCTGCCGGAGAACATTGAGGACATCGAGGATGAGAACGCCCGAACGTGACCAGGACGAGGACGACGACTTCGAGGACGGGAACCGGGACTCGCTGACCGACGTCCCGGGCGGGGTCCGGCTGCAGAAGGTCCTGGCCGAGGCCGGGGTGGGCAGCCGCAGGCACTGCGAGGAGCTCATCGGCGCGGGCCGGGTCGAGGTGGACGGCGAGATCGTCCGCCGGTTCGGCGCCCGGGTCGACCCCGACCACCAGGTGATCAGGCTGGACGGCAAGCGCATCCCGGCCAAGCCCGGGCTTGTCTACCTGGCCTTCAACAAGCCGGCCGGGGTCCTGACCGCGATGTCGGATCCGCGCGGCCGCAAGACCGTATCCGACTTCCTCGGCGACCGGTCCGAGCGCCTCTTCCACATCGGCCGGCTGGACTACGACACCGAGGGCCTGATGCTGCTCACCAACGACGGCGAGCTCGCGCACCGGCTGGCCCACCCGAGCTTCGAGGTGGCCAAGACCTACCTGGCCGAGGTGAGCGGCCCGGTGCCGAAGGACCTCGGCCGCCGCCTGGCCACCGGCGTCGAGCTCGACGACGGGGTGGCCACCGCCGACCGGTTCCGGGTCATCGACCGGTCCGGGAACCGCGTACTGGTGGAGATCACCCTGCACGAGGGGCGCAAGCACATCGTGCGGCGGATGCTGGCCGCGACCGGGCACCCGGTCAGCAGGCTGGTCCGCACCGACGTGGGGCCGATCAGGCTCGGCAACCAGCGGCCCGGCACCACTCGGGACCTGACGACCAGGGAAATCGGCGAGCTTTACGCCGCGGTCGGCCTATAACCTGTGGGGCGATGGGAGGGTTCATGACAGTCAGGGCGGTACGCGGTGCGGTGCAGGTCGATTCGGCCGACCGGGACGCGATTCTCGAGGCCACGGCCGAACTGGTCACCGAGGTGATGTCGCGCAACGACCTCACCACCGACGACGTGATCAGCGTGCTGTTCACGGCGACACCGGACCTGACCGCCGAGTTCCCCGCGCTGGCCGCGCGCAAGATCGGCTTCCACGACGTACCGCTGATCTGCGCCGCCGAGATCGCCGTACCCGGCGCCATGCCCCGGGTGGTGCGGCTGATGGCGCACATCGAGACGGACCGGCCGCGGTCCGCGATCCAGCACGTGTACCTGCGCGGCGCCGCCGCGCTCCGTCTCGACATCGCCCAGTAAGGCGCGCACGGTGCGGGTCGCGGTGATCGGGACGGGGCTGATCGGGACGTCGGTGGCGCTCGCGCTGCGCGAGCACGGCACCGCCGTCTGGCTGGCCGACGCCGATCCCGAGGCGGCCCGGCTCGCCGCCAACCTGGGCGCGGGGGAGCCGTTGCCGGACGGCGCCCCCCGGGCCGACGTCGCGGTGATCGCGGTGCCGCCGTCCGCGGTGGCCGCCACGCTGGCCGCCGCGCAGGCCCGCGGGCTGGCCGCCTGCTACACCGACGTGGCCAGCGTGAAGCAGCTGCCGGTGACACAGGCCCAGGCCCTCGGCTGCGACATGACCAGCTACGTGCCCGGCCACCCGCTGGCTGGCCGGGAGAAGCACGGCCCCGCGGCCGCCCGCGCCGACCTGTTCCTCGGCCGGACCTGGGCGCTGTGCCCGGCCGCTGAGACCTCCGAGCAGGCCGTCGCCGCGATCACCACCCTGGTCAGGACGTGCGGCGCGGTGCCGGTGCGGACCGACGCAGCCACCCACGACCGCTGGGTCGCGCTCATCTCGCACGCCCCGCACCTCGTCGCCGCGGCCATGGCGGCCCGGCTGGAGGCCGCCCCGGCCGAGGCGCTCGACCTGGCCGGGCAGGGACTGCGCGACGTGACCAGGATCGCCGCCGGGGACACCGGCCTATGGACCCAGATCCTGGCCGCGAACGCCGAACCCGTCGCCGAGGTGCTGGCCGCGGTGGCCGCCGACCTCGCCGAGGCGGCCAGGATGCTGACCGACGGTGACCCGAAATCGGTCGCCAAGCTGCTCGACATCGGCCAGGCCGGGGTGGCCAGGATTCCGGGCAAGCACGGCGGCGCGCCGCGCGAGTTCACCGCGGTGCAGGTGGTCATCCGCGACCAGCCCGGCGAGCTGACCCGGCTGTTCGCCGCGGCCGGCCGGGCCGGCGTCAACATCGAGGACGTCAGGATCGAGCACTCGCCCGGGCTGCCGGTCGGCGTGGCCGAGCTCTCGGTCCGGCCCGCCGAGGTCGGCCCGCTGCTGGACGCGCTGGAGGCGGGCGGCTGGCCGGTCCGCCGCTAGCGTCCTTTGTCCCGAACGGGCCGGGTTGCCCGCTCTGCTGTCCGGTGCACGCCCGCCTGGGTTTGCCGTGCGGGACAGGGGGTACCCGTAGCCTCGCCGAGGCGTTAAAGTGTTCGGTCTCACAGGTGAACGTGTCATGAACGCTGGCCTTACGAACGGGGGCTAAGTGGTTTCTGGCGAAGAAACGCAGGCAGGCGCGGCGACGCGGCCTGCTGCTGCCGCTGCCCCGATCGGCTTCGTGAACGTCTTCAAGCGATACCCCGGCCGGACGCAGGCCGCGGTCGAGGATCTGAGCTTCGAGGTGCCGAGCGGCGAGATCTGCGTACTGATCGGGCCGTCCGGGTGCGGCAAGACCACCGCGCTCAAGATGGTCAACCGGCTCGTCCCGATGACCGATGGCGACATCACGATCGACGGCAAGAGCGTCAGCGGCATCGAGACCGCGCAGCTGCGCCGTGGCATCGGCTACGTGTTCCAGCAGATCGGCCTGTTCCCGCACCTAACGGTCGAGGACAACATCGGCACTGTGCCCCGGCTGCTCGGCTGGTCCAAGGGCCGGATCCGCGAGCGGGCGCGAGAACTGCTCGAGCTAGTCGGCCTCGGCGCGGAGGACAACCTGCGCCGCTATCCGGGCGAGTTCTCCGGCGGCCAGCAGCAGCGCGTCGGGGTGGCGCGGGCCATGGCCGTCGATCCCCCGATCATGCTGATGGACGAGCCATTCGGCGCCATCGACCCGATCACCCGTGACCGGCTGCAGGACGATTTCCTTCGACTGCACCGCGAGGTACGCAAGACGATCATCTTCGTCACGCACGACATCGACGAGGCGATCAAGATGGGTGACCGCATCGCGATCATGCGGGACGGGCGCCTGGTGCAGCTCGACACGCCCGACAACCTGCTGGCCGCGCCGGCCGACGAGTTCGTCGCCGACTTCGTGGGCGCGGACCGCGGCCTGAAGCGCCTGCGGGTGTGGACGCTGAACGACCTGGAGCTCGATCCGTGGTCGGGGACTAAGGAGCCGGCCGCCCCAGCGGGGACCACACTGCGCGACGCGCTCTCGCTCATGCTCACCGAGGGAGCCACCCGCGTCACCGTGACCGGCCAGGACGGGGCGGTCATGGGCTGCGTGAGCCTGGAGCGGATCGCCGCCATGCTGGGTCCTCAACCGCGGACCCCGGAGCAGCAGGCGCCCGCGCCGTGAGTGTGCTCGCGCCCTTCGGCAGCACCCCGTCGCCGAGCCCGGGCCCGGTCATCCCCACCTTCGGCGGGGGCGGCAGCCAGTCGTGCGTCGCGAAGAACGGGCAGTTCTGCGGGGCCTGGTTCGTGGACAACTTCGGCTCGCGTTTCGCCCCGCGCCTGGTCGAGCACATCGAGCTGACCGCCATCGCGATCGGCGTCGGGGTAGTGATCGCGCTGGCCGCGGCGCTGTTCGCGCACCGCCATGGCTGGTTCGAGACCCCGTTCTCGCTGTTCGCGGCCTTTCTCTACACGATCCCGGCGCTGGCGTTCTTCGAGCTCATGGTGCAGGTCACCGGTATCAACCGGTTCACCGCCGAGATCGCCCTGGTCTCCTACACGCTGCTCATCCTGTTCGTCAACACCCTGGCCGGGTTGCGCGCGGTGCCGCCCGACGCGCTCGAGGCGGCGCAGGCGATGGGGCTGTCCCAGCGCCAGACACTGCTCCGGGTCGAGCTGCCGCTGGCTCTGCCGCCCATCATGGCCGGGCTGCGGATCGCCACGGTGACGACGATCAGCCTGACCACCGTGGCCGCCTACATCGGCGTCGGCGGCCTGGGCCAGCCGATCTTCGACGGCATCCAGACCGGCTTCAAGACCGAGTTCATTGCCGCGGGCGGGCTGGCCATCGTGCTGGCCCTGGCGGCCGACGGACTGCTGGTCGTGGCTCAGCGGTTGCTGACCCCGTGGGCCCGCCGCAGGAGGGCGTGAGCATGCAGACGCTCATCGACTCGTTCACGTTCTTCGGCCACCATCCCGGCCTGATGTGGAGCAAGACCCTGGCCCACCTGGCCATCTCGTTCGCCTCGCTCGCGGTAGCGCTGGCCATCGCGATCCCGCTCGGGGTCTGGCTTGGCCACCTGCACCGCGCGTCGTTCCTGGCTATCAACGTCTCCAACGTCGGTCGCGCGCTGCCCAGCCTGGCCGTGATCTCCATCCTCATCGGCTACCTCGGCATCGGCTTCTGGAACGTGCTCGTCGCGCTGGTCGTGCTGGCTGCCCCGGTCATGCTGACCAACGCCTACGTGGCGGTGGAGCAGGTGGACCGCAACGCCGTCGAGGCGGCCCGCGCGGCGGGCATGACCGCCTGGCAGGTGCTCACCCGGGTGGAGCTGCCGCTGGCCACGCCGCTGATCTTCGCCGGCGTCCGCACCGGCAGCGTGTACGTGATCGCGACCGCGACGCTGGCCACCTTCGCCGGGGGCGGCGGCCTGGGCGACATCATCGTCAACGAGCCGACCTACGGCGTTCCGGGCGTGATCGCCGGGTCGCTGGCCATCATCGTGCTCGCGTTCGCGGTCGACGGGCTGCTGGCCCTGGTCCAGCGCGCGGCCACGCCTCGGCCGCTCCGCAAACGCGGGCGTCTCGGCCGGGCGGACACCGTGGTCACCATGCCCGTGACGGTGACGGAGGATCTCGTCGCCCAGTAATTCCGACAAGGCAACCGGAGGAGAACATATGTCCCGTCATCCCGGGGGCCAGGTACCTGGCTACCGCAGACTAACGCGCACCGCAGCGCTCGCCGTGCTGGCCGCCGTCGCCCTGCTGCTCGCCGCGTGCAGCAGCAGTAGCACCAGCACGAGCGGATCCGGAAGCACCGGCGGCAGCAGCAGCAGCAGTTCTTCGAGTTCGTCGAACGTGGGGAACGGCCGGTCGGTCACCCTCGGCACCAAGGACTTCACCGAGGAGTTCATCGTCGGCGCGCTGTACCAGCAGGCCCTGCAGGCCAAGGGCTACAAGGTCGTCTACAAGCCCAACATCGGCGCCACCGAGGTCGTCGACAAGGCGCTGACCAGCGGGCAGATCGACGCCTACCCAGAGTACACAGGGGAGTCAGCGGTCACGGTCGGCGGCATCAATCAGACGGTCACGTCGGCGCAGCAGGAGTACGACCTGGCCAAGAATTTCTACGCCAAGCGCGGCCAGTCGATGAGCGCCATGACCCCGTTCTTCGACACCGACGCGATCGCCGTGACCAAGGCCTACGCGACCAAGTACGGCCTGGTGACCACGGCCGACCTGAAGAAGGTCCCGCACTTCACGCTGGGCGCGCGGCCGGAGTTTCAGGGCCGTGAGCAGGGCGCGCTCGGCATTCAGAAGGACTACGGCGTCAAGAACTTCACCTTCAAGTCGCTCGCCCTCGGCCTGCAGTACCAGGCGCTCGACTCCGGCGCCGTCAACGCGGCCGACGTATTCACCACCGATCCCCAGCTGGCCAGCGGGAAGTATGTGGTGCTCACCGATCCCAAGCACATTTTCGGATTCCAGAACATCGCCCTGGTCATCAACACCAAGAAGCTCAACGAGCTCGGCGGCCAGCAGTTCATGAGCATCATCAACCAGGTCAACGCGCTGCTGACCACCCCGGCCATCACCGCGATGAACAAGGCGGTCGCGATCGACAAGCAGGAACCCGGGACCGTGGCCAAGACGTTCCTGTCCGCCAACCACATCGTCTAGACCCGCTGGCTCCGGGGTGTCCCTCCCGGAGCCAGCCCCGGGAGGCCCGGATCGTGGCCGACTGGCCAAGATCGGTCTTGCGAATGAGTGTGACGCTCTGCACAAAAGAATGTGCAGAGCGCCACATTCATACCTTCAGGGGTAGGGGCGCGGGGGATTGACGGTACAGATGGTGCGGCCGGTTCATTGGGTTCGCGGGTCGGCTGGGGCGGCGGTCCGCGCGTGCCGCGGCCGGGTCGGATCCCACCGGAAGAAGCGCACCGAGAGCAGCAGCCCGCCCAGCGCCCAGGCGGCCAGCACGGCCAGGTCACGTGCTGGCAGTCCCGGTGAGTGTTGAAGTGCGCGGTTTACCGCGTCGATCATCGGCTGGGCCGGCAGGTAGCTCATCAGCGTGTTCAGCCAGTGTGGCAGCCCGGACAGGCCGCCGAACCCGCCAGAGAAGATGATCAGCGGCAGGTAGGTCAGCGTGAGCAGCGGGTTCGCGCCCTGGGCGGAGGTGAGCAGCGGCGTGGCGCGCCACCGGCGCAGCATGCCGTCCTCCCTGGCCACCACCAGGCTGGAGGCGTGGCTCAGGTAGGCCACGCTCATCGCGCCCAGCACGACCAGGCCGGCCACCCGGGCCGCGAGCACGTCCGCCGCCACCCGTCCGTCGGCCAGCACGACGACCCGGCCGGCCAGGCGCTGCGCCTCGTCCAGGTAGTGGGTGGTGAGCAGGACGCCGGTCCCGCCCGCGGTGAGGTTCCCGATGACCGACCAGAGCCGCCGCCGGGC
>WNGJ01008597.1_pt1 | contig 10877 bp, 9 predicted proteins | sample 5400611 | NCBI WGS metagenome assembly WNGJ01 (sample SAMN13153375, study PRJNA577476) | soil metagenome | isolation source: 40 cm soil or saprolite under Garry oak tree replicate 1 | place: USA:California | collected 2016-06-15 | reverse complement strand
TTCCTCCTCTTCCATGTCAATTTCGGCGTCCCCGAGGAGTACGAGGAAAGTCACATCCCGGGAGCGCTGTATCTCGACACCAACCGGCTCGAGAGTTCGAACGACTGGAACCGCCGTTCACCGGAGGAGCTCGAGCAAGCCCTGTGCTCGCTCGGAATCACCCGCGACACCACGGTCGTCCTCTATGGCCGCGACACCGAAGGCGACGCCAACGAGAAGTGGCCGGGACGACGGGCCGGGCAAATCGCAGCCAGCCGGGCGGCGATGATCTTGCGCTACTCCGGCGTCGACGATGTCCGCCTGCTCGACGGCGGCTACGACTGGTGGGTCCGGGCGGGCTACCCGCTCGAGACGGTCGTCCGCGAGCCGACGCCGGTCTCGTCGTTCGGTGTCCAGATTCCGTTGCGCCCGGAGGTCATCGTGGACATCGACGAAGCGAAGCAGATCCTTGCCGACCGGGAGCACGCGGCTCTGGTCAGCGTCCGGACCTGGAACGAGCACATCGGCAAGGTCAGCGGTTACAACTACATCAACCCGGCCGGCCGGATCGCCGGTGACATCTGGGGCAACTGTGGCTCAGACGCCTACCACATGCAGCACTACCGCAACGTGGACAACACGATGCGGGCCTATCCTGAGATCGCATCCATCTGGGAGGGGGTCGGCATCACCCCGGACAAGCGGGTCGCCTTCTACTGCGGGACCGGCTGGCGTGCAAGCGAGACGTGGTTCTACGCCTACCTGATGGGTTGGCAGCAGGCCGCCGTCTACGACGGCGGCTGGTTCGAATGGAGCCAGGATCCGATCAACAACCCGATCGAGACGGGGGCGTAGGCCGAGCACGTCGACATTTGCCATCCGGCGGCCTACGCTGAAGAATCCGCAGGATGGTGCAGCGCGTCCTCGATCCAGAAGGCTCTCATCTCGCTGCGCTTCACCGCCTCACGGACTTTCGTGGACAGAACGTCCTCGAGCTGGGCTGCGGAGACGGCCGCCTCACAGTCGGTATCGCTGCCGACGCGGCGAGCGTGCTCGCGTTCGATCCTGATGCCGAAGCGGTTGACAAGGCGCGGGGGTCGCTTCCCCCAAGGGCTCGCCGAACGGGTCGCCTATCGTGTCGCGGCCGGCGACGCGATCGAGGTCGAGCCGCACTCGTTCGACCTCGTGGTCTTCTCTTGGTCGTTGTGATGAGTAGAGCCGGAGGACGTCGTGAACGTCCTACGCCATATGGTCGACGCAGTGAAGATAGGCGGTGTCGTCCTCGACCTCCAGGTGATCAGACCGAACCCTCACGTCGAGGTCGGTGGGCGATTCATCTGCGAGCTTGACGGAGAGCCACTGTTCGCGAAGGCGGACGCTGCCGCGGCAGCCGTCGACGCGGCCGTGGCCGCCGGTCAGCTGATCGAGGAGGCTGTCGACGACCATGACGTTCTCAAGCACTACGGAGACGGGGCGGACCTTGTCGACGACTGGAAGCGCAGCGAACGGCGGCCGCTCGTAAAGACGACGACCGAAGTGCGAGACATTGCGCGACCGTGTTACACGCGCGAGCGCTGCCGTCTCCGGCGCCTCGTAGTGACGCCCTCCTGAGAAAGGTCGCAGGTTCAAATCCTGCCCCCTATGAGAAAGGCCTGGAAACGGCGGCTTTTTTTCGTCGTCGACGTCTGAACGTCGAGGTTTGCCATACCGGCGGAACGTCCGTGCTAGGTGTGCTGACGACTGGCGACGTTGATCTGCAAGTCAGAATCGAAAGGGACGCCTTTGCAACAGCCCGCGATTTGCTCTGCAAGCTGTATGAGCCGCTTTACCAGGAGGAGGCCGTCACGCGTTCAGCTCGAGCGGCGGTTTCAAGTTCGCCGATCGCAGCTGCACGGATAGAGGGAAAGCGAGATCTCGGGTCAGCCTCGGCGGCGTTGTTGGCGGAGGTTCGAACCTGGTCTGTTCATCGCGGCTAACGTCGGCGTATGCCTCGGTTGCGTCACTGGGCGAGGAGACTCGGGCTGGTGCTACTCGAGTTGTTCGCCGTTCTGACAATCGTCTCTCTCGTCTACAACGCCGCCACGGCGGACCGCGTCAAGCCGGCGACTGCGCTCTACGCGGGACCGTTCGTACGCGTGGACGGAAAGGCGGTGGCCTACCGACGTTGGGGGACACACGGAACGCCGATCATCTTGCTCGGCGGCTTCCTCGTGCCGAGCTCCGTCTGGGACGGGGTTGGCAAGCTACTCGGACGCGACCACCGCGTATTCGCGCTCGACCTGCCGCCGTTCGGATACACGGAGCGCAAAGGCCCGTACACGCTTCGCGGCTGGATCGAAATTGTGCGCGCCTTCGAGACGCGCTTCGGCTTGCAGCGACCGGTCCTTGTTGGCCACTCCCTTGGCGCCGCTGTAGTCGTCGCCGAAGCGCTATGGCATCGAGCGGATCTGAAGGGCATCGTTCTGATCGACGGCGATGCTATCTCGGCCCGAGGGGCACCGTCGTGGCTCGGCAAGATGCTAGTCGGGCCCTGGTTTACGAGCCTCTACCGCGTCGCGACGAGCTCCGACTGGATCTTCCGGCGCGCTCTCGCAGGCGCGTACCCGCACCATCCTTCCTTCACGCGGGAGTTCCTCGAGGAGTGGGAGCGGCCGTTCAAGCTGGAGGGAACGCTTGATGCCTTCCGGACGATGTTGCAGTACGGGATCCAGGGGTTCCAGCTGTCGCAATTGCGTACCGTGAGAGTGCCTGCGCTAGTGCTCTGGGGGACGCAGGACACGGTCGATTCGGTTCCCTCAGGACGCAAATCGGCGCGGGCGCTGCGGGCGCCGTTTCTCCCGCTTGCGGGCGCCGGGCACCTCTCCATGCTTGCCGCTCCCAATGCGATCGCACGCGAGGTCGACTCATTTGCGCGACATTGAGGGACGTCGAACGCAGAACTTTGCCCAAGGTTTTACCCACCTGAGGGAGGTGGCGGAACCCGGAGGGCGCCAATCTTCAGCGCACGATTGGCTCCATCCGAACGACTGCAACGCTCACCGCATAAGGCGAATCGGCTCGAGGCCGCGTTACCATCGGAGGGCCATGACGTCCGCCTTCGGATCGAGTGCGGTCGCAGTTGCGGCCGCGACGCCGATGGTCGAGTAACGCTGATCGGGGCCGCGGCGGATGTGGACTGAGTCGATCATCGCTGCGGGCGCGATCGGCGCCCTCGTCTGGATCGATGGCGAGGCCGAGGCTGCGGGCTTCGCGAACCTCGAGACGCAAGAGCCGATGACGCCGCAACATCGCACGCGCGTCGGGAGCATCGACAAGACCTACGTGGCGCTCGTCGCGGTAACGATCTTCGACGACCTCGACGTGACGGCGGCCCGCTGGGTGCCGCAGCTTGACGAGCGGATCACGCTGCGCCACCTGCTCTCGCACCGCAGCGGCCTCTTCGACTACATGTGGGACGGCGAAACCTATGAGCGACTCGCATTCGGGCCGCCTGCACTCTCGGATCCGGAAGCGTTTCTGGACGCGGCGCTTCGGTATCCATTGCGCAATTTCGGCGAGGTTTCGTACTCGAGCTCGAACTATGCCGCTCTCGATTTGATCGTCGAGCGCGCAACCGGAGACTCGCTCGGCGACCTACTGCAGAAGCACGTGTTCGAGCCGTGCGGGCTCCGGCGTACGACGTTCCAGACTGGGCTCGACGTGCCGTCTGACGTCGCGCGCGGCTATGCATTGAAGGGTGGCACGTTTCCCGCCGTCGACTCACCGCGTGACGTGTCTGCGTACTGGTCCGACCGCTCGATCGCCGCCGACGTCGCCGACCTCGCGTCGTTCTTCCAGCAGCTCTTCCGCGCGCACCCAGAGATGGTCGAAGGCGGTCTAGGCGTCCGCGCGTACGACCACCCACGCGGCACGGCCTACGGCCACGGCGGCACGATGGCCGGCTACAGCGTGCAGCTCCGCGCGACGCGGGACGGTCAGCACATCGTTATCGCCGCCGCTAATTCTCACAGCATTCCAGTGATGCGCGCGATCGCCGCGACAGCGCATCACGTCTTCTAGGTGTGGTGCAGCGGTCGACAATCGGGCGTTCCTCGCGGGACGATCGATGACTCCGAATTGACCGCGGGTCGCGTATTTCCCGGCACCAACCGCCGCTACTGGGTGTACGTCCCGGCGCGGTACGCGGCTCCGGAACCAGCGTCGCTCAACGCTCTGTAGTGTCTTCCTATTCCACGTCCAGTCCGCGTCGAGGAATGGGAGGCTGTTCGCCCTTCGCCTGCGTGCGCTCGCCGACGCGCCTGCAGCTTTCGAGATGACGCTCGCCGAGGCACGGTAAAGGACGGAGGCTGAGTGGAGACAGCGGTTTGCCCCCGGCGCCGAGCGTGTCGCGTTGGTGGAAGACGGCCCGAACGGTGGTCTCGGCGGCATGGCCTCCGGGTTTTACGATGCCGGCACGAACGTGGCGTATCTCGCCGGCATGTTCGTGGAGCCAGCGTATAGGGGTGCAGGCGTAGGGCGGCGGCTAGTTGAGGGAGTCGAGGCATGGGCGCGTGAGCTTGGCGCAATGCGAATGGAACTGGAGGTGAATCCGGAGCTCAACGCAGCGGTGAGGCTTTACGAGTGTTGCGGCTACGAGCGCACAGGCCGCAGCCGTGTCCTTCTTTCACAACCGTCAGCCACCGCTATCGAGATGTCAAAAACGCTGGCGGATAGATGATCTGATGATCGTCAGTGCAAGTGTTCAGGGTGAAACGTTGTCGGGAACGTTGTTGTTGGCGGCCTGCGCGGGCATCGCTATGGCGGCCGCCGGTTCGGATTCCTCGTTCGGCGGTGGTGGGCGTGTCTTTGCTTTCTTTAGTTGCGACGATACGGCGAGCGGGATCGCCGCCGTGGAGCGAGGCAGACGTCAGCGATGCCACGCCCCTGAAATCGCTCCTAGTGTGCCCCGAACGGCGAGTGCCTTACCGCCGCTGACAGGCACGATGTAGAGCTGTCGACGGCTTGTCGTTGGGTGCTCCGGGTCCGAATTCCACTGGAAGAGGATCGCGTCCCCACGTGGAGACCAGGCCGCTGGAAAGATCCCGCCACCGGTGACCAGTGTCTTCCGCGCCGTTCCGGCAGGGTTCACGATCACTAGGGAATCCTGCTCGTGCTGCTGCCAGTCTGCGTTGAGGCTGCGCAGCGCGATCCATCGCCCGTCTGGTGACCACACAGGAAGGCTGTCATCGAATGGTGCGTGCGAAACGTCGTGCCGGTTGGTCCCGTCGGCCGAGCTCACGAAGATCGTTGCGTGTCCGGGGCTGATGAGACCTGCGTAGGTGAGTTGCTTTCCGTTGGGAGACCAGGTGGGATTCCCGGCGAACCCGTCGCGCGTAATCTGAGTGAAGCCTCCGCCGATGGAGTAGGTCCAGACTTCCAGATTGCCGTTGCGCGCCGAGGTGAACGCAACCCGACGACCGTCGGGTGACCAGGCAGGGTCGCCCATGATCTGGTTGGCGGGTTCTCTGAAGAGGACCTGTGGGTGGGCTCCATTCGCGGCGATCCGGTATAAGGCGCCACCGCGCCCATCGCTGGCGTTCACGTAGACGATCGACTTACCGTTGGGCGACCAGTCCGGACCTTGTTCGAATGCATCGCTCCGCGTCAGATTCCGCCGGTGGGATCCGTCTGCGTTGATGACAAAGATGTCTGCCTTGTAGTCAGTCTCGGCAGCGAAAACGATCCGACCCTGTGGACGTTTCGCGCCGCCCTCGCGGAAGCCGGTGGTCAAGACCACGAGTCCGACGCTCGTGCCGAGTACGGCAACTAGACTGAGGAGCGTTGACCTGTGCACTTCGGTCAACCTATGCCTGATAGCTCTGCGCCTTCTCTAGATCTTCGATCTGCCCGGGCAGGTCCTAGGTCCGGGAAGCAAGCCTCCTGGCTAGACCGAGCTTTGACGGAGTGCGAGCACGTTCGCGACGAAGATCTTCGTCTCGCGAATCGCGCCTCGCTTCCGGACCGACGTCGGACCCTGGTACCAGGCGGCGAGCGCTTGCCGGTTGCTGCCGAACTCGCGCAGAAGATGCCGCAGATAGACGACGCCGACGCGGATGTTCCCCGAGGCTGTCCGTGGGACTTTGCGCCCGATCAGGACCGTCTCGACGTAGCTCCACGTTCCGGGCAGGATCTGCATCACGCCCCAGGCGCCGGCAGAGGACGTGAGGTCGGTCTGGTACCCGGACTCCATCCAGGCGACGGCGCGGACGAGGCGGCGTTCGACGCCGTAATGGCCGGACCAGGAGTCGAGGAGTGTCCGCACCTGCGGCGCCGAGGTTGTCGTGTTAACGAGTACAGGCTTCACCCCCTGCGGTGCACGGCTACGGAGGGCGGCGAGCGTCCGAGTCCCCGCTACGCCGTCGATCGCGAGTCGGCGCGCCTGCTGAAAGTGACGCAGCGCGCGCGCGGTCCGGGCGTCGAAGTAGCCGCTGATCGGAACGAGCTCGCCGCGGCGGGCGAGAAGGAACTGCAGCACGGAAACGTCCCAGCCAACCAGGCCGCGGTGCATCGTTCGCTTTCCGAAAAGCGGTCGTCCGAGCGGGCCGAATGCGCTTCGCGTCGCTCGTCCCGCGTGGCCGTCGACCGAAAGTCCGACGCGCCGCTGGAAGCGCTTGATGCCGCGACGAGTCGCGGGGCCGGAGATCCCGTCGATCGGGCCGGCGTAGACGCTGTAAGCGCGGAGCGCCACCTGCAGCCCGGCCACCTGAGGATTGACGCGGGCCGCGGCAGCGGGTGCGAGCCAGGCGGAGGCTGCGACGACTGCGAGCAGGCAAAGCAGAAGCCGTGACGTCCGACCACGACGGCCGTCGTGTGCGTTTGTTCTATCCATCACGAACCTGAATCTGGGTTTTTGCCGCATCGATAACTCATCGGCACCCGCCCGCCGAAACACGAGTCTTGAAACAGCCGGGGCCAGTGAGCTGCTGATCAGCGATGACTTTCGGCGCCGCCCGCAGTCTCACCTGTAACAGACCGACGAACCGGAAAGGGAGATGACAATGTCAGCCAAGCTGCACATCACCGAAGTGGGTCGCGTGGCCGTACCGGCGAGCGATCAGGATCGCGCACTCGAGTTCTACGTCGGCACCCTCGGATTCGAGCTGCGGAGCGACGTGAAGTTCGCCGACGGGAAGATGCGATGGATCGAAGTCGTCCCCGCAGGAGGCTCCACCTCGATCGCGCTCACCCCGCCGATGGAGGGCGGGCCGACTGCCGTCGACACCGGCATCATCCTCTCGACCACCGACATCGATGCCGACCACGCGAGTCTGAAGGCCGCCGGCGTCGACGTGGACGCAGAGGTCGCTCGCTGGGGTGACCCCGTACCGCCGATGTTCAGGCTCCGTGACCCGGCCGGGAACTCGCTGACGATCGTCGAGCCAACCGAATAAGGCCTGGCCTCCGCCGAATCACGGGACCGCCTCTTGCGTAGCCCCGGCCTGTAGGGACAGAATCAGCCTGGGGATTGGCTTCGACCATGGAGGTGGTTATGGCTTCCCAGACGGACGACCGCCTGATGATCTCCGAACGGATCGCGCCGGGCATGTTGCCGCGCGTTCTGAACTCGTTCGACATGACGATCATCTTCGTCGCGATTGTCCTCTTCATCGTGAACGCCTCGGCGATCCAGCAGGCGCACCAGGCTGCCTACACCTACTGGATCCTCGGGTTCCTCGCCTTCTTGATTCCGGGGGCGCTCGTCACCGCCCAGCTCGGGCAGATGTTCCCGCAGGAAGGCTCGCTCTACGTCTGGACGCAGAAGGCGTTCGGCCCCTTCTGGGGCTTCTTCGCCGGCTTCTGCGCGTGGTGGCCGGGGATTCTCGTGATGGTGGCCACCGGTGACGCGGTCGTCACGATCTGGCAGTTCGTCGACAAGGGCGCTCTCTCGAAGGCGTGGCAGCAAGGGCTGGTGATCCTCGCCGTGCTCTGGTTCTCCGCCTTCGTGGCCACCCTGCGGTTACGGATGAGCCAGACGTATGCGAACTGGGCCGTCGTCTTCTACGGCGCGGGCATCTTCGTGATCGGCCTAGCCGGGATCCTCTATCTGATCGGTTCGGGGCATTCGGCGACCGGCGGCTGGGGAACGGCGAGCAACTGGAGCATCCACTCGGGCCAGTGGACCTGGTTCGGGTTCGTGATCCTCGCTCTACTCGGGATCGAGGTTCCCCTGAACATGGGCGTCGAGATCGTCAACATGCGGTCGATCAAGAAGTACTTGTTCTGGGGCTCGATCGTGGTGATGTTCGCCTACCTGTGGGCGACGCTCGGCACGATGCTGACGCTTCCGGCAGCGAAGAGCGTCGGCGCGACGACGGACATCCTGAGCGCCGTTCAGCGTGGCTTCTGGGGATCGCACGCATTCGCGATCATCATCGGGCTCGTCCTGATCTGGTTCTTCGTCGCGAACACGATCGTCTACAACTACTCGTTCTCCCGGCTGCTCTTCGTGTCCGGACTGGAGCAGCGGATGCCGGCCCAGCTCGGCCGCGTGAACGAGAAGACGAAGGTGCCCGTCTACGCGATCCTGACCCAGACGGTCCTCTCGTCGCTGTTCGTCGTCGCGATCTTCAACCCGTGGGTCAGCGGCGACAACAACCAACGTGCGTACTGGCTCTTCCAGGCAGCAGTCACGGTGATCTGGTGCGTGTCGATGGTGCTGTTGTTCGCGGACATCTTCCTCGTCAGGCGGGCATTTCCCGCGAAGTTCGAGGAAGTACGCGTAGCTCACCCGTACGTGCTGTATGCGTCAGGGGTGATCGGGATCCTCGCGTCCGCGTTCGGCGCGTACGTGACGTTCCGCTCGCAGTGGACGACGCTGTTCACCATCGGGCACTGGCGGCTGTGGCTCGCCGTGTTGTGCGGCGTGTCGATCGCCGCTGCTCTGCTGATCTATGCGATCAGCGAGTACGTGCATCGCCGCGAAGCCCCGAGGCCGACGCTGACGCCGGCGGGGTAAGTGGAGGCGCATGAGGTCGTGAAGCAAGCGGACGAGGCGGGTCTCCGCCTCGTCCGCTTCATCTGGTGTGGAAACGACGGGACGATCCGCGCCAAGTCGAGCGCGCGGAACGGCCTCGAGGGACGAATCGCGAGCGGCATCGGGCTCACCGTCGCCATGCAGGCGATGAACGGGCTCGACCAGCTGCAGCCGGTCGACGGCATGGGACCCGTCGGCGAAGTTCGTCTCGTGCCCGACCCCGACACGTTCCGAGTGCTCCCCTATGCGCCGCGCACGGGCGCAATGCTCGTCGACCACGTCACGCTCGACGGCGCGCCTGCGCCGGTCTGCCAGCGCTCGTTCCTCAAACGGATGGAGGAGCGGCTCGGCGAACGGAACCTGCGACTCGAGGTCGCGTTCGAGAACGAGTTCTCGCTTGCGACGCGCGTCGACGGTCAATTCGTCCCAATCGACTCGGGCCTGTGCTTCTCGACCATCAGCGCGACCGCGGCGCAGGACTATCTCGACGAGCTCGCCGAGGCGCTCGACGCACAGGGAATCGTGCTCGAGCAGTACTACTCGGAGCTCGGGCACGGCCAGCACGAGATCTCCACGGGCCACGCTCCTGCGCTACGCGCGGCCGACGAGCAGATCCTCGTGCGCGAGACGATCCGTGGAGTGGCTGCGCGCCATGGGCTCGTCGCGTCCCTCGCGCCGAAGCCCTGGCCGGACAACGCGGGCAACGGCGGGCACATTCACTTCTCGCTCTGGGACGCCGATGCGAACTGGAATCGCTTCCACGACCCGAAAGCACCGGACCTGCTCTCCGGAGATGCGCGCGCGTTCATCGCCGGCGTGCTCGCTCATCTGCCGGGCCTGTGCGGCTTGACTGCCCCGAGCTTCAACTCGTACCACCGCATCGTTCCGCAGTACTGGGCGGGCGCGTTCGTGTGCTGGGGGCACGACAACCGCGAAGCGCCCGTCCGCGTGCCCTCGGTGTTCCGGGGCATGGAGGAGGCCTCGACCAATGCGGAGCTGAAGGCCGCGGATGCGAGCGCGAACCCCTACCTCGCGGTCGGAGGGCTGATCGCGGCCGGGCTGGACGGTCTCGAGCGCGGCCTGGAGCCGCCCGAGCCGGTCGAGGTCGATCCGGCGACGATCGACGAGGAGGAGCGCGATCGGCGCGGCATCGATCGCCTGCCGGCGACGCAGGAAGACGCGCTTCACGCCCTCGCGGCCGACGAGCTCCTGCTCGATGCGTTGGGCCCGACGCTCGCAGACTCCTATCTAGCCGTCCGTCGTTCGGAGTGGGCGGCCTACTCGGAAGGGGACGAGGCATTCGAGCAGCAGGGCCACTTCTCGAAGTACTGAACGCGGTCGAGCTCGTCGACCACCATGCGCACGGCATCCTGCGCGGCGAGCCGACGCTCGACGAGTTTCGCGGGCTCTTCTCGGAGAGCCCGGACCCGCGGCAGTGGCCGCACGTCGCCACCGGTCTGACGTATCGCCGTGCGATCGGGGAGCTCGCGGCGTTCTTCGACCTCGAGCCGACGGAACGTGCGGTATACGAACACCGGCTCGCGACAGATCCTGCGGAGTACGCCTCGTCCTTGCTGCGTGCGACGCGAACGGAGTGGTTGCTCGTGGACGACGGCTATCCGCCGCCTGGAGAAGGCACGTCGTGGGATGAGCTCGGCGAGCTCGCGAACTGCTCCGCGCGCCCGGTGCTCCGCATAGAGCGCGTTGCCGAGGAGACCAGCCTCGACGGATTGCGCGGAGAAGTCACGGCCGCACGCGAGAACGGGTTCGTAGGCCTGAAGACGATCGCCGCCTACCGCGGCGGCCTCGACTTCGAAGCGTTCGGGCCAAGTGATCCTTCGTCGCTCGGTGGACGGGTCGAAGGCGCGGCCATGCGTGACGCGGT
>WNGJ01015260.1_pt1 | contig 10879 bp, 8 predicted proteins | sample 5400611 | NCBI WGS metagenome assembly WNGJ01 (sample SAMN13153375, study PRJNA577476) | soil metagenome | isolation source: 40 cm soil or saprolite under Garry oak tree replicate 1 | place: USA:California | collected 2016-06-15 | reverse complement strand
TGCCTGTGGAAACGTCCGAGGAATTCAGGAGAGAACTTCCTTCTTTTACGGAGGGTGAGGGCGTTTTTATGGCTCAAGAAGCCGGGTTTCGCAAAAAAGAGGGGGAGTGTCCCACAAGAAAGCGTATGGATCATAATCCGTTAAATCGGAAGGAATACCTGCTCCATGTCCAGCACGTGTGTTGAGATGGAGGAGCGCCTCCGCATTCTTCACCTTCTTTTCAAACAGGTCGAAAGGATGTTTCATGCTCACTAGAGTTCTCTTATATCGCCGTCTGGTCTTGATGACGTTGAGCCTGACTTATATCTCTCTAGGCATGCTGGGCACGCTGCCGGAAGCCTCGCTGATAATGAGGCTAGAGCCACCTAAGTACACCCGTTGGGGAAGTAGAACTAAACGTCATATGTTCTAATAACTTGACTTACACTCATTAAATGAGTATGATTCATGATATGAACTACGAAATCGGAAACATAATCAAAGCTGAGCGCAAAAAACGCGGATGGGATCAGGCCGCTCTCGCGCGACAACTCAGCGGAGAGGTACAACAACAAGCTATAAGCAGATGGGAGCGTGGCGACTCCCGTCCAAAGAGAGAGATGGTAGCTCGTCTCGCGGATCTCTTTGAAGTGGAAGCCGAAGAACTATTAGAAGCGGCTGGATATCTAACCCCAACCGTTGATAACCCCGAAACTATCAAGTTACCGGTTCGTCCCCGAGTGACCACGCTGCCGCTAGCCGAATTACCTTTTGATCGTTTTGAGCAATTCTCTGCTGATCTAGCACACCAACTTCATCCCGATTGCAAGGTCCACCGCTATGGAGGAGCGGGGCACAAGCAATACGGAGTTGATATCGTCGTCCAAAAAGGCAACATTTACTATAAAGCATACCAATGTAAGCGCCACACACAATTTGGTCCAGCAGATGTTAAGAAAGCCGTCAAAGAGGCGACACTCTCTGCTGAAGGATACTGTATCCTTCTCACTCGTGTAGCCACTCCTGGAGCTCGTGATGAGATTAAAAATCGTGAGGGGTGGGAGTTGTGGGATGTCGAGGATATTTCACGCGAGGTTCGCAGCTTGCCAATCGATGCAGCAGTACGCATTGTCGATACCTACTTCCCCGGCTGGCGGAAGTCTTTCCTGGGGGTGCCAGAGCCAAGCGCGTGGCAAACGACAGATGAATTCTTCCGTCGGTTTAGCGGCGATCAGATTTTTACGCACGATTGGCGGTTCGTGGGGCGTGCAGCGACATTGAAAGAAATAAGGCAATTTCTCATTGATAAGCCGCCTATTGGTGTAGTCTCTGGCCGAGGTGGCAGTGGCAAAACGCGGCTTCTGCGAGAGGTAGCCAATCTGGCCGAAAAAAACCTCTTTGCTGTCCGCTTCCTGGAAATCGGCAAAGAAGTACAACCAGAAAATTATGAGCTACTGCCTCGTGATGGAAAGCTACTGGTGATCATTGACGATGCCCATGAGCGCACCGATATAGCCGAGATGATTGCCGGTATTACCCGCGTCAACGCAAAAGCAAAGGTCTTGCTTGCAATACGCCCTTACGGCTTTTCCCAACTAGCTTATGATCTGCGCCGTATCGCAGTGTATCCATCAGAGCTTCCTATATGGACTTTAGAAGATTTAAAGCTCAGCGAAGCTGAGGAGCTCGCTCTGAACGTTCTAGAAGGTCAAAGCAGTCAGGCAATAGCTCAGCGACTGGCGAATTTGACGCATGACTGTCCCCTGATAACGGTGGTCGGCGCAGGCCTGATAAAACGAGGACAGCTCGATCCTGGCAAACTGGAGAGAGATGACTCTCTTAGAAAAGAGATTTTACTCGCCTTTCGTGATGCATTAGTGGTTGACCCCGCAAAAGGTGAGCCACGAGTTTTGAGAAACCTCCTCAATGCAATAGCCATCACGCAACCAGTGCCTATGAGAGATGAGAATTTTACTGGGGCTCTCGCGACACTTACTGGTCGGCCCTTTGATGAACTCCTCCCCTACATTCGTAGCTTGGAAGATGCGGGCGTACTTATGAGGCGCGGGCAAGCAATACGCATCGTGCCCGATCTATTGGGCGATGTCATACTGGCAGAAGCTTGCTATGATGAGCGTTCAAGAACGATGTCTGGCTATATCACCCGCGTCCAACGTGAGCTTAACGGTTTACCGCTGCAACATGTGGTAATAAACGCGAGCCGCGTTGATTGGCAGGTGGTCCAGGAGCCTTCAGGTTCGCTGTCGTTAGTGGATTCTCTGTGGAACGCTATTGAAGCGGAGTTTAAGGGTTCGGGTATACGCGCGAGGCAACAAATTATGCGGCTCGTGCAAAAGGTCGCCTATTTCCAACCAGATCGCGCTCTAGCTCTCGCGCGGTGGGCTATCGAAAACCCGACCGAAGAGCTTGAAGAAACTGAGAGCATGTTGGGCAAAGTCTATCCACCAACTTATACTGATGTCTTGCATGAAATTCCGGCACTACTCAAGTATGTTGCCTACAATCTTAAATATTTACCTCAAGCCGCTGATTTGCTATGGGAACTGAGTAAAACCGACGACCGGCCCACCAACCCGTATCCTGAGCATCCCATTCGCCTATTAAGCGATTTGGCCGCATACCAGATTGGAAAGCCTCTCGCGTTCAGTAACATTATGGTCGATGCAGTGGAACGCTGGCTGGCGGAAGATGGCGTTGCCGAGCTGCCTTACTCGCCATTCGATATCTTAAAAAATGTTATAGCAACCGAGGGATACGATGACTTTTCAGAGGGAATCACCATCTCGTTTCGGCCTTATTCTATCAACTTACCCGCTGTTCGTGGTTTACGCGACCGTGTGAATGCCCTTGCGATTAGAGAAGCAAAGTCGTCCGACGTAAAACGGGCAGTTCGAGGCATAAAAATTATCGAGAAAGGCTTGCATTATCCTGCCGGCTTATTTGGTCGTGAGGTGAGCGAAAAAGAAAGAGCTGTCTGGACACCTATCTTTATTGAAACCATCAACCAACTGGCCGATATCGCCAGCGATGCAAAGCTTGATCCTGTCCTTGACATCGCCATCCGACAGACCTTGCAGTTGCATAAACACCATTCCAAAACTGGCACAAACAAAGCTGCAACTACCGTAATAAATACGTTGCCCACCACTTTAGAGCACCAGCTTGCCTTAGTACTGCATGACGGGTGGGGACAATTGATGTTCGGACATATTCGTGATTACCAAGTCGCCGAAAAGCGTCGACAAGAATGGTACGAAAAAGTCGCTCTGGAGCTTGTCAAGGATCGTCGAAGCGAAGCAATAGTTGGCATGATCGAGAGTCGGCTAAAAGCACACGTGAGAGCATTTGGAGACTTCGGTACACCAAGCCCATTTATGTGGACTTTGACGAAACTCGCGCCAGAAATTGGTCATGTTGTTTGTCAACGCATGATTAATGATCCGGCAAGTACTCTCTGCCGTATATTGCCTGTCGTCTTGGCGTCCTTAACGGAATCAGATCCCCAAAAAGCCATAGAGGCTTCACGCACCTTCCTGAAAACTGAGAATATGGCAACGACTAGAGCGGTTGCAGAGGCATATGGATGGAACCGAGGTCTGCGGCCTCTCGTCAAAGGCGAGGTGGAGCTTCTCTACGAATTGGCAAGCCACAAAGATGTCTTTGTGCGTAACTCAGTTATTAAGGCCGCACAGCTCATAGCTAAAGACCACACAAGTATTGCGGCTGAACTCCTGTCATTGGTAAGCTTCGAGGATTCAGAAGTTCTTGCTAAAGAGTTGTTTTCGACTTTTGGTGCTCATGGCTACCTTCAATGGTCGGCCCTAACTTCTGAGCAAGCAGACCGTGTGTGGGGGCAACTCAGTCACTGCCCAGATATTGGCGATTACGGGACCACCGAGTTTTTGGGAGAGATCTCAAAGACCGATCCAGATGCAGTCTTAAAGCTCCTTAAAGAACGTGTTGAATATAGCGAGATGTACCCAAAAATCGAAAACTTCCAACCTGTACCATTCACTTGGCACCACCCTTTACATATTCGCGATAGCGCCAGCTTTGTACAATTCTTACGTGAAGTTCGCGATTGGATGGCAGCCCAACCCGCCTCATGGCAGCGACAGAGGTGGGGGGCAGAAATTTTCTCTGTTGCCGCCAGAGGATTTGATGATCAAGTAATCAGCATATTGGACGAAGCCATGCTTTCAGGATCGAAGAACCAGCTTAAAGCAGTTGGATCTATCCTCCATGAGGCTCCTCGAACGTTCGTGTGGGATCAGGCCGATTTTGTCAAGCGGGCACTACGCGCCGCCGCCAGATATGGAGAAGAGAGCGTACATATGATCAGTGGCGGTTTGTTCGCAGCTACCACTTCAGGTGTGCGGAATGGCAGACCAGATCAGCCATTCCCTGAAGATATAGAACAACGTGATCGTTCAGCCGAACTTGTAAGAACCTTACCGCCAGGATCTGTCGAAGCAAACTTCTATCGTTCGCTCGAGAAGTCTGCGAGAGAAGGCATTCAGTGGTTTACGGAGCGCGGTGAACAGCTGATGGACGGACGTAATTGGGAATAAAGATAGAATTTATGAACATAACAGACTCCCTATTGAAGGAATACATTGATTTCCCTTGCCCGGCGTGTAGTTATATACTGGCAGTTCAGCTTGTCGATGTTCGCACGCAAGTCTATAGGTGTTGCCCAAGTTGTAGAAAACTTATCCAATTGATTGATCACGGTGGGTCTACATACGGTGCCATGCAAGACATTGACAGCGCGGTGCAGGAACTCGAAAAAACACTGAAAGGACTATTCAAATGAGGTACGAACGCAACCTACAGGCCCAACTACGTGAGCGGTATCGCCAACTTTTCAAAGCAGGTTTTACGATCTATAAACGGGAACTGGAGTATTTCCGAAAATTCCTTCTCAGCGTACCTGCTCTATCTGCAATTATCAACACTATTCAGCGGGCTGAACCAGACTTCGATCCGGATAAGTGGTACGCAGAGAAATTTCAATTTAAGAATTATGATTTTCCTGAAAGCGAAATTGGTCGTGCCAAGTTTATCTGGCGCATTATTGAAAAGATTGCCACAGGCGAGCTTGATGCTGTGCAGGTTAGCTTCGTATTCCCTGACAGTACTTCTGATATCAACGGGCGTATGCGGCTAGTGACTGAGCAGTTGATAGAGCCATTCGTTAATTTTCTGGAGTTTCGTATTGGCACTGAAAGCGAGATGCTGTATCTGCTGGATAAGGTTAAGCGCCGCATTGAGTTCTTTGATAAAGAGAGGCTCTATGAAGAATGTACAGCCAGTGGGAGACATCGTGAAGAGGTCTATGATCGCTATGTCAGGCAATTCCTTTTCGATCAAGGGGTGGATTACCCATTTTCGCAACCACGCTCGGCATCTGGGGAAGCAGATATTGTCAGCGGGCTGGAGACAGATGATCCTTTAGTGTCAGAAATTAAGCTTTACGATGGCGACAGTTACGGCGGTGCTTACTTAGCACAGGGATTTAACCAGGCGCTGCAGTATGCTCAAGATTACGGCAAAACTTCTGCGTACTTGCTGATTATGAATCTTTCGGATCAAAATCTCCACATGCCCACCGATGAAGATGTTCAAATCTGGCCACCGCGTCTCCATACTGCGGGAGTAACTGTCTATATGGTAGTCGTTCGTGCGAAGCCACTTTCCTCAGCGAGTCAACGTGGCAAGCAGACGACAAAGCGGGTATCAAGGGATGATTTGATTAGAAGTTAGTTGGATGGTGGTTGCCGATACTTTTGAGCGGGCGACTCGATACGTTCAGCAAAGTTGCTCAAAAGCAGTTCAGCAGATAAATCCTCAAGAGAGACCTTTCAATAAAAAGCTCTATGTGCAGCTTTCTCGGATGCACACGACGCTTTAAGCGTTGAAGGACGGGCTTCATACAGATTACAGTCCACGCTACGGACATCCTAGCGCTATTTACGGGCATAAAAAGCCCCTGGACTATGGATGGCGTATCCACCCATCAGCCAGGGGTGCTTAGGGTCACTGGCTCTGATTATGGCCGTTGTTCGTGGCAGCGCAGCAACACGCAAAACCGAGAGAGGACGCGCCGCCCAGGCGGCATCGTGGATCGAGTACGAGTATCAGACACAACGCCTGCTCTATGCCCATGGCGCCAACACGCCCCGGCCTTTCACGCAGATCGGGAACGCGGTCTTGATGGAGTATATCGGCGCTGTGGGCGATCCAGCTCCCCGGCTCAGCGATGTCAAGCTTGCACAGGAGGAGGCGCAGCCTCTTTTCGAGTGCATCCTGCACAATGTTGAACTGGCTCTGAGCCATGGTCGCATCCACGGGGACCTTTCAGCGTATAACGTCCTCTACTGGCAAGGGGACCGTGACGCTGATTGACTTCGCGTAGGCGGTCGATTCCTACCACAATTCAGACGTGTTCTCACTATTCGCCCGTGATATCGAGCGCACTTGCCAGTACTTCGCGCGCTATGGTGTGAAACGTGATGCACATGAACACGCGCGTAAGATATGGACATACTATATGGGACAATCCCCGAACTGGCTTAGTTCACGCGGTCTATTGTCCTGGAACGGATAATGCTCATCAATCTGGTAGAAATCTCCTTGTAGGAGAGAAAATGGTGTAATCGGAAGTTGGGAGAAAGAAGACAAAGGTGGCGGCAATGGTAGAAATGTCGCCACCCTCTTTCGTTCCTTTTTGCTTTTGATAAGCTTTGCAGTGACACCTCCTTCACAGTTCTGCGTTCTTGAATTTTCGCCACAACCTCTCGGCAATGCGCTGTCCGTCACGCTCTAGCCCGTAGCGCGCGATATAGCGACAGATATTCTCAATGTCGCGGGTGAGGAAGGTAAAAGCGTTGGGATTGAAACGCGGGTTGACGGCCTGGGGGAAGTCGATGATTTTAACCTGGCCTCGCCAGTAGAGCACATTATAGGCCGAGAGGTCAGCGTGTACGTAGTTGTGGGCTAGCCAGAGTTCGATATTGCGCATCAGCCGCTCGAAGACGGGGCGCACTTCGTCCTTCGATAGTTCCACGTGTTGTAGGGCCGGGGCTGCTTGCTGCTGGTCACCCTGATATTCCATGAGGATAGCATGCTCGTTCCTGGCGATGGGCCGGGGAATATCCGCTCCTACTTGATAGAGGACTTTCAAGGCCTCGAACTCGTAATTCACCCACATAGCGAACTGTGCCTCACGTCCAAAACGAGATTTGTTCTCTATAGCGCGTCGCACGTGCCCCTCGAGGATCACGCGCCCCTCCTGGTAAACAGCGTCGTTCTTGAAGCTGCGATTGTTACGCGGGCGGTAGACCTTTGCGGCGAGCAGCTTTGCGCCGGTCGAGGGATGCGCCTTGCAGCAATACACAGTCGCTTCTTTCCCGCTCTTGACAGTATACAGAACCTCGGTAATCAGCCCCTGTGCGAAGAAGGAATCCAGGGCTGCCTGGATGGGGTCCTGTGCCGCTAGAATCTCTTGCTCTTCCAATTCGTCCTGTTCTCGAAAAAGCTTACGCTTTGACATGCTGTATTTATACTCCTTTTAGTCATCTGTGCTGTGTTGCTCATGATAGAAAATGCGTTATATACCAACATAGGGCACCATTCCTTTCTCGCTGGGAGCGTTTTCATAGCCATAGAAAAAGGGCCGCAAGCATCACGCTCGCGGCCCTACAGTCGTAAAAGAATGGGGCGTCCCGTGCAGGACGCCCCATCACTTGCAGTTCTGTGCGATGATTATGCTGTTTTCACAACTGCTAAAGAGACGTTCGATCCTCCGGGAGACGTGATGCTGCTGTAAAAGATGTCACTTTGCGCATGTCACGCTCCTTTCGTTATTCCTGGAAACAAACTGCATTCCAGAAGGGACCGAATGTTTTGTGAATTGAGTATACTTGAGCCGACCGCTCCTGTCAATAGTGCTCAACCATACATAAGAAGATTACTGTTACTGATAGGCTCTCCTTACGTATTATTTGATTGGAAAAGGAAATTTTATATACGTAGTTCAAAAGAAATTGAAAAGACATATCAATATCCCTGAAGAAACTGGGGAACTATCGCCTGGAACAGTCCCTTGGACAAGGAAAGTGGGGACCTGTCTTTCTCGCCCGCACTGATACAGCAGACACCGCATATCTTCTACGCATTTTGTCTGGGTTGACCCTCTCTGGAGCAAGGGATCGCCAGGCCTACCTGGAACGTTTTCAACACCAGGCCAGCCAGATTGCTACCCTTCAGCATCCCAACATCCTGCCCCTCCTCGACTACGGAAGCTATCATGGCATGCCCTACCTGGTATCGCCACACATCGCTATGCGATCACTGCGTACCCGTCTTGCCAAGGGCGTCTCGTTGGATGTCCTGACTGTGGGTCGCTATCTCGATCAGATAGCCGCCACGCTGGACTATGCACACCAGCACGGTGTGCTCCATGGCAGCCTTTCGGTAGATTGTATTTCCATCCGGCTCGATGGGCAACTTGTTGTTGCAGACTTTGGTGTGGTGAGCCTGCTTTTGCTGGACAATAAAGATCTGCTGAGAGATCAACTCGATGAGTGGAGTGGGACTTGTGCCCCGGAGCAGTTACTTGGCAAGCCTGTCGGCCCCTACACTGATGTCTACGCGCTGGGGTCTGTGCTCTATGCTCTCCTGACAGGCTCACCCGTATTTCCTGGCAACACACCTGAAGATATTGCCCAGCAGCATCTCTACGCGTCCGTCCCACTGCTCAGCCAGTGGCGTGGTGACTTGCCCGCGGGCCTCTATAGCGTCATTGCCCGCGCTCTGGCCAAGGATCCTGCTCAGCGTTTTCGCCATCCAGGAGTGTTAGCAAATGCCTACCACCGCATTATAGATCCCCATAATAGATCACGGGTACCGTTTATCGTCAATACGTCACCTGCCGAGCAGGACCAGCGGGCGCTTTCCTCCGCAGCGTCACTGCCAGGCGTGCAGTTCACTGAACTCGGCGGGAGCAGCAGTGTGTCAAACACCGTCAACTGGGATCATGACTCGCAGCGCCCGGCTCCTCAGACAGCATTTCCGCGTGACTTGCCTCGCTTCTCGCAATCTGATCCCTTTGCGTCGCCTGAGATGCCACGCTCTTCGTTGATGCGACGGTTTCGGCGTAAGAACCTGCGGCGCAATGCCCTGATCGTTGCCCTGATCATACTCTTCCTGGCAGCAAGTGTGTTTGGGATCACAATCCTGGTAAGGCAGAACACGGCGTCCGGTGTGACTGCACAAGTGATTTTCTTTGATGATCAGAGCGGGCCAGTAGGTCACACTGATGCCCTCACTATCATCGCTCATGGCCTGGATGCCCCCCCTGCTGGCTTCCAGTATGATGCCTGGTTCATCAACGATCAGAGTGAGGGGGTTCTCCCCTTAGGCGCCCTGACGGCACAGCATCAGAGCTTTTCACTAACCTATGTTGGAGTGAGCAGCAATGGGCAAGCGAGCTCTAACCTGCTCACTTTAGGAGATAAGCTCGAGGTCACTCTGGAACAAACAGCGGCCAAGTTGCCGGAAGGAAAAAAGGTCTTGATAGGCACATTCCCCCCGAAGGCCTTTGCACATATCGAGCATCTGCTTGTCAGCTTTCCTGACACCCCTGGGAAAATTGGTTTGCTGGTGGGAATGCTTGATCAAATGCGCCAATTGAACACTCAGGCAAACGTTCTGCAAAGTCTCACTGCCAGCCGGGATACCGTCGCGGTCGGGTGTGTGGCTCAAAGTATCATCGATATTACTGAGGGTGTGCAAGGCCCGCACTACCACCCGCTCGCGGCAACATGTGCGCTCAAAAATGTGACCGCGACCGGTGACGGTTTTGGCCTGCTGGGCAAGGGCTACCTGCTTGGGGCATCAGATCATGCTACCTTTGCGACCGAGCAGCCCGATGCAACGAGCGTGATGCGCTTGCATGCGGGGCTGATGGCAATAGCGCTTTCCAATATCAAAGGGTGGGTGACCACGATTAATCAAGACGTGCTCAACTTGCGCAAGGACCCGGCTAATCTGACGAAGGTTCAGGAGATTACGATGCTTGCCGATGCCGCCTATCACGGTGTGGATGCGAATAGCGATGGGCAGATCGATCCTGTCGTGGGAGAAGCGGGCGCTCTCACGGCCTATCTGCAGGGGCAGTTAATGTCAACCATATCTCTTGCCCCTGGATCGTAACGAGGGCTTTTTCTGTTTCAAGCAATTGCTCTTTCTTGACAGTATAACTAACGCTTCATTCAATATCTCTGTGTTCCTTTTCCCGTTTCAATCGCTCTCGATACACCGCCTCACACCCACGCACGAGGCTGGGGAAATGGTGTTGCAGTTGCTGGCGCTCGCCCTTTGCCATTTCCAGAAAGATGACCTGATAGTAGTAGCGAGCATAATCCTTGATGTTTGGCAAAACGACCTCAAGACTCTCACCGCGGGCAGTGCGTTTCCCATACTTGCGACGTTCCTGCAACCAGAACTCCTCCAAGGCAGCAACGATCTGCTCCTGAATTTCCTGTCCCGGACTTTCACGATCGCGTAGGATAATCTTGTGCGCAACGAAGAGGGTACGTGGAATGGATGGCTGCCCGCCATCTCCAGGTGAGTAAAACGCCAGGAGATACTGCATCAGTTGCTCATAGCGGGCAACTGGCGGCGCGAAACCAGGGTCGTTCATGGCTGCCAACTCAGCGGCAATCTGCGGATGCTGGCGGAGCCATTCTTCCACAAAGACCGACTGACTTCTTGCTCCACGCACGTTCTCCAGCGCGGCAATGAGATTGGGAGAAAAGGCGAGCGAGAAACTCACCTTTTTCTGCTCAGCATCAAGACGCGGGCGACTCATTGA
>WNGJ01010879.1_pt1 | contig 10879 bp, 6 predicted proteins | sample 5400611 | NCBI WGS metagenome assembly WNGJ01 (sample SAMN13153375, study PRJNA577476) | soil metagenome | isolation source: 40 cm soil or saprolite under Garry oak tree replicate 1 | place: USA:California | collected 2016-06-15 | reverse complement strand
CGTAGTTGCCGGCGTCCCCGCCCGTCAGGCTCGCGCCCGTCAGCGTCACCGTCTTGCCGTTGGCTACCGTCTTGTCGTTGAACGTCGCCGTGCCGCCCGTCAGGCTGACTGTGTCGCCGCTGATCGTCCCGCTCAACGAGCGCGTTAGCACCGCCGCCGAGTTGTTGCCGTCATACGGCTTGCTGCTGGCCGTGAAGCTGCCCGTGATGTGTAGCGCCGTGATGTTCGCCGTGGTGGTTGCCGAGGTCGAGGAGAGCTGGTAATTGCCCGCCTTAGTGCCGGTCAGACTCAGTCCAGTTGCCGTGACCGTCTTCCCCGTGCCGAAGTTCTTGTCGGCGAAAGTGGCTGTTCCGCCCGTGAGGCTGACATCATCCGTGCCGATCACGCCCGTGAGCGTTCGCGTGAGGATCGTGGCCGCCGTTGTCCCGTCGTACACTTTGTTGTCCGCGGTGATGTGCGGGTCCACAGTCGCCCTGATCAGCGTGACCGACCTCGGCCCGTCCGTGACAGGACCGTTGTAGTTGATGTCCCCTGCCTTCGAGGCGCTGATCGAGCAGAGTTGGCCGGTGTTGAGCACGCTGATGACCCCGGTCGTGCCGTCCACCGAGCAGCCCGTGCTGCTGGAGCTGAAAGTGACCGCCCCCGTGCCCGTGCCACCCGTGGCCGTCGCCGTGCCCGTGTTGCTGTAAGTGATGCTCGCTGGCACGGTCAAGGTGAACGTGGCTTGGTCGGCCTTGCCCACAGTTAGGTTAGGAGAGAGCGAACCGCTGCTGCCGGTGAAGATGCCGCTGGGCATGTAGGTCGCGGTGACGGAGTGCGGGCTGCCATTGACTGTCAGCGACGAGGTGCTGTAGGTCGCGCAGAAGCTGTTGGCCGGGGAGCCGCTCGGGCAGGTTGCGTTCGTCCCTAGCACGGACCCGCCCCCGTCAATCGAAAAGTTGATGGTGCCCGTGGGAGTCGTGGTGCCTGTGTTCGGGCTGACAACCGCCGTGAAGGTGACGGGCGTACCGTACGTTGGCGAATTGTTCGAGGCGGAAACAGTCGTGGTTGTCGCGACGGACTTGTTGACCGTGTAAACGGGACCAGGGATGGTCAGAGGGACAAACGGCGTAACGGTTCCATTCAGCGGGATGTTGTTGGTGTCCACGGTGATGTCCGCGTCGTCGTGGTATTTGACTTGGATGGTACCGTTGCCGCTGCCGGTATTCACCGTCACCGTATAGACGGTGTTGTCCGCGGTATTCACGCTGGTAATTGAGGCTCCAGAGACGCCAGACACGGCCAGCGCAAAGTCCGCGGCGTCCACACCAAGCACCGGCTGGCTGAATGTCGCGGTGAAAGTGATGGTGCCCGGGGTGATCCCGTTGACGTCCTGGTTCGTCGCAGTAATGGAAACCGTAGGGAACTTTATCTTGTAGGTGACGACGGCGGCGGCCCAGGGTGCGGTCTTATTGTCCGACCCGCTGGCTGCATACGTGCCAGTTGCGTTGGCTGCCAGGAATGTTGGCTGGATTGAAAGGACACCATCCGCCTGCGCAAAGCCCGAAGCCACAGCCTGGAAGCTCTGGCCGAAAGAGTTGTACGACACACCCTGGCTGAGGACTCCCAGCGCGCCGATGAGAAACTCGTCAGCCTGAACCGTAGTGACGTTGCCCGAATTGGGAGCGTTACTGTTCCCGGTGGCCGTGTTGGATTGATCTTCGGCGGACGGGGACAGCAAGCCGTTGACGGAAAGGAACGAAACGGCTTTGGCCGTCGGTGTTGGGGATGGGAAGTTGACCGTAATAGTGCCACTCGATAGCGCGTGTGTGACGGGGGCCGAGAAGACTAAGGTGCGGATGTTCCCCGTATTGGTTACGTCTATATCGTTCGTATACGTGTTGCCCGCGCTGTCGCCAACGGTAATGTTGGAGGTTGTCGCATCCATGGCGACGGTCACGATGATCGTGTTCATCTGGCTCGGGTTACTTCCGACAGACACGCTTGCGGTTTGAGTGAGGGTGGTCACGCTCTTGTCGTCGGTTTGTGTTCCGATTGTTGCCGGCGTGATTGCGCCGGGAACTGTAAGGACCAGAGCGCCCGAGGGTGACGAAACATATCCCAGGGAGTCCGTGGCGGTAGCTGTGATACTGTGCGTCCCTGGCGTGCTGAGGTTGCTGGTGGTGATGCCGGGGCTGGCGTATTGAGCGGCGGTACCGCCGCCGATCTGTGTCGCTCCATCGAATATCTTCACGGTCGTCCCGGCTTGGGCTGTGCCCGTGAATGTCGGTGGGGTGCCGCATGCACTTGTAATAACGCCGTCCGGATCTGAGCATGTCAGCGCCGGCGTGGAGGGCGGAGGTACTACCTCGACGTTGAGAGTAAAGTTTTGGACCGCGTTCGGCGATACTCCGTTGCTGGCGGTAAACGTGATCGCGTAAGGGGAACCCGCCGAAGTGCCTGCGGCTGGAGTCCCGCTAAGGACGCCGGTGGAAGGGTTGAATGACACGCCGGTGGGCAACGTGCCGCTCTCGCTGAAGGCTATCGCGATGGGGAAGCCTATGGCCGTCACCTGGAAGGTTCCCCCGTTGCCCTCCGCGAATGTCGTGCTGTTGGCGCTGGTGATCGACGGCGGCTGGTCCACCGCAAACGGTGCGCTCGTGCCTGTCTTGCCGGAAACGGTAGCGGTAATCGTCACTGCCGCGCCCGTGCTTGTGATCGTGACGCTTTGCGGATCGAGCACGCCGCCCGTAAAGGCCCCCGAAGTGAGCGGGCTTCCCGTGAGCGTGCCGTTCGAGGTCAGCGACACAGTAGAGGTAAACGACGTTACGGTATTGTTGTTCACATCATGGGCCGTAATCCGAATGTTGAAGGGAGTGCCTGCGATTTGGGCGGGAATTGCTCCGCCGCCTGAAGCCTCAACTTTGAAGTGGTCAAGCGTGCCCGCAACGACGTTAAAAGTGATGGGGTTGACAGCCCCAGCTGCCAAGCCAGTCGCAGTGGCGGTGATGGTCACCGAACCGACCACGTTGCCGGTGACGGTCCTTGTGGCTACTCCGTTCGTTGCCGCGGTCGAACCCAGTCCGGTCACGCTGCCCGTTCCAGCCATCTGAGAAAACGTCACGCTCGCCGAGCTTGACGTGACCGTGTTGCCGTTTGAGTCCTGAATCGTCGCCGTCAGGGTCCGCGTGGTCCCGGACGCCAGGTTCGTGGTCGAACCACTCAGCGCCAACGCGCTCGCTGTCCCAGCTATAAGTGTAAAGGTGATGGGGTTTCCTGTCCCTGCTGCCAGCGCACCGCCCGAGCCCGTCGCCGAAGCCGTGATGGTCACCGAGCCCGCAAGGTTGCCGGTGACCGTTATGAAGGCCACGCCAGCCACTGCTGGGACCGAGCCCAGCCCGGTCACACTTCCCGTGCTAGCGGTCTGTGCAAAGGTCACGTTCAGTGTGCTGTCTGCACCTGAGATCACCGTGTTGCCGTTCGCGTCCTGAATGGTTGCTGTTAGGGTCCGCGTCGCGCTGGAAACGAGGTTACTGGTGGAACCGTTCAGCGCTAGTTTCGCTGCTGGCCCGGCCTGGAAGGTGACGGTCCCGCCCGTGACTGCGACTGGCGTCACGATGGACAGCGTCTTCACCTCCGCCGTTGTCGACTGCAGGTTGCAGGTCGAGATGCCGAAGGCGTTGGTAGCGGAGCAAGGGCCGAAGGTGTTGTTGGATCCGCTTGCCGAGAAGGTCGGCGTTATTCCCGGCACGGGGTTACTGTTCACGTCCTTCAAGGTGATAGTAATGATTGAGGTCGCCGTGCCGTCCGCCGTCACTGGGCTCGTCCCGGTGATGGTTGAGTTCCCGGACGCTGGCGCGCCCGCCACAGTGGTGATATTCCCGCTGGTGCCCGTCAGACCGCCACCATCAGTGCCAGTAACCGTGTGGACCGTGCCGGCGACGGTGCTGGTCGTAAAAGTTACCGTGGCTGCGCCGCTAGCGTTCGTCGTGCTCGTCGAAGAGGAGAAGGAACCCCCATTCGTGCTGATCCAAGTGACGATCTTGCCCGAAGTCGATACCGCGTTCCCGTTGGCGTCGGTTAACTGCGCGGTGATCGTGACCTGCGTGCCAGCCACTGGGGTATTGTTGTTAGACGTAACATTGTACTTTCTTGCCAAGCCCGGGTTAAAGGTGACGGTCAGCGCCGCACTGCCGCCCAAGACCGCACTGCACGGATTAGTCGCGCCCGAACACGTCGAAGAACTGAGACCTGACTGACCACTCCAGCCCCCGAAAGTCGATACGCCGTTGGGACTCAGATTGAAGGTCACGGTCGCGCTGTTGTCAGAGGTCGAGATAGCGCACGTGCTCGTTACGGTCTGCGACGATGCCGACGCGCCGGTACCGCCGCATGTGGCCGGCGCGTTAACGGTACCGGTATTCGGGGTGATCGTCACCGAACCCTTGCCGGTGCCCGCGAAGGTTAATGTCCAGTTACGCGCGTCCGTAAAGATCGTCTGCGCCTGGAGCCCGGACACACTGCCTACCGCCGTCAGGTAAAAGAGAACGTTGATGTCGTGAATGTCGGTGACGAACGAGCTGTTGGAAATATTTCCGCTGGCGTCGGCGGTAACGGTAAAAGGCCCGTGGGTATCAATGAGGGGAGACTCGAGGAGCGTCAGGGTGACGGTTTCGCCGGGCTTCCAGCCAGAGCCGGTGATGGTGACAGTGGTACCGGGGGCGTAGTCGGCCTTATCGGTTTTCACCGTGGCGAAGCCGTACAGTTCCGTACTGGCGAGCGCGTTCGGCGGCGTGGCGGCGTCTTTGCCGCCCGCGACGAGCAGCAATCCATCCTGCTGCAATGCGCTGCCGGCGGCATTGCTGCGAGCTGTCGTAAGCGAACTGGTTACAGAAAAAGTTCCTTGCCAGGGCGTGAACAGTTCGGAAGAAGCGACGGGAGCGCCGGCGGATGTTCCGCCCACGATGAGCACGTTGTTGTTATGCGGGAGGAGAAACGCGAGATGGCCCTGGCGAGGCGTGGAGAGGGTGCTGGCGACAGCGGCGAAAGCTCCAATTGCGGGGTCAAAAATTTCCGCGGAAGCCAAATCCGTGGCCGTGGTGCTGCCGTCCGCGTTGGTAACGATGTTGTTGCCTCCGGCGACGGAAAAGGACAAGCGCACACCGCGCGACTCACCGGCGTCCCACAAAAGGCAGTGCGCCTAACTTTGCTTGAGGCTGGAGTGTTAATCCACAAGGTTGGCGGGCGGCCTTTCCAGATGCCGCCCGAACAGTTTGCAAAATTCCGCAGGGACGTGCTTTCAAAAAAATACTTCGCTATTGATCTTGCCCGGAAGTTCGGGATCACCAAACACAACTCGCTCAAGCTCGCGAAACAAATTCTGGGCGTCGAGAGATTTTTCCGAGGCGAAACGTATCCGCCCTTGTCTTCGGTCTTCCCGGAACGACACGATGGAAGATGCACGCCCGCGGATTGCCTGACGCTGCTCAATAAGATTTTTCCTATCGGGCTGCCGCATGAACCGGATTATGTCCTTGTGTCGGCTGTCATCGATATGCTGGTGGAGGTATTTCCGTTTTGGCGGTCAGCATCTAAGCCAGTGATGGAAAACCTGGGGAGCCATCTGGTCGCGGCCGTGGCAACGCTGCGCGGCGCGGAAGGCGCGTTGGTGAATTGAAATGATCCCTTATCAGTTCGACTACACAACCGAGCGCGACTAGAAGACTCTGGTTTCAAGGAGGAAAGAATGTCCAACTATATTCAACCCGATTATCGAGTTCCGGTGGCAGCGGGCGTCACGGTGCAGGTCGAAAACGTCCTCAATCCCCTTGTCATAACGGCGCCGGTCGCTAAGTACAACCAGCCACTGGACCATCCAGGGGCGCCGGTCAGCGGCCAGTTGGCCGATGCCATGGGAAAATCAAAAAAAACATTCGCCGACGGAACGTCGAGTTCGACGTGAAAGGAGACTCATGTCCTTACTGATTTGCTACCACGATGCGAAACGCGCTGCGGTTGCAAGTGATGACCGCGCCATCGTTTTCGGTGACTCCGGCCAGGTGATTCCGCTCATCGAGCAGGTACCGAAATTTATCATTTGCGGCGCGTTGCTATTTGCCGCGGTAGGTCAATCGGACGTTTGCGGCCGTCTGAATGGCGGCATCACCAGACTCGTTGCGGAGAATCCCACCATGAGTTCGGTGCAGCTCGCCAACCTGATGCCAGGAATCTTGCGGCACACCTGGAAGACGAAACGCGCGGACGAAAACATGCCGGCGCTTTATAACAATCTCGAATGCGCCGTTCTCGGCTTTGACCCCATCGCCAGGAAGATGCGTTCGTTCGTCTTCGTCAAGGGCAGCGATTTTGAAGCGGTGGAAACTACGGCCAGCCCGGCGAACAAGATTTTCGCTCTTGGCTCCTACGGTCCAGGAGATCTTGGAACGCTCGAACGGCTCACTGCCATGATGCAGCACGCGCATAGAAAAGGTACGCCGTGGATTGCTTCGCAGCTCAAGAATGCTGTGAACGAAATACACCGCCGCTCACCGCTAGTCGTTGGTGAGGCCAGCTACTTCGCCGCGATCGATGATCGTGGAGTTGTCGAGCTTCCCGAAAACTTTCCTCCAGCGCCATCTCACATTCCAGAACTTGCGACTGCGGCCGCTTCGCATCGCGCTGTCACGACAAAAGAAACCGCCTTTGCCGGGACCTGGCGATTTTTTGTCGGCTCCATCATCACGCCGCAAGCTGGCGGAGTCGATACGATTGACAACAGTGACGGCGGAGGCGGCGCGCAAAACGGAATGATGAATGAACTATTCATGTCCATTGCGCAGACGACTGGGACGTCTGGTACGGGAGCCACATGTCCGAACCCCCAACTGGCTATCGATGGATCCACAACGACCAGCGCTCAACTTACGGCTACTGGTAACGGAAGCACCAATCTAGTCGTCTTGACCCTGGCAGGTCCCGCCGGATTCAATCGCAAATTCTTATCTGTCACGTTGAAGATTCTTTTCTCTGTACCCACCAACAACTTGGCTCCAGCCGGGTCGCTACATTCGGTCATTGTCTCGTATTCGCTAGATGGTGGTGGGTCATTCACGAACGCCTATACCCTGACACCTCCCACGACGCAGGCGCTGCTCCTGGTAACCATCCCACTTTCAGGAACTCAAAATTTGTCGCAAGTTCAGGTCCGATCCATAGTGGGAAACAATGCCTCATGGACGAGCGGTCAAGTGATCATGAACTTGTTTGAAAGTTGGATAGAGGCAATCGAATAAGGATTTGCCCGCGCGGCCGAGCTTCCTATCGAACGCCGCGCAACTGCACCACGTCTGGCCGGAACTTTTTACTCTTGAGAGTAAAAAACTGCCTTATTGGCACTACAACCGTATTGCCGTTTCCCGCCTGGAGCTCCATCAGAAGAACGAACTGCGCGCGGTTCCATGTTCGTACACGCGGAAGTCGGCGAGCATGGCGGGGACCGCAAAAGCCAAGAAGTCAAAAATCAAGTGGCGCATAGCCACTTGAACAAGCGACAAACTTCCAGCAAGTCATCTACTTCGATAGACCGTTTACTCGCCCGCCTCAAACGCGATTACGCCAGTGGCAGGAAAAATCACTGAAAAACAAGCTCGTGAGCAAGTGGTAGCCACCCGAGCGAACAACGCTATACCGGCGAAACATCGGGGCGAGAATCAATTTACAAGTGGGTGTGTTCATAAAAATGTAAACACATCCTCATCTCGTGGCAGTACCAACGCGGCCACTCTAACCTCCCGCATCGCCCGCGACGCCCAGACCGATCCGCAGGTTGCCCAGGTCTACGCCGACATGAAGGCGGGCAAGGCGAACGGACCGACCTGGCAAAAGTCCGACCGTCCCAGAGATTGGGAGAAGTGCGCCTCCTATTGTGTCTAATATACACAATAGCGAACGTCCAGCAGGCACCACGATAGCGGCGGCCTTGCGCCGTCTCTCGAAGGACCGCCCGACCTGCACGCGAAAGGATTACCTGGCGGTAACTGTAGACTTCAGGATACTTAGCGTGTTAACATGACAGCATGCCGGAGCACTATCAGCGCTGGGTGACCGAAACGCTTTCCTATTGCAATAGTTGCCGCCGGATCACGAGGCATGCCGTTTCTGGCGGGAGACTGGCGCACTGCCTGGAGCACGGCCCCAAGGTCAACGCCCAGGGCGAGTCAAAAGCCCAGGCGAAGCGCCGCGAAGCCAGAGAGAAAGCCAAGCAGAATCCCACCTTGTTCTAAGCCACACGAACCTAGCCCGTATGTTAAGCTGACGCCAGCGCCCGTAGCTCAGCTGGATAGAGCATCGGACTTCTAATCCGAGGGTCGCGTGTTCGAATCACGCCGGGCGCGCCACTTCCCCCTAAAAAAAATACGCGGATTTGTCCAATCGCAGGTCCGAGGTAGAACGAGAGTAAAACCGAGTGCTTTCCGAGTCCCGCGACTCTAAAAAAACCGCGTTTTACAAGGGAAAATGAAAGGCGCATTCTTGCAGTACTCTGCTTAGAAGGCAGACGCTCTATCCAACTGAGCTACGGGCGCTCTGCTAAATCTCATTCTAAGGCATTTGGGGCACGGATCGACACTCTTTTGGCCGGGATCGGCTCTTTAGGAAGATTCGGCCGACCGTAAGGACTATAAGACCCGCCACTACAGGGGGCGCGCGGAATAGGAGTCGAGGTGTTTTTTGTAGAGGAAGAGGACGCTGGGGCCGAAGGAAAGGAGCATGATGGCGATGCCGGCGGCGATGCCGAAGCTGGTGGCAATGGGGGCGGAACAATCGTGACGGCGGCGGACGATGATGTGGCAGGGGACGACAATGAGGAGTTCCAAGACGCTGCCCTTCAGCAGCCAGGAGATGAGCCGGGTGACCACGGCGGAGGAGTTGCGGAAATAGAAGTAGAAGAGGATTCCCCAGAACAGCCAGAGGGCCGCCCAGAACAGCAAGAGATTGCCTTCCTTGTCAAAGAAAGATTTCCAAAAATCCTCCCCGCGAATCGCGAATCCCAGGGACCAGATTACCGCAGAGGAAAGAAGTGCCGTAAGAAGCGCGCCAACGGTGACGGAAACGAGAATATGCGTGCGGGGCTTGAGGCGCTTTTGGGTGATGTCCACGGAAAGGAAGAGCAGGAGGGCTTGACTGAGGAGGATGGCCCCGGCGGGAATCCAGAGGAGCCATTCCTGGTAGGTTTCGAGCACGCCGGCAAAGAATTCTGCCGTGCTATCAGCCTTAAAGCCGGAGAAAAAGATCACTACTGGAACGATCAGGCCCAGGAAGATCAGGGCGTAAAAGACAGAAATGACGATGCCCCATTTGCGCATAGGCCCTCCTGGCAGTAGGAGAGTGTTTATCACAAAACTGCGTGTCGAGGGGAAAAGGGCGGACGCGCGCAAGCGCCGGCCGCTAAGCGAGAGAAAAGATTTAACACAGAGGGCACGGACGAGGAGAAGGGGGATCATCCATATGTCGATTAAGATCTATTCGCTCGCGGCTGGGCTGATTTTTGCGGGTGTGTGCGCGGCCAAAGAGCACAGCGACTATCAAAAAGGGACTTTGCTGCGGATGGACTCGACGTCCTGCGGCATGCAGGAAAAGGGATCGAAGACCGTAGCGGGTGAACTGCTGGGCACGGACGGGCAGAGCAAGAAGACGCAGGAAGTGCTTTGCCAGGAGTATGTGTTGCAGACCGATCGGGTGGTCTACCGGATACGCCCGAAGGATGACAAGCACCCCATCCTGCTGCCGATCGGGGAAACCGCGCAATTCCGGATTCACAAAGACAAATTGATTTTGCGAGTGCCGGAATCCGACGACAAAGAGCGCGAATACATTGTGGTGTCGATGACGCCGCGGCAAGACGCTCCGCCGCAAGTTGCAAACAAGAACTGAGCAACGGCGCCGGTCGGAAGACCGGCCACGACAGCCGACTACGGGGCGTGAGTGGCGACGACGCCGAGGTCGGCGATGTTGTCTCCTTTTTTCAGCGAGGGAACGGCGTTGACGTGGAGAACGACAGCGGAGACGGGAGCGCGGGGCTCGGCGATAACTTTGCCGACGTAATCGGTGATGGTGCCGAGCTTCATTCCGGCGGAGACGTAGGTGCCGCGCTTGACGAGGGGATACCAGATTCCAGGGCCGTCAGCGAGAACGTCCACTAATTTTTCAATCCAAACAGGATTCTCGATGGTATGCGGTTCGCCGGGGAGCATCTTCAAGGCGCGCATGGTGCTGAGCGTGCCGTTGACGAGCAGCGCGACGTCGTCGGACTCGACGGTGCCGGCGTAACCGGCTTCGACGACGATGGAAGGCTTGCCGCGGACAGAAGATGTGTTATCGAGATAGCGGGTGGCGGCGGGGTCGGTGGGGCGTTCGCGCCAAATAATAATGTGATCGAGACCAAAGGCGAGAACCATTTCTTTCGAGCTGCGGTCCTGGGCTTCGCGGCCGGTCGGAGCCCAGTAGGCGTACGGGCGGAGGCTTTCGTCGAGGTCGCCGCCGTGGTAGTCGATGAGGTAGTCGCAGCGGTCGACGATTTCCTTGGTGATGAGATAAGAAGCACGCTCGGTTTGCGTGCCGTCGGCTTTGCCGGGATAGAAACGGTTCATGCTCTTGTTGTCGACGGGATTGACGTGCGGGACTTTTTGTTCGAACGATTGAATGTTGATGAGCGGGACGAGGATGACCGTGCCGGTGACTTGCGCGGGGTCGAGAGCGGCGATGAGTTTTTCGATGGCGATGATGGAGACATACTCGGTGCCGTGAGCGCCAGAGACCAGGGCGAGAACTTTGCCGGGCTTGGCGCCGTTCACGACGACGACGGGGATGCTGGTGGCGGCGTCCACGCCAGCGGGAACTTCGA
>WNGJ01008592.1_pt1 | contig 10881 bp, 5 predicted proteins | sample 5400611 | NCBI WGS metagenome assembly WNGJ01 (sample SAMN13153375, study PRJNA577476) | soil metagenome | isolation source: 40 cm soil or saprolite under Garry oak tree replicate 1 | place: USA:California | collected 2016-06-15 | reverse complement strand
TGCCGGCCGGCGGGCCGGCCTCGAAGCCGCGTCCCAGCGAGGCAAGGGACAGCGCGAACACCTCGGCCGCCGCGCTGGCCGCGGCGGACCGCCGCACGTCGGTGAACGCGGCGGACGCGCCGACCGGCTCGGTGCCCAGCACCGCGGCGGTCTGCCAGTGCGCCGGCAGCAGCACGGCCACCCGGTCGCCGGGGACCAGCCCGACGTCGTCCTGGAGCAGGTTGGCGGTCTTGGCCACCCAGTTGGCCAGCGTGGTCGCGGACAGCTCGGCCCGCTCGCCGGTCGCGTCGTCGTAGAACGTGACCAGTGGCCGGGCCGGGTCGCGGGCCATCGCCGCGGCGAGCAGGGCGTCGGTTGCTGCCATCCCCTGGTTGATGCCTAGTTGATGCAACCGGCGTCGGCAGCGGTACGGCTCGGCGCGCTGGCCGGCGACGAGCTGGCCGCGGCGCCGCCGGAGCCGCCGGAGCCGCCGGAGCCGCCGGGGCCGTTTAACAGCCCGGTAACCGAGTTCAGATGCTGCAGCACCCGGCTCGGCGCGTAGACGGCGCCGATCACTTCGCGGTCGATGTCGTAGAGCGCCTCGGCGCGTTCGGGATCGTTGACCCACTCGGCGGCCGAGCCATCGGCCATGTGCAGGGCGCCGCGCGCCTCCAGCCAGGCGACCGCGTCCACGAACGCGTCCCGGTCGGGCTTGCGGCCGGTGTCCATGCCCAGGCCGTCGATGCGCCCAGCGTCGGCGGCGACCGCGTCGGCCAGCTCGCTGAGCGCGATCTGGGCGCCGGTGCGGCCCAGCGCGGACAACGTCAGCACCAGGTACGCGTAGCGGCGGCGGTCGAACGGCCGCCGCGCACGGGTGACCGCCGGGCGGGTGCCGTCCAGCGCGTCGTGCACCCGGCGCAGCCGGATGGTGTCGCCGCCGGACAGGAGCGTGTAGCCGAGGACCTCGCCGAAGTCGGCCCGCAGTTGCCTGACCCACTTGCGCACGAGGGGAAGGGCCGACCTGTCCGGATACGACGCGGTGATCAGCGGGTGGCGCAGCACCAGCCGCGCCGCCTTCTGATATTCGGCCAGCTCGAGCGAGTCGACGTCCGCGGCGACCCTCATCCGGCGACGTCCACCGCCAGGCCGTCCAGGTGCAGCCGGCCCCGGACCGTATGCACGGTCGTGGATCCCGGCGCGGGCCGCAAGGTGAGCCGCACCCCGTGCGCGGACCCGCTCGCCGCGGCGCTGACCGGCACCCGCGCGGACAACGCCACATCCAGCAGGCTGAGCAGCGCCTGGGTCTCCGGCTCGTCCAGCACCCTGCCGTAGACGCCGTCACCGGCCAGCGCTGCCGCCGCGGTGCGGCGCTGCGCGGTCGCCTTCAGCTGCTCGGCGCGCAGCCGCTGCCTCTCCTCGTCGTTGCGCTGGATCCGGCCGGGACCGCGCAGCGCCTGGAACTTGCCGTTGCGCACCAGCGTCCGGGACAGCTCCACGGGCGCGGCGTCCCACCACGACAGCCGGCTGGCGATCGCCTCCGGGTCCTCGTGCGCGGCCGAGACGTGCCTGGGTGCGCCGAGACCGAACACTGCCTGGAACAGCGCATGGGCGTCGTCGTCGGTCGGGCAGGCGGTGAACCATTGCGCCAGGTGGCGCAGCTGGCTCTCCCTGCTGACCCCGCCGCGGCGCGACTCGGTGACCCGGCGCAGCAGCGCCGTGATGTTGGCGATCGCGGTGACCGTGGCGTCCTGCAGGCGTTCGGCCTCGCTGCGGCGGCCGGCGGCGAACCACTGCACCAGGCCGCCCCAGCGCGTCCGCCAGTCCGCGACCCGCTCCTCGGCGCTGCGGAACAGCGACTCGTCGGCCTGTGCGGCGAGCCGGGCGAGGCGCTCGGTGCCGGTGGCGTCCACCTCGGCGACCGCGGCGGCCAGGAGCGGTGCGAACCGGGTCAGCTCGGAGTGGAACTCCCGCATGTGGGTGAGCAGCGCGTCCTTGTGCGCGAGGAACACCTCGGGCCGGGTGTCGTTGGTGCGCGCCAGATCGCCCAGCATCAGGTAGAACCGGGCGGCGCGCTGCGCCATGTCGGCGAGCACGCCGTCCAGCCGGGACAGCTTCCTGTACACCTCGGCGGCGTCCGCCGAGCGCGCCGCCTCGCCGAGCGCTCGCAGGTCGGCGAGGATGTCGGGGAACACCAGGCGGGACAGCTGGGCGTCTTCCAGGCTGGCCGTCAGCACCTCCTCGACGGCCCGGAAGGCCCGGTATCCGGCCTGGGTGAACTGGTAGACGTAGTGCCGGTTGCGGTACTCGGCGAGGTTCGCGGCGCGGGTGCCGTCGTAGGAGCGGTCCAGCACCTGCCATTCGGCGAGGGCGTCGAGCAGCACCTGCACGTCGCCGACGGCGGCCGCCTCGGGGTGCTGCTCGGCCAGCTGGCCGAGTACCTCGCGGGCGTCGGACGCGTGCATCAGCACCTGGTAGTTGGCTCTGGCCCGGTCGAAAGCGCGCAGCAGCCACAGGTACTCGTGGCGTTTCTCGGCGGCCGCGAAGTGGAACAGCCGCAGCCGGTCGTCGAGAGTGAACGCGTCGATGCCGAACGTGGCGTCCTGCACAGCCGCACCCACTGATACAGCCGCACTCACGGATAAAGGGGAATGACTACCGGTCACAGGCTCTGGTCATCCGATCATCGGGGATTTGTGTACAACGGCCGGGCCGACGTGATGGCCAGTCTGCCGTATCGCCGTGGCGGATGTGACAGGACACGCCGTGGCGAGGCCCGCGGCCCGGTCAATCCTCCGGTGGCTCTGCACACCCCGCGAGGCCGTGCAGCGACTTCAGCACCGTCAGCGCGGCGCCGCGGCTCAGGTCCTCGTGGTGGCGCTCGTTGCGCGGGGTGCGCAGGCAGCCGTAGCAGGATGTCTCCAGGCCGCAGTCACACGACGCCACCCGGCGCAGCGCGGTGGCGATAACCGTGTCGAGTGCGGCGGCGATCCGCAGCACGCTGCCCGCCCCGCCCGGGACCGTGTCGAACAACACCAGGCCGCTGCGGCCGTCCGCGCCGGAATGGACCACCCCGTCGATGTCGGCGCGGCTGATCTCCAGCCCGTCGGCGGCGCCCTCGAGCACCGCGTACAGAAGGGAGTGCCACTGCGCCCGGGTGTCGAGGCCGGGAGCGTCGAGCCGCAGCCGCAGGATGTCCGTCTCATAGGTGTGCGCGAGCGAGCGCCAGCGCAGCGGCCCCGTGCACGGCTTGCCGCGCAGCGGGTTGATGTGCGACTTGGGTGACCGGCCGTGGTTGGGGGCGCCCCAGCCGCACCAGTCGCAGATCAAGAACCCTGAGCCGCCCGGCCCCTCGGCCAGCGACACCAGCCGGCCGCGGGCACCGGAGTGGCACCACGCCAGCGAGCCGGTCGGGGCCTTCCAGCGCGTCTCGGCGAGCTCCTCGCCAAGCGACACCACGTGCACGGCGCCGTTCCAGGACCGTTGCGGCGGCACGACGGCGGGCTTGCCGGTGCGCGGGTCGGCGACAAAGCCGAACTCCGGCACGCAGTATTCGCGGACCGGGCCGTCGGCGGCCCGCCCGCACGCGGAGCAGGCCGGTTCCAGGCCGGCGCCGCCCTCCCGGTAGTGCCGGCAGCCCCGGCACACCGTGTAGCTGCGGGTGATCAGCTCCCGGCCGGGAAGCCGGTAGATGCCGCCCGAACGCCACAGCACCCCGCCGGCGATGAGCTCGGAGCCGGGCGCGTATTCGTGGATCGCCACCGACAGGTCCCTGTTCAGCTCCAGCCGGGCGCCGACCTGGCTGTCGCAGTGTGCGGTGCGCAGCTCGACGGTGTCCACGGGAAACCCGTACTTCGGCAGGACGTTCCTGTTGGCCAGGTAGCCGATCAGCGACCGCCGCGTGATGGTTGCGATGCTGCGCTCGAACCGGGCCGCCAGGTCGCTGCGCCGGGACTCGAACGCCTCCGTGCGGCGCTCCTCGAACATCGCCACATCGTGGGCCAGCTCGGCGCGGACCTGCTCAAGCAGCCCGCACAACCGCTCCACCCAGCTACCGTCGGTCAGCCCGATCAGCGGCCAGGCGGGCTCGGGGAGCACGGCGCGCAGCGCCGTCTCGACCTCGGCGGGCACCGGCGTGAGGTAGCCGCGGACCGCGTCGCAGGGCGGCCCGCCGCCGGCGGGCAAGAAGAAATCCCCGGCGGTCTTCCACTCCCGGCCGCCGTTGTCCTTGGCGTCACGGAAGAACGCTGCCAGCGCCACCGAATGCGCGTGCCGCCGGTCGATGCGCGGATTTCCCAGCGGCACGTAGGGGGCGCGGACCTGCCCCGTCAGCATCGACTCCGGCGCCTGGTAACGGGACAGATCGTGGGAGCGGCGCTGCGCGTAGGTAAGTACCAGCGCGGCGGTACCGCTGCGGCGCCCCGCCCGCCCGGCCCGCTGGATGTAGTTCGCGGTACTTGGCGGCATGTTCCGCAGCAGCACCGCGGAGAGCGCCCCGACGTCGACGCCAAGCTCGAACGTGGTGGAGCAGCTCAGCACGTTGATCTCACCGGCGAGGAACCGCTGCTGGATGCCGGAGGCCTCCAGGCCGGTCCACTGCGCGGTGTGCTCGCGGGCGACCAGCGGCACCGGCGCGGTCTGCAGGTAAAGGGCACGGTAGTGGCTATCGTGGATGGCGCTGCCGGCGCGGTCGGCGCGGTCGGCGGCCAGCTTACCGGTGCAGCCCAGCGTCGGGCACACCCCGCGGAGCGCGGCCGTGGTGACCCGCCGGCACAGCGAACACCGCCACAGGTCGCCGCCAACCGACAGCGTGAGCCACGTGTGATCGACCTGGTGCACCTGGCCCAGCTTGGGCAGCGCCGCCGCGTGCAGCCAGCCGTCGGTGACAGCGGTGAGCGCCCGCCAGCAGCCGGCCAGCACGTCGCGCGCGCCGGTTCCGCTCGCGGGCTCGCCGAGGGCGGCCAGCAGCCGGCGCAGGTAGTCGAGCCGCTTGTTGACGCCACGGGTGGGCAGCCAGCTCAGCACCTTGAGCCTCGCCTCCGCGCCGTCGCCGCGGACGTAGATCGGGCCGCGCCTCGGGTCGAACATCTCGTCGGCCGGGTCGACCTCCTCCGGCATCGTGACCGCCCCCTGCAGCCGCACCGTGCGGAGCAGTTCGGTGAGCAGCGCCGCGCACTCCTGCGCGGACAGGCCGAGATCGAGCAGCGGGCCGGGCGGCCGCCACGACGGCTCGGTGGCGAGCCCGACCCGCAGCAGCCCGAGGCCCTCCAGGGACTGGCGCTCGTCGAGGGCGACCAGTTCGCGCAGCACCCAGCGGGCGGCTTCGCGGCGGCGGCCCTGCCGCGACTCCCGCCGTGAGAACACCCCGGCGCGGCCGGCCGCGGCCGCGGTCTCCTCGATCAGGTCGTCCACAGTGGCGTCCGCGTCGTGGGCGGTGGCCCGCGCCAGGCCGTCCATGATCAGCCGTCGCTGCTGTACGAGCGCGTGACTGGACTCCAGGTAGGGGGCGAAGAACGCGGCAGCCTGCCGGCTGTCACTGAACGCGAGGAGCTTCCTGCCGCCGCCGGGGCGGTCCGCAAGCTCCTCATCCGGGGGCAGCGCCTGGTAGAGCGCAGTGGCGAGCACCGCGGCGGCCGCCTCGTTGCCGCTCTCGAACAGCCGCACCATCCCGGTGCCGCGCGCCCCGCAGGCCAGGCACCCGTTCGGGGTGCCGGACCTGGCCGCCAGCCGCCGCACAGGCCGCAGCCCGGCGGCCGAACATCCGCACGGCGCGGTCCCCGGCGCGGTCCCCGCCGCCCCCGGCGTGGCCGCGGTCACCGGGTGGAGGGCTCCGCAGCGCCCGCACAGCGACGCGTCCTTGGCGGTCGCCGCCGCGGCCTGCTCGAGGATCTCGTCGTCCTCGTCTACCGTCTCGGCCGGTGCGTCGAGCAGCAGCCAGCTACGGCGATCGGGCCGCACCGCGCGAGATGTGAAGCGCTCACCACCCGAGGCGCGCTCCACCTGCCCGGCCAGGTGCACCGCACCGCACCGCTTGCAGCATCCGAACTCGAACACGGCGCCGCGGCAGTCCGGGCAGATCTCGCGGCGGGCCAGCGACACATGCGGGCCGCCCGGCGTCAGGCAGGTGAACGCGCCCTCGGTGGCCCGGGCGAACAGGTGGTAACGGGCCGACAGCACCGGGGTGCCGGCGGCGTCGCGGATCTTCGCGCCCACCGCAACCAGCGCGGCGAGCGCCGCCTCGGCGCTGGGACCATCCGCGTCGGCGAACACCTCAGCGGCCAGGTCGGTGAACGGCCGGGGTGAACGGGCCAGCAGGCTGCGCAGGCGCGCCATCGCCTGCTCGTGCGCGAGCAGCAGCGCCGCGTCGCGACCGCCGAGACCGGCGGCCACCGGATCGTCCGCCGCGCGGCCAAGCAGCGCCGAAGCTGGATCGGCCGAGGAAGCCAGGCCGAGGTAGCCGGCGGGGCCAAGAGGCCCCCACAACGGCCCGGCCGGGATGTCCACCCGCTGCGCGCCGACGAGATCCTGGCGTGCCGGGTCGCCATCCACCCACTCGAAGGGCGCGTCGAACAGCTTGGCGGCGAAGTCCATGACCGCCCGCGGATGGTCGCCGACGGTGGCGCTCGTGGCAATCGCCTGGAACGCCGCGTCGTCACGGCCGCGGCCGACCCGCTCGTGCAGCCGGCGCAGCAGCATGCCGACCTCTTCGGCCTTTGCCCCGTCGTAGACGTGCGCCTCGTCCAGCACGACGAACCGCCAGTGCCCGCCGTGCTTGCCCTCGAACAGTTCCATGTCCGCCGGGCGCAGCAGCAGGTACTCCAGCATCGCGTAGTTGGTGAGCAGCAGGTGCGGCGGGCCGTCGCGCATCTCCTGGCGGCTGAGCAGTTCGCTGCGCAGCCGTGGTTCGCCCGGGTTCAGCGACTCGAACAGTGAGGCGCCTTCGGCGGCCCGCTCCGGGGTGTCCCCGGTGTAGCGGCCGAAGGTGATCTGCGGCACGCCGGCCAGCAGCCGGCGCAGCCGGCGGAGCTGATCGTTGGCGAGCGCGTTCATCGGATACAGCAGCAGCGCCCGCACCCCGGGTCCGAGCGTGCCCGCCTGGTGCTCAGCGATCAGCGCCGACAGCACCGGCAGCAGGAAGCCCTCCGTCTTCCCTGACCCGGTGCCGGTGGCCACCACCAGGTTCCGTCCCGCGGCGGCCTTCCGCAGCGCCTGCTCCTGATGACCATAAAGAGGCCGGTCGAGGGGCAGCGCCGCGCCGCCCAGCCGGGCGAACGCCGGATCCAGCACGCCCTCGCCGATCAGGTCACGCAGGCTCGCCCCGGTCCGGTAAGGCGGGGTCGCCTCAAGCAGCGGCCCCTTGGTCAGCAGCGGGCTCGCGGCGATGCAGCCGGCCAGCGCGGCCGCAAGCGCAGGGTCACGGACCGGCAACAGCGATCGCAGGTAACGCCGGTAGGTGGCACTCAGCAGGGTGCTGGTGGCGATCGCGTCCACGGCGGGGGCCGCTCCCGGGGGGAGGGAAATGCCTTCTGGCACCCTACAGCGCGCCGCAGGCGCACGTGCACACGTGCGCACGTCAAGTCAACCGGGCAGCCATGGGTCGGTGGCCGGCGCGCGAGCGCGGATCCGGGCGATCACCGCGGTCCGCGCCCCGACGGTGATCCGCAGTTCCGCGCCACCGTGGGCGCGCACCGTGTCCAGCATCCGCCGCAGCGGATATACGCCGCGTTTGGAAGGCTCAAGCACCTGCACGATCCCACCCGCGGCGACCACATCGATGGGCGGGTCGCCGGCGGCCCCTGGCAGGTCCAGGCGCAGCGCGCCACCGCGGATCAGGTCCGCCGTCTCCAGCGGCAGCGGCCCGAGGCTGTGCCACGCCGTGGGGGCGTCCCGGTTGCCCGGTTCCGGCTCAATCCGTATCCGGCAGTGCGGCGGGGTGACCCGCAGCGGCAGCACGACCGGGCCCGCCACACACGCCACCTCGATCCCGGTGACCTCGGCCGGGACCGCCGCCGCGCAGGGCGAGGCGGTCATCCCCGGCGCTGGCCAGAGCACCGCTTCGGCCGCCTCCAGACCCTCCGGCGCGGTCAGTCGCAGCGCGGGCGAGTAGCTGACGCCCAGGCCCTCGGCCACCGCCACGACGCGGCGCAGCCCGGTGGCGGGTCGAGGCGCGGCGCCGGCCGCGGTCGCGGTCACCACCAGTTCGCCGAGCACCGGACGGGGCACCCGGTCCCACAGGCGCTCCGGATCCCAGCGATCCCCGCTCGCCTCGACCGCCCCCAGGGCCGGCCCGGGGCCCGGCCGCCGCACCTCGACCCGCCACCGGACCTCACCGGCGGGCAGCCGCACCGCCGGCAGTGTCCCGAGGACCGCAAGCCCGTCCGTCGTGTGGATCCCCGGTACCGGCGCGCCCGTCACCAGCCGCGGTTTCGACCGGCCGCGGACCGGGCGGCGCCGCGGCGCATCCCCGCCCGCGGGCTCGAGTTCCAGCCAGGCCACCTCGGACAGGTCCACCTGGACCAGCCGCCAGCCATTCCAGGTGAGCGGCAGCCTGCTCTCCACCAGGACCCGCGGCGCGGTGTCGGCGCGCAGCGCCCGGCCGCGCGGATAGACCAGCCACACGGCCTCGGGCGGCAGCACCGCCACGATCGGCGCACCGTCGGCATCGAAGGCCAGCAGCGGATCCGTGGGATCGGTGATCTCGTCCGGGGACATCGCGGTCCCCCAGCCGGCGTCGTCCCGGCCGCGCCCGGCGTCAGAGCCGGTGCCGTGGGCCAGCACGCCCCGCCCGAACGGGTCGAGCCGGGCCGGCCCACCGCCGGGTCCGGGCCGGGCGGCCGCGACCGCGCGGGCCGCGTCGATGATGCGGCGCGGCAGGCGCAGGCCCGCCAGGTCCGCTGCGCCGGGTTCGTCGCCCATGGTGAGCAGTTCCATGAGCCGGCGGCAGCGTTCGACGAACCCGGCCCCGGCCGGCAGTCGCAGCAGCGCGTCGACCGCGGGATCGAGCGCGGCCAGTTCGTTCTGCGCCGCTCCGGTGCCGGCCAGCCGCAAAAACTCCGGCAGCGACGGCGCGGGCACCGCCGCATGGGCGAGCACCGCCGCGGCCGGGTCGCCCGCCGCGGCCGGGTCGCCCGCCGCGGCCGGGACACCCAGCGCCGCGAGCGCGGCGGGAAACGCCCTGGCCCAGTAGGCGGTGGAGCGCGATCCGGTCGCCCGGTGCCAGGCCGGCCAAACTCTCCCGTTCTTGTCGTGATGGGCCGTGACCTGCGCCACGGCGACCACGACGCAGGCCGGCCACCGGCGGCTGAGTGCTGTCGGTGGCTGCGACCGGGAAAGGTCTCCCAGTGCCTTTGCCGCCGCGTCCAGCATCCCGGGTTCCACGTCGAGCGTCCCGGCGGGCTCGCCGGAAGCGAGGTGCCGGCGCCAGCCGGGTTCGAGCAGGCCGAGCAGCGTGCGGCCCGTTGGCAGCCCGCTCATGGTGGCCCCCTCCGCCGCCCGCCAGCGACCCATGACAGGGTAGCCCCGCAGGTGGGTGCGCCACCGCGGCAGCCGTTCGGAAATAGTTATCCCAAACGGCTGCCGCGGCCGGACGCAACCGGAGCTGTGGATAACCGCCCGAGGGCTTCCGCGCGCCGTTGGACCTGGTTGACGGCGCCGCTCGCGTATACGACCCGATCGTGCGGCCGCGCTGTCCCGGCTGGGGTTTTCCGTATGCGCATTCAAGGTGCCGACACGTCTGGTCAATACCGGAATGCTTCGGTTTCGGCTGTGTCGGTGACCTGGACAGCGCCGCAAAGCGTACTGTCATAGCCTCGGAGGTGAGGCGTGACGGCTGATCAAGTCACCCGGCTCATCAGTGCTGTCGCGCAACTGGTCGGCACCCTGATCTGGCCCGCGGTCGTGGTGCTCGTCCTCGTACGCTTTCGCGGCGCCATCGCGGATTTCCTCGGCCATCTCGGCGAGTTCAGTCTCAAGGCCCCCGGCGTCGAGGCGTCCGCGAAACGCCAGCCGCGAGATGAGGCCGCGGTCGCGCTCGGTGCGGCCGCGGCACGGGCGTCCGCAGAGGCTGGCGCGGAATCTGTTGCGGACCCGCGAGACGTCGCCGCGGCGCTCCCCAGCCCGCGTGCCCAGCGGCGCATGCAGGGTTCGCGTGTCCTGTGGGTGGACGACCGGCCCGACAACAACCGCTACGAGCGACAGGCGCTCGAGGCTCTGGGGATAAGAATTGACCTCAGCAGGTCCACTGACGACGCATTGGAGAAGATCCGGCGCCGATCGTACGATCTGATCATCTCAGACATGGGGCGTCCTCCGGACGCGCGGGCCGGGTACACACTCCTGGATCAACTCCGAAGCGCCGGCGACCAGACTCCGTTCATCATTTATGCGAGTTCCCGGGATCCAAAGCATGTGCGGGAGGCTCGTGAGCACGGCGCAATCGGATGCACGAACTCGCCGCAAGAGCTGATCACGATGGTGACGACGGTCCTGGCAATAGGACAGCACAATCGGTGATCCCTAGCCGATCGAGCCGCCTGCGGCGCTTTACGTGACGGATAGCGGCGCGCTCGTATGTTTCAGGTTGGGCCGCCGTCCATCCCGTCCGGCCTGAACCGGATGTCCGGGGGTGGCCGGGGTGGCCGGGGCCACCCGCCGCGAGGTCGAGGCGCGCGCCCGGCAGTGGCGGGACAGCCTTGGGCTCCGCCGTCACCGGCCGTGGGCAAGATCACCGGGTAACGGCGGGCGAAGGCGGTGGGCAGTTCCCCGATCCGGTCGCGGCCGCGGAACTGCTCGCAGCATATCCCCGAACGGCTCGCGCGGCGGCGCGACGAGCGGCAGCCCGTCTCCGACCGGGCGCTGGATCAGGCAGGCGAACGTGTCCCCGTCGGGCCCGCAGGCCGGGTGGGT
>WNGJ01032274.1_pt1 | contig 10883 bp, 9 predicted proteins | sample 5400611 | NCBI WGS metagenome assembly WNGJ01 (sample SAMN13153375, study PRJNA577476) | soil metagenome | isolation source: 40 cm soil or saprolite under Garry oak tree replicate 1 | place: USA:California | collected 2016-06-15 | reverse complement strand
CCAAGCGTTCCGGTCCACCGGCCCGGCCGATCCGCAGCGGAACGCCCAGCGCTTCCGCCCGGTGCTCCAGAAACTGCAGGTCAAAAGAAAAGAGGTTGTGGTTCTCAATGACATCGGGGTCGCGTTCGCGGATAAGCGAGCAAAGGGTGGTTATCAAGCCGGCCTCTTCTTCGGGAATTGGGGCGTCAATCGTGGTGGCTAGTCCTCGATTATCGCGGATGGCTACCATAAAGATGCGTCCACGATGCGGATCAAGTGCGGTTGTTTCGAGGTCGAATTGTAGGCGGTGCAGGTCATCATAGGCAAGGTCTCGAAAGTAGACTTTGCCGCACTGCATCAGATATTGCTCGACGGAGCCAACGCAATAATACTCATGCGGCAGCTCATTGATGCTTTTGATCTGCCGCCCAAGTCGACGCGAGGCACCGTCAACCAGCATGCGTTCAAGAGAACGCCCATTGCGGGCCGAGAGAAGGTAGCGATAAGTTTCTGTTGGACCGTCGAGTTTACGATATGTAATCGCAGCGGTACTTCCTCCTGGCGCGGAAGCAGAAACCAGTGCTGACCCAAGGTAGGTAAGGTCATCCAATGTTGTGGCAAAAAGCCAGGGACGAAAACGCTCTCGCGTGCAGGTGACATGCTCGCCCTCGCGTCGCCAGATAATTGCCTGTCCTTCGCGGTTAGCCCAGATAGAGACAATACCGGGTGTAGCATCCCAGCCAAACAAGTACTCATCTTCTACGAGCGTATACGGATCTTCCGAATTCGCGGGAGACAGGTGGTGCATCGTACTCCTGGTAGTATCATCGAACAAGAACGTCTATTCTAAGCATACCATGAGTATTGTTGCATGGCAAGGAACTAATGAGAACAATGAACTGCTGATTTTACGTTGAAAAAGGGCTTGACAGAACCGCTAGACAGCAGTAGTCTTATGCTTATTCCTGAACGGGGAAGATAAACCAGGTCATCCATCCAGATAGTGAAAGGCGCTCTGGCTTAAGGCGGAGCCACTGGCTGAGTTGATCGAGGCTCCAAACAGGCACGATAACTATTTAGAGCAAAGTAGAACATCATGAAGCCACCACGTTTTCAGTACTGTGCGCCACGCATCCTCGACGAGGCGCTAACCCTGCTCGATCAGAATGGCGATGATACCAAAGTATTAGCAGGCGGCCAGAGTTTCGTGCCGCTGCTGAATATGCGCCTGGCAGCACCGGCCTACATTGTGGATATCAACCACATTTCCGAACTGAACTACATTGAACACGAAGACGGCTACCTTGCGATCGGCGCTACCGTGCGCCAGCGCCAGGTTGAACGCTCAGCATTGGTGCAGGAAAAGCATCCACTTTTAGTGGAGGCAGTCAAACATATCGGTCACATGCAGATACGCAACCGTGGCACGATTGTAGGCAGCATAGCACATGCTGATCCCGGTGCCGAACTGCCTGCCCTGCTGACCTGTCTAAATGGTGAAGTACTGGTACAGAGCAGTCGCGGCGAACGGGTCATCAAAGCAGAAGAGTTCTTTACAGGTTATCTTTCTACAGCACTTGAGCCTGGCGAGATGCTTACAGAGGTGCGTTTTCCTTTGATTGCGTCACAGGCGGGGTGGGCATTTATAGAGTTCTCACGTCGCTCCGGAGATTACGCACTGGTTGGTGCCGCCGCTGTATTGACCCCAACTGCGGATAACCGTTGTATGTCGGCGTATATCGCCTATCTCGGCATCGCCGGTGCTCCCATGCGAGGGCGCGCCGTTGAAGATGCACTTGCCGGTACCATGCTCGACGAGTCAACACTTGATGCTGCTGCCGAAGCTGCGCGTACGCTTGTGAGTGATGACATGAGTGATGTACATGCCACTGCTGAGTACCGGCGTGTATTGACAGCAGAATTGACAAAACGATTGCTGAAGGCCGCCTGGGAACGGCGTCGACACTAGCTAGAAAGAGGAGTGCGGACTATGCAAGAGCAAGAAGAAGAAACACCGGTCTTCACCGAGGAATGCACTATTTCAGTGACCGTCAATGGTCATCGCTATGAACAACGAGTGCCAGTACGCCTGCTTCTTTCTGATTTTCTTCGTCATGAAATTCATCACACAGGTACCCACATAGGTTGCGAACATGGTGTCTGCGGTTGTTGTACAGTGCTACTGAATGGTGAGGCCGTGCGTTCCTGCCTGATGTTTGCTGTACAGGCCGATGGCATGGTAGTGACGACCATCGAGGGTATGGCTGGAACCAACAGTCATTTGCATCCCATTCAACAGGCCTTTCAGGAGAAGCATGGGTTACAATGTGGCTTTTGCACGCCCGGCATTATCATGTCTGTTCACGCCATGCTCCACGAGAACCCCAACCCCAGTGATGACGAGATTCGCCATGAACTTTCGGGCAATATCTGCCGCTGTACCGGTTATCAGAATATTGTCGAGGCGGTCAGGCTTGCGGCAGAGCGTCTACGCGAACATCACACGGAGGTGCAGTGATGGCGACACGCTGGTTTGGCGCTCCCGTTCAACGGATAGAAGACCCTCGATTACTGCGAGGCCGTGGTACCTATGTTGACGATATTGACCTGCCCGAAATGTTGCACGCTGCTGTTCTGCGTAGTACCCATGCGCGAGCGCGTATCTTGAGTATCGATACCAGCGCTGCTCGTGCCCTACCCGGTGTGCATCTCGTACTCACCGCCTCCAATCTTGGTCAGGTGCTGGAGCCATCCCCACTGCTCGTACCTCATCACGCTTTGACCCAGCCGCGCACACAACTTCCGCTCGCGCTCGATGAAGTTCACTACGTTGGTGAAGCTGTCGCTTTCGTCGTCGCCGATAACCGTTATATCGCCGAAGACGCGCTTGACCTGATCGATGTCGAGTATGACCCCTTGCCTGTCGTGCACAGCCTTGAGACTGCCGCTGCCGAGGATGCGCCTCTGGTGCACGCGGATGTACCGGGCAATGTTGCCGCCCACCTGGTACAGGTGGTTGGAGATCCCGACGCTGTCTTTGCCAGTGCAGCCCATGTCCTGCACGAGACGCTGCTGATGGATCGCGGCGCTGCCATGCCGATGGAGTGCCGGGGCGTCCTGGCGCGTTGGGATGCGCACGAAGGGTTGCTCACCTGCTGGATATCAACGCAAGGACCTATTCCCATCCGTAATGGCCTGGCGGCTATTTTTCACCTGCCCGAGCATAAAGTGCGGGTGATCGCACCCGATGTAGGTGGGGGGTTCGGCACCAAGATCATGATGTTTTACCCGGAGGAAATCCTGGTGCCGTTTGCCGCCATCCATCTAGGCAGGCCTGTCAAATGGATTGAGGATAGGCGCGAGCACTTTATTTCCGCCAACCAGGAGCGCAGCCAGCTTCACGAGGTTGAGTACGCCTTTGATGACCAGGGTATCCTGATGGCTGTGCGGGATAAGTTCCTGCATGATACGGGCGCCTATACGCCATATGGCATCATTGTGCCAATTATTACGGCGTGTACCTTGCCCGGCCCCTATCGCTTGAAGAACTACTATAGCGAGTTCAAGGTACTGTATACCAACAAAGTGCCTGTGAGTCCCTACCGGGGCGCAGGCCGTGATGGAACGCATTATGGATCGCATTGCAAAGGAACTCAATATAGACCGCGCCGAGGTGCGTTCACGCAACTTTATTTCACCTGACGAGTTTCCCTGGGATGTGGGTCTGGTCTACCAGGATGGCGGTCCAACAAAATACGATAGCGGTAACTACCAGGCCGGGCTGGACAAGCTGAAAGCCCTACTGGACTATGATAATTTTCCTGCGATGCAGGCTGATGCCCGCAAGCAAGGTCGTTACCTGGGTCTTGGTATCGGCTGTTATGTTGAGGGGACGGGCATTGGCCCTTACGAGGGTGCACAGGTCCGTGTGGAGTCAGATGGTCGTGTATTTGCTTCTACAGGTGTGACGACGCAAGGCCAGGCTCATTTTACCACTTTTGCGCAAATCGTCGCTGATCAGTTAGGAGTAGATCCAAAAGATGTGCTGGTGACTACCGGTGACACCCATGCCTTCTATTGGGGCGTTGGTACCTATGCCAGCCGAGCAGCGACGATCGCCGGTTCAGCCATGTATCTTGCGGCGGTCAAAGTGCGTGAGAAGGCCAAACAAGTAGCCGCAGATCTCTTTGAGGCTTCACCCGATGATATCGAGCTTGCAGATGGCAAAGTATTTGTGAAGGATGCGCCCCATCGTGCGCTGACGCTAGGCCAGGTGGCTATTTCAGCTAACCCTTTGCGCTATGCCTATGGTGAGAATGCGCGTAAGTTGATGTCGATGAATCTGGCAGGCCCGCGTCCAGGACCAGCCCTATCACAAGAGCGCGGGGCACCAGGCCTGGAGGCCAGCGAGTTTTACAGCCCGCCACACGGAAGTTTTGCCAGTGGTGTTCATGGAGCCATCATCGAAGTGGATCCAAAAACAGGTATGGTCACATTCCACAAATATGCTGCTGTGCACGACTGCGGGCGTGTGATTAATCCAATAGTCGTTGAAGGGCAGGTTCATGGTGGCGTGGCACAGGGTATTGGGGGAGCTTTTTTTGAACGACTCGTGTACGATGAAGAAGGACAGCTTATTAACGCCAGCTTTATGGATTATTTGCTCCCGACTGCAGCCGAGATACCGCCTATTGAGGTGGATCATGTCGAGACGCCCTCACCACTTAACCCGCTTGGCGTGAAAGGAGCTGGTGAAGCGGGCGTCATTCCGGTTCCAGCTCTCTTTGCCTCGGCTATCGATATTGCACTCTCGCAATTTGGGCTACGAGTACGAGAAATGCCGTTGCATCCCCGTAGGTTGTATGAATTGCTGCAGGAGTCAAAGGGATAAGTCAGGTTGCCGGGAATATCACCGGTTCTTTTCCCTTGCTCTGATTTAGGCTGTCATACCCAAAAATACTACTCAGTTGACATTTGGTAGACACCGAATTAAGGATATGCGATACTCAGCCTACCGTATTGTTGTCTTTAGTGGAGGGATTGTACATGTCCTCAGCGTATTCACCGTACGGGGGTCCACCAACGCAGCGTTGCCAGCGTTGTGGAATGCCGCTACCTCCAAATGTAGTAACTTGCATGAATTGCGGCGCATATAATTCCCTGGCTCAGCCTGGAGGTTCTACCGGTCAAGGTCAACCTCTCTGGGGAGGTACACCGCAGCAGTCTTCCTATGAGGGTGGTCAATCAGGGCCACAATGGGGGTTAGCTCCGAACTCTCCTTCCCAAAACAATCAGTGGGCGCCACCTGCTACGTTTCCTCAAAATAATACTTATGGCACTCCTTATACACCTCTACCAACTTCTTCTGCCAACAACTTCTATGGTATGCCTGGACAGGGCCAGCAGTCGAATTTCAGTAACTATTATGCACCGCCTCAGCAAAATGCATTTTACTCTGCACAATCGGTCACCTACCCTGGTTATTCGCCTGATAGTCTAAATGGCTACGCTCCTCCGGGATTTGATCGGCCTCCACAGAAGAAACGCGGCCCCAAAGTTGGTTTGATTGTGGGTATCGTGGTACTGGTGCTTATCCTAATCAGCGGCGCATTTGCTGGGTATTCCTATTTAAATAATCACAATCAAAACGGTACTGCTTCCAATGCAACGCCAACAAGATTGTCGACTCCTTCAATAAAGCCTTTGTTCAGTGATTCTTTCAACAATAACAGTACTGGATGGGATCTATCAAGCAGTCCAGGGAAATTTTTGGTAAAAGTAGGCGGGGGATCGATGGTTTTGGAGGATGACGATAATAAATTACTGTGGGAAATACTGCCAGGAAAACGGTTTTCTGATTTCCAACTTGATGTAAATGTCGCGCTCTCAAAAGGAGACCCAAACAATGGGTATGGCGTGTACATTCGAGGAGGGTCAAGTCAAGAAAGTGAAATGGGTACCTATTACCGTTTTGAGTTGTATGGCGATGGAACCTACGCGATTTATAAGGGATCGTTGGATACCGCTGGCCATACCCAGAGTACAAAGGTTCGGGATTATACAGCTAATAACGCGATTGCAAAAGCAGTGCAGGTAAATCATATTACGATCATTGCCAAAGGACCAACCATGACTTTGATGGTCAATGGGCAGACATTATACACTTACACCGATAACACCTATAAAGATGGATCGGTTGCCTTGTTTGTCTCAAATGTACCTAATCTTAAACCTGGTGCCCAGGCGACCTTTACCAACCTGGCTGTTTTCCCAGCGAGTTAAGGGGCAATGAGTAGGGAGAGACCTAACAGACCAGGTGTCTCCCTGTGACATCTTTATCAATCCATAAGTGCCTGTGCGTATGCTTTGGGATCGACATTACCCCCGCTCACGATGCAGCAGACGCGTTTTCCATGGAATCGACTGGGTTGGGAGAGCAAAGCGCCAAGGGACAAGGCACCGGTTGGTTCTACTTTGAGGTTGGTATATAGGAAATAGTCCCGCAAGGCTTCAAGTGTTATTGCATCGGGCACCTCTATGATATCGGCTATGCCTCGCTGGATGATTTCCCAGTTGATTATGCCAAGGCTCAAAGTGCGCGCGCCATCGGCAATGGTGTCCGGCTCGTGATCATTGCGGATAAGCATGCCACTTCGTAGTGAGCGTGCGGCATCGTTGCCCAGTAGAGGCTCCGCTCCAAATATTTCTGTGCGTGCATTCAGGTGGTCGCGTGCGATGATCTGCCCGGAGCATAAACCACCCCCTCCTACTGGTACAATAAGCACATCGAAATCGGTAGCACTTAAAATCTCCTTGCTCAGTGTCGAATTACCAGCCACAACGCGGTAGTCGTCGTAGGCCTGCGCGTAGAAAGCATCGGGTTGTTCGGCCAGGTACTGCTGAACACGTTCGCTGCGACTGATCTTTCGTACATCGATCAAATCAACAATGCCTCCGTAAGACTGCACAGCAGCGATCTTCACCTGGGCGGATGTGTCTGGCATAACCACAGTACACGTCTTGCCGAGCAATTTGCAAGCATAAGCTACTGCCTGCCCGAAATTGCCCGACGAGGCTGTGACAACTCGCTGCTGGGAGACACTGGAGAGTAGATTATAGGCGGCACGGAACTTGAAGCTGCCTGTATGCTGAAACGTCTCGCTGGCAATCGTCAAGTCGCAACCCAGTTGTGTTGAAAGTGCCTGACAGGGCAAAAGCAACGTGGGTCGCAGATAACGAGGGAGCGTCTCCCAGACCGTGGTAATGTATTCATCGGTGAGCTGAGGCGCTGTGACATAATGTGGCATGGTACAAACTCCAGTGTAGTGTAATGATTACGATGTTAACCTGAATGCATTGTACCATGCCGTGCTTTTGAAGCAAGTGTACCACAAAGGCTACGTAGTATTACCCTATTCGCCAGTGCCTGACTGTGGTTCAGCACCGGGATCCAAGCCAACTGCCGAGTCAGCTGTGACCATTTCTTCGGGTTGTGGTTCGCGCTCGCGCAAGATCTGGTACAGGATGATTGCGCCAAAGGTCGCGACACCGATAGCGCTCAGAGTGAAATTCCCGATGTTAATTGCTAAGTTACCGGCTCCAATTGTCAGCGCCACAGCTGCAGTCAATAAGTTGCGGCTCTTCGAGAAGTCCACTCTGTTTTGTACCCATATGCGACCACCTGTGGCTGCAATCAAGCCGAAGAGGACAATTGTCAGTCCACCAAGCACACCCAGGGGAATAGTGCGGATCAAAGCACCAAACTTGGGGCAGAAGCCTAACAGAAGGGCAACAACAGCAGCAATCAGGAAGACGAGCGAAGAGTAAATGCGCGTCACTGCCATGACACCGATGTTTTCCGCGTAGGTTGTTACACCAGTACCTCCTCCAAAACCGGCTAAGGTGGTTGCAAGACCATCACCAAGGAAAGCGCGCCCCAGGTACTTATCGAGGCTGCGCCCTGTCATGGCTGCCACGGCTTTCACATGACCAGTGTTCTCCGCCACCAGTATGATGGCAACTGGGGCAATTAAGCTGATAGCATTTACATTAAATGTTGGTGTGGTGAAATTTGGCAGGCCGACCCAATTGGCATTAGCAACGCCGCTAAAATCTATCGCTTTCCCAAGCATAAAACCATTAGCGAACAAGAGATACACGAGGTATCCAATAATCCCGCCAAGTAGGACGGGTAGGCGGCGCAGTGGCCCGGGGGCGTAGACTGCTATAGCAGCAACAGCCAGAATAGTCACAAGTGCCATGACCGTATCAAACGGGCTGGCACTTGCTTCACTGACTGCAACCGGGGCTAGGTTCAGCCCGATCACTGCGACAACAGCGCCCGTGACGACTGGCGGTAAGAGGTAATCGATCCACTTGTAGCCAGAGAAGATGACAATGATACCGATGATGGCGTACACGACACCTGCTGCGATGATCCCGCCGAGAGCAACACTGATGTTCGGGTTCAATCCAGGACCTTTAAAGCCGCTTGCGAACCCGGTTGCTGTAAGCACGACTGCAATGAATGAGAAACTTGAGCCAAGGTAGCTTGGAACACGGCCGCCTACGATCAAGAAGAAGACGATGGTACCGATTCCAGAGAAGAAGATTGCCGTGTTCGGGTCGAAACCCATCAGGATAGGAGCCAGGACAGTGGCGCCGAACATTGCTAGCACATGTTGCAGGCCAAGGAAAATGGATTGTCCCCAGGGAGGTCGCTCGGTGGGAGCTATGATACCCTCTCTTCTGAGAGTCCAGCCTGCGAAATATCCTTGCCTTTCAGTTGTCTCTGTTGCCATGCATTATCCTCCTTGATAATTACTGTAGATAAAGGGTAACTATTCAGCAGGGGGTTCCAAGGGGCCTGCAAGGCCCCTTGGTGGGGTGCGGGGTGTCCCCGCCTTCCTCCCCCACTCTGCCGCCAGAGGCGGTGCCAGAGCAAAGAAACCTGAATAGTTACGATAAAGGATGAAATAAACGGATGCACATGGGTATGAGGAATGTGTGTGAAGCTCAGTGCACCTCCTTTCTGCAACATAGAATGATGCCGGAAGCGAAAGAAGCGAGGATTCTATGGTGAGATTATAACATGAAACAGGCTGTAAGCAAGCCAGGGCTTTTAAAAGTTTTTCACCTCAACATTTTGTAGAAATGTAATAACATCTCAAAGAGATATCGTTATCACTCAATATCGCGGTTCATTCTCTTGCTTTTCTGCAGGCTATGATGCATACTAATCTCGTACCCACACTCTATCTATCAGTCATAATGCAACCATAGGAGACTAACAAACGTTCGTTAGTTAAGTTTAATATAAGGAGCAGCTTATGCCAATATACAATCATAGAAACAAGAAAGGTGATTAAACATGTCCAAAGGAACCGAATTCACTGCAACGATTCGTGTGCGTATGAGCGCCAACGACGCCCATTACGGGGGACAATTGATTAACGGAGCACATATGCTCTCACTTTTTGGGGATGTGGCCACTGAGCTGGCAATTCATTGTGATGGTGATGAAGGACTGCTTGTGAGCTATGAAAAAGTCGAGTTTTTGGCGCCTCTCTATGCCGGCGATTATGTTGAGGTTGTTGGGCGCATTACGAAGATAGGCCGTACCTCGCGACGCATGGAGTTCGAGGCCCGCAAGCTGATAGCAGCTCGTCCCGATATTAGCAATTCAGCAGCCGATGTGCTGGAGCAGCCCATCATTATTGGACGCGCTGTTGGTACAACGGTCGTTAAAGCCGAACGGCAACGGAAAACGCGCACAGTCTAGTGCAAAACTTATAGGCGTATCACCAAAAACCATTGACCTTCAGTCATTCACATTTGCATAGTTTGTTAGTCAATAGAAATAGTATACATGCCTGAAGATGGTATGTTACTATGAATGTGGTGCATAAGGTGTATAGAAGGCGAGTGACAAGGAGCCGGGAGAGAAAGCCCATGGAAGAACAGAAAAACCTCGCAGAGCAAGAAGATTTGATATCTAAGCCCGTAGTATATGCCATCCCTTTCATGGAAGAAGCTACCGTTCAAATGGACATCGTCTACAAAACCGTCGATGAGAACGAGCTAAAGATGGATGTGTATTATCCATCCGACTACGAAGGAGAGGCGCGACTTCCCGCCGTTATCTTTGTGCATGGAGATGGGCCACCCGCTTTTCTCAAAGATGCGAAGGATTGGGGATGTTATGTATCCTGGGGACAGCTAGTTGCGGCCTCAGGATTGATCGCGGTTACATTTAACCATCGTTCCACGGAAGGACTTACGCGGTTGTACGAGGCGGCGAGTGACGTTGATGATCTGATCAGCTATGTTCGTGATAATAGTGGAATGTTGGGCATCGACGCGGACGTGCTTGGAATTTGGACCTGTTCTGCTGGCTCACCCATTGGATTCCGAGCGGCATTGCGCAATGCCCCGCCATATGTGCGCTGTGTGGTTTCCTACTATGGAATCACAGACCTGAAGGTTTACTATGAAAGCTCTGCCGGCTCTCAAGAGGAACCAGCAGAAGTACATGGTGTTGAGCAACCGCTTCCTACATTCACTGACGAAGTTTTCGACGAGTTTTCTGCAACCGCATATGTGAGTAAAGGATCGGGCAATATTCCTCCAATGTTGATAGCCCGGGCAGGCCTCGACCATCCAGTACTGAATGCATCCATCGATAGGCTCCTGGTAGCGGCTATCGCAAAGAACAGTAGTATCGATTTCATGAACCACCCCAAAGGTCATCACGGCTTTGATGTAGAAGATGACAACGAGCGCTCACGTGAGATTATCCGGGCAACGCTGGAGTTTTTGAAGTCGCAAATGGCAAGGCCGGATTGATTATTGATAACACGATACCTACTTTTTTAACGAAAGGAATATATAGCATGCATATTCTG
>WNGJ01014677.1_pt1 | contig 10885 bp, 11 predicted proteins | sample 5400611 | NCBI WGS metagenome assembly WNGJ01 (sample SAMN13153375, study PRJNA577476) | soil metagenome | isolation source: 40 cm soil or saprolite under Garry oak tree replicate 1 | place: USA:California | collected 2016-06-15 | reverse complement strand
ACATCACGTGCTATTACGACGGCAATCAGAAGATCGAAGCCACAGACGACACTTTCAAAGATGCGGGAAAAGTCGGGCTATGGACGAAAGCCGATTCTGTCACGTATTTCGATGACTTGAATGTCACCGCGAAATAATGTTTCTGCGAGTCGGCCCAATTTGATCCGTACAGCGCGAAATTCAGGAGGTTATATGAGGAAACAAAGCAGGTTCTTTGGCGCATTTCTTTTGCTGCTCGGAGTTGCCACCTGGGCGGCGCCCTTAAGCGCACAGGATGTGCCTGTCGACTATCAAGAGGTTCTGAAGACTGTCGGCAAGGCTGGCGATTATAAGCAGAATGTACTTAAGGTGAACATTCCACGGAACGATCTACACATCACCATTGCCGATTACCCGGTTCCGACTCCCTTCGGGTTTGGTGGGTGGTTCGCTTTGACGAAAGGCGACGACGGCACTGACGTAATGATGGGAGACCTCGTGCTTCTAGAAGACGAGGTCAACCCCGTAATGACGGCGCTGCTTGAACACGGATTGGAAGTGACTGCCCTTCACAATCATTTCTTTTGGGACAAGCCACGGGTTTTCTTTATGCACGTTCACGGCCACGGCAAGGCGGTCGACCTGGCGAACGAAATAAAGCCTGCGCTAGAGCTAATTGGGCACGCGGCAGCACCCTCAGCGAGCGCTCCGGCCAAGAGCGGCCTCGACACGGCGGCAATTGCCAAAATCATTGGCTATCAAGGCGAGCAAAATGGTGCGGTGTATAAAATCACGGTAGGCCGCGACGACCTCACAGTAAAAGAAATGGGTGCCACTATTAACTCCCGCATGGGACTGAACACCTGGGCGGCGTTCGTCGGTACCAACGAAGACGCAGCAGTCGCTGGCGACATAGCGATGCTCGAAACCGAGGTCACGCCGACGCTCAAGGCACTGCGTTCCCACGGGTTGGATGTCGTGGCAATCCATCACCACATGCTCAATACAACGCCGACCATCATCTTTCTTCACTATTGGGGTAAAGGTCCAGTGGATAAGCTGGCCACGGGCTTCAAAGCAGCTCTCGATGAACTTGGTAAAGGTGGTAAGCAATAATTCACCACCATGAAACCAGAACCGACGCAACAACCGCCTGTGTTGGGCGATGCCTCCTCGCCTTCGCACACCCTGCGTGAGCTGCTGCTCTACTTTTTGCGCCTTGGGACTCTTGGCTTCGGCGGACCGATCGCCCTCGCAGGCCACATGCAGAAAGACCTAGTCGAGGAGCGCCGGTGGGTTTCGAAGCAGGATTACCTCGAAGGCCTAGCCTTTTCGCAACTCTCCCCTGGCCCTTTAGCAGCACAATTGGCAATGTATCTCGGCTGGCTCCGCGCAGGCGCGCTGGGATCCACGCTGGTAGGTATCGCCTTCATTCTACCTTCCTTCTTAATGGCGCTTGTGCTGGCTGCGCTCTACGTTCACTTCGGCAGCCTACCATGGATTCAAGGTATGTTCTACGGAATCGGCGCGGCGGTAATCGCGATTATCGTCCGCAGCACTATCAAACTTGTACGGGGAACGGTCGGAAAAAACTGGCTGCTGTGGACAATCTTTGCTGCCCTGGCTATCACAACGGCATGGACAAAGTCCGAGATCGTCTGGCTTTTCATCTTGTGTGGCGCGATCGGGATCTTGGTTAAGGCGCCTCCGCGTCTCGTCTCCCGAGCCACTCCAGCCGCATATATCGGCGGCCTGAGTCCTCTGCTGGCGGGGATTCACGGTTTAGCGCCCATCGCAACTGTCGGCGTCCTGTTTCTCTTCTTCTTAAAGGCTGGCGCCTTCGTCTTTGGCAGCGGGTTGGCAATTGTCCCGTTTTTGTACGGGGGAGTTGTAACCAAGTTTCATTGGCTCACTGAACGACAGTTCGTAGATGCCGTTGCGGTTGCAATGATCACTCCGGGCCCTGTTGTCATAACGGCGGCTTTCATCGGGTATTTGGTAGCTGGACCGATCGGCGCGGTGGTCGCAGCCGGTGCGGTTTTTGCACCGCCCTATTTAATTGTTCTATTCGGAGCACCGTATTATCGTCGCTTTGCTCAAAACCCGCAGGTCAAAGCATTCGTTCAAGGCGTCACCGCCGCAGCCGTGGGCGCGATCGCAGGAGCCGCATACATTCTGGCCCGGCGATCCCTGGTTGACACCCCAACCGTGATCATTGGTCTCACCACTCTGGCGATCTTGATGTTCACGAAGAGGATTCCGGAACCGATCGTAATTCTGGCTGCCGGAGTAGTAGGAGTCTTCCTCCACGGAAGAGCTGGATGAGGTCAGAATTCGCGGATCACCGGCAGCTGCCTACACGTGCCTTCTTTCTTGGAATCGTATGGTTCTCATTATTCATGGCGCAAGGACAGGCACAGAATCATCCACAAAACAAAGAGACGCAAATTGGCGCACAGGAACCTCTACGCACGGTACAAGCGACCCGCGTCGATTACGGCCCGAAGCTCGATGGCACTCTCGATGACCCTCTGTGGCAGCAGGCGACACCAATCGGCAACTTCCTGCAGCGTGAGCCGTTCGAAGGACAAACGCCTACGGAGAAAACTGAAGTCCGCATTCTCTATAGCACGCACGAAGTGTATTTCGGTATCACGTGCTTCGACTCCGATCCAAAGAAGATCGTCGCGACCGAGCTGCGGCGGGATGTTCCCCAGGAATTAGACGATTACTTCGAGATCATCATCGACTCTGCCCACGACCGGCGCAACGCTTACGTATTTCAATTCAACCCGCTGGGCACGCAGCGCGACGCTCTGATTACCGAAGAGCAGCGCACCGAACAGAGCCTCGGCGATGGCGATCCGGGTTGGGATGGCGTGTGGACATCAGAAGCTCGAATCACAAAGCAGGGATGGACAGCCACAATCGCGCTCCCATTTTCAACTCTGAATTTCATGCGTTCGCGCGACGTAATCTGGGGCATCAACTTCAAACGCTTTACTCGGCGAAAGAACGAAGAAGATCTCTGGTCGGGCTGGCGGCGAACCTACGGTGCTGCAAGGATCAGCCATGCTGGTGAAGTGCACGGCATTTCTGGCATCGGCAGCGGGCGTTTGTTCATTGTGAAACCTTACGGGTTGGTCGGCTTCAGCCACTTTCCCGCCAACACGGCAGGAACCGGATTCACGCCAGGGATTAGTGCCTTGCACACGGGCGGTGTTGACGTAAAAATCGGCCTGCGCTCGAACCTGGTCGCAAACTTGACCGCCAACACCGATTTCGCCGACGCCGACGTGGACACACAAAAGTTCAATCTCACGCCCTACAAGCTCTTCTTTCCCGAGAAGCGGCAGTTCTTCTTGGAAAATGCCGGGGTGTTCGATTTCTCTATTGGCGGGGAGAACGATCTGCTTTTTTTTAGCCGCCAGATCGGAATTGATCCAGTTACCGGTGAAGAGGTGCCGATTAACGGTGGCGCCAAGGTCACCGGATCGATTGGAAGCTTTGAACTTGGCCTGATGGATGTGGATACCCGAAGTTCCGGCCCAAATCCTTATGCAAACTATGCTGTCGCGCGGGTAAAGCGGTCCCTTTGGACTGGCTCGTATGTGGGAGTAATGGGTATCGACAAACGCTCCGGAAATCCGCTCGACAGTTTTAACCAGACTACTGGCGCTGACACTCGCCTGGTGTTCTTCAGAAATCTGGTTGTGCATGGTTTCGCGACGCAAACGCGGTCTCCAATGTTCTCATCCGGACAGACGGACGCCGGCCTCGGATTTAATTTTCAGACTGACTGGCTGGAACTGATCGCGGGGCGCCGCAAGATTGGACCAAACTTCAATCCGGAAGTCGGCTTCATCGAGCGCGCGGATTGCATCTGCGACTTCCTAGACGGCATCTTCAAGGCCCGGCCAAAGGTTCGAGGGTTACGCGAGCTTCAGGTTGAAAGTTTTATTTTTCATGCTCCCGACACAAAACATGTCCTGCAAACGCAAGAGTGGCAGGATACTTTTCGAGCTGAATTCAACAACGGCTCCTATACCGACGACGATATTGTGGACGTCTTTACGCAATTGCTGACCACGCCCTTCAACATCTATAAGAATGTTTTTATTCCGGTTGGCAAGTATCACTGGACACGGCACCAATTCACCTATGGATCACCCCAGGATCGCAAGCTGATGGCCAGCTTCTACGAACGGTTCGGCACCTATTACAACGGCCACTTGAACGAAGCACGCATTCGCGCCACCTATCGCAGGAACGAGAGGCTGTCGTTCAGTTTTGCGCAGCAGTGGAACCGATTCAGGCTTGGCGCGGTTACAGACGCGAATGGCAACATTCTGCCCGCATCTGGAAATTTCTCCGTAGTCTTCGGCAGTTTTCAAACCAACTACTCGTTTTCCCGCTTTCTCACACTTTCTACGTTGGTCCAGATGGATACGGCGAACACTCAAGCCGCCACCGCAAACATTCGCGTGCGGTGGAATTATCGTCCGGATAGCGACTTATACGTGATCTACACTGCCGGCCAGCGCTTTGCTAGCCTGGTCGCGACCAATCCACCGCAGTTCTATGAAAATCGCTTCGCTATTAAATTCACATATTCCTGGCGACCGTGAGGTTAATATGAGATTACACGAAAAGACATCAAAGTTGATCGCGTGGCGTGTCCCTGGCTGATCAGTACGTTCGTCGATCCGCAGGCGGAGTTCCTGTTCGTCGAGGAGAAAGACCTGCTGGAGAAGGCGAAGCAAGAAGGGGCCATTCCTTTCAAAATCCGCCGGGTGTCGGCCCTTGGGGGTTCGACTCCCCTCCCGGCACCAGCACTTAACTCTCTGTAATTCACCGCGTTAAATACTCTCCTGGTTCCGCGGTGCAGACGGTGGAAAATTTTCCGCGAGACCTCAACGTGATGTGAATGTGATGTTCCAACCGAGCCCTCGGAGGAAGTCGTCGGCGTCTCTCGTTCATTTGCTCGGGAGAAATCGTTCATCGCCGCCGGCCCGCTCGCGTTTCGAGCGACGCTCCTATCTCCAATCGTTGCCTCTGTTCGTCCTGACTCTTTTCGAGCGTATTCCATGGCATCGGCGATATCTTGGTTGTCTACGATCGCGTAGCGGTGAAACACAGAAGTTGTTTTCCAGCCGCCTACCTCCATCGCGACCTTCTCGGAGACGTGCTCGCGGCGCATGTTGCGGGCGGCAGTTCGGCGTAGATCGTGGAATGGAGGCCGGCCAAGCGGCTTCGCTTTGAGGCATCACGATGGAAGTCGCGATGTTTCACACGAATCGAAATCCAACTGTCGATAGCGATCTTTCGCGGATGAGCCTGAAAGGGTGCAACACATGGCGCCTCGAAGTACTAACATCACAAGAGCCTGTGCCAACTGACGACCCAATCCGGCTTTCGCCGCCGTGGAGCTTTCGAGCGGCCATGATTTTGGCCATGGCGGCTGATGCGCTTCAAATCTTTGTGTTTCCGCTGTTTGTTGAAGGCGCTTTGTCGCCCGCTGATGACGTGCTCGATTTTGCGGTTGCAGCCGTGTTGGTCCGCCTGCTCGGCTGGCACTGGGAATTTCTGCCGGCATTCCTTGCTGAACTCGTGCCTGGTGTTGATTTGGTTCCTCTGTGGACGCTTGCGGTCGCTAACGTTTATCGCAAATGGAAGCAGATCACGATCGTGACAGAAGAACCCCGTGACCAGCGCCCGGCGCTAAAGGGCCAAAATTCTTCATAAGCACGGAACGGGTGGAGGTCAGGATGGGTTCAAATTGACGGTGGCGATGGGAATCAATCCGTCTGAGGCTGCCTGATATTCGTACGCATACGAGCACTTCTGCGATGTTCCCATGCGTGATGTTAGAGTTGCTGGGCACCTGACACGCCGTAGGGCATGGAGGTTGTTTCGTGAAGTTGCCCTGATGACGTCAAAAACGTTGAAGGAAGCGAGCTGCAATGCCAAGAGAAGCCAAGCTCTTTACGTCTAGTTCTGGTTCGGCAGTGCGCGGATTCTTCAAGTTCCGAGCAAACATTCCCCCTCGATGGATCAGAAATGCGCGGAAATCGCGCAAACGGATCGAGCCGGAGATCGTTAACGCAGTGCGCTCGGTGAGTAGCATTCAGAGAAATCGCCCGCGAGCGCAAGTCGCGCAAAAAAAAGCCAACAAACAATTTAAAGCGGTGCTGAGCCGCTGGGAGACAGCCTACAACAAGGAGAATTTCTATCGCGGGATACGTATCCTTCTCGAGCTTCAGCGACATGGCTCGTCGAAGTTGTGAGAGCGTGGATTATTTCAGGTGCTCATTGACTGCCTTGGTCATCTGAAACATGTCCAACTTTTTGCCGCCAAAAATAGGCTGCAACTTGTCGTCAGCGAGGATTTCACGCTTGTTCTGTGGATTCTGCAGTTTGTGCTTCTTGATGTGCGCCCAAATCTTTTTCGTAACCTCACTGCGAGGAAGAGGTTCTGTGCCGACAATTTTAGCTAGCTGCTCTGACGGCCGCATGGGCTTCATGAAAGCACTATTTGCCTTAGCTTTACCTGCTGCTTTTGCCATTTGTCCCTCCCGCGTGAACCTTAATTAGAATCAGTCGAATTGTAACGGAATCAGCCGTGAAGCGAACCGACACCGACTTTTTTGCCGCGTCGGGTTCCGATCGCGAGGCGACTTTAGTTCAATCACCTGTATCTCTCGCTAAAAACGAGCACACCGTTGGCAGGAATAGAGATTCCGGCCGAGTACGGCAGTCTTTGCAGCATCGGCCCGTCCGCCGAGATTTGGCCTCCATTCCCCGGCGCCGGGAATTGGGAAAAAAGTCGTACACATCACTATTAAAGACTTTGTACCAGCGGCCTGGCAGGGGGAAACCCAAGTTGTAACTGCCGTTCTCGAAGCTCTGCTCTCGCAGGCTAACGGCCACCACGACATCTCGTCCGAGACCGCGCACCCAGCGATGGAAAGCAAGGACTCGGTTGTATTCGTCGATATGGAAAACGTTGATTGTTTCGGACCGCAGCTTGCGACGGCTGGGCATTTTCTACGGGTTACTTCGGTAACCTTGGAGTGTAGCTCCGTCATAACGATGAGTTGCCAATGAACGTCCTTCGTCCTGCCTTCAGTGGATCCTGCCAGACTCCTCAGGCCGTTACTTTGTGTGGTAGCAAATTGGTAGCACGGCAGGGATGCTTTTGCGGGTAACACGTTGAAACCCTTGTAAAATGGTGCGCCCTGAGAGATTCGAACTCCCGACCTTCTGGTTCGTAGCCAGACGCTCTATCCAGCTGAGCTAAGGGCGCGATTACAGGCGAGGTGTTTTGATTATATCCAAAATTTTCCTCGCCTAAAATTCCTTGAGGCTGCTGCTCTTACATTTTTTGAATCAGGAATGGCGGTGCATCAACCTTCACTCTTCAGAAGGAAGCCAGTAATTCTTTCCAAGTCTCCGGCAATTCCTACCGAGCCCATTTTCCTCGGATTTTTTATTTTCAAGCACTTGCAAATGGCCCGAAGGGTGCTATCTTCTTTCTCAGACGAAGTGGCGCGCAACGGGGCGCACTTGAGAATAACTTCGGCCAGAGGTTTTCTTGGGCGCCCCTTGCATTTTGGTCCCCCCTTAAGCCAGAACCAGCCTTTCCTGAACATCCAGGCCTGCTTTCCTCAATAGATTCGCGACTACCGGCTCTTTGAAGCGCGATGCATCGTATTCGATGCGGACCGTCTGCTCCTTCTCGTTGAAGCGGATACGGCGAATTCCGTAAACCTCGCGCATGTTGTCGATGGCCCGCATAGCGGCCTCAGTGGGCGCGTTGGCATAACGATAGACGACTTCCATCTGAGTCATTTTTCGGCAGGTTCCTCCACAGGTAAGATACACCACAGCCGCGCCCTCGCAGGATCAGACAAGCAAGGGCGGCCGAATCTCTGCGCGCCCTTGGCGAATCTCATTCAGTTCGATCTGCTAATTTGAATGATTCGCAACGAAAGGCTTGCTGCTGCAGAGTTAAGCACGACGACGATGACGACGCCATCCACATTAATGAGAGACCCAGTTTGCGGGATGATGGTTGATTCCACCCAGGCTAAAGCCTCTCTCGAACACGCCGGCACAACTTATTACTTCTGCTGCCCAGGGTGCGCGCAGAAATTCCAAGCTCATCCAGATGAGTATTTGAGGCCCAGGTCTGCTGCGCCGCTCGTTACGCGGGGAATGCCGGAAACGCCAGCACTAGTTGCTGCGCCCATGTCGCTAGCCTCTGACGATGTCACGTTCGTTTGCCCGATGTGCCCCGAGGTCCGGCAAACAAAGCACGGACCGTGCCCGAGTTGCGGGATGGCATTGGAACGCGAAACTCCCGCGATGGTAACCACAACCGAATACACCTGCCCGATGCATCCTCAAATCGTGAGACAGGCGAGAGGAAGACAATCCTGAATTGCGGGGCATGACTCGCCGGTTCTGGATCAGCACCGTATTCACAGTGCCTCTGCTCGCAGTTGCCATGGCCGACATGCTGCCCGGAATGCCGTTGCAGCAGGCATCGCCGGATGGCTGGCTTCCGTGGATCGAATTACTGCTGGCGTCGCCGGTAGTGCTCTGGGGCGGCTGGCGATTTTTCCAGCGGGGCTGGGCGTCGGTGGTGAACCGCTCCACGAACATGTTCACGCTGATTGCGATGGGCACGGCCGTGGCGTACTTCTACAGCCTGATTGCAACTGTTTTTCCCGGAATTTTTCCTGCGTCATTCCGTGAGATGGGCGGCAGGCCGGCGGTCTACTTCGAAGCCGCCACCGCAATCGTCACGCTCGTGCTGCTCGGGCAAGTTCTCGAGCTCCGTGCCCGCAGCCGGACTGGTGCGGCCATTCGCGCTCTGCTCGATATGGCTCCGCGCACCGCTCGTGTGCTTCGTGATGGCGGAGAAGTGGACATCCCGCTCGATCAGGTAGGAGTTGGCGACCGGCTGCGCGTGCGTCCTGGAGAAAAGGTCCCGGTAGATGGAGTCGTGGTCGAAGGGCACAGCTCGGTTGACGAATCGATGATCACTGGTGAATCCATCCCAGTTGAGAAAATCGCGGGCAGCCGGGTGATTGGCGCGACGGTGAACTCATCCGGTTCGTTCATCATGCGCGCCGAACGGGTCGGCGGCGAGACCTTGCTGGCCCAGATCGTAAAAATGGTGAGCCAGGCACAGCGCAGCCGCGCCCCCATTCAACGCCTAGCCGACAAAGTTGCCGGATGGTTCGTCCCGGCTGTGATGGTCATCGCCGTGCTCACGTTTGTCGTTTGGGCAGTCCTCGGTCCAGAGCCGCGGCTCGCGTATGCGATTGTGAATGCCGTGGCAGTTCTGATCATTGCTTGCCCCTGTGCGCTGGGCTTGGCAACTCCGATGGCAATCATGGTGGGTACTGGGCGCGGCGCGCATGCCGGCGTGCTGATCAAAAATGCGGAAGCGCTGGAGACGCTGGAGAAAGTGGACACGCTGGTGGTGGACAAAACCGGCACTCTGACCGAAGGAAAGCCGCGAGTTGTTTCTTTACTTGCCGCTGACGGATTTTCCAAACCGGAGCTGGTGCGGATTCTAGCGTCGCTGGAGCAGGGAAGTGAGCACCCGCTGGCGGCCGCGGTACTGGCTGCAGCGAACGAGCGCGGCCTCTCAATTTCGAAGGTGAGCGATTTTCAATCGCATGCCGGGCGCGGGATCAGCGGAAAACTCGATGGCAAGCTTGCAATTGCAGGTAACGAAACCCTGTTTTCTGAACAGAGGATTTCGCTTCAGGGCCACGAGTCGAAAGCGCAGGAACTTCGTTCCCAGGCGCAGACGGTTGTCTTTGTCGGAATTGAAGGGAAAGTTGCAGGTCTGGTAGGCATCGCTGATCCGGTGAAGGCCTCCACTCCGGCGGCATTGGCCGAACTCAGACAAGACGGTCTTCGTATCGTAATGGTGACCGGCGACAGCAAGGCCACGGCGGCTACAGTTGCGAGCGAACTCGGCATCCAGGAGTTCGAAGCGGAGGTTCTGCCAGACAAGAAATCCGAGATCGTAAAGCGGCTGCAGGATGAAGGTCGAATAGTCGCGATGGCAGGCGACGGCATCAACGACGCCCCCGCGCTCGCTCAGGCAAACGTGGGGATCGCCATGGGAACTGGCACAGACATCGCCATCGAGAGTGGCGGAATCACGTTGGTGAAAGGCGATCTCGCGGCCATCGCCCGCGCGCGAAAGTTAAGCCGCGCCACTATGAACAATATCCGGCAGAATTTGCTCTTCGCATTCATCTACAACTCAGTAGGAGTACCTATCGCCGCAGGCGTTCTTTATCCCTTTTTCGGATTGCTTCTAAGCCCGATCTTCGCCGCGGCGGCCATGAGCTTGAGCTCAGTCTCGGTGATCAGCAATTCGTTGCGGTTGCGAAATGTCAGGCTCTAGTTTTCAAGGCGTTCGCACTCGCTTTGCGATATCCGGACCGAGGCGACGGAAATCTCCAACGTCCCATGTGTAGAGAATCTCGGCTTTGGATTTGATCGCGCAGCGAGCTAGAAGAGCGTCGTAGACCATGCCACCCACGATCCCGGATTCACTGCATTGTTTGAGAACTAGCCAGTACTCATCCTGTTCAAGCGAGATGAAGGAGAGTCGCTTTGTGAGGCTTTCCAGGAATAACATGGCCTCTTCCGACGCCGTGCGATATTGTCCAGGCATCCGGGTCAGGGAAGAAAAAACCTCCGCTAAGGTGTGGGCCGCGCAGCCGGAGTCTCTCGGGGATGCCTTCTGCAAGGCCGCGAGACTTGCTTCGTGATGAGGGTGCTCATCAAGAAAGACAGATATCAAAACCGAGGTATCGAAGAAATACCTCACCGGCGCTTCCCGGGTGTCCAGTCTTTGCGTTCCTCTCTGATG
>WNGJ01022327.1_pt1 | contig 10886 bp, 7 predicted proteins | sample 5400611 | NCBI WGS metagenome assembly WNGJ01 (sample SAMN13153375, study PRJNA577476) | soil metagenome | isolation source: 40 cm soil or saprolite under Garry oak tree replicate 1 | place: USA:California | collected 2016-06-15 | reverse complement strand
ACGGCCGTGCACATTCTCGCCACTGGCCCGGGACCATCCCGAGATATGAGCCAGACCCAGATTTCGATTCCGTTGACAATGACAACTCCCTCAAGTGCACATGCCGGCCGACTACGTTCGCGTGTTCCTGCCGGGTAAATCGGCGGGGGAGGTGAGGTAGCTGACGATCATGTCGCCGACCAGCTTCCGGTAGTGGTCGCGGCGGCCCTGGTCGAGCATGTCCAGCCCGAAGATGGCGCCGAAGGTGTGCCGGTTGGACACGCGGAAGAAGCAGAACGCGCTGATCAGCATGTGCACGTCGATGGCGTCCGCGGGACGGAGGAAGACGCCGCTGGCGCGGCCGCGGTCCAGGATCCGGGCGGTCACGGACACCGCCGGCGTGTTCAGCTCGCTCAGCGCCTTCGACTTGGCGATGAACTCGGCCCGGTGGATGTTCTCGATCGCGACCAGGCTGATGAAGTCCGGATGAGACTCGTGATGGTCGAAGGTCAGCTCGGCGAGCCTGCGGATCGCCGCGACCGGGTCCAGGTGCTCGACGTCCAGCTGCCGTTCGGCGTCCCTGGCGGTGGAGTACGCCTGCTCCAGCTCCGCGATGTAGAGCTGCTCCTTACCGCCGAAATAGTAGTAGATCATCCGCTTGGTGGTCCGGGTCCGGGCGGCGATCTCGTCCACCCGCGCCCCCGAGTAGCCGTTCCGCGCGAGTAGCCGTTCCGCGCGAACTCCCTGATGGCGACGTCGAGGATCTCCTGCCGGGTCCGCTCCTTGTCGCGTTAACGAACTGGATCGTATATAGCGAACACTGGCGCAAGAGTGGCCTGGAGCCTGAAGGGTGGAAGGTTCCTGCTTGGACTACCCCCGCGCCCCGGCGGCCGGCTGGCCCATTGCCGCCGGCGTCATCGAAGGCGCCTGCCGGGCCTGCCGCATCAGCCAGGAACACCACCGCAGCCACATCAGCCGCTGCCAGCACAGCCTCAGACTCGCCGGATAACGCTCACTCCGGGAACGGAGCCACGCCGATGTGACATCGGGGTGGCCAGGGCGACATCGGGTTTTAACTTTGGCGTGTCGGGTTTCGGCTCGCCCGGTTTTTGCGGGGTCTGGGGGTTCTGGGGGGTTGCGCGGGGATGGTCAGGCTGATTCCGGCTACGGCGGCGTATTCGCGCAGGTCGTCGAGGGTGCGCAGCCGGATGCCGGGGGCCGGGGCGGCGGGCTGCGGCGGCTGCCCGTCCAGCAGGCTGGCGATCCGGCTGGTCGCGTGGCTGACGGTGGTCCCGTCGGCGCCGAGCAGGGCGCCGATGACCTTCGGGGGCAGGTTCAGGTGCTGACGCATCCGGGCGGCGAGCACATGGTCGGTGAGGTCGAGCTTGCGGTTGTGCCCGCCGGCCCGCCCGCTTCCCCGCCGCGGGCCGCCGCGGTGCTGGTAGAGGCGCTGCTCGCGGCGGGCGCCGAACGGGACCTGCAGCGCGGCCGCCAGGGCCGTCAGGTCCGCGGGGTCCATGCCGGTCAGGGCGGGGTGGTTCAAGGTGGCCTGGTCGCAGCGGCCGGCCGGGGCCGGCGGTGGCGGTCCCGGCTCCGGGGCCGGCCGGGGGGAAGGCAGGACGGTGTAGTTCCACTCGCCGTGGAAGCCGTGCCGGGCCAGGGCGCGCTGCTCCAGCTCGTCCATCGTCTTGCCGCTGACCTTGACCTTCTTGGGGTAGCGGCCGTCATCGAGCATGGCGGTGACCGTCAGCCCGGTCCTGGTGGTCGTCGCGGCGATGGTCTCCAGGATGACCTGGTGGCTGGCCAGCGGCCGGGCCCGCCAGTTACGGGTGATCTGGCAGAACAGCCGGTGCTCGATCTTGTTCCACTTCGACGTGCCGGGCGGGAAGTGGCATACCGTGATCTCCAGGCCCGTTTCCGCGGCGAGCCGGGCCAGCCCGGCCTTCCACGCCCGGGTCCGGTAGCCGTTGGAGCCGCCGGCATCGGCGGTGACCAGCAGCCGCCGCGCGGCCGGGTACCGGGCGGCGCCCTGGGCCTGCCACCAGCGGCGCAGCGACTCCACCGCGAACGCGGCGGTGTCATGATCGGTGCCCACGTTCACGAACCCGGCGTTCGCGCCGATGTCGTAAACCCCGTACGGGGTCACCTTCCCCAGCTCCTTGTCCGGGAAGTCATGATCGCGGACCCGGACCGGGTCTCCGGCCGGCCGCCACTCCCGCCCCTGTTGCGCGTACTGCCCGACCTGCTCCTTCTTCTTGGCGTCCACGCTGACCACCGGGTCCCCCGCGGCCAGGTACTCCCTCGCCGTGCCGCTGATGTACCGGAACTGGGCGTCCCGGTCCGGGTGCTGCCTGCCCTCGATGGTCATCGAGTTGCCCTGGGTGCTGTACCCCTGCTGGTGCAGTATCCGCAGCACCGCGTCCTTCCCGCACCGGTGCCCCTGCCGGGACAGCTCGCCGGCCAGGTTCTCCGCCGACTTCGTCGTCCACCGCAGCGGCGACATCGGATCTCCCCGGGTGGAGTCATCCAGCAGCGCCTCCAGCGCCGCGGTTAACCCCGGATCCCCATCCTCCGCCTTCTTGCGGCCCCCGCCCGCCCGCCGCGCCCGCCCCAGCGGCTCCGCCCCCGCATCCAGCTCACCAACCCCCGCCGACACCGTCAGCTCCGACACCCCCGCCGCCCGCGCCACCGCCGCGATCCCGCCATGCCCCAGCGCCCGCGCCTCCGACCCCAGGTACAGCCGCCGCTGCCGCTCATCCAGATGCGGCAGCATCACCGCGAACTTCGCCGCCAGCGCTTCCGTAACATCCGCCGAGACCGCCATACCACATCCTGGCACGCCCAACCCCGAAACCATGACTTAAAACCCGCTGCCGCCCAGGACCACCCCGATGTCACATCGGCGTGGCTCATTTCCGGAGTGAGCGTCACGCGGCGAGTCCGGGGCTGTCCCGGTAGCGGCCGAGATGGCCGCGGCGGTGCTCCCGGCTGACGCGACAGGCCCGGCGCGACAGCCTCAATTGCGCCAGGCGTTTCCGCGGACTACGCGCACCGTCCGGAAGCTGCGCCTGAGGCAGCCTCCTAGCCTCCAGGTTGATGCCACCCTGAACCGATGATGCCGCCCTGGTAGCTACATCCGGCGACGTCGCGCACTCCCGAGCACGGCCTCCATTTCCGTCAGCGACCGAATGACCCCGGGTTCCTGTCGCCGGCACCTTCAGTAAAATACATAATTATAGTTTTCAAAACTACGTCTTTGCTATCATCTGATGTACGCCGTCTGACGACGAAAATGACGAGATGGGAGGATCAGTGACGCCGAAGCCCGATCGCGTGTTCGACCGTGACCAGGAGTGGAGCGGTCTTGCCTCGTTCGCGTCGAACCCGTACGGCGGTGCCCTGCTCGGCGTGGTCAGCGGAAGGCGCCGGCAAGGCAAGAGCTTCTTGCTCGAGGCGCTCACGTCTGTGACCGGCGGCCTGTACTTCCCTGCCTTGGAGGAAACCGAGGCGGTGAGCCTCCGGGCCTTTAGTGCTGCCCTGGTCCGGCAGAGCATCCCGGTCAGTCGGCCGTTCCTGAACTGGGGCGACGCGATCGCACTGCTGCTTACCGCGGTGCGCGATCATCCCCGGGCCGTGGTGATCGACGAGTTCCCGTTCCTGGTGAAGGCAAGCCCGTCCCTGCCATCGATCATCCAGCGTGAGCTCGGCCCGGGCGGGTCCGGCCAAGAGAGCACCGCGCGGCTGCTGTTGTGCGGCTCGGCCATGTCCGTCATGGGCGGGCTGCTCGCGGGCCAGGCCCCGCTGCGCGGAAGAGCCAGCCTGGAACTGTTGATACGCCCGTTCGGGTACCGGGATGCCGCGCGGTTCTGGGGCGTCGCCGACCCGAGGCTAGCGCTGCTGCTTCACACCGTGGTCGGCGGGACCCCCGCCTACCGCCGCGAGTTCGTCGCCTTCGACGGACCGTCGGGCCTTGGCGACTTCGATCGGTGGGTCGTGCGTACCGTGCTCAACCCGCAGAGCCCGCTGTTCCGCGAGGCGCGCTACCTGCTGGCCGAAGAGACAGAAATCCGCGACCCGGCGCTCTAGCGACCCGGCGCTCTATCACTCCGTGCTCGGTGCCATTGCCGCCGGGAACCGCACCAACGGTGGTATCGCCAGCTTCGTCGGACGGAAATCGGCGGAGATCACCCATCCGCTCAACGTGCTTGAGGACTGCGCGCTGATCGCCAGGGAGCCGGACGTATTCCGGCGTGGACGATCGACCTACCGGATCACCGAGCCGCTGATCACGTTCTATGAGGCGGTCATGAGGCCGGAGTGGTACCGGCTGGAATCGGGACAGGCACAGGCGGTGTGGCGAGACCAGCGAGCCGGCTTCCTCAGCACCGTCGTGGGACCGCACTTCGAGACGCTCTGCCGCAGCTTCGCGCTTCGCGCCGGCCCGGAACTGTTCGGCGCGCCCGTCGGCGAGGTCGGATCCGGCGTCGTGAACGACCCGGCGAACAAGACCCAGATCGAGATCGATGTGGCCGTCCTCGCGCCGCAGGAACCCGGAAGACCGCAGCGCGTCCTGTCCCTCGGCGAAGCCAAATGGGGCGACGCGATGGGCGGCTACCACGTCGAACGCCTGGCCAGGGCCCGCGACTTGCTGTCCGCGAACTACGACACCAGCGACTGCGTCCTCGCCTGCTACTCCGGCGCAGGATTCCACGACGACCTGCGGACAGCCAAGGACCCCCGGCTCGTCCTGATCGCCCTGGATGATATTTACGCAGGATAATCGACGCGCAAAAAGCATGAACTAGGACGGCAGCTCCTTCCGGTAAAGGTCGCGACCCCGCAACCTTGCTTACCGAGCCCACCGCAGGACCAGCGGATCGCGTCTTCTGGCGAGTTCGATCAGCCCGTTACGGGTCTCCGGCGAGACCGGTCCCAGCGGCGCGCGAGTCCGGTCTGAGCCGATGATGCCTCCCTCGGCCAGGAGAATCTTCTGTGCGCGGAGGCCGCATTGGCGGTTCTCGAAATGGATAAGCGGCAGCAGGTCCTCCCAGGCGCCTGCGGCGCCCGCGCGGTCGCCGGAGAAATACCGGCGGACGATCCCGCCGAGTTCTCCGGCGACCATCGAGCTGGGCATCGTGCCGACGGCCCCGGCGTCCAGGTCGGGGATCAGCGTTACCGACTCTTCGCCGTCGAACGGGCCGGGCAGGCTGTCGCTGAGGGCGCTGACCAGGCGGCGCAGCTTGTCTGCGGCTTGCGGGACCTCGATCTTGACGTACTGCACCCGGGGTACCTGCTTGATCAGGTCGATGAGCAGGTTCGCCGGCAGCGGTGTCGTCGACAGGGGCGCGTCCTGCACCATGATGGGGATATCGATGGCGTCCGCCACCGTCTTGAAGTATTCGATCACTGCCCGTGCCGGAACGGCCATGGTCGCCCCGAAGAACGGCGGCATGATCATCACCATCGCAGCGCCCATGTCCTGCGCGTCACGGCTGCGCCTGGCCGTGACCCGCGCGCTGTAGTGGCTGGTGGTTACAATGACCGGCAGCCTGCCCGCGATGTGCTCCATGAGCGTGCGGGCGATGGTCTCGCGTTCGGCGTCGGTCAGCGAGAACTGCTCGGAATAGTTGGCGAGCAGGCACACCCCGTCGACCTCGGCGTCTATCAGGTAGTCGACGACGCGTGCCGTTCCGTCCAGGTCAATGGTGTCGTCGTCGTGGAAGACGGTGGGCACAACCGGCACGACGCCGGTCAACGGTGCGGTCATGTCGCGGGTCCCTGCATGCGCTCGTGTGCCTATAGGATGCCGCATTGCGCCGTCGCGACAAGGACCGGTGTGCCTAGAGATCTGCGACAGCCCGGGCCGGATCGGTTTCCGGCGCGCCGCTGGGCTCCCAGTCCTCGTCCGATCGCGCGTACGGATACCAGCGCAGATCCCGGCCGAGACGCAACTGCAGGTGGCTTGCGGTGATCCGGTTGCCCGTGATGGTCTCCGCAGCACCGGTCTTGGCGCGCAGCACGGCCCGCGCAGTCTTCAGAAGCTCGGCGGCATCCGGATCTTCGGTGGCCGGATCCCACTCAGTGTGCAGCAATTCCAGGCCGGCCCGGCCGCCCTGCCGCCAGGCCAGCGCCTGGCGGGCGAGATCACGTTCGCGAACCCCGGAGCGCGCAGCGAGTGCGGCGAACGCTGGCGTGCCCAGGGCCCGGGCGGCCCGGCGGGTCAGGTCGGCATCCGGGTCGAGGCTCAGCCCGGCGTCGGCGGACAAGCCGACCGCCATTTCCCATGCCCGGCTGGCTGCATCTGCGGCCAGCTCCAGCAGGTCGTCGCGCAGACCAGATCGCCATGGCGGCGGATCCACCGGAAGTGCGGCGGGGCTCCCCGGCCGCCGGGGCGGCAACGGTACGGCGGGGATCGGCGCCAACGATGACGGCGCGCCGAACGCCGTCCTGGCATCCACGCCCTCGTCAGTGACCGGCGGCACCCTAGTACCGGCCTGGCCAGCTGGTGTCGCTCCCGGCGCGGCCGCCAGGCTGGGCGCCGCGCCGCGACGGCGTGCCCGGATCCCGGCCAGCACCTGATCGCGGGTCCGGCCGCGCAGCAGGAAAAGGATGAACGGGTCAGCGTCCAGCGCATCGGTGATCAGGTAACAGGCCGCGGCCGAATGCTTGCACGGGTCCGCGTCGTCCGGGCAGCTGCAGCGCGGCCCGACCTCGCCGCCGCCGGGAAGCAGGTCAAGGCCCGCGCTGGCCGCGTCCTCGGCGATCTCCGGCGGCAGCTCGCCATCCAGCAGCGCCGCCGCGTGGCCGAGCCGGGCGGAGATCGCGGCGAGCACCCGGTCCCATTCGTCATCGGTGAACCGCCGCACCCGTATCCTGACCTCATACGGCTGGGTCTTCCGGCCCCGTACCCGGGCCCGTGCCTCGCCCGGCGCCAGCGTCAGGTCGCCGACCGCCCCGGACCGCGCGTAATCTCGGCCGCGCGGCAGCCGGTCGGGGTCCAGCCGAGCTCGCTGCTCCAGTGCCACCAGCCATGCTCGGCCCCACCAGGTGCGGCCGAATTCCGGCTGCTCGAGGGCGGTCCCGGTCAGATCGTCGCTCATGGCGCGGCTCGCAGGCTGACAAGCTCGGTGAGCTCGGCGTCGGACAGCTCGCCGATCCAGCCCTCACCAGAGCCGAGCACCGCGTCGGCGAGTTCGCGTTTGGTCTCCAGCAGGGCGGCGATGCGGTCTTCGAGCGTTCCCTCGGCGATGAGCCGGTGTACCTGCACGGGCCGGTCCTGACCGATCCGGTATGCCCGGTCGGTGGCCTGATCCTCCACCGCCGGGTTCCACCAGCGGTCGTAGTGCAGCACGTGAGTGGCCCGGGTCAGCGTCAGGCCGGTGCCGCCCGCCTTCAGCGACAGCAGGAACACCGGTACCTCGCCGGCCTGGAACCTGGTCACCATTTCCTCCCGGCGAGGCACCGGAACACCGCCGTGCAGGAACAGCGACCGGATCCCCCGGGCGTCAAGGTGCTGCTGCAGCATCGTCGCCATCTGCGTGTACTGGGTGAAGACGAGCATCGATTCGCCGCTGGCCAGGATGACGTCGGTCAGTTCGTCGAATGCGGCCAGCTTCCCCGACCGGCCGGCCAGCGGCCCCGGCTGCTTGAGGTACTGAGCCGGATGGTTGCATATCTGCTTCAGCGCGGTGAGCAGCTTGAACACCAGGCCAGCCCGCTCGATACCCTGCCTGGTGGCGATCGCTTCCATCGTCTCCCGGACCATCGCCTCGTACAGTGTGACCTGCTCGGCGGTCAGCGGCACGAACAGGTCCGTCTCGGTCTTACGCGGCAGCTCGGGCGCGATACCGGGATCGGTCTTCCGGCGCCGCAGCAGGAACGGCCGGACGAGGGCGGCGAACCTGGCGGTCGCCTCGGCGTCGCGGTACCGCTCGACCGGCACCGATATCCGCCGCGTGAATGCCTCCAGGTGCCCGAGCAGGCCGGGCGTCGTCCAGTCGAGGATCGCCCACAGCTCCGACAGCCGGTTCTCCACGGGAGTACCGGTCAGCGCGATCCTGGCGGGCGCGGGCACGGCCCGCAGTTCGCGCGCGGTCCGCGATAGCGGGTTCTTCGCATGCTGAGCCTCGTCAGCGACGACCAGGCCCCAGCCGATCTCGGCGAGCAGTGCCGAGTCCCGCAGCACCACCCCGTAGGTGACCAGGACCATCTCGTCCATGGCCAGGTCCTGTAGGTGCCGCCCTTCCCCGTGATACCGGCGGACCGGGATATCCGGGGCGAACCGGCGTACCTCGTGCTCCCAGGTGCCGAGCAGCGATGCCGGGCACACCACGAGTGTGGGACCCGCCTTGGCCTCCCGGCGGTGCAGGTGCAGCGCGATCACCTGGATCGTCTTGCCGAGGCCCATGTCGTCGGCCAGGCAACCGCCGAGCCCCGCATCGCACATCCCGGCCAGCCAAGCCAGGCCCCGCTGCTGATAGGGCCGGAGCGTCGCCGTGAGCCCAGGTGGCGGCTCGAGGGGAACCGGGGCGGACGCGATGCCCGTCACCCGGGCGGCCAGGTCGGCAAGCGGGCCTTCCGCAGCCACAGTGACCGTCTCGCCGTCGATCTCTGCCGAGCCTGCGAGCACGGCGCCGAGCGCCTCGGATGTGCGCATCCGCGTCCGCGGCGGGCGGCGCAGCCGGTCGAGCAGGGCCGGGTCCAGGATCACCCAGCGGCCCCGCAGCCTGATCAGCGGCCGTTTCGCCTCGGCCAGGGCGGTGATCTCGTCGGCGTCGAGCAGCGCGCCGTCCAACGTGAGCTGCCAGCGGAAATCCAGCAGCGCGTCAAGCCCGAACCCAGCGTCCGTCAGCTTTTCCGGCGCCGGCGTGGGGACGGCCCGCAGCTTCAGGCCGTCGCCGAGCATGCTGGATGGCCACAACACCTCGATGCCGGCGCCCGCCAGTTCTTCGGCAGCCGGGCCGAGCAGGCTGGTAAGCGCGTCGTCATCGAGGTTGGTGACCGACGGGCTGGCCTGCCGCAGCACCTCAGCCAGCGGCGGCCATACCGGCGCGCCGCGCCGCAGCGCCAGCAGCAGATCCGTTTCAGCCTGCGAGCCGAACCTGGCGAGCACCATCTCCGGCTGGCTCCACAGCGCGGCGGCGTCGACGATAAGGCTCGGATCGGCGTTGCTGCGCAGCTGCAGCACCAGCCGGAACGTCGGCGCGGCCCCGTCAAGCCGTTCGGCCCCTTCAAGCTCTTCCTCGTCGTCTTCTTCCATTGCCACAGGTGACGCCGGGACAGCCTCGATTCGCAGGCCGAGACGTGCTCCGGCCGACAGGCCGTCAGTGGTGTCGGCGAGCCACTCCGCGAGATCGCCGACCGGGGTCGGCTCGTCCGCGGCGAACGCCGCCGACGCGGTCGTCCGCGGCGCGGCGGGCGAGCGTGCGATCATGTCGGCGATCGCGTCCCATAGATCGCGGATCAGCGCATCCGGAGAGCGGAGCCGCATCGGGCGCGAGCCGGGAACTGCCAGGGCGTGCGCGGCGGGCGGGAACACGGCGGCGAGTTCACGCAGCCAGCTGAGGTCCGCCGGATCAAGCGGCCCGGCACGCCAGACGTCGGTGTCATCGGCGCCGACGGTCGGCAAGAGCCGGCCGCGGGCAACCAGGCCCACGCCCGCGGCAGCGGCAGCCGCCCAGACCCGGGCGCTGCGCCGCATCGGCCGCCCGGCCTGCTCATCGGGACCGATCGCGAGCAAGGCCGGAAGAGCCTCAGCGAGCGGTATGAGATCCGCCGAGACCAGGCGCTTGCGTATGCCGTAGGTGCCGCCGGGGAAGACCAGCTCCAGCTTGGCGGATCCCGTGCCCTTGCCCCAGAGCGCGAACACGCCCCGGTGGGGAATCTCGCTCGGCACGAAGACCAGTTCGCCGTCCAGCACGGCACCGTACGATACCGGTTCTCCGGCCCGGCCGGCCGGAACTTCCCGGCGGTTCGTGACTCCGATTCGCGCCGCTCTCGACCATCACCTCCCCATCCAAGGCCGATTACAGCAGGCACGTCCTGGAAGACATCGCGCTGATGCAGCGCAGCTCCGACCTGGTCCGGCTCAGGAACTTCTGGCCAGGGGACCAGTACAAGGGGATCAGCAGCCTGTGGCGCCACCATGACGCCGGCCAGCTCTTCGAGGTGCAGTTCCACACCGAGCGCAGCTACGAGGTCATGCTGTTCACCGCCGAACGCTCGTATGCACGGCTGCGCTCGGCGCAGACCTGCGCGCAGGAGGAAATCGAGCTGGAAGCCTTCCAGCGGGAGGTCTACGCATGCGTTCCCGTCCCGCCGGGCGCGCATGACATCCCCGGGTACCCGGCCCGCGGCGATTGGGAGATCCCCGGCAGGGGGACGCACCAGGGAATCATGCCGAACGGGGTAACTTATTACGCAATCGTCGATGACCTCAGCAGCCGAGAACGGCCAGCAGGCGTGCTCAGGCGCAGTTACGTCGACGCCGGCAGACGCGACGAGGCGTTCACCCAGGAACTGATCTGGCATCGTAGCTCGTTGCTTGCGTCAGCCGAGCGCGGTGATCTGGAGAACGAGTTTGTCGAGATCACGGCGGAAGAGACCAGCCGCATCGTGGACCACATCAGGCAGTCCTTGACGAGCAAGCCTGTGCGATAGCGAATGCGTCGAGATGGCCGCCGACTCCGGGTCGAGGTGCTAGTGCGGGACACCAAAGACCACGAGGAGCCGGTCCTTGCGTTCCGGCCAGGCACGTGGCGGCAGTTCACCGGGCAGGTGAAGGCCGACATATTGCACTCCTGAACACCGATGCGACACCTGGCCCGATGCGCCCACCTTCCCGCTCAGGGGTTCGGCGACCGCTGAGGCGAGCCCCACTCCCGCCGGAAATGCTGGACGATCTTGTC
>WNGJ01008585.1_pt1 | contig 10886 bp, 9 predicted proteins | sample 5400611 | NCBI WGS metagenome assembly WNGJ01 (sample SAMN13153375, study PRJNA577476) | soil metagenome | isolation source: 40 cm soil or saprolite under Garry oak tree replicate 1 | place: USA:California | collected 2016-06-15 | reverse complement strand
CGCATCCGCTCGCATTTCAGATGGAAGAGTTTGCCTGGAATCTTCGCGATCACATTGTGGGGCTCAATCTCGGCCGTTGGGACTACATGGCCAGCTTGATTCATTTCAATCTCGAGAAACCGGAGTGGGTACTCCCCGACCGCAACACAATTCCGCACAATGTGGCTTTCTTCCAGAACTTGCGCAACCTCATTCCCGAGATTTGCCACAAACACGGCATGCTCGCTATTGGAGGCATGACCGCACTCTTTCCCAGCCGCGAAGATGCGGAACTGAACGCGCGCGCGTTGAAGGCCCTTGCCGAAGACAAGAAGAACGAATCCAACTCGATGATGGACGGCGCGTGGACGGGACATCCGGATCAAAACGAAATCGCCGTGAGCCAGTTCCCTGCTCCAAATCAACTTCAGGCGCGTCCCGCGAACGCCGGCACGCATCCCGATCTTCGTCCGCTGCCAACGGGAGTCGGCAAACGCACGTTGGCCGGTACGCGCGCCGCGGTTCGAACGGTCATTCGCTATCGCAACGGGGTCCTGAACGGAAAAGGCGCGAGCCTCCTCGATGGCTACATGGAAGATCTGGCCACCGACCGGATTTACCGGCTGATGATCGCGCAGCGCATGAAGCACTCCGGCCAAGTTGAAATTCTCGATGACAGCGGCATGCCCGTTCTCCACACACCCGAACTTATCCGTGATCTGTTTAACGAGGAACTCGACCGGCTGCTGAGCGAAACGGCAAAGAATAGCGATCCGCAGATGGCCGCGACGCTTCGGGAGGCGCGCGGCATCAGCGAGGAAATGATTCGGGGTCAGGAGTTCAATCCGGCCTGAGAAGAGTTTTCAGTTTTCAGTTCGTGATTAATTTGATTTGTAGTTTTTGATTTAAGTGGAAGCGGGCCTTGCTTCACCCGTGACCTGGAAAGTTTTTTTAGTCTTTCAATTGGCAGTCGCGAGAGAACAGAAAGGTAAGGAACATCCAATGTCGTCCAACGGAACGAACGGGGGCAACGGTAACGGCAACAAGCGCAACGCGCTTTCCCAGTGGACCACCGATCCCCGTTGGTCCGGGATCACGCGTCCCTATTCGTATTCGGATGTTTTGCGGCTGCGCGGCTCGATCCAGATTGAATACACGCTGGCGCGGCTCGGAGCGGACCGGCTGTGGAATCTTATGCACACCGACGCGTATGTTCCGGCGCTCGGAGCCATCACCGGCAATCAGGCCATTGAAATGGTGCAGGCTGGTCTGAAAGCGATCTATGGAAGCGGCTGGCAAGTGGCGGCTGATGGCAATACCGCGGGCGATGTCTATCCCGACCAGAGTCTCTACCCCTGCGATTCCGCGCCGAATCTGGTGAAGCGCATCAATCGCGCGCTGCTGCGCGCGGACCAGATCGAATCCTCGGAAGGAAAGAAGACCGGGACGTATTGGTTTGCGCCGATCGTGGCTGACGCCGAAGCTGGTTTTGGCGGCTCGCTGAACGCTTACGAGCTAATGAAAGCGATGATCGAAGCCGGCGCTGCGGGTGTTCACTTCGAAGATCAACTGTCATCCGCGAAGAAATGCGGCCATCTCGGCGGCAAAGTCCTCGTGCCCACGCGTGAGTTCATCGAAAAATTGGTGGCGGCGCGTCTTGCCGCTGACGTTTGCGGCGTGCCCACCATTCTTATCGCGCGCACGGATGCGAACTCCGCCGGGCTGCTGCTTTCCGACGCGGACCCGCGCGACCGGGAATTCATCTACGGCGAACGCACGCCCGAAGGCTTCTACCAGTTCCGTGGCGGAATTGACGCCGGCATCGCGCGCGGGCTCGCTTACGCGCCCTATGCCGACATGCTCTGGTGCGAGACTTCGACACCTGATCTCGCGGAAGCGAGGAAATTCGCAGAAGCCATCCATGCGAAATTTCCAGGCAAGCTGCTGGCGTACAACTGTTCGCCGTCGTTCAACTGGAAGAAAAAGCTCGACGACGTCACTATCGCGAACTTCCCGCAGGAACTCGGCAAGATGGGCTACAAATTCCAGTTCGTAACTCTCGCCGGATTCCACGCGCTAAATATGTCCATGTTCCACCTTGCACGCGGCTACTCGCAGGCGGGTATGACGGCATATTCGAAACTCCAACAGGAAGAATTTGCCGCGCAGGAACTCGGCTACCGCGCCGTGACGCACCAGCGTTTCGTCGGCACCGGCTACTTCGACGAAATCGCCCAGGTCGTCTCCGGCGGTAATTCGTCCACCACCGCCCTAGCTGGCTCGACGGAGGCAGAGCAGTTTCATGACGAGGTTCCGCTCACGCCCTCGAATGGGCACGCGCTGAAGCGCGCCCCTGAGCCTTGGGCAATTTCATAAAAGACTTGTCATGGGGCGGGATACATTCCTGGATACATTCCCGCCCTTTTCATTTGAAAGAATAGTCTTGTCTGCGAAACAACGCGTGACGCTGCGGACCGGCGTGGCTAGACTCTGCTCAAATCCGCCTGTGAGGGAGTCCTCTGATGCGCAAATATGTGCGTGCGTCAATAGTTTTCGCTGTGTCGGTGATCTGCGCGCTGGCGGGACAGAAACCGCCGGGCAGTGAAAAAGACGGAACGGTCACTCTCCGGTGGCTGGGGACGGCGGGGTGGGAGATCAGCGACGGGACTACCGTCATGCTGATTGATCCCTATGTTTCGCGAATCTTTGGACCACAGCCGCCTGGCAGAACACCGTATGCGCGAACACCTGGAGACATGCGGCCGCTGTATGGACGGGATGAAGTCGCGGTGGCGGACGTGGCGGCCATCGACGCGCATGTCCAACGAGCGGACTTTGTCCTCGTTACCCACGCACACTACGACCACGTCCTGGATGTTCCTCAGATCGCGCTCAAGACACATGCCACAGTCATTGGGACGGAGAGCACCGAGAATTTGCTGCGGGCTTATAAGGTACCCGAAGAGCAACTGATTACCGTGCGCGGCGGGGAAGATTACCAGTTCGGCCGTTTTTCTCTCAAGCTGATTCCGAGCCTTCACAGCCCCCTGGACCATAAGCACTATTTCAGCTCTGAAAAAGCTCCTGAAGGAATGAAAGCTCCGTTAACACTGCGGTAAATGCACCCGGAAGGGGGCACGCTGGCCTTCCTGATCCGTTTTCACGGTCATCAGATTCTCGCGTTTGGCGGGATGAACTACATCGAGCGCGAGATCGAAGGATAGCAGCCGGACGTCGTTCTGATGGGTGCAGCAGCTTCTCGGAGCGAGATCTATGACTACAGCGGCCGGCTCATGCGCGACCTGCATTTTCCCGCGGCCGTACTGCCCACGCACCGGGACAATTTTACGGCCCCATTTGGGGCATCTCAGCAGCCTTCTCTTGGCGCGCTGCAACCCTTTCTAGAGGAGATCAAAGCCGCTTCCCCAAAGACAAAGGTGATTGTGCCAAAATATTTCGAAGCGATTCCGCTGGGGACGGCTGGCCAGTAAGAGCACGGAAAACCAATCGGGTCATTATTAGACGCTGGGCCAGGATTGGCCGTCGGGATACGACCGTCGCTTGTTGAGCGATGGCACATTGCCCGTTGTCGTGGAATTCTTCATCACGGCGACAAAGGCTTCGTGGAAGGCATCCATCTCCGGCTGGGTGCCGACGGTGATACGAACATGCGTCGGCCAGACGGGCCACGAACGGCCAATATATACGTTGCGCGCGGCCATCGCATCGATGACTTCTTTCGCGGGGCGCTTGGCATCCAGCATAAAACAATTTGACTGTGAAGGGACGTAGGCATAGCCGAGGCCGGCGAGCCTGTCGAATGTTTTTTGGCGGATCGCGGCGTTTAACTGTTTGCGCTCCGAAAGAAGATGCTCGTGCTTGAGGCTGGCGGTTGCGGCGGCCATGGCCGTAATCGGCATGGCGCTCCAGCCGCTGAAGTTTTCCAGTTTTGCCAGCAAGTCGGGACGCGCGATGGCCATGCCACAGCGAATACCGGCCATGCCGTAAATCTTGGAAAAGGTTCGCAACACGATGACGTCCTGATTGGCTTTCACTAGGTCGATGGCGCTCACGCCATCGGAAAAATGGATGTAGGCTTCGTCGACGAGCACGACGGAACGTTTCGGTTTTGCAGCGACTAGTTGCTCGAGGTCGGAGTGCGACGTCATGCTTCCGGTTGGATTGTTCGGGGTACAGACATAGAACAGCCCGGCGTCCGGTGCGGCGACGACCATCGCTTTGATATCGTGGGAGTACGTTTTCGTCAGGGGGGTTTTGACGATGCGGGCACCGGAGATTTTCGCCGCCTTCATACCGGCTTCGTAACCGGGATCCGCGGTGACGTAGCTCTTCGTTGGCGAGGTGAACGACAGCACCGAGAAATGCAGCGGTTCGCTTGAGCCGGGAAAGACGCGCAGGTATTCCGGTTTCAGACCTTCCATCTCCGTAAATGTCTTGACGAATTCTTCCTTGAGCCAGTAGGAATACCGGCCGCCCTGCGGCGCCATATCCACGATGGCCTTCCGTGCGGCGTCACACGGCCCCAGCGGATTTTCGTTCGCGTCGATCACTACGGCTCCCGGATGAAAAACGTTGCGCTCTTCCGCCGCGAGGGATGCCTCGGTAGAGATGCGGAACGCCATCGCCGCCGTCGCGGCAGCCGACAACTGGAGGAAGGTCCTCCGCGAACCTTTTGAAAGTGTCTCGTTGCTCTTCATTCGGCCCTCCTCATACGTGCGAATGTCTTCGCTGAAAAGATATTGCTTCGTGATTTCGGCAGCAAGTGCAACCGGATTGGTTCATCCGGCCTGGGCCTCACTATAGCACCGAATCGAGGGAGGATTTAGCATGAGTTGTATCAGGCACGAATCGGTCTGCGCCCTTGCCTTTTGGATGGCGATGAACGAAAAATTTGATGGCCAGGATCGGATAGATTGTCTCGCACGGGATGCTCTAAGCTTTGCTGTGCTGTCGAGCATCGTGAAACTTGGGAGGCCGCATGACATGGGCAGCTAGAGAAAGTGCCGCTCCACTTACTATCGCGCAACGAATCGACGCGCTGGATTGGAAGAACGCAGAGCGATCTCTTTCGGAGCGTGGCTATGCGGTTACAGATGCCATTCTCTCGCTTGCGGAATGTGAATCTCTGGCGGCGCTTTTCAACGATGCAAACCATTTTCGCAGCCACGTCATCATGGAGCGGTATCGCTTCGGGATCGGGGACTACAAGTATTTCGTCAACCCGCTGCCGGAACTCGTTGCAGAGCTCAGAAGCAGCGCTTATCCGCATCTCAGAGAAGTTGCCAATCATTGGGCGGAGCTGCTTGGTGAGAATGCTCCGCGATATCCTCGCGAGCATGCAGCTTTCCTGAAAACTTGCCACAAAGCAGGGCAGACGAAGCCTACGCCGCTTATGCTCCACTACGAGGCCGGGGGCTACAACTGTCTTCATCAGGATCTCTACGGCGAAGTCAGCTTTCCCCTTCAAATGGTATTCCTGCTCGGCCAACACGGCCGCGACTGGGAAGGCGGAGAATTCATTCTCGTCGAACAGCAACCGCGCACGCAGTCCAAGCCGCAAGTGGTCGTCGCCGATCAGGGTCATGCGATCATCTTCACCACGCGCTACCGGCCTGTAAAAGGTTCGCGCGGCTACTATCGCGTCAATCTGCGCCATGGCGTCAGCCGCGTGCACCGCGGTAGGCGCTACACGCTGGGCATCATTTTCCATGATGCGAAGTAGCCGCAACACAATTCCCCGTTCCCGCTGCTGTCCGAATCCGCACTCCCCGTCCCAATAGCGGGCACCGGCGCCTACCTCTTCGTGTGCCTTGCCCGCCTAAGTCTTTCTTGTTCAGCACCGTACGTGATCGGCGGATGGTCAACTGCTTGCCCATGAATTCTGCTTGCACTCGGAGGTCAGATGCTGGGCACACTCAGGCAAAACCTGCGCTATGCCGTGCGGGCGCTGTGGAACAGCCCTGGCTTCACCCTGGTAGTTGTGCTGACGCTTGCTCTCGGCATCGGCGCCAACACCGCCATTTTCTCGGTCGTTTATTCGGCCCTCCTGCATCCGCTGCCTTATCGCGATCCCGGCAAGCTCTTTCATCTTGGTGAGTCGCGCAGTCAATCCGACAACAGCGCGAACGGCGCTCAGGCTTCTTACCCGGACTATCTGGATTGGAAGCGCTCGGCAAAAAGTATCCAATCCTTCGCGGGTTACAGCGGCGATGCCTTCACTCTTTCCGCGAATGGCGAGCCCAAGAACACTTTCGCCGCGCAGGTTACCCCGAGTTTTTTCTCGACGCTCGGCGTGAAGCCCGCGCTTGGACGTGATTTCCTCGACGGCGAAATGCGGGAAGATGGCCCTCCCGTGACGATTCTCACCGATGGCTTCTGGCGCACCGAGTTTGGCGCCGATCCGAAGGTCATCGGGCGCGTCATTCACCTAGACGGCAAGCCCGCCACCATCGTCGGCGTCCTTCCGCGCGACTTTGAGTTTGCACCCGCCAGATCCGTGCCGCTATGGGTTCCCATTCACCAGAGCGGAGATCCTATCACGCGCCGCAGTCTCCGCTGGCTCAGCGTCCTCGGCCGGCTCGCCCCCGGCATCTCTCCCGATCAGGTCCGCGCGGAAATGCAGAGCATCAACGCGCAACTCGCCCACGCCTATCCAAAGGAAAACAGCTCCACGTTCTTTGTTATGGAAAGTCTTATGGAGCAAATCGTGGGCAAGGTTCGGCCCATCCTGCTTATTCTGCTCGGAGCTGTGGGATTCGTCCTTTTGATCACGTGCGCCAACGTCGCCAACCTCGTTATGACCCGCTCCATCGGCCGGCGCAAGGAATTCGCCGTCCGTTCTGCTCTGGGCGCGAGCCGGGCCAGCCTGTTCTCCCAGTTGCTGACCGAAAGCCTGTTGCTCTCCTTCATCGGTGCTGCTGTCGGGCTTCTCGGCGCTCAGTGGGGCGTCAATTTGCTCGTCGCTGCCATACCCGAATCCCAGTTACAGTCCATGCCTTATTTGCGTGACACCGGAATGAACCTCCCGGTGCTTCTCTTTCTTGGCGGCGTGACCGTGCTCACCGGAATTCTCTTCGGGTTGGCTCCCGGCCTGGACGCTTCGCGTACATCTCTGCACGATGTCTTGAAGGATGAATCGCGCGGTGGCACGAGCGCAGGTCACGCTCGCCTGCGCAACACCCTGGTCATTGCCGAAATCTCAATTTCTCTCGTTCTGCTGGTCGGCGCAGGCCTCTTACTCAAGAGCCTCCACGCCCTTCTGGTACAAGACCCGGGCTTCAACCTCCACAACGTTTTGACCTTTTCCGTTAACTTGCCGGACTCTTCCTATCCCAGCGACAAGACCCCTCCCTACTACAGCGCGGCCGCTGTGCGCTTCGATCATGAATTCACGCAGCGGCTCCGTTCTTTGCCGGGCGTCCTGGACGTGGGCCAAACCTCGGGAATTCCCGCCAGTGGCGGCAGCGGCACCATCCGATTTGTTGTCGAAGGCCGCCCCACGGCCACTGGACAGGAAGACGAATGCCAAATTATCACCGTTAGCACTGGCTATTTTTCTTCACTGAAGATCCCTCTTGCCGATGGCCGTTTCTTTAACGCAAGGGATGTCCAGGGCGCGCCTGACGTCGTTGTCGTCAGCCGAGCGTTCGCCAAGGCCTATTTTCCTGGGGAAAACCCCGTCGGCAAACGCATCCGATTCACTTACAGCGCGCAGAATCCTTTTCTCCAAATCGTCGGTGTGGCCGCGGATACCGCGTCCATCGATCTCGCCGCGCCACCGCCTCCCATCATCTACACACCTAACGACCAGGGGCCCTCCACGTACTTGAGCTTTATGGTGCGCACGGGTGGCGAGCCCGATGCGTTCGTCGGGGCCGCCCGCGCTGCCTTGCAGGAAATGGATCCTCAGCTCCCGTTGATCCAACCGCAATCCCTGGAACAAATTGCCAATCAATCTCCCTCGGTTTTCCTCCGCCGGTATCCTTCTTATCTGATTGGCAGTCTTGCGGCGCTGGCCTTGGCTCTCGCGGTCGTGGGTTTGTATGGGTTGATCTCACATATGGTACTGCAGCGCACTCGGGAAATCGGCATCCGCGTGGCTCTCGGCGCGCAGCGCCGCGACATCCTGAAAATGGTTCTTCGCCAGGGCATCCGCGCCACTGTCGCTGGCGTCGCCATCGGCGTGGTCGCGGGCCTCGCGCTCACACGCCTCTTGAGGAGCTTGCTTTACGGCGTCACTCCGGGTGACTGGCTCACTTTCTTGAGCGTCGCTGTTCTCTTGCTGGTCGTCGCGCTGGCAGCTTGCTCCATCCCCGCTCGCCGCGCCACGCGTGTCGATCCCATCGTAGCCCTCCGTTACGAGTAAATCATGGCTCTCAGAGAGCCACAACGAATGATGAAAGCAGTCCGAGTCTAAGCCTTGTAGAATCAAATACTTACGGGCTTCTTTCGTAGGAGTAACGTAGCCACACTCCGGCTCTCGAGTAGCTTGGTTGAGAATAAGTCTCTTGAGAAAGCGCTGACGAATCTGCAACAACGAGGAGCTACTCGTGGCCGCCGCCGAGTTCGCGCACGATGGCGCCGACGAACGACTTGGCGTCACCGAAAAGCATAAGTGTTTTATCAAGGTAGTAGAGCGGATTGTCGATTCCTGCAAAGCCTGCCGCCATGCTGCGCTTGATCACCATCACCGTGCGCGCCTTGTCCACATCGAGAATCGGCATGCCGTAGATCGGGCTTGCTGCGTCGGTTCGTGCTGCGGGATTAGTGACGTCATTCGCTCCGATCACTAGCGCCACGTCGGTCTGCGGAAAATCTCCGTTGATTTCGTCCATATCCAACAGTTTGTCATACGGAATGTCCGCTTCCGCGAGCAAAACGTTCATGTGCCCCGGCATACGTCCTGCCACCGGATGGATTCCAAACTTCACATCCACGCCGCGCTTGGTCAACGCATCATAAAGTTCGCGCACTTTGTGTTGTGCCTGCGCCACGGCCATTCCATAGCCGGGCACAATGACCACCTTGTTCGCCGCCGCGAGGATCGCCGCGGCTTCCTCCGGCGTCGCGCTGCGCACGGGCCGCGCCTCCTGCTGGCCTGCGACCGCCGTCTGCTCCTGCCCAAAAGCGCCAAAGAGCACGTTCGAAAATGACCGGTTCATCGCTTTCGACATGTTCACGGAAAGAATGAGACCGGAAGCTCCGTCCAATGCACCCGCAATGATCAGCAGTTTGCTGTCCAGGACAAATCCCATCGCCGCCGCGGAGAGCCCCGCGTAGGAATTCAAAAGCGAAATCACCGTGGGCATATCGGCGCCGCCGATGGGAATAATCATCATCACGCCAAACAAAAGAGGAATGCCGACAATCAAGGGGAAGAGTTGCGTTTTTTCCGGGTGCGCAACCAGCATACCCGCGACAACAATCGCGACACCCAGGAGTCCGAGGTTGACGATGTTCTGCCCCTTATAAGTGATGGGCCGCTGCGGCAAGATTTCCTGCAATTTTCCAGCGGCCATCAAGCTGCCCGTGAACGTCAGCGATCCGAGGATGACCTCCAGCGAGAGTACGCCCATCATGAAGCGCGGCACATCCGGCATGCGCAAATAAAATTCCGTCGTGCCGACTAAGGTCACGCACAGCGCGCCAAACGCGTGGCTCAGTGCCGTCCGCTGGGGCACCGCGGTCATCGCCACTTCGCCGAGCGGCACGCCCATGATCGTGCCCAACACCAGGCCGATAACGATCCATTTGTATTCCACGATGCCGTGGTGCAGCAATGTACCGGCAATCGCCAGCAGCATGCCCAGCTCGCCGGCAAAAACTCCGCGGCGCGCGGTCCTCGGAGAGCTCAGCCATTTGAGCGAAAGAATGAAGAGCGCGGTGGCAATCAGGTAGGTGATCTCGATGAGGTAGTCCGAACCGAGCACGTCGCTCATGGTTTTTTCGGCCCGCTCGCTTTGAACATCTTCAGCATCCGGTCGGTAATCAAGAATCCACCGACGATATTGCTCGTCGCCGCGACGATGGCGATCGTTCCCAGGATTTTCGCGAGCGTCGCCCTGTGCGCATGGTACTCGCCAGCCATAATGATGGCGCCCACAACGGCGATGGCGTCGAGCGCGTTGGTCAACGACATCAAGGGGGTATGCAGAAGAGGGGAAACGCGGCGGATGACTTCAAATCCGATAAATGCGGCCAGCATGAAAACGTAGAGGCTGGTAAGCAGATCTAGTTTCATGACTTCGCCACCTCCTTCGATTCAGCCGGCAGGGCCGGGAGCGAGAAAAATTCCCTGATACGCGGGTTGACTACTTCTTCGCCCCGGGTCAGCAGCGTTTCGCGGACAATTTCGTCGTCCAGGTTGAGCTGCAGCTTTCCATCTTTGACGAGGTGCAGCAGGAAAGCACTCACGTTTCGCGCGTACATCTGGCTGGCGTGATACGGCACCGTGCTTGCCAGATTGAACCAGCCGATGATCGTCACGCCGTGCTCCACGACGATCTCGCCCGGCCGTGTCAGCTCGCAATTTCCTCCGCGCTCTCCGGCCAAATCGACGATCACCGACCCTGGCGCCATGCTCGCTACCATCTCTTTCGTCACCAAAATCGGAGGCTTCTTCCCTGGGATAACCGCCGCACTGATCACCACGTCGCTCTCTACCACTACTTTTCCCAGCAGTTCACGCTGGCGCCTGTAAAACGTTTCATCCTGCGCCCGCGCGTACCCGCGCGCATCCTCGGCATCTTTGGCCTCGATGGGGAGCTCCACGAAGCGCCCGCCCAAGCTCTGCACTTGCTCCTTTGCGGCGGGACGCAGGTCGTAAGCCGAAGCAACTGCGCCCAGCCGCCGCGCCGTGGCAATCGCCTGCAAACCCGCCACACCCG
>WNGJ01014598.1_pt1 | contig 10887 bp, 8 predicted proteins | sample 5400611 | NCBI WGS metagenome assembly WNGJ01 (sample SAMN13153375, study PRJNA577476) | soil metagenome | isolation source: 40 cm soil or saprolite under Garry oak tree replicate 1 | place: USA:California | collected 2016-06-15 | reverse complement strand
TCGAACAGATGCCAAAACGTTCTTTTAGTTACTTCGCCGATGTGCGACGCATCATCAATGATAATATCAAATCCGTCCGGAGCCGCCCGATTGGCGACCTCAGACAAAAACTGTTCGTCTGACTGATTGCCCTCGAAGGTTTGAATACGCTCTCCCGGCACGAAATGCCTCGGAAGCTTAACGTCGATTCCAATAATTGTACCAAGAGGGAAATAGTCGCGCCACAATTCAAGTGAACCGCCTTGATAGATGCCAATCTCGAGCAGTTTAACCTCGTTACCGATCCACGGCAGCAAAATTGGGTCATATACATCCAAGTAACCATACGTTATCTTATCAGTATTATAGGAGTCTAAGTTTAACTGTTTGCTTCGCATCTTTGGCATCTCGCATAGGCTCAAGGTAAGCTGACCAACGGATAAGAGTTTGTTGATCGGTCCCTTTTGCCCCGGTGATTATTGCCTTGCTCTGGTAACGGCAATTTTGGCGAGAAGCTCCGTGTGATCCGAGTTGTAGAGACGGAACTCATAGGTGGAACCTGCCCGGATCCAATTTGCGGCAGCGGAGCCCTGGCGTGAGGTTGCGAACAGCGATTCTTCGCGTCCATTGGTGGAGACATAGACCTTTCCGGCATCCCCAGCGGTATTCCACAAAATCGTCGTCTTGCCCATCCTTTCGCCAGCAGGTACTGGATTGGGGGAAGCGCTAAGAGTGGGTGAGGTTTTGCTTTGCAGAAGGCAAAAGGCGCGCTCGTCCCGATCTGGATCGGCTGGCGTCGAGTGGGTCGTATCACCGATTGTTAGGTACGACACAACGTTCCAACCAGCGCGATCGATCAATCTCTTTAACCCTTCCTCTGAGAAGATCCAGAAGTTGGTGTTGTCATTGTTGCATTCCTTTGGTCCCAGCAAATATGCAATCGGGTACGGTGAGAGAGGCTGACCGTCGGCCGTTTGCTTGGCGATGCGAGTGCTGACGAAACAATATTCCGTCATTCGGGCCAGTCTCTCCAAGATCAAGAAAGGGTTTTTCAAGTGATAGAGAGTTCCAAGAAGAAAGATGGCGTCGTACTTTTCGCCCGAGAGAGGGAATTGCGAGTCCAAATCGACTGATCGGATGGAGACGGATGAGTCCAAGGCATGCTTTAGAATTTGTGCTCCCTCCAAACGATTGAAGTTCGTGGACTCATTCTCGATCACGTCCACGGACAGCCCCTGTTTCTCCAGGAAAAATGCGAGATCCCCATCCGCAGCTCCAATGTCTGCAATCTTCCCATATTGGCCTCGGCACAATTGCAGCAAGTTGAGTTCTGCCATCGCCGACAGCCGCTCAAGAACGGCAACGTTTCTTAATGTGGCGTACGGATACCAGAACGACTTCGCCCGATGAGCCAATTTGATTTTCCAAAGGCTTTGTTCTGTCGTAATAGCCATTTCGCGGAGTGAGGACGTCTTCCGCTCACAACTGGTGCGCTGGTGGTTCGCACCGTTGGATCCTGCTTTGGCGTCTGATGCGCGGCTCTCACTTTTCTGCGTTCGTCGGCGGAAAGATTCACGCAGCGCTTTCCATGGTTCTGTTTCGGGGGCTTTTCCGCTTCGACCGACTAAAAGGCGTTCTATTTTCACGCCTGTAATGATCGGGCCGCCAGAGGGCCGACGACAGATAGACGCCGCCGAATGTTTTTGTCGGACTAAATCCTACGCGTGCCCGGCGATACGTTGTGTCGGCGCGAGACGCGTCATTTTACATGGGTGGCGTCTTCCCACCGAATGGCTGCACGCAGCAGCTCACCCAACGAGTTCACGCCGAACTTTTCTTTCGCACGAGCGCAATAGGCTTGCACCGTCTTCACGCTCAGATGCAAGTCGTCGGCGATCTGCGACGTAGTGCGACCCTGGCCGAGCAGGCGAAAGATCTCCAGTTCGCGATCGCTTAAACATTCAACCGGCGAACTGGCGGTTGTTTTGCGCGATGAGCCGAGGCTACGAGCCATGGCGTTCACAACTCTTTCGCTCACGTAAACGCCGCCCTCTAGCACCCGGCGAATGGAGGCGAGCACGTTTTTTGTCGTCTCCCGTTTCATGACATAACCGCGGGCGCCGGCGCGCAGGGCGCGTTCGGCGTACAACGCTTCGTCGTGCATTGAGAGAACGATCAACGCGACCAGCGGGAATTGGCTGTCCAAGTTCTTGATCAGTTCCAATCCCGATTCATTCTTTAGAGAGATGTCGATAAGCGCCACATCAGGCCGCGCCTTGGCAATTCCAGAGATCGCTTCAGCCGAATCCTCCGCTTCGCCACATACCATGAGATCATTCTGGCCGCTTATGAGATTAGCGAGGCCCTCGCGCACGAGCGGATGATCGTCGACGAGAAAAATGCGACTCTTGCGCGCAACTGTTGCAGGAGGGTTTGAATTCATCACGCAAAGTCTAAAGCACTGTCGCTCGGAATGTTTAACTTGCACGTCGCAATCGTTCCGTTCGGACCGTTTCGTCGGACGTCGAACGTTGCTCCGGCCAACGCTGCGCCATGACGCATTAAGCGAAGACCGAGTCCTTCTGGTTGGGGCAGCTTTTCGGGAAATCCGATTCCATCATCGGTGATAGTGAGGGTGAGTTCGGGGCCGTTCACGACGAGCCTAATATCGATGCGCCTGGGGCCAGCGTGCTTGATCGAGTTTGTGACCGCCTCCTGGGCGATTCGATAAAGTTGAGTTGCAACGGTCGAGTCGTGGATGCGAACTGATTCATCCCCGTCAAAGACGCAGTTGATCCGGAATCGTTCCGTAGTGTTTTCGGCGAGACCTTGCAAGGCCACCATTAATCCGTCTGCCTCCAGTTCCGGCGAGAAGAAGCCGCGCGCCAGATTCCGGGTAAGATCGATTCCTTCCTCAACATAATGAACAAGTTTTTCTGCTTCCGGCACTTCCGGTGCTGACCTTGCGGCGAGCCTTTCCTTCAGTACCTGAGCCGCGAGAGCCGTGCCGGTCAGATGCTGCCCAAGGCTGTCATGCAGGTCCTGGCCCAAACGGCGTCGTTCGCGATCGGCCACTCGCGCAATCTCCTGGTCAAGCCGCTGCCGCTCAGCGACCTCGCGCTGCAGCGCCGACGTCCGTTCACGCACGCGTCGATCCAGTTCAAGAACAAGCGTTCGTAACTTCGATAACACGCCCGCAAAAAGCGCATAGGAGAAAAAAGCCATCCCAGCATTCCAGAACCCCACTGCTGGGATTCCAGCTGCAAGATCCGATAGCTTCCAAACTGCGACGCTGATACCCACAATCGCCAAACCGAAGGTCAAGCTCCCAAACCACGCCGCTAAGGAAATCGGCAAGAGATAAAAGAGAAGCAGCGAACGCTCGTATCCGGTCAAATAATCGATGTATCCTATGATCCCCACGAGAAAAAGGCAGGCGACTACCAAAGCCTTCCGGGAAAATGTGAGGTGAGGAAAACTGGGAAGGTTAGTTATGACGGCATCGAACCAGGTCGACCGTGGAATCGTGTCATTCGCCATTCCCATACTCTTCGTAGAACCCGCAAAAAAAGCGAAAAATAACAAGAAGCTTTAAGCTCGGTTGCACACATCGCACTGTGCAAAATCAAAGGGGAACCGCCGGTGAAGCACAGAAGGTTCTGCGATTGTGAATGCTGTCTCAGTCACCAGATGCAAAGGCGGCCCCCAAATTACTTGGTTAGTCCCCGATCAATGGCGCGCTGCTACCGTTCCGGGGCTCGCTTTCGAAGGCGCTGCCGGACAAATTAGAATTGGTTTCGCTGTCATTCAAATCGCTGGCAGTTTCCGCGCGCGCCTGCCCGATGCGCTAAGCGTTGTCCTTTCGCAGCGTGGTAATTATTTGCTGTGCTTTGGAATACTCGCTGTCCAAGGTGGCCACATATCGGACCCGTTTCTCAAAAGCAGCCTCTATTTCACTGGCCGCGGCAGGGGAAGCCTCCGGTGGCTGCAGACTCGTCTCCAGTTCAGAGCAAAGCCGCGTCGCCCTTTCGACGACCGCCGGGTCAGTAGCAGGATCATCAGCTCTGAAATCAGGCGGCACATTGGAGCTGTTGATGCGTTGCGCGAGCGGCTCGAGACATTTGGCAGTGTATGGCTCACCCATGAAATCAAGCACCGAGCGCATGGCAGACTCTGAATCATCGACCAAGTCGGCATAGCGTAATCGATGGACGACGTTTGGACCGTAGGCATGTTCGGCCTTGAGGCAGGCATTGACCGTTCGGAGCCAATATTGATACGCCTCTTGTTCGCTTGCCACCAGGTGAACTCCCGCGATGCGATGGAAGTTGAGCATCGAGCGCACGACTGCGTGGACATCGCGGAACAAATGGATGAAAACGGCCCGAGGAAAGAGTTTGCGCAGGCCATAGATATGCAAGGAATATTCTGGAGTTCCATCTACCCAGCGTAACTTGGGTTCCTCTTCTGAATGTTTCATTCTCCGTTTCCGCTCCAGACCTCCACGATGACTTAAGATCAAATCGTTGATGCTTTTACCGAAGCTGGCGAAGAATTCATCGGACTGAATGTCCATTGCACTCAAGACGGAGCGATCACCGCGTGCGGCTCCGATCTGATAGCGAATAGTGAGATCTACCGCGAGATCTCCCATCCAGCTCGACTCTGGCAGAGGCAAAATGTTCGGGTGCTGCCCAAGACACCACGTCAGAACACTCGTTCCCGAGCGTGGCGATCCTACCACAAAAATCGGTCTAGCTGTTTGGTCCTGCATGTCAGTTGCGCACCCATCCCGGCATGAAGTCGAGGAATGCGAATTGCATCTAATTTCAGGCAATTTTCATCCTACACATGACCGGTCAAGCGCACATCGCAATCGCGATATCAGCTTGGACGCGAGGGAACAACACGAACTCAATTAGTTCGCTCCTTTTGGCGCCAGCCCAAGCCAATCCGATTCTTCCTGCGGGATTATGTTCGGATTCTGCCCAAGACACCAAGTGAGAATAGTCGATCCTGATCGACGTGAGGTTACGGTAAAAATCAGCTCGCTTATTCGTCCAACCAAAGAGCGCATTTGGCTTTAAGACGCGCTCTGTGTGGACGGAATTGCGGCGCTTAGCATTTTCAAGTTTTCTGCTTGTGGAACCTCAGTGGACCGGTCGCTAAATAAGTGATCCAATCGTTTTTGAACTGCCGAGACTGAATAATGAGTCTTCGTTTTTTCGATGCCATTCTCCGATAGGCGGTTCCAAAGCTCTTCGGATTCGTAAAGTTCGACCACCCCCTTCGCGAAATCTTCCGGCTCGTCGGCAATAAGAATATCTTGATGGTCAGTCAGCGGCATTCCCTCCACGGCAAGCGACGTTGCCACAACCGGAACACCAAATCCCATACTTTGGTTAATTTTGCCTTTGATACCTGCACCATAACGTAAGGGCGCCACCGATAATTTCACGCTCTCAAAAAATGGACGAACATCCCGCTGCAATCCAGTGACAATAACGTTCTCGCTCGCAAGCACCACCACTTCTGGGGGTGCCTTCTCGCCGATTATGTAGAATTTGGCGTCGGTGAGGGACTCTTTTACGAGGGGGTAAATTTTCTTCAGAAAAAAGATCACTGCATCGATATTTGGCGTGTGTTGGAATCCGCCAATAAAAAGAAAGTCCCGCCGCAGGCTAAACGGTGTATTTGAGCCCGGAACATCAACAATCGTGGGCACGATCTCGATCGGTTTATTCGGCCGCTCCCCGCGCAAAAGCTTCTGCTCGACACCGCTTACCACCCAAGTCTCGTCGGCTTGATCGATCAAGTCATATTCAAGCTGCTGTTTCTCTTGAGCTCTGCGACGCAATTCCGAATCGCCGATCAATTCCGCTCCGCGATTTTCCCGCAGAAAATGTAGATCGACAGTATCGAAAATAATGCGGCTTTGCGGTGCGTACAGCCGGGCATCGTCAATATGTTTGCGGGCAAAATCGCATCGACTTAGCACCACAGCGTCGAATTCGGATCCGTGAGAAATAAGATAGTCGCGCACCTTCTTGATGTAAGGATGGTAGACGACTTCAATCCCGCGCTTGCGCAGTTCATCGCCGTAAGGCGGGACGTCAGTGAGATTGTCCGGAATAAATGTTACATCGTGCCCTAGCCGCCGAAGAATATTAAGAATATGAAACATCCGGACCGATCCCGCATCTTTATCTGGCATTGGAAGGTAATGGTCGATGACGAGAATTTTTTTTCGCCCCGGCGGTGCCTTCTTTAAGAAGGAAAAATCGCTGGTCACGGGTTTTTTCATCAGCTCGGCGGCCCACGTGTCCGCAAAAGTCAACCGATTAATATCCTGGTGTTTCTTTGTGCCTTTTGAGAGATCGGTGCCGCCAGTTGCTCCTTCGTAGTGGATGACCTCGCTCAGCGGCTGGTACAGAACCTTGTAACGGGCCCGGCGAACCTTGAACGATAAATCGGCGTCTTCGTAGTAGGCGGGCGCATATCTTCTATCAAAGCCACCGACGCTCTGGAAGAGCGCTTTGGGAATCACCAACGCTGCCGCTGAGCAATAATCTACTTCGCGGAGGTAATTGTATTCAGGTTTTTCAGGGTCATCGAACTTGCCATAGTTCCATCCAGAGGCATCCCGCCAGATGATCCCGCCTGCTTCCTGCAAACGACCATCCGGGTAAACGAGTTTTGAGCCGACGATACCGGCTTGCGGCTCTTCTGCAAAGGTGTCCACCAGCGCGCTCAGCCAGCCGTCCTTAACAATTGTGTCGTTATTTAAGAAAAGGAGATAGTTGCCGCGCGCCTTCTCCGCGCCGCGGTTGCACGATGCGATAAAACCGCAGTTGCTTTCGTTGCGTAGGTAAACGACCCCCTTCATCTGTGGGACAAGCTCAGCCGTCTCGTCCGTCGAGCAGTCGTCAACAACTATTACTTCGAAACGCGCCTGTTCCTCGGTAGTTTGGAGCGATCCAAGGCATGCGTGTGTGTATTGAAACTGATTGAATACCGGAATGATGATTGAAATTTCGACCTGTTCGTGAACCGGAAACTCGATTGGACGCGTTGGCACGGGAGGTTCGTAAATACCTGCTGACGATGTCGCGCGCGCGTTCTGCCCGGGGGCTGAGACTGCGCCTGAAATTAGGGTCCGGATTTGGTCATCAATCGCAGCCACCTCGGGATGGGTGGTTCGCCACTTCTGATAAGTCGAGACGATCTTTTCCAAATGTCCGTAGCCTAACGAGCTGCGTACAGGAGAAAATTTTGCCTTTAAGGCGGCAACCGGATTCGCAATTTGCCAGCGACGGGAAGAGCGCAGGCGCGCGGCGGCGTCTTCAACATCATCAAGCAAACGCAACAGCCTCCGAGTATCCCAAAGCTGTTTGCGCAACCGATCTGTCAGCTCGACGACGCGTCGCTCTTGTTCTGCCAGGCTTATGCTTTTGGAATGCAGTAACCGGTTGCGCTGTTTCAGCTCCTCTTCCGAGCGATGGACCGCGGCCGATATTCGCTCAATGTGCGCATTCAAGCGCTCAAACTCGGCGCCGTGTTGGGCGAGCTGTTTTCGTAATCGATCTGCTTCAAGAGCGGCAAGATTTAGGACCGGCGATCCGTGGTGACTCATCGCCCCTGTCGTGAACGCGTTCTCGCTAGCCTCACGTTTTCCCGACCGTGGCTGCCCCGCTTCGCTTGGTGCCGCAACTGCGGCGCTCGCCGCTAACTCTGCCTCAATGACTCGACCGGCCTCGGCGGAAAGCTTTTGATACAACTCAAAAAGCTGGGGCGGAATCTGAGCGCCGAGGAGCTGCTCCGTCGTGAAATGAGTGTGCCGTCGCTCCCTTGAGATCAGCGCCGCTGCCCTTGCCACTTTCGAATCTGGCAGGCCGAGAAAAGAGATTATCCGCAGAAGCTCCGCGTGCGGGTCATAAAAAAACGAGTCGTAATGCGATACGATCCGATTTTCGGGCGTGGTCGCGGATAAGGCATGCTGGTTGTAGAGCCCCCAAAGCGAGAGACCCAAGTGAAGCGAAAGGCCGTTGCGCTGATGTAACGAGTGCGCAACCTCGAGGGGATTTCGCACGACAAGGATCGTGCGCAGCTCCGGGATGATCGTGCCCCAGAACGAAAGAGTCAGGCTATTGCGTGGGTCTTTCCAACCAGAAACCATCGGGGTTATCGGCCTGCGCGGGCATCAACTCGTTTTCTGGGCCCAAATAGAGGCCGCAAGCATGCAATAGCCTCGTGAGCATCGACGTTCCTGAGCGATGCGCGCCGGCGATGCAAACAGCGGTGTTGGAGGTCGACGAATCCTTCAAGTGTTTTCGCTTTAAAAAACAGGCAAATACCTATGCCGAATAACGAACGCGTACCATAGATGGCGCGCATGGTAAACGCCAGTCTGAACAAACAATTTCTTCAGCGAGGGTTCGAGTCACTTGCTGTGCGGGTTTGATCGCTGGCTTCAAAGCGAGATCAGGGGGGCCTTTATTACCTTTCAATGTTTCAACGACGGCGCCGACAGCCGCGATTCTGGAAGCGAACAATGCGTTGGTCTTTTCAAACCATTAGGTAAGATTGAGGACTGCAAATCGTCGGGATAAATGAAATCCTATTGGCAATGTGATCTGACGGGCCATGAACTCGCCTGAGGCGCGCCCGAAGCTTTCGGTCGTGGTCGTTTGCTATGAGATGGCCGCGCAGAGTAAGAACACTCTGCGCTCCCTTCTCCCTCCTTATCAGCGCGGCGTCAGGACGAGCGATTACGAGATCATCCTGATCGATAACGGCTCAGCGAAGATCCTGGATGACGAGACGCGAACAATTTCGCCGAACCTGCAATACATTTACGTCCCGCCTAACGAGTCGATCCCCAATCCCGCTTCGGCGATGAACCGCGCCGCAGCGCTCGCACGCGCTCCGTTGCTTTGCTTAATGATCGATGGCGCACGCATGCTTACTCCGGGAGTGTTGTCGTGGGGAATACGCCTGCTCGAATTGACCCCGGGCGCTATAGTGGAAGTGCGGGGCTGGCATCTCGGGCCTAAATGGCAACCGGAAAGCGTGGCGGAAGGTTACAACCATGACATTGAGTCTCACCTGCTCGATCAGGTGCGTTGGTGGGAAAACGGCTATCGGCTTTTCGATATTTCCTCAGGCAGCGCGCAAACCAAGCTGGGAGTTTCACAACCGGCTTCGGAATCGAATTGTCTTTTGGTCAGTCGCGCACTCTTTGATCGACTTGATGGGTTCGACGAACGCTATGAGGAAGCCGGCGGCGGATTGGTCAACCTCGACTTTTATGCGCGCGCGGTGGCCGCAGCGGATCATGTTTGGACGCTTCTCGGAGAAGGGACATTTCACCAGGTGCATGGAGGCGCTGCGACCAGCCTTTCCCTGGAGGAACTGCGACTTGCGATAGTCCGCTGGGGTGCGGAATCCTCCAGACTACGCGGCCCCCTGCCACCCCTCGACCCTGCTAAATTCATTCTGGCTGGCCACATTCCACGGGAATTTCAGGCATGGCTAAGTCGGATGACCAGTACGCGGCAGACCTAACCATTCTTGGAATGAGCGAAATCAATCAGTATTATCAGCAATTAACTCAAGAACAGATCGACGCTGGAACACATCGCGATATGGTCGGGGGGATGTGGGAAGAAATCGGAAGACTACAATTCGAATTCCTACGCGCGCGTGGTTTGAAGCCAAGCCATCGGCTCCTTGACATCGGGTGCGGCTCTCTTCGTGGCGGGATTCACGCGATCGAATATCTGAAGGCCGGAAATTATTACGGGTTGGACATTAATCCTTCGCTGATCGAAGCAGGCCGGCATGAGATCAGGCTCGCCGGCTTAACCCACAAAAATCCTCATCTGGCGGTGAGCGATCGTTTCGAACTGGGTCTGTTCCGCGAAAAGTTTGACTACCTGCTCGCGCTCTCCCTCTTTACGCACCTCTTCGCGAACCATATTATTCGCTGCCTTGCCGAGGTTCGTGAAGTGCTGGCGCCAGAAGGTCGGTTTTTTGCGACGTTCTTTTTGGCGCCGCACAGCGTGCACCTCGCCCCGATCGTTCACGAGCCCGGAGGAGTTAAGACGGAATACGACCGCGATCCTTTCCATTACTCTGCGGATGAAATTCGAGCGATGGCAAAACTGGTCAATTTATCGGCGGAAATTATTGGTGATTGGAATCACCCTCGCGCGCAACAGATGGTAATGTTTTTATCATGACTGCCATTCGCTCAGTGAGGATCCGCTAAACGGTAATGCTGCGTCCGCAGCTGCGTTAATTCCTCGAGCTGTGCGCTCGGTCAGCTTTTTCGCCCGAGATAGGGCAGCGTGTCGGATGCATCTCGATGGGTTTCATTCCTTCGTGTGGTCTGGGAAGGTAAGATTACGAATGTGCGTCTCGTGCAACTTGCCAAATGATCAACGTGTGTTCCCGGTTCTCCCAGAGGCGAGTCAGGCAGTCGGGCGGGTGGACTGGCCATGGGTGATCCTGGAATTCGAGTATGTGCGTGATCGGTGTGGACCGAAGCAGGCTGGAGAATTGAGCGTCGCTGGCGGCTGACCAGAGAGCTTTTGTGATTGCGACGCGATCATCTCGAGCATTTAATTTGAGGGCTTGTTTGTCCACGGGATTTCCAGGGAGCTCCTGATAAGCGGCTCGTCCGGCCAAGCCGCTGACAACGAATTGGTAGGCGCCCCAGGATTTGTTTGTCAGGACGACCGAATCCGGAGGAGTGTGTTCTCTGAGATAGACAAACGCGGGCCACTCCTCAGCTTTAATTGCGAGACGCGTTTGACGGTTAAAAAGTGTCAGCGGTGACGCCGGTCCGGCGGTACGATATAGCAGTCCAGCAACCAGGACGATCGAAACAAGAAACGTCCAGACCGC
>WNGJ01028060.1_pt1 | contig 10888 bp, 11 predicted proteins | sample 5400611 | NCBI WGS metagenome assembly WNGJ01 (sample SAMN13153375, study PRJNA577476) | soil metagenome | isolation source: 40 cm soil or saprolite under Garry oak tree replicate 1 | place: USA:California | collected 2016-06-15 | reverse complement strand
AGCTTCGGCACCAACTCCTCTACCAGCTTCGGGTGCGACTCATTCATGCTGTCCAGCAGACGCTTCACCTCCTGCCTCCCCAGCAGCTCATGTGCATGTCTGCGAATCAGCTCGCCAAGATGGGTTCCAATCACCGTTGTCTGGTCGACCACCGAGTAGCCCGCCGCCAACGCCTGCTCCTCCAGACCCGGTTGGATCCACCGCGCCTGCACGCCGAACGCCGGCTCCTTGGTCTCCACGCCAGGCAGCACCCGGGCCTTGGGATCCGCATTCACCGCCAGCAGGGAGTTCTGCTCCGTCTGCCAGCGCGCAATCTCAACTCCTCGCAGGCTGACCACGTACTCCCGAGGCTTGAGTCGCAGATTGTCCGTGATATGAACCGGCGGAACGATAAACCCAAGCTCCGTCGCCAGGTGTCGCCGTAGCGCGCGAACTCGGTTGAGCATTTGCCCACCCTGCTTCTCATCCACCATCGGAATCAGCTGGAATCCAATCTCCAGCGTCAGCTCGTCCATCTTCAGCAGCGAAGCAAGATTCTCGTTCTTCACCGCATCAGCCGCCTTAGCCTTATCACCCGTCGCGACAGCACCTGCAGAGTCCTCTGCCAATGCCAGCGAAGCATCCATTGCCACAGGCAATCTGCGCGCAATCAAACCAACGCCAACCGCCATCAGGACAAACGACACCTTCGGCAGTCCTGGAATCAGAGCCAGCCCCAGCAGCACACCGCACGCGATCCAAAGCGTGTTGCGCCCCCGCAGCAACTGGGTTCCAAGCTCGTCATCCAACGAACCTGCAGAAGAAGCACGCGTCAACACCATACCGCCGGCGATCGACACCAGCAGGCTCGGAATCATCGTTACCAGTCCATCGCCTACCGTCAAAATCGTGTAGGTCTTCACCGCCGTGGCCAGATCGGTGCCGTGCTGCAGCACGCCGATCAGCAACCCCGCCACAATATTGATCGCAGTAATCAAGATCGTAGCCAGCGAATCCCTCTGATTGAACTTCGCCGCGCCATCCATTGCGCCATAAAACTCCGCCTCGCGAGCAATAGCCTGCCGCCTTTTCCGCGCACCCTGCTCATCGATCAAGCCGGCGTTCATGTCCGCATCGATGGCCATCTGCTTGCCCGGCAGAGCATCGAGCGTAAACCTCGCTGTCACCTCAGCCGTCCTCACCGCACCGTGGCTGACCACAAGAAACTGAATCGCGATCAGAGCGAGAAACAGCACCAGACCCACTACATAGTTTCCACCCACCACAAACTGCCCGAACGCCTCGATCACCGAGCCTGCAGCGTGCGTACCCTCCTGCCCATGCAGCAGAATCCTCCGGCTCGAAGCCAGGTTTAGCGACAACCGGAACAGCGTCAGCAAAAGCAGCAGCGTCGGAAACACTGAAAAGTCCACCGCCCGCCGCACCTGCACCGCGGTTAAAAACACAATCACCGAAGCCGTAATCGAAGCGGCCAGCAAAATATCCAGCACCACACTCGGCACCGGAATAATCATGACGAACACCATGCTGATTGCAGCCACTGGCAGCAACAACGTCTGCAGCTTCGCCATCTGAAAACCATCACTTTTCTTCATCACCATCTCACTCACATCCCACCCCCAAAACCACGCATCGCAATCATCTCCATCGTTCCGGAATTGCCTCTCCAATCAGCTGGCCCAGCGCTTTGCTGAGCCTTCTGCTCTCTCTCTTTCGCCTGGCGGTCTCGACGCACGCGCTCCTCAACCTTCTGTCGGTACAAATAGGCCAGAATGCCAGCCACCGCCGCATACAACTCGAAAGGAATCGATTGGCCTGGTTCGACCATCTTGTATAAACTCCGCGCCAGGGGAGGGTTTTCGATGATCGGAATTCCTACCCACCGTGCCTCTTCGCGAATCTCCGCGGCCAGCAGATCACGCCCCTTTGCCAACACTGTTGGTGCCGACATCGTCTCGAAGCTGAACTCAAGCGCCACCGCATAATGCGTCGGGTTGGTAATCACCACGCTCGCCCGCGACATGTCCGCCTTCACCTTGCGCTTGCGCATCGCGCGCTGAATCTGCCGAACCTTCGCCTTGATCTGCGGATTCCCCATCGCATCACGAATCTCTTCGTGTATCTCCTGCTTGCTCATCTTCAGCCGCTGGTTCCAACTCCTCCACTCGATCGCATAGTCCAGACCGGACCACGCCAGCGTCACCCAGGCCGCATCGAGCGCCAGTCCGTATGCGGCTGAAAACGTCGCCGGCAAACGAATCAGACTCATCACCGGCATCGGAATCATCAAAGCCTTCAGAGTCCCCCATCCCAACACCACCATCACCGCCGCAGGCACCAACGACTTAGCCACCCGAGTAGCCGATCGCAAACTAAACAAATTCCCCAGATTCGTCACCGGGTTCAACTTCGCAAATTTCAACTCCATCGCCCCCGGATTTATCTGCACGCCACCGCTCTGGGCCACTCCAGAGACCAGCGCCCCAACGAAACTTGCCGCCAATACCAGTCCCAAGGGCAACAACGCCGGCAAGAGCAACTGCCGCACCGCCACGATCAAGAGTTCTTCCCCACCCGTCCTATCTAGACCGTTCAGGCCCGCAACCGCAGAGCGCAGACTCTCGGCATATACCCTCCTCCAACTCGAAACAAACCCATTCGACAACGCCCCCAAAACCATCACGCCGCCCAGCATCGCCATAGCCGACAGAAGTTCACGGCTATGAACACTGTCGCCTCGTTCGCGCGCCTTCTTTTTTCGTAGCGGAGTAGCCTGTTCTGTTCCCTTATCGGCCATGCCACCCAACCCCCACGCGAGCTCGGCGAACAAGAAGAGATTCGTCAACCCACGCCACGCGCAATGATCCGTCCGCGCGCGAGACCCACACAATCCGCAGCCCTCTCATCTTCTTATCCATGGCAACGCTCATGCCCGCCCCAGCATCTTTGCCGCAGCGTCCAGCAACGCCGTAAAGTGACGTTCAATCCACCCCGGCCACACCGCAAGGCTTCCAATCAGGACCACATAGGACACCATCGTCTTCAGCGGTATGCTCACCACCATCGCAGGCAACTGCGGCGACAACCGGGCCACCAGCGCGATCGTCACCTCCACAGCCAGTGCCGCAGCCATCACAGGGGCCGCCAGTTGCAGTCCCGCCAGAAAAATTCCACTCGCCATCATGGCCAGCGCAACCCCGGTCTTTGCCTGCATCACCGCCTGACCCACCGGAACCGCAGAAAAGCTTCGCACCACAGCCGCCAGCACGGTCCTGTCCAGTCCGGAGCCGATAATCACCAGCACGCCCAACCAGCCCAGCATCTGCCCCAATACCGCCGTTTCGATCATCGAGTTAGGATCCAGCAGATTCACCAGCGAAAAACTGAACTGCAGCCCCAGCAGCGTCCCCGCAAACGTCAGGGCCTCGTTCAACAGCGTCAGAGAAAGTCCGAGGACGAGTCCCACCCCAAGCTCTCCCAATACTGCCCGCGTATCGAGCACCGCCCGCGCCCCCGGCACCGTTGCGATCGCCGGAGCCAGCAGAATCGTCATCGCGAAGACAAACCCAACCTTGATCCGCGGCGCAATCGCCGGCGAAGAGAAGACCGGACAAAAAACCATCAACCCGCTCAGCCGCACCATCACCAGCACTGCTGCTGTCAGATACTGCGGCCAGTCTTCGATCAATCCGCTCAGTTCCCGATTCATGCCGCCCTACCCCAGGTACTTGTGAAAGCCGGTAAACAAATGCACCGTGAAACCAACCAGCCGGTGCACCATCCAGGGCAGCACCGCCAGGGTGACGACAAAGACCACCACCAGCCGCGGCACTGCGGTTAAGGTTTGTTCCTGCACACTGGTCAGCGTCTGCAGCAGGCTCACCGCAAGGCTTACCAGGGCCGCGGTCACCAGCAGCGGAGCGCTCAGCATCATCGCCTCAATCAGCACCCTCCGCATGATCTCCACCGTCTGGTCCGGTCCCATTCCTTGCCTCCACTCAACCAAATCCAAAGTGTTAGAAACTCTTAATCAACTGGTCCGCCAACAGATTCCAGCCGTCGACCATCACAAACAAAAGAATCTTCAGAGGCGTCGAGATCACCACCGGAGGAAGTTGCATCATGCCGATCGAGGTCGTCACACTGGCCACAACCAGGTCCACCAGCAAAAAAGGAAGAAACAACACAGCGCCAATCTGGAACCCAGCCTTCAACTCGCTCAGAATGTAAGCCGGCACCACAACTTGAATCGGCAGGTCCTCCTTCCGATTCGGACGCACGGCCATTCCTGCCGATGCAAACACCGCCAGGTCTTTCTCACGGGCATAACGCATCATGTACCGCTTCACGGGTGCCACCCCGAAATCCATAGCCTGCGACCCGGTAATCGTCCCCGCACTATAGGGAGCCACTGCGGTCTGCTCCACCTCCAGCAGCACAGGCTGCATCAGAAACCATGTCATCATCAGCGCCAATCCCATCAACACCTGGTTCGATGGAGCGGTCTGTGTACCCAGCGCCTGACGCAGAAAGTGAAACACCACCAGCAAACGCACCAGCGGAGTCATCGACAACAGAAGTGCCGGCAGCAACGTCAACAGCGTCAACCCGATCACAATTGACCACGGCACGCTCTTGCTTCCCGCAAGCTCCGACGCAATCGAATCGTTGATCTTCGCTCCGCTCACATTTGCTGAAGCGCCTACACTCGCGCCTGAATCGTGCGCCCTTAAACCATTTTTTTTTGGATTTGAGGCCGCCCGATCATATCCAGGCGCGGAGCTTAGCGCCGACCGCTTCAACCCAGTTGAGCCCGGCGCCTTCACAACCATCGGCGCGCCCTTTGTCTGCGCGTAAGCCAAAGGCAGAGGCGTCATCAGCCCAGCCAGAGCCCATATCAACAATCGCAATCTGGACGCTATTCGCATGTCCCATCCAGACTCTTCGCCACCACATCCAGCGAGACTTCAGCCTTCAATCGCACGATCGTCTCCACGCTCTCCAAACCACCGCCAACCAAAAAACTCTCTCCGGCACAAGTCACCAGCATTAGTTGCCTCTTCCCTCCAAGCGGCAGAGTCTCCACAAGCCGCAATTGCTTTCGTTGCATCTCACGTTGGCCACGCCAGGCTCGCAGCAGACCCAGCATCCAACCCGCAAGTCCCTGCACCTCATGAGCCACAATCGTCGCAACGGTGTTCAATTCCTTTTGTCTCGACCCTTGCAAAACCCGCATTCGATCCCTCGATCCATAAGCCGTGTTTCATTCCATCCAGAGCGGTGACGGCCCCTGCCGCTGTCATCTGCATCATCCGGTCGAATCTTTACCCTAGCCGCGTCAGCCGCAAAGCCATCCGTTGTTGCAGCACTTCGAACTCACTCCAACCCAACTGCGCTTGTCCGACCTTCACAGGAACGTCGTCAGTAGCCGGCGAAAGACTTTCAAACACATGCCCCTCTTTCAGCGCCAGTAAATCCCGAACCCTGAAGCGGAGCCCTACCCCCGCCCGTAGCGTCACACGCAACTGCGATAACGTCTCCCAATACGGATGCTCCTCGATACGCATCATCCACGGCACCTTCGGAGCCACCGGCGTCAAATCCAAACTCGTGGCCGTTACAGCCTCTACACTGCGCGTTGCCAGCTCTGTTCCCGTCATCGTCCTCTCCGTCTCTCACTGTCTCTTCAGCGCCTCAAAGCTGGCGCTAACGCTGCACCAGGAAGTCGGTGAAGAAAACATCCTTCACCTTCAACTCAGCGTTATGTTCGGCCAGAGCTGACTTCAACTCAGCCTTCAAATGTTCTTTTCCATCCGCGGCCAATAGATCATCCGCAGTCTGTCGCCCTAGTACAGTCAGCACTGTGTCCCGCACCGCTGCGACAGCATCCTCTGTGCCGTTATCGCTCTTGCCTTTCTCGCCGTTGGCCTTTGTGCCCTTCTTGTCGGCTGCATCGGCTACACGCAGTGTCAAGGCGACCCGCAGGTAGGAGCTGCCACCCGCATCCGCCAGGTTCATGTGTCGTAGCCGGGTCAATGGCCTCTGCCTTTTGCGCTGCCCCTCCCTGCATCGACAACCTACCAGTGTGCGCAAGGTAGTACACGACCCCTCCAACACCCAGGGTCGCAATCACAACACCCGCCACCACCGCAATCAGCAGTGGAACAACGGGAACCTTCGCCGCAACAGGAGCCGGGACGGGGGCAGGAGGAGACGAAGTAGAAACACCAGCCAGAACTGTAGGAGAGGTAGCCATGATGGCCAGACAACGTGCAAGCCTTTGGCCAATAAGACAAGTCCGAACATTAGCGAATCTTCAGGATGGAAGACCTGCGAGCCGTAGCCACCCTCTTTACGGCCTTCGCCACGCCGCAGAAAAGCAGCCGAGGCAGCCAGCCGGTGAGATCCATCCTCTGGTCTCGCACCCGCTAAGCCGCCTCGGCCCCTTCTAACTGCGCTACCGAACCATCGACAGTACGTCCTGCGAGATCGTATCGAACGTCGTCACCGTCTTCGAGTTCGCCTCGAACGCCCGCTGCGCGACAATCAGATTAGAAAACTCTGTTGAGATGTTGACGTTCGACTGCTCGAGCGCCCCATCATCCATTGTGCCCCGGCCACCAGCGCCGGCCACACCTATAGTCGCAAGCCCGGAGGCTGCGGTCGTCATAAAGTTATTACCGCCTGAGGCCGTCAGCCCGGCAGTATTGGCGACCGTAGCCACTGCAAGCTGCCCGATCGTCGAAGTCCGGCCATTGCTGAACTGCGCCGTGATCACACCAGCGGAGTCAACAACGAAGCTCTGGTACACCCCGCTGGTAAACCCATCCTGGCTGTTCGCCGTATTGCTGGAAGCGGCGGCAAGCTGTGAGATCGTCGGAGTTCCGCTGCCGTTATTTAGGTTCCAGTTGAAGCTAAGATCGCTCGCCCCATCCGCCAGCGTGGGAAACGTAATGTTATTCACACTCCCTGTTGGCGACACCAGGTTTCCCGACGTATCGAACGTCAGCGTGCCGGTATTGTTCGAAGGTACTCCGGTCGCATCGCCTGCCGGCAGCGCTACTGAATAGCTCCACGTGTTGGTCGCCGTTTTGGTGTAGCTCACCGTCGCTTGGTGGCTCTGACCCAGCGAGTCGAAGATCTGCACCGGCGTGGAGAAGGTCGTGCCCACCGTCGCATTCGAGTTCAAATTCGTCGTCACCGAGAAGTTCTGGGTTGCCTGAGCGCCTTCATTCAGACCCACCGGAATAGTGATTGGTGACAGGCTGGAGTTCTGGTTCACTACGCCATTCACCGCGGCGTAGCCCATCACCTGTTGACCATCCTGCGTAATCAAATTGCCGCTCGAGCTCAACTGAAAGTTGCCCGCGCGTGTCAGCGACTGCACTCCGCCCTGCTGCACGACAAAGAAGCCATTGCCGGCCAGTGCCATGTCGGCCGAATTCGCATTGGAGTCTGGCAAAATAGTCCCCTCGGTAAAGTTGGTGCTTGTTCCCGAAACCCTGGTTCCTGCTCCCAGCTGAATCGCGTCGCCCGATCCGGACTCTCCGATCTGCTGATAAAACAGGGTTTCAAACGAGGTCGTCTGGCCCTTGAATGCCGTCGTGTTGAGGTTCGCCAGATTGTTGCCGATCGTGTTCAGTGCGACTGAATTGGCCTGCAATCCAGACAATGCTATCGAAAAATTTCCCATCGTCTCTCTCCTTGGTCTTCCTGGTTACAATTCGGTTGGTTGTTGCACGTTTTGACCGCGCAAGATCAGCTCAGTCTGTCCTCTGAGCCGCGGATCGCCGCTGAGAATCTGTTTAGCTTGTCGTGGAACTTCCCGATCCTGAACTACCGGTCGACGGCGAGCTGGTCCCGGAGATCGCGCTATCGAGCGTTCCGATACCTTGGTTGATCGAGATCAACTGCTGCAGGCTGTTCACCTGCGCCAGTTGGGTGATGTATTGATTCGGGTCCGTCGGCTGGGTGGGATCCTGGTTCTTCAGCTCACTCACCAGCAGTGTAAGAAAATCGTTCGATGTAATATCCGACGAACCTGCAGCATTGCTGGAGTTAGTGGTTGGTGTCGTTGTGTCCTTCGGCGTAGCCTGTACCGCGCGTGGCGATGACAGTGCGGAAGCCACGGTGCTCGCTGCCGTTTTTCCTGATGTTGCGATCGAATTAAGCTGTGCCAAATCCATCGATTGTTCTCCTCAGTTCAAATTTACGTTCAATACGTTCGGTTCACGCTCGCACGCTCAACCAGCTTCCGCCGCTTACATAAGCCGCAAGCGGTAACGATCCATCTTCAACAACTCCATGCAAGCTCCGATACATCGTCGTCCCGTCAGAGCTATTCAATGTCGCTTTTCCGAAGTTCTGATGTTGATCTTCTCCCTCATTGTTTTTTTGTGGTGTCTGTCCCCCAGCACCATCCGTCCCTGAAGAACTTCGCGCATCCATCCCAGCAGCCGATGGAGAGTGAACGATAACGGCATTCACCGCAACCTTCTCCTCCTGCAGATAAGCAGTCAATGCGGGCAGCTCACGGTGCAGCATCTCCTGCCCAGCAGACGACGCCGCCGAAACCGATGCATTCACAACACCCCCGTCCGTCATCTCAGCACGAACCTTCAACCAACCGTGCGTTCCGTTTTGAATACCAACCTCAAGAGACGTCGGTGTGGCCGCCAGCATCCGAGGCGCCCCATCCATCGATTGCGCAACTACGCCAGCCCCATCCTGCTCTCTCGATCCAGCCGTCAAGCCTGCTGTGTGGCCCCCCGCATCTCCAACCGGCAACTTTGTCGGGGCCAACTCTCCTGGAGTATTGCCGGACACAACGGCTGCCGACGCGATGCCCAGCGAATGCAACAAAGCCGCACCAGACTCCCGTACAGATTGTGGCTTGTTCTCGCCATCACTGCCGGCCCGTATCGCAACTGCTGGCGCCTTCTCAGGGCTAATGTCTGCCTTTGGAGATGCAACCGGATCGTTTCCCGCAGCGACGATCATGGCGCTATCCGTAACGATTGCTTTGGCTCCAGATGCGACCTCTTTGCGAACCTGACCGTCTAGCGCGACAGGAGAAGTTGAAGGCTTCATCACCGAAGAGACCGCTTTGTTAAAAACATCCGTCGCCTTGCTGATCTCACCCTGCTGCGCAACCGTCGGCGCTACCATCTGCCCCACGACAAGAATTGCGCTTTCCGTCGAAATCCCGATAACAGGTTTAGGCTCAACCGCAATCGCATCCACGACTTTCCCAACATTCTTCTGTACGGTCTTCGGGGTAGCCGGGCTCTCCTGCGTCTTTGCAGTCTTCTGCGAGGAGGCACGGTCCATCACCTTCTCTGCAGCTTCTGTCCCTTTCTGAACCACAGAACTGTCGCCAGTCAATGCCAACGGCCGGTCTCCAACCGCGATACTGACGTGCGGTCCAGAACTTTCATCCGTCGCCCCACGGGCCGGCGTAGCGTAAGGAATGGAACTAACGTCGTCAGCGCTTCCCTCCATCTGTGCTGTAAACTCAACCTTCCTCGTTCCGGCGTCATCCACTGTTGTCTTCTCTTGCGATCCTGCCACAGTTGTCTCCGCCTGCGGCCGGATGATCTTGGCTCCAACAGTGCCCTTCAGCTCGCCGTTCACGGATATCTCCTGAGCCGTTATGGACGTTTCCTTCCCTCCACTCGATTTTTCCGCAACTTCTTCCAATTTCTTAGTAAGTGTCGTGCCCTTCAGGCTAGACAACGCAATCGCCAAGTCATCCGCAGCGTTTTTTCCTTGAGACGAGGTGGACACTCCAACACGCTCATTGAAACTTTTTGCGAAGGAGAAATCTTCTAGCTCTCCCTGACTTGAAAGTAGATCGCCGGGCAAAGCCTTTACCTTGGTCTGCTCCACGCCCACCATCATCGAAATCGCCGCGCTCATCATTACTATTCCTCGCCCATCTCCGCAACAAATGCATGTGCATTCCACAGACCAAGCCCAACAGTGCAATTATTAGGAGGCCTTCATCCGCGGGTTGTCTCGCATCCTCTCTCGTGTATCCGTCCATCGTCTCCGCGCCAGAAATCTGTCATCCGAGGCAGCCTGTAAGCGACGTCCCTCTTCAATCTCCATTCGTACCGCGATATCGTCGAAGACACGTTTGATCTGCTCTCTCTTCAGACGGCTCGCCACATACTGCTCCCTGGCCGCTTCATTCAACTCCTCGCGCTCCAGACGAATCTGCTCCAGCCTCCGGCGTCTCCACGCAGCAGTCTCTTGCTGGGTCTCCGCCATCATCCAACTCACCCGATCTCCCGCCAGCAAGGCTCCGCGGCCATTGATCCGAGCCGACCGCGCTACCTCCTGCTCTATTCCAATAGCCTGCTGCGCCTCGCGAACCGCTGACGCCATCCGCTGCAGTTCGGTCGAATGCATCTTTTCGACAGCGGCATACAAGGTCACCAGCCGTTGCAACGTCTCCAATCGGGTCTGCATCGTCTAAAGCTCCATCGCATTCAGCCGCGCAACGCTCTCTTGCATCGTCACGCGCTCGTCGCTTCGCCGATCAAGAAACTCGCGCAGCAATGGCATCGCCTGTATCGCTCGATCCAGGTCCTCATCCGTCCCGGCCTTATAAGCGCCAATACGAATCAGGTCTTCCGACCGTGCGTGCGCTGCCAGCAGCCTCCGCACCGTCGCGGCCTGGGCTCTGTGCTCCCGCACTGTCACCGCAGGCATCAAACGACTCAAAGACTCCAGCACATTCACTGGCGGGTACCATCCTCCCGCAGCCATCGACCGCGACAACACCACGTGCCCATCCAGCAGCGACCGCACCGCATCCACCACCGGATCCTGCTGATCGTCTCCCTCCATCAACACCGTATAGAAAGCCGTAATGCTCCCATTC
>WNGJ01008581.1_pt1 | contig 10890 bp, 9 predicted proteins | sample 5400611 | NCBI WGS metagenome assembly WNGJ01 (sample SAMN13153375, study PRJNA577476) | soil metagenome | isolation source: 40 cm soil or saprolite under Garry oak tree replicate 1 | place: USA:California | collected 2016-06-15 | reverse complement strand
CACTACAGCTGGACAGGGATCGTACTCGGAAGGGAGTACGAAAAGATCGGCAGAGCGGTAGACCGCCGGAAGCTGTTTCTGGTTTTGAAAGCCCAGAAAATGAACCCGGTCAGAAATACCCAGCTGTTTCGCTTCCGAAGCAAGGGCGCCGTCTAATGGTCCGCTGCCGGCAAACGCTAGATGCGCTTCCAGCAGCCCGCATTTGGCAAAGGCTTGCAACAAGTCCAGTGGTCTCTTCCATGGTTGCAATTTGGCGCAAAAGAGAACGACGGGCGCGGTTTCAGGAATTCCCCAACTCCTGCGGACTGCTGGCCGGTCCACCTCCTCTGCTCGCGCCGTCCACCAGTCATTGTCGACAACAAGCGGAATGATCTCGATTTGATCTTCCGGAACCGCGAGGCTTTTCAGATACTCCTTGCCGGCCGATGAAGCTGCCCATTTTCCATCAGCTAATCGGTAGATTCGGGATAGAAGAAAAGGCTTAACCAAAACTTTCCAACGGGATCTTCCGCGCGGCTGGATGGAGCTCGCGTCCGTTCCAAAGAATACAGCCGTGCCGCTGAGTTTCGCTGCCAGCAGGGCTATCCAAAAACTGGCATAGCGGTACCCCGTGTAAAGGAGGACCGCATCGAAGCGGCCATCGCGCGCAATCTTCCAGAGTCCTGGATTGACGAGGCCAAAGAAGTGGCCGAGTCCGGGGCGAGGGGCGCGATTGCGCACATGGGTCCATTGGTACCCGTCCAGTAGCGGGAGGTCCCACTTTACTTCGTGTCCAAACTCGTTGTCGACGACGGCCTCAGCGCCTTGCAAGCTACAGTATGCCACGTGGATATCCAGTCTGGGGTGCACTGCCATTAGTCGAAGACCTGGCGAAGCATATTGAACAGGATGCGTGCAAACCAAGAGCAGCCGGTATGTCGGCTCCTCCTGGTGTTTGCAGGCAGATTTTTCTGGACCCGCTTGAAGGGGCACTGACCCGAAATGCTCTTGCCTTTCACCAGGCGCGTTCATGCGGTCGCTCCAAGCCCTTCAAAAAGCCGGTGTAGTGGATAAGGACCACAAGGGAGTAGCAAAGTTCACAAAAATGCGTTTCCATCGTTGATGTCCCCCCAATTGCAGGGAGCTACGAGATTCGCTTCGGGATTGCATCTCCGAAAAGCATTTCTGACTCGCCACGAAGTTCATCCCGGAACCGATCGTCATCGGAATGGGATTGACCGCCGCACTTAAACCCTTGATGTGACCTGCAGGCACAATCTCCATGCTATCTTCCCGGATCGCATTATCGGTCTCGTCGCATATCGAACCTTGTCATCGTGTGCCGCTAACAATTCCCGCAGCAAAGTGGTCGCGACCACTAGAAATGCGAGTCCTCACATCTATCTACACGGTCGCTGGGGACAGTATCTCACTGATTTGCGGCGCGGCAGCAACCAGAGTACAAGGCCTCGACACCCAGTGGTTCGGAAGGCGCGCCTCAGTGGCAGCTTGGGCCGTTGAGGTCTGCTCCCAGTGCCTGTTGCCATTTCGTCCGACATGAGAATTAACACCAATGCGTCAGGGAACAACTGAGACCAAACGGGCTACAACCTTTGGTTGGGGGTGACCATTAGCGATGCCCTTTTGGAATACATCTGTCTGGGTAATAATGCTGAGATTTGGCGGAAGGCCAGACTATGAGAATTGCATCTGCCCTATCTTCACGCCAGTTGCGCAAAGGTCCGCTACTCACCATCGGTACGATCGTCGTGGGCGCCTTGGGCGCTTACGAAGCCGCCGATTACGTGATCAGGGAAGATTTTACGGGTATGGCCTATGCGGGCATGGCTCTCGTGGGGGGCGCGATTGTCATACGAATTCTCAACAACTGGCGCAACGGGCTCTACTTTTTCCTAAGCTGGCTTTTGTTTGAGGACTTTGCTCGTAAATTCCTCGGCAACAACATGACAATTTTTTTTGCCAAGGACCTGCTTGCTTTGATTCTGTACCTCGCTTTTCTGGCCGCTTTCCGGAGGAAGGAAATCCAGGGCTTTCGTCCCCCGTTCCTTGTACCGTTGCTGATTTTCATCTGGTTCGGCGTAATCCAGATGTTCAATCCGGCCTCCACGAGCATCTGGTACGGTCTTATGGGTATCAAAATGTTCTTTTACTACGTCCCATTGGTTTTCTTGGGCTATGCACTTATCAATTCTGAGGCTCAAATACGCCGCTTTTTTAACGTCAACGTGGTTTTTGCTCTCATAATTATTTCACTCGGCATTGCCCAGTCCATTCGTGGTCCGTCGTTTCTGAACCCGAAAGTCCCTGCCGAGGAGCTTCGTGAGCTAAGCACTCTCTATCGCGTGTCTCCGGAGGGCGGTTTGGCTTACCGGCCCACTTCCATTTTTGTGAGCGCCGGTCGCTACGGGAATTTCACATTTCTGGCTTGGCTGCTGGTCCTTGGATTCAGCGCGTACCTCCTCCTTCGCCACAAGCGAGGGAGAATTCCGACCCTCATCGCGATCGCAGTGACCGCAACCGGAGGGTTCCTAACTACGTCCAGGGGCGCGCTTATGTGGGGGATGATCAACATTTTGGCAACCAGCGTAGCCTTCATTTGGGGCGCTCCCTGGAAGCAGGGCGAGGCGTTACGCGTTTTTCGCGGCATTCAGCGCGCAGTGATAGGGATCGCCTTGGGCATCGTTTTGCTCCTCGCCGCTTTCCCCGATGCCCTCTTAACTCGACTTGCGATCTATGAAGCGACGCTCCTTCCCAGCAGTCCAACAAGCGAATTGCCGTACCGCAGCTGGGACTATCCCGTACAAAACTTTCTCGGCGCCTTCAGCTACGATCGCTGGCCCTACGGCTATGGAATCGGGACCAGTGGACTCGGCTCACAATACGTCACTCGCATCTTTAAAGTGAGGCCACCAGGCCCTGGAGTTGAGAGCGGATTTGGAGCGCTCGTCGTCGAGATGGGGATCGGCGGCCTAGTTCTGTGGCTGGTAATGAGCTTGGCCATCACAGTCTCCGCCTGGAAGATCGTCAAGAGATTGAAAGGCTCTCCCTTTCTTCCGCTGGGCTTCGTCATTTTTTGGTATGCATTTGTCTTGCTTTTCCCGCTAACCTTTGGCGGCATTCAGGCTTACGAAGACTTTCTATTGAATGCTTATTTGTGGCTCCTCCTCGGTATTCTCTTCCGCCTCCCTAGCCTCGTCCCCGATGCGCAATTTGCGCCTACAGCCCCAGCTGCTGACTTTGGGCGGCGCTGGATTAGTTGAGTCGGGACTTGCCTTCGTTTCGCTCGTCGTCGACAACTGTGACGGCACGGCCTGATCTTTCATGTCCGTCGTTATTTATCCCGCGGTTCTTCATGTCCGTGTTGGGTAAAACCGTTTTCAGATCAGTCGCGATCCAAAAACGTGGGACGAAGGACGAATCTCATCCGTGAATCCGTTCAACCCAGCCTGGATCACCATCATGGCACGACCAGATTCATTCCCCTACCTTCGCACACGCTTTCTTGCACTTGCCTTGTTAAGGAGTTCCCACATCGCAGCAGCGTTGTGGTCCGACGTATATTGTCTCGCGGTGCTGACCGCGTTTTCCGAAAGCTGTTCTCTGAGGGAGGGATTGTCAACCAGTCTCCGAATTAAACGCGCGAGCTCCACAGTATCGGTTGGGTCCCGCAACAGGAGGCCGTTCAAACCATCCATTATGACTTCACTCACGCCGGCATTTATGCTGGCAATGACCGGCAGGCCGCTGGCCATAGCTTCAAGGACGGGCAGACCATAAGCATCTTCAAGCGATGGACCAGCGTAGGCATCCGCGGCGGAATAAAATTGCATCACATCAGCAGAAGGAGCCAGAAACCTAACCCGATCGGAAAGTTCAAGCCGTTGGATTGTTGCCACGAAGGGCCTCACGTTATCTTTTCCGACTACGAGAAGCTGTATCGGCAAATCCCGACATTCATTCAGCGCCTCGATTAGAGTTTGCAATCCCTTGTTTCGCCAGTCATTGCCGATAAGCAAGAGTGCAAATGTCCCGGGAACAAGGTTCAAGTCAGCCCGAGCAGCCGAGCGTCGCTGCAATCTAGCCTGAGACTCGAAACGCTTGATATCGACACCATTCGGGATGGAAACAACGTCTTGGCGCCCGAAATGTGCGCCAAGCTGTGCAACAACCATGCCAGAAACACCCGCCAAATGGATCTGCTTCCGCCGATATATGCGGCTTTCAAGCCAGCGGATCAATCCGTAATAGAGGCGCCGATGGAAGAGCCGGGGCCAACTAGCCGGGGGCGAGTGCCGGAAGAGTAGCTGCGGTTTCACCCTCTGGTAGAATTCTTCAAACACAATATGAACATGAATCACATCAGCGTCCCAGGCATTGATCCCAGGTGAAAACACCAAGTCGGGAGAAAGCTTTCCAAACCGGACATCCCACCGCCTTTGGAACGTATTTGCGCCGAACCACCACATATATTGGATGAGGTGCGGGCCTGGGACGGACACAATCCGGTGCCAACGGATACAGCCTCGCCCGGCCTGAGGCATTTCATCCAAAGGCGTGAGAGGGAGGTCCTTGACGCGCTGGGAATAGACATGAATTTCGCAACCGTAATCCCGCGCAAGCCGCTCGATAAGTTCTGAAACGACGCGCTCAGTTCCGTGCATCCTGTCCAGGAACGGCGAAATGATGGCCAGTCGCACCTCACAGCCTCCAGCCGTCTTCCAGAGTTTCGGCTAAGCCATCGCATTGACTGCATAATGCGGATTCTTGATTGCGAACCCGACACGACGACGCAGATTCTGCAGGAGTCACTTCATCTTTGCCTCTGTGGACGTGCCGCAGATTTCTTCGGTATTGCCTGGGATCAAACACCCTCTTTGTCCGTGGAGCCGCGCGCTCGCGCAACGCCGATTCGAATGGTATCCAGAGTAGCTGCGATATTTCGTTCTGGCGACCAAGTCTGGATATGTTCCAGGGCGGTGCCTGCAATAGATTGCAGGCGCGTGCGATCGGTGATTGCATCCCAAAATCTGCGCAAGAGCGTCAACATCGCCGCAGGCAAAGATGAATTGTGGTGCAACGGGAGCGACTAGATCGTGAGCAGCGCCGATACGATCGCTCACTACCACGGGGTACTCACAACACATGGCTTCATTAACTACTACTGCGAAAGGCTCGTACTCAGAGGGTAGGACCATGAGATCAGCGGAGGTGTAGACAGCGGGGAGTTGGGATTGGTTAACGAAGCCAAGAAATCGGACGCGCGAAGCGACACCCAAAGCTACTGCTTTGGATTCGAGCTGCGGGCGAAGCGGACCTTCGCCGGCGAAAAGTAGTTGTGCGTTCTGAAGATCGGCTTTTGCGAAAGCGCGAAGAAGATCAACCGGCCGCTTCCAGGGCTGGAGCTTAGCGCAGAAGAGGACCACTGCGTGGTTCGGTGAGGCACGCCACGCGGCGCGGGTGGCAGCACGATCGACTCGTGAGGACTGCCGCATCCACCAGTCGTTATCGACAGAATAAGGAGTGAGTGTGACCCGCTTGGAGGGATGACCAAGCGCGACCATAAGCTCGAGCGAGCCGGAAGAGGGGACGATCACTTGATCGGCGAGGCGAAACAGGTGGGGCCAGAGAATTTTCTTGAAAATGATTTTCCAGGATCGGCCATGCTGAGGTACAAGAGTGATTGCGTCCGTGCCAAAGAGGAAGGCAGTCTTTGAGAGTCTTGCGGCAAGAAGAGCGACCCAAAAACTAGCGCGAAGGTAGCCGGTAAAGCATAGGACAGCGTCGAAATTGCCGCCGCGAATGAGTTTCCAAAGGCCGGGATTTAAGAGTCCGAGCAAAGATTCGGCACCCGAGCCGCGGTTGGCGACGTGGGACCAGGAGTAGCCGTCGAGGAGAGGAACGTCCCACTGGATATTAGTGCCGAATTGGGGGTCGTGGGCTGCTTCGGCACCGCGAAGAGTGCAATAGGGGACGTGGAGATCGAAGGCAGGATGACTGGCCATTCGGCGAAAGATGGGACCCATGTGTTGAACAGGATGGGCCGCAAGGGCGAGCGCGCGGTAGCGGCGTTCAAGCACGGCGGAACCTGGCGACTGTGGTGGATATCACGGCGGTGATACGCAAATCTGTTGAGCTCAAGAAAATGCCTGGGAAGAGAGTATAACCTAACCCGCAGTAGCTATCGACCGCAAGCCAAGATTTGCGCTCGTGATTCTCTCAAGCAAATCAGCCCTCTCCCTCGGGATAGCTACAATGTTCTCCACTGAACCGGAGTGCCGATTCGAAACGCCCCGCGTCACGTAGTCCCACCCGACCAAGCGGCCCAGAAGTAACGAGACCGATTTGGCGTCTCGGGAGAGACACACACCATTGGCTTCCATCCACATCAAAGGCCGTGTCCTTGCAATCAAGGCTTGAGCCCCTTCCAGAACGCGATATTCGGACCCTTCCACATCCATCTTGAGAACGTCGATCTTCTCGATTCCTTCCCGCGACATCCAATTATCCAAAGTGCAGACCCGAACGGAAAGCTCTGCCCGCTTGCCATCTTCGTTGAAGATAGCTCCCCACCCGGATTCACTCTGCTTTGGACTTCGATAAAAGGAAATCTCGCCGTTCCGATCCGCCACGGCAGAATTATACGTGATGATCCATGGGTAGGGGCAGGAGTTCACTGCCAGTCTCGAGAAACAATCGGGATCCGGCTCGAATGAATAAACTGCTCCAATTTCGGCAACCAGGGCAGCTGCGAGTATCGAGAAATAACCGATGTGCGCCCCGACATCTACGAAGGTCGTGCCCGGATCGAGGACTTGCCTGAGAAACGCCACGAGTTCCGGCTCATAGCAGCCCGTCCACATCAGACGCCCGACACGATCGTTCAGTGAGACGATGACCCGCGCCCCGGGAACCGGATGACAATCCGCCTCCAGCACGAACCGGCTCGCAATCTTCCCCATCCAGTTCGTCAACCTCCCTTTTCCAGGGAATTGCATAGGTCCCATGATCCTACCTACGCTGTTGGCGAGGATCCGCGAGAACGAAAAGCGCCGCGCCAATTCATGCTCGCTCCTTGCCAGAGTAGAACCGCACGGGTTTGATCGAGTCAGGGAGACAGATCGGTGTAGCAAATCGTCTATGTACTTTCGTACCCCACTGCCCTTTTTACGATTTCCGCTCACTCTCAGGAGAACTCCTCAACTTTCTTGCGCAGCACCAAGCCATCGGTGTGTCCTCACCTTGCATCTCGAGAATAGATCCCCCAGAAGCACTCACCGTTTCAACCACGGTCGCTGTCGCCAGAGCCGTGCCATGCCAGCTCCTTCCAGCCATTTCGGGATCGAATCCCAGCTGCCTTGCAACAAAGCGGCTCACCCTGGGCAATTGAATCACCCAAAGAGTATCCACACACCCCCATCCCAGGCGCCCCTTCCAGTTCATGCTGGGCACATTCGTCCCGTGGAATTGAAACAGGCAGATCCCCGATGGCGTCAGGATCCGGAGCATCTCGCGGATATACGCACAGACGAGCTTTTCATCAGGCAGGTGCTGCAACACCAGGTAACTGAAAGCAAAGTCCATAGATTCGCTCCTTACTGCACCTAGGTCCACTCCGCTTGCCTGCGCCCACATGATGTTTCCCACACCGGGCAACATCTGTTGCGCTCGGTCGAGCATTTGCGTGGAAACATCCAAAGCAGTTACATGGCCAAAATGAGTCGCAAAGCTATGAGTCATGCGCCCAGCTCCGCAACCCAGTTCAAGCATTCTCTTGCCCTTGGGTGAGAAACCGCATCGACTGAAGACAGGGGCGACAAATCGATGGTAGTCATCCTCACCTGACTTCAAGAAGCTGGACACGTCCCAGTCCTTGCGCCAGGAGGCAATGTAGTAGAAGGCATTCTTGCGCGCGCGCGCATCCCACTCTTGCCGCATAGATTCAACTCTACCCATGACACTCTCTCTGATATTTAAGCCTAGTTACGGGTGGCACTCCAGGCGACGTGGGAGTGAAATCTCCTCGACGATCTCGTTCCCCCATATCTCTCAGTATCGGAAAAACTAAAGCCCGTCGTCTGGGTCGTCCAGCGTCCTTCGAAAGGCTGTTTAGCGTTCAGAGTCGGTCTAATGTAGTATAGCTTTCAAAATATATTACTCGCTCGAGAAAGAGAGCGACGAATTCTCTCCCACCCAATCAGACTGGCGATTGGTAGTCCCAAGTGCTTCCAGTGTGGAACGAGCCCCAGTCGGACCAGTTTTGTATTGAGCACAGCAGCTTTATAAGCGGTTCTAAGCGGCTTCTCGTTTCCGCGCATGGCTGACTGAACCTCGGTTTCAAGAAGTAATGCCTGCGAGAGCTTTTGGACCTCACCCGAAATAACGCCGGGGATACTCGGAACCCACTTGAACAGCCTGCGCTGAGATTCGTAACTTCCAGCGTCACCGACGAAAAAATTGTTCCCATGGTGGCGGTAGGCAGATAGCTTTTCCGGAAGATAGGCCAATCCACGTCTAGCTGTACCGAGCAATAGCGCCCCATCAACCGCTAACCCAAGCTCCGTCGGCAAAGGAAAAATGTCCTCAATCGCGTCCTTCCAGGCGCAAATGGTGTTAGCAACTCCCAGGCTGCCTGCGATTGTGTTGCGAGGACGATATGTAAAACACATGAGAAGGGTGTCCCGAAACGAAAAATGGCAGGGCGCGAAGATACGCTCCGGCTCCCGCCCACTTCCGTACAAATAATTGCCCTCTCCATCTACATAGAAAGTCTCGTGAATTAGGCCACCGGCTTGGGCACGCGAAAGGACGTCTGTGACGCGTTCTAGTTTGTCAGGAAGCCAGTAGTCGTCTGCGTCCAAATGAAAAACCAGGTCTCCTTTTGAAGCATCGAAGCCCCGGTTAAACGCTGCCGCCTTTCCAGCGCGTTCCTGCCGTACACATCGCACGGATGGGAACCGAGCCATAACGGTGGAAGTTTCGTCCGTCGAGCCGTCGTCAACCACAATGACCTCGTCCGGCGGCTGCGATTGCGAAAGCACACTTTCTAGGCAGCGTGGAAGAAACTGATCATAGTTATAGGCACAGATGATGACGGACGTCTTGGCACTCACAGCGAGGAGTATACTCTTTCTGTTTGCGCTGCCACACAATCCCAGTCCATCACGGAAAAATCCAAAGGGCTCGCTGAGTCGTCATCGGCGTATCAGTTGATGCGTTTGAATAAAATGTTCCGATATCCATCCACAGTAAGGCTGCCATCAACTTTAGTCTCCTCTCCGTGCCTATCATAGGTGAATGGCCGGTATCGCTTTTCTAGCAAAAACCCATACACAGGCCATGCCTCGAGTACGTTTGAAGTAAGCAGCATAGTATTGAACTCGACTATGAGCCAAGGCGACCGCTTTTCAAGCAGTCCGGCAGCACCTTCAAGCGCATTGAGTTCGTGACCCTCCGTGTCGAGCTTTATGCCAGCGAGATGGGCAGCCGCCAGCTCCTTGGCCAACAAAAAATCGAGGGCCCTCGTCCGTACCTTTATGGCGTCTCGGCCTTTAAAACCACGGGAAGAAATGGCAGAGAGATTGTGTTGCGGATCACATACAAATGAGACGATGTTGTCGTCTTTGGAAACGGCCTCCTGGAAAACTTCGATGACTGCATCCTTTTTGTTTAATCGAATATTTTCAGCCAACCTATCGAACGTGGCTGGGTTTGGCTCGAAGCTGAAAACCCGTCCGCTCGGGCCTACCGCGGAAGCGGCTACAAGCGTCCACAATCCTATATTCGCACCGACATCGATGAAAACGTCTCCTGGCCGTAACTTGCGATGCAAATATCGCAGCTCGTCCCACTCTTCGTCCTGTAACCAAACCATTCGTTCGTAAGGGATATCGAGCTGCACGTTGAGAATAGATCCTTCTGGCAACCGGGCAATCCTCCGATCGCCGCGGGGCACGGTGCGTTCCCAAATCCTCCGTAGTCGCCACTTTCCTCGAAAAGCGGGCGTAACTCTCAACAAGTTCCCAAGAATATCTGTCATACAGCGTTACTTCTATTCACAGGATACGGAATCGTGAACGAGGTTCCGGGCGTTCCTGACCAGTATAACGTACGGACATGAGACGAGAAACAGCTACTCTGCCTTCGAGTAACCCCTCGTGAATGGCGTGCCTATCTATCGGTCTGCGGATTGCGATATGAATTCTAGAGAGACAAGCTCAAGGAGGAAACGCGTGGTGGAAGTCATAGTGCTCAAGCCAACGAATAGACCTTTTCTGTTTCCGCCGCTACCCAATCCCAGTCCATGACGCCAAACTTGCGAGTGGCTTCTGTGCTCAATCTGGAGCGCAAATCTTCTGATTCTATGAGCGAGCACATCAACCGGCTCAAAGCATCAACCAGAGGAGCACCGCGTTTCCGCGGAAGAAGCAACGCATTCAGTTCATTCGTGCAATAATAAGCGGCACCAGTGCTCTGGCTAACGATCACGGGAAGGCCGTAGGCCAATGCCTCGTGAACGGCCAATGAATATGCATCATAATGACTCGGATGAATTAAGGCGTCTACGGAACGATAGAGCTGACTCATTTTCTGCGGCGCTAGTTCGACACCAATTATCCCACTCCCTGGGGTAACGTCCTGGTCTGGCGCGAGGACTAGGTAGCTGTTCTGAAATCGAGCCTTTGTCAAATGAAACGCTGCCAGAGCATCGGATAAGTTTTTCACGGGATCGGTCCGTCCCACAAATATAATAGAACATGAGTTTCGGCTAATAAATGTATTGTAACATATGGATTGTACTGATATAATCCGCCTGCATGCATAGATGTTGCCACTGTGAGCGCCGGTAGTTCATGGAACCAAAGGCAATCGCTGCGATTGTAGAAAAGATTG
>WNGJ01015121.1_pt1 | contig 10892 bp, 11 predicted proteins | sample 5400611 | NCBI WGS metagenome assembly WNGJ01 (sample SAMN13153375, study PRJNA577476) | soil metagenome | isolation source: 40 cm soil or saprolite under Garry oak tree replicate 1 | place: USA:California | collected 2016-06-15 | reverse complement strand
CCGGCGGGGGTCATGGCACGGGCATCGCGTGCGGAGGGAGCGGAACGGCGGGGGCGGCCTCGATCCCGAGCCGTTGGATCGCGTACCGAGCGACCTCCTGGAACACCGGCGCCGCCGCGACGCCTCCGTACACGGTCCGCGGCTCATCGATGATCACGGCGACGACGACACGCGGCCGAGACGCCGGCAGGAACCCGATGAACGACGCGACGTACTTGCTGATGTAGTGGCCGTTCGCATCCAGCTTCTTCGCGGTCCCGGTCTTCCCGGCCACCTGATACCCGGGGATCTGCGCGGACACGCCGGTCCCATCCTGCACGACGTACGCGAGCATCTGCGTCAACGTCTGCGTCGTGGATGGTCGAAGCACCCGCCGGGTGACCGATTGGGGCACATCGTGACGAACGCCGTCGGGTCCGATCGTGGCGTCGACCAGTCGCGGCTGGACCCAGGTTCCGCCGTTCGCGATCGTCGCGTACACGCTCGCCATCTGGAGCGGTGTGACGGCCACGCCGGCGCCGAACGAGACGGTCGCCCGGGTCAGATCGGACCACGGCGCCGCAGGCATCAGCCCCGCCGCTTCACCCGGGAACCCGATCCCGGTCGGAGTTCCATACCCGAACCGAGCGAAGGTCTCCCCCATCGTCCGGTTCCCGGTCCGATCGGCGACGAGGGACGCACCGACGTTGCTCGAGTGCGCGATGATGTCGCCGAGCGTCATCGTCTCCGTGCCATGCGGCTCGGCGTCATGGATCGTATACCCCTCCACCTGCCGCGTTCCGGGAACCGCGAACCGTTCCGTCGGCGTGACGGCACCCGATTCCAAGGCCGCCGCCGCGGTGATCGTCTTGTTGACGCTGCCCGGCTCCCAGGTATCGGTGACCGCCCGGTTGACGAACCGCGCGGGGTCGAACGAGGCGAACGAGTTCGGATCGAACCACGGATACGAGGCCATCGCGTAGACGTCGCCGGTGTGCGGATCCAGGACGACGATCGTGCCGTCCTTCGCATGGTTCTGCCGAACGGCCTTCTGCAGGTACTGCTGGGCCTGGAACTGGAGGTCTCGGTCGATCGTCAGGACGACGCTGCTTCCCGGCTGGGGATCTTGGACGACCTCTCGGCCGCCGCCGATCTCCTGACCCTGAGCGGAGAGCTCGACGGTCCGCTCCCCTGGTGAGCCCGCCAACAGCTGGTCGTACTGGCGCTCGAGCCCGGCGGTCCCGACGCCATCGACGTTCACGAACCCCAAGACCTGGGGCGCCACGGGTCCAGCCGGGTAGTAGCGCTTCACCACCGGCAGCAGACCGATGCCCGGCAGGTGGAGGTCCGCGACGTGCTGCGCGACGTCGAGGTCGACCTGGCGTTCGATGTAGGCGAACGTTCCCGGAGACGACAGCGCAGCGCGGACGTCCTTCTCTTTGAGCCCGAGCACCGGAGCGATCTGCCCCGCTTCCGTCGCCGCGTCGACCACGAGGCTCGGGTTCGCGTAGACGTCGCGGGCGTCGAGCGTGAGCGCCATCGGCACGCCGGTGCGATCGAGGATCTCGCCGCGCAGGGCCGGAAGCGGCTCCGTGTGCACCCGCTGGGTCGATCCGAGCTCCGAGTACGTCCCCGACTCGCGCACCTGGAGCACCGCGAGCCTGACCACGATGCCGCCGATCGCGAGCACCACGGCGACGAGCAACACGACCAGGCGATGCACGGGCGGGCGCTTCACGCGCCGAGTCCCGACGGATCCGACAGGACGCGGATGATCACCACGCGCTCGGGCATCACCATCCCTTCCTTCCGCGCCCACCCCATCACGCGCGATGGCGCGGAGGCCGCAGCCACGTCCTCGCGAAGCGACTGCTGTCGTTGGGTGAGCGAGCCGAGCTGCTGGCGAAGCGCGTCCGAGCGGAAGCTGGCTTGGACTGCGAGGGCCGAGAGCGACACGATCCCGACCACCATCGCGGTCACGATGACCGCCGTCATGACCCAGAACGGGGGGGTCCCGCGGCGCGCCCGCGCCCGATGGTTCGGGGAAGGAGTGGTGCGCGGGCGCGCCGCGGGGGTGCGGGAGGGGTCCGCACGCTTCGGAGCAGGAGAGACGAGGCTGCGTGCCGGGGCACTCATGCTGCTTCTCTGGCCGCTTCTCGGAGGGAACGCTCCGCCGCACGCAGCTTGGCGCTCCGAGCGCGCGGGTTCTGCGCCCGCTCGGCCGCGCTTGCCACGAGCGGCTTCTTCGTCAGGATGTCGAGACGGTCGTCATCCCGGAACGCACGTTTCACGATCCGGTCCTCCAAGGAGTGGTACGAGATGACCACCACGCGGCCACCGGGCCCGAGGAGCCCTGCCGCGGGAGGCAGGGCCGCGGTGAGCTCCTCGAGCTCCCGGTTGACCGCGATGCGGAGCGCCTGGAACGTGCGTCGCGCGGGGTGGGGGCCCCCCGGGCGCTTCCCAACGGCGCTCACGATGATGCCGGTGAGTTGATCGGTGGTTCGGATCGGACGGCGGCGGACGATCGCGGCTGCGATCCGCCTCGAGCGCGGCTCCTCACCGAAGCGGTAGATCAGATCGGCGAGGTCCCGCTCGGGAAGCCCGTTGAGATCGGCGAGGTCGCGCTCGGGAAGCCCGTTCACGAGGTCGGCGGCGCTTGGCGCTGCCGCCCCGCTCCCCTCGCCCATCCGCATGTCGAGCGGCCCGTCCACGCGGTACCCGAACCCGCGCTCCGGACGGTCGAGCTGCATCGAGGAGACCCCGAGATCGAAGAGCACACCGTCGGCCGGGGTGCCGACGACGTCTTCATCGACCTCGGAGAAGCGTGCTCCCACCAGGCGCACGCGATCGCCGAACGCGCTCAGCCGCCCGCGAGCGAGCGCAAGTGCCTCAGGATCACGGTCGACACCCACGAGCCGGGACACGCCGGCTTCCAGCAACGCCGCGGCGTGGCCCCCGGAACCGACCGTCATGTCGACGACGGTTCCACGACCCGCGAGCAGCTCGATCACCTCGGCCGTCATGACCGCTTCGTGTCCACCCTCGGTCGCCACGTCACCCGATGTGCCCGACGAGCAGTCCGAATGCGATCGACGCGAGAAGCGTCAACGCGGTCATCGCGATCAACGACAGGCTCTGGCGAACCTCGTCGCTCAACTTCCGTGGTTGCTCCATCGATCCCTGCCTCTCTCGTTCGGCGGGCGGACGGCGGTCAGCCCGTGCTCTTGCCCGGCTCCAGTGCTCCGGCTTGATACGCGCCCGCGTGGGCGGCCTCGTAGCGTTCGTAGCTGGTGCGGTCCCATATCTCCATCCGATCGCGCACCCCGAGCACGACGACGTCCTTCTGGATCCCCACGCGGTCACGAAGTCGTTGCGGGATCGTGAGGCGACCCTGTCCATCGAGCTTTGCTTCGTCCGACGAGCCGAAGAACAACCGCCCGTACGCACGCCCGGCCGTGTCGGAAAGGGGGAACGCTGCGACCTCATCGGATCGGCGCTGCCACTCGGCGCTGGGGAAGACGAAGAGGCAGCCGTCCTGGCCGATCGTGAGCCACGCCCCGTCGGCGAACGACTCACGGAACCGAGCCGGCAGGGACACACGCCCCTTGGGGTCGAGTTGGTAGCTGTGCGTGCCGAGCAGTTCGGCCAAACGTTCTCCCCTTTCCTCCACTCGGGCCCACGTTTATCCCACTCACACTCCACCCCCGTCAACAAGAGTTGCGCCCGAACTGCTGTTCGAGCGCCGCGAAGTGCACCGAAGACGGAGAACGCCTCAGCGTTCAGCGTGTGTCACGCATCTGGATAGGAAAGGCGATGGTGATGGGACGACCCCGCGCGACCGGGACGGTCAGTCGGCGCCGTTCAGATCAGGTACGGCTCCCAGCCGGGCTCGACCTGGCCAAGGGTCAGCCGGAAGCCGTCCGACGGAGCGAAGGGTTGGCGATGCAGATGGAAACCCGCCTCTTGAGGCGTTCGGTCCATCTTCTTCGCGTTGCAGCGGCGGCAGGCCGCGACCACGTTCTCCCACACGTGGAGGCCGCCCCGGGAGCGCGGGAGCACGTGGTCGAGGTTCTCGGCCGCGGACCCGCAGTACTGGCACTCCCACGCGTCCCGAGCGAACACCGCTCGTCTCGTGAGCGGCGCGTGCGCGCGGAAGGGAACGTGGACGAAGTGACGGAGCCGAACGACGGATGGGGCTTCCAATGCGATGCGCTCACTGTGGAAGATCGCGCCGTTCGACTGCACGACCTCGGCCTTCTCCTTGAGCACGAGCACGACGGCTCGCCTCGCGGGAACGACCGCGAGCGGCAATTCGGTCGCGTTGAGCACGAGGGCGCGCCCCATGGCGGTGAGTGTACGCGCTGCAGGCGGTTCGGCCGGCCCACTCGCCGAGCGAATCACAACGTTGTAATCTTCGCGGGGAGGGGCGGGGTGGCCGCGATGCCTGGAGTTGCGAACAGGGGCCGCGCGGGGCGTCCAGCGGTCCATCCCGCTCCTCCATCTCTTTCTCCTCCGATCTCGTACACGTCTGCAAGGCCTCGTTGGTTCATGGTTCCGAGCTCCGGAAGGCCTGGTGAGCCTATGGAACAGAACCAGCGGGGGGCCGTACGATGAGTGTTCTGCCGAGCGGAGGTGTGGGGTTGGAGCTTCGTGAGCAAACGCGCGAATGGGAGAGCTTCGGTGCCCGCTTCCGACTGATCGAAGAGAACGTGGAGCGTGTCCTCCGGGGCAAGAACGCGGAGATCCGTCTGGCGCTGGTGGCGCTGGTCGCCGAGGGACACTTGCTGATCGAGGACGTTCCCGGCGTCGGCAAGACGATGCTCGCGAAGTCGATCGCACGTTCGATCGATTGTTCGTTCCGCCGCATCCAGTTCACGCCGGACATGCTCCCGACAGACATCACCGGCGTGAACGTGTTCAACCAAGAGCGTGGAGACTTCGAGTTCCGCCCGGGCGCCGTGTTCGCGAACGTCGTGCTGGGCGACGAGATCAACCGTGCATCCCCGAAGACCCAGTCCGCACTGCTGGAATGCATGGAAGAGCGACAGGTCACGATCGACGCCGAGACGCACACCCTCGGGATACCGTTCATGGTGATCGCGACGCAGAACCCGGTCGAACACGAGGGAACGTATCCCCTCCCCGAGGCGCAGCTCGACCGCTTCATGATGCGACTGTCGATCGGCTATCCGAGCCTGCAGATCGAGGCGGAGATCCTCGAGACGCACAGCGCGGGCCAGCCCCTCGGTGTGATCAGCGCCGTGACGGATGCGCAGGGTATCGCGGAGATGATCGAACAGGCGCGACGGGTCCACGTCGCGCCCACGATCCGCGACTACATCGTGCAGATCGTGGACGCGACCCGGAGCCACCCCGACGTCTACCTCGGGGGAAGCCCCCGAGCCTCGATCATGCTCTTGCGGGCAGCGAGGGCGTACGCAGCAGCCGACGAACGCGACTACGTGATCCCGGACGACGTCAAATTGCTCTGCGTCCCCGGGCTCGCGCACAGGATCATCGTGACGGCCGACGCGGTGATGACGGGCCGTTCCCCGGCGGTCGTGATCCAGGAGATCCTCGCGCAGGTGGAGGTCCCGGTGGCGGAGCGCTCGTAGATGTTCACGCCACGCGGAGTGACCGTCTGCGTGGCGGGTGTCGCGATGTGGTTCGTCGCCCGGTTGATCGGTTCGGCGGGCCTCGAGGTCGTCGGCATCGGGTTCGTGCTCCTCCCCATCGTCGCGGGGTTCTTCCTCCATTGGACCGAACGACGCGTGTCGGTCCGTCGGCGTCTTTCTGACGTGCGGGTCGGGCCGGGAACCAGGTTGACGGTGCAACTCGACGTCGAGAACCGCTCGACCGCGCCGAGCTCGTTCCTGATGCTCGAGGACCAACTCCCTCCGACCCTCGGGCGTTCCGCTCGGCTGGTGGTCGCGAGCGTGCCAGGCCGAAGAGCGCAACGGGTCTCCTACTCGATCCTCCCGCAGGTGCGCGGGCGATACCGCATCGGGCCGTTGACGATCGACATCACCGATGCCTTCGGCCTCCGCCGGAAACGCCTGGTCGTCGAGAACCGGGACGAACTGCTCGTAACCCCCGAGATCGAGGATCTCTCGACCCCGCCCGACGCAGCGACGAGCCCGAACGCGGGAGCGGCCCGCGCGCGGCAGCTCCTCCGCACGGGCGAGGAGTACTTCACGATGCGCTCGTATCAAGAAGGCGACGACCTCCGACGGATCCACTGGCCCTCCGTCGCCCGCACGGGCGAGCTCATGATCAGGCAGAACGAGACCAGCAAACGTGCGAACGGATTGGTGTTCCTCGACAACCGCGAAGCGGCTCTCGGCCGGTCGCACGCGGCGGCGTTCGAGCGGGCGGTCTCCTGCGCAGCCAGCGTCGGGGCCCTCCTGGCGCGGAATGGGTTCGGGTTGCGGTTCGGAACGGCCGACACACCCGCGATCGCCCTGTCGGAGGAGCGGTACCTCGACGCGCTCGCGGGCGTCACCCACGGCAAGGGGCCATCGCTGTCGAGCGCCCTGATCAACCTTCGGGGCGCCGCGTCGGCCGACGCCTCGCTCGTATTCATCGCCGCGCCGCCGGCACCGCAGGAGCTGCCGCAACTCATCCGATCGGGGTCCGGGTTCGGCCCCAAGCTCGCGATCTTGATCCATCCCGTCGAGCCGGCGACCGCCCCGGCCAGTCGCCGCACCCAGTTGGAGGCTCGCTCGACCGAAGCCAGGCTCGCGCTGACCCGAGCCGGTTGGGACTGTCTCGTCTTGACCCCGTCGACGAAGTTGAGGGAACGATGGCACGTACCGCGGGAACGACTGCTCGCATCCAGCGTCTGACGGCCCTGATCGCGATCGAGCTGATCGCGCTCGCCGTTGGATTCGCGTTCGGACGCGTGTTCATCGGGCACGGGGCGACGTATCGCCTGCTCGCGGTGAGCGTCGTCTCGGCCCTGGTGGCCTGGGCGTTCGAGCGCCGGAGCCTGCTCCTTGCCACCGCCGTGAGTGCGGTGCTGCTGGTGGTCGCGATCGGGATCGTCGTCTTCCCGGCAACCACCTGGTTCGGAGCCCCGACCCTCGAGACCCTCCGCCACATGGCTCATGCTGCTTCGCAGGTCGGCGAGGAGGCCCGCATCCAGATCTCGCCGGCGCCCGCCAACGACTCCCTCATGCTGGCGGCGATCACCGCCGTCTGGGCCGCGGTCTTCTCGTGCTTCGCGCTCGCGTTCCGGGCGGGCAGCCCGCTGCTCTCGCTCGTGCCACCGGTCGCGCTGGTCGCGTTCGCCGACAGCGTGCTCGACGGCGTGATCAAGCCGATCTACGGCGTGCTCTTCCTGATCGCGGCGCTGGCCGTCGTGTTCGCCGACTCGCTCCGACGGATCCATGGGTGGGGGCCCGTCTGGAGTCCCCCGGGCGCGAGGAATCGTCTGTTGCCATCCGCGGGGCGGGGGGCGCGCAGGATCGGCGCCGGTGCCGTCGTGCTCGCCGCGCTGGCACCCATCTTCGTGCCAGGGTTCGGCTCGAAAGCCGTGTTCGATCTGTCATCCATCAACGCCGACTCGCGGGTCCACGTCAGTCCGCTCGTAGAGATCGGAGCCGTCCTCAACCAGAGCGATCCCGTCCAGGTCTTCCAGGTTCAGTCCGACCGACCCGCGTACTGGCGGATGGTCGGTCTCGACGTGCTCGACGACACGGGGCAGTGGTCACAGGCCATCGAACAGGGGGCGGCGGTCCAAGAAGGACAGCAGCTCGCGACGGACCTGCAGGGGACGACCATCACGGAGCAGTTCACCGTGACCCATGACCTGGGCTACTCCTGGCTGCCCATCGCCTACGAGCCGAGTGCGTTGGAGCAGGCGGATGATTCGGTCACGTGGTTCGCGGGTTCGCAAACCATGACCGTCGCCGAGCCGCCCGACCAGGGGGCGACCTACACGGTCCAGTCCGTCTACCCGACGCCGAGCGCGGCCGATCTCGAGGGCACCCCCGTGGGCTCAGCGGTGCAGTACCCCGATGAGACGAAACTCCCGGGACCCATCCCGCGGGACATCACGGACCTCGCCCGGCAGTGGACCCGCAACGACACGACCGTCTTCGACCGGGTGATGTCGATCCAGCGGCACCTGACCGACCTGGCGGTCTATCACTACGACACCACGGTCTCATACGCGCCCACGATGCAGGGGCTCTCTGACTTCCTGCTGAGGGACAAGAGCGGCTTCTGTCAGCAGTTCGCCAGCGCGATGGCCGTGATGTTGCGGTCGCTGCACATCCCCGCCCGGGTGGCCATGGGATACGCGTCCGGGACCCAGATCGCGAACAACACCTGGAGCGTCATGACGACGGATCTGCACGCCTGGGTCGAGGTCCCCTTCCAAGGCTACGGCTGGCTCCCGTTCGAACCCACCCCCGGGAAGACCAACCCGGCGATGGCGACGTACATGAGCTCGCCTTCTTCTGGGGGGAACTGCGAGGCGTCAACAGGGAAGTGCTCAGGGGGAGGAACGACCAAGAAGCAAGGAGGCAGCCGCGGGGGCACGACCGTCAAAGGAAGAGAGGGAGCGGCCGGCAACTTCAACAACAGGCCGGTCAGTCCCGGGACACGGTCCTCCGCACCGAGGAAGGTCCCGCTGCGAGAGGCTGTGGCCTGGCTCGCGGTCGCCGCCGCCCTGGTGCTGGTCGGGATCCCCCTTGTCCGTTGGTTCCGCCGACGTCGCAAGCTCCGCAACGCCGCACGTGAACCACGCGCGTTGATCCTCGCGACGTATGACGTGTTCTCGGAGCGTGCCGCCGACATCGGGTTCGGTCGCGGGCTGGGTGAGACCCCGCTCGAGTACCGCCGGCGCGTCGAGGCAACCGAGCTCCTCGTCGACGGGCAGCTCGAGCGATTGACCGGCACCGTGGTCCGAGCCGCGTACGGATCGCGCACGCCGAGCGACGACGACGCGATGGACGCGGCCGCGGATGCCGACCAGGTCATCCGGGATCTGCGGCGCTCGACGCCACTGCGACGCAGGTTGTTCGGTATCTACCGACGCGACTGAGCGATCAGGAGCCGGTCGCCGTGTGGGCCGCTGCTTCCCGCAGCCCCCGGACGAACCGCTCCCGATCCTCTTCGAAGGAACGCACGTTGGTGTGCACCGAGGTCGCGATGTCGTCGATCGCAACGAAGAACGCCATCTGCCCGTCCTTCAGGGCGTCCATCACCTCGCCGTCGCGACGGCAGATCTTGAAGATCGACTGTCCATCGGTGACCAGCCGGACCTCCGACAGATGTCGGTCCAGACCCGCCTTCTTGTTGAGGAACTCCCACGACCGTCGCACCCGCTGCAACGACATCCCGCCGTCGATGAGCGACCGCACGACGCGGAGCGCCACGAGGTCGCGGAACGAGTACAGACGCGGCACACCTGGGCGACCGCCGGTTCCTTGGACGGACGGTTCCACCAGTCCGATCTGGTCCCAATAGCGGAGCTGGCGTGACGAGCATCCCGTGAATTTGCACGCTTGATGAGCGGTGAACCCCTCCATGCAGATGTGCGCCCCTTCGGTTCCTCTCTCCGACCCGACCACCGAAACATGGGCGGGCCGTCGGATCGGACGGGGAAGCGATCTGCTTTCCGGCCTGACGGTCAGCGCCCGAGGAAGAGGGCTCGTTCTACACCTCGACGCGTGAGTGTGGCAACCGTCGAGCTAGTGATACGTGAGAAATCGTCCGCTCGGGCTAGATCGTCGCGCCCCGGAGAGACGATGCGTCAGGAACGTCGGAACCGCGCGGCGATCCGTCCGATGAGCCCGGTCATGGAGAACGCGCCCTCTTCCTGCATCGCGCGGATCTGGTCGCGACCGAGCTGCCCGAGGTAGCGATAGATCAGCAGCGCCGAGGACAACATCAGGGCGAAGCCGACGAGCGGGATCCAGATGGGCAACCAGATCAGAAGGAGCAAAGCGCATCCCAGCAGGAACCCGACGGCCGCGAGCCGGATCCCGCGCGTGTGATGCGTATAGAGATCGGTCCGCCCCACCTGCTCGACGAAATTCGGATCGTCTTCAGCGAGGCGTCGCTCGATCTCATCGAGGATGCGCTGTTCATGATCGTTGAGTGGCATCCCGTGACCTCCGGTCGTGGGGGATCCGACCGCCATCACCGATTATAGGGAGGCTCCCCGGAAGCGCGGAACCCTGGATCGAGGTTGGGATCGCGGGCGGCCGCGGGAGACCGCGGCCGCCCGCGATCCCGGTCGAGCAAGGTGGCTTGGGTCGCCGAGCCCCTGCCGAACCGCTGCTCGATCCGATCGAGCGTCCGCTCCACGTCGTCCCAGCGGCCGGCGCGGAGCAGCGCGAGCTGCTCCGCGCCAGCCCGCACGAGCCCGCTCGCCTGCACGCCCAGCAGACGGATGCGGCGTCCCGTCCCGGGGAGCGCCCGATAGAGCTCGCCGGCAACCTGGTACAGATCGGCGCCGACATCCGTCGGGTCGCGGACGGTGCGCGACCGGGTGAGGGTCGTGAAGTTCGCCAGGCGCGCCTTGAGCGTCACCGTGCGCGCGCGGTACCCGTCCTCGCGGAGCCGCGCGGCGACCCGACCGGACAGATGCAGGAGCTCGCGAAGGATCTCCCCGTCGTCATCCAGATCGCGGTCGAACGTCTCTTCGTGGCCGATCGACTTGGGCGCCTCGTAGGGGATCACCTCGCGCTCGTCCAGGCCGTGGGCGAGCTGGGTGAGATGCCGGGCCGCGGCCTCTCCGACCAGGCGCTGGAGCACCTGCTCGGGCGTCCGGGCCAGGTCCCCGATCGTCCTGATCGCCAGACGTCCCAGCAGATCGGCGGTCTTCTCCCCCACCCCCCACAGCCGTCCGACCGGCAGCGGCTCGAGGAAGCCGATGGTCTGGGTCGCAGGCACGTGCAGGA
>WNGJ01014556.1_pt1 | contig 10892 bp, 12 predicted proteins | sample 5400611 | NCBI WGS metagenome assembly WNGJ01 (sample SAMN13153375, study PRJNA577476) | soil metagenome | isolation source: 40 cm soil or saprolite under Garry oak tree replicate 1 | place: USA:California | collected 2016-06-15 | reverse complement strand
GTGATCGACCGCTAGCCCGAGGAGACTCGCCCTGATGGCGGGAGCGACAACGACGGCGACGACGCTGGTGGAACTGATGCGCCGGAGGGTCTCGGCCGAGCCGGACGCGCCCTACTTTCACCTCTACGACGAGGCGGTCACCTACAGCCAGCTCTGGAAGGAAAGCGCGCGCTACGCCGCCGGACTCCGCCAGGCGGGCATCGACCGCGGCGACAAGGTCTGCCTCATCTATCCCACCTGCAAAGAGTTCTTCTTCACCTTCTTCGCCGCGCTCCGCCTGGGCGCGGTGCCGGTACCGCTCTACCCGACGCTGGGGGTCGAGGCAACCGCCAACGTTTTCCGCGACTCCGAGGCCAAGGCCGTCGTCACCATCGGCTGGTTTCGCAAGGGCGTGGAGGAGAGCCAGGCGGCCGCGCCCAATATTCGGCACGTGCTCGAGCCGCAGGACCTCGAAGTGGACGGCCCCGCTCCTGCCTTCCCGACGCCGGTCGAGACCGACACGGCCTTCATCCAGTACACCTCCGGCAGCACCGGGCAACCGCGGGGCGTGGTCCTGAGCCATGCCAACGTCACGCAGACGGTCGCCTTCATGGCCGAGGCGGCGCAGCTCACGCGAGAGGATGTCGTCGTCTCTTGGCTGCCCCTCTACCACGACATGGGGCTCATCGGCTGCGCTTTCACGCCGGCCTCGATGGGCGCCGAGCTCTGGCTCCTGCCCCCCGACCTCAAGAACCCCCGCACCTGGCTCGAGCTCGTGACCCGCGTCCGCGCGACGTTCACCGTGTCTCCGGATTTCGGCTTCAGGAACTGCGTGCGCAATATCGGCGACACCTCGGGCCTCGATCTCTCCTCGCTCGCACAGGCCCTCTCGGGCGCCGAGCCCGTGCGCCTGAGCACCATCGCGGCCTTCGAAAAGAAGTTCGGCGTCCATAACCTCATCACGCCGTGCTACGGACTGGCCGAGGCGACGCTGGCGGTGGCGATCTGGCCGCGCAAGACGCCGCTCCGCTCCGACCCCTCCGGCAGGTTCCTCTCGGTTGGGCAACCCTGCCGGGGCGTGTCGGTCAGGATCGCTGACGAGGCGGGTCCGGTCGCTCCGGGCGCCGAGGGCGAGATCTGCGTCAAGAGCCCTGGCGTCATGCAGGGCTACCACAACAATCCCGAAGCGACGCGCCGGGTGGTCTCACCCGACGGGTGGCTGCGCACGGGCGACCTGGGCTTCATCGACGGCGAGGGCTATCTCTTCGTCACCGGGCGGCTCAAGGACCTCATCATCGTGGGCGGCGAGAACATCGTGCCCGCCGACGTCGAGGAGACGGTGGACCACGTCCCCGGCGTGCGGTACTCGGCCGCCGTCGGCATCGAGAGCGAGCGGACGGGAAGCCAGCGCCTCCACGTCGTCGCCGAGGTGCGTGAGGGCGCCGAGAACACGCAGGCGCTCTCCGGGCTTGTCCGCGAGATCGTCCAGCGCGTCCACCGGACGCGCGGCTACCGGCCGGCGCGCGTGCTGCTCGTCCGGCCGGGCACCATCCCCAAGACGTCGAGCGGCAAGATCCAGCGCTCCCGGCTCGCCCAGATGATCGCGGGCAACGAGCTCGGCGAGCGCCTCGTCTACACGTCGGGCGGCCGCGGGGGCTAGCGCATGGAATTCGGCTGCCACCTGCCCGTCTTCGGCCGCGCCGCGACGCGCGCGGGCCTGCTCACTTTCGCCCGGGATATGGAGCGGCTGGGCTACGAGAGCCTGTGGGCGAGCGACCACATCGTCATTCCTCACACGATCCGCTCGCGCTATCCCTACAGAGACACGGGGCAGTTCCCGCTCGCGGCGGACGCGACCTTCCTCGAGCCCCTGACGGCGCTCGCCATGGTCGCCGGCGTCACCGAGCGGGTGAAGCTCGGCACGACCGTGCTCGTCCTGCCTCACCGCCATCCGGTCTTGGCCGCCAAGATGCTCGCGACGCTCGACCACCTCTCTGGCGGGCGCGTCATCCTTGGCGCCGGGGTGGGCTGGATGCGCGAAGAGATCGAGCTCCTGGGCGCTCCGTTCGACGCGCGGGGCGCCTGGTCCGACGAGGCGATCCGGATCATGCGCGCGTGCTGGCGGGACGAGCGCACCCGCTTCCACGGCCGCTTCTTCAGCTTCGACGACATCGGCTGCTTTCCGAAGCCCATGCGGGGCGACATTCCCATCTGGATGGGCGGGCACTCGAAGCCCGCGCTCCGGCGCATCGTGGCGCTGGCCGACGGCTGGCACGCGGCCTTCCCCACCGCGGCCGGTCTCGAGTCGGGCCTGGCCGAGCTTCGCGCGGAGTGCGCGAGGCAGAAGCGGCGCTTCGAGGAGCTCGCCATCACACTGCGCGCCGGCCTTGCCATCCGGACGAGCGCGGGCGGCCCGGACCGCAAGGCGCTCCAGGGCACGCCGGAGGAGACGATCTCGGCCAGATGACGCGCACCTTCGAGACCTTCGCGCGCGACATCCGGCCCAAGGTCTGACGCCCCTTTCATGGACTTCGGCTGGCACCTGCCCTGCTACGGCCGCCTCGCCACGCGCGAGAACCTCATCCTGGTCGCGCGGGAGGCGGAGCGGCGGGGCTTCGAGTCGGTTTTCGTCTCCGACCACGTCGCCCTGCCCTTCGAGCCGAAGACGCCCTATGGCGGAAGCCGCACGGGGGCGTTCCCCATCCCGCCCACGGATGCCTTCCTCGAGCCGCTGACGGCGCTGGCCCTGGTCGCCGCGGTGACGGAGCGGGTCAGGCTCGGCACGACGGTGCTCGTGCTCCCGCACCGGCATCCCGTGCTCGCTGCCAAGACCATCGCCACCCTCGACGATCTCTCGGGCGGGCGCGTCATCGTGGGCGCGGGGGTCGGCTGGCTGCAGGACGAGGTCGAGCTCTTCGGCGTACCCTTCGAGCGGCGTGGAGCGTGGAGTGACGAGGCGCTCGGGGTCATGAAACGATGCTGGGCCGACGAGCGCTCGAAGCACCAGGGCGAGTTCTTCCGCTTCGACGATGTCGGCTGCTACCCGAAGCCCGCCCAGAAGCCCTACCCGCCGCTCTGGATCGGCGGGCGCTCGGCGAGTGCCTACCGGCGCGTCGCCCGCTTCGGCGACGGCTTCCACGCCGCGTGGTCGGCGCCGGAGGTCATGCGGGAGCAGATCCGCGAAGTCTGGAAGGAATGCCAGAGCATCGGCCGGCTGGGCACCGACCTGACCTTCTCGGTGCGCGCGGGCTTCGACATCCGCGAGGGAGCCTCCCCGCATCCGAGGGCGAGCCTCCTCGGCGCGCCCAGATTCATCGCCGACCAGATCGCGCGCTACGCCGACGTCGGGGTAAGCCACATCGTGCTGGAGGCCCCCCTGCGCGATCTCGACGAGCACCTGGCCCTCATGCGCCGTTTCACCGAAGACATCCGCCCACTCACCGAAGCCTAGTCCGGCGGTGCGCGCTAGGCAGCGTTGTGGAAGATGACGCCCAGCGTGTAGCGCTCGCCCGAGAGGACCCGGCTCACGCCGTGGCGCATGTTGGTGCGGGAGTAGCCGCGGGTGCCCGCGGCGGGACGGTAGCGCGTCGTGAAGATCACGGCTTCTCCGTGCTCGAGGTGGACGACGCTGCCTCGCGATTGCGCGCGCGGCCGCTGCTCGACGAGGAGGAACTCGCCGCCCTCGAAGTCCTTCCCCGGCTCACTCAGGAGCACGGTGAGCTGGATGGGGAACACGACCTCGCCGTAGATGTCCTGGTGCAGGCAGTTGTAGCCCGCCGCCTCGTAACGCAGGAGGAGCGGCGTGGGCTTCTTCTGGCCTCGGCGGGCGCACAGGGCTGAGAGTCCCGCGAGCTCTGCGGGGTGACGCACGCGTGTCTTGAGCGCGGCCTCCCAGCGGTTGGCAATCGCCGCCAGCGGCGGGTACGCGTGCTCGCGCAGCTCTCGGACGGTCGCGGGCAGCGGGTCCGCGAAGTACTTGTACTCGCCCACGCCGAAGCGGTAGCGCGCCATGTCCACGCGGCTCCTGAAGCGCGACTCGTCGGCGTAGAGGGCGCGGAGGTCGGCGCACTCGGCCCGCGTCAGGAGAGCCGGCGTCCGCGCGTGTCCCCACTCGTCGAGCGAGGCGCCGATGGCGGCCCAGTCGAGCCGCGCCAGCCGCTCCGCAATCGGCGGGTTCACGCCGCTCTCGCGGGCTTGCAGACCTTGCACGGGCGGTAGCCGACGGAACGCGCATCGTTCACCGAGGCGAAGACCACGCGATTGTCGGCGCGCATGTGGCGGCCGTGGATGCAGCCGACGCGGCAGACGATGTGGGTGCTGGTGCAGCCCTCGTAGACCGGCGTGGTCCGCTCGAGGGACAGGAGCCGGCTCTTCACGTCCGTGCCGAAGAGATAGCCGCCGAGCCCGCCGCCGGTCTGGAGCACGCGGTGGCACGGCACGATGAAGGGCACGGGATTCCTGCCGAGCGCCGTGCCCACCGCGCGCACCGCTCGTGGGTTGCCGATGCGCTGGGCAATCCACGCGTAGGGGCGCACCTCGCCGAACGGGATGCGGCGGGCCGCGGCAAGCACCTTCTTCTGGAAGTCCGGCGCCTCGGAAAGATCCACGGGCACCGAGAAGAAAGCCCGCTTGCCCTGGAAGTACTCGGCGAGCTCTTCGCGCGCCCGCTCGGCCAGCTTCCGCGCCGCCGCCGTCGCCGGCTTCTCGAGGCGCTCCGCCCGGATCAGCGACACGCCCGCCGCCGTCGACTGAATGGAGATCTTGTCCAGCAGGCGGCCTGTCTCCCGCGCAGACGCGCGCGCCGCCGCCAGCACCTGCTTCGCCAGGTCGCCCGGCTCGGCGTCGGGCTGGAAGTACCGCTTGAGGATGTCGTCGATCCTGTCCGTCTTATTCATGCCGTCCCTCCCTTGGTGAGCGCCGCGCGCAGGAGACCCTTGCCCCGCTGCAGCTGGCTCTTCACCGTGTTGATCGAGATGCCGCGGATCTTCGCGAGCTCGCCGTAGGAGAGCCCGTTCACATACCTGAGCGCCAGGAGCACACGCGCCTCGGTCGGCACGCGACCGAGCGCGCGGCGCAGGTCGAGGTGCTCGCCCGGCGGATCGGGGCGCGCGGGCGGCTCGAGCTCGCCCGAGCGGCTCTTGCGGCGCCTGAGCTCGTCCATGCACACGTTGGTCAGGATGCGGTAGAGCCACGTGGACACGGCCCACTCGGACCTGTACGTCCCCGCGCCCAGGTAGCACTGGAGGAGCGCGCGCTGGACCGCATCCTCGGCGTCGGCCCGCGACCCAAGGAGCCGCCGCGCGACTCCGAGCAGCCGGCCCCCGTACCGCCCGACCAGCTCGCCGAATGCGGTTTCGTCCCCCCGCGCCACACGGGCCATCCACCGCCGCTCTTCCTCCCTGGCGTCCATACACCCTCATATACGCAGAGAGACCACGGAACGGGCGGAACGAAGATCGGAGCTCCGATGGGCCGTGCACGCGAGCGCTATCAGGCCCGTCACGCGGAGGCGAGGGTGCTCCACGGGGTCGTTCGGGAACACCTGGACAGAGATCTTGCGGCGCGAGCGCTGGCAACACCAGCGCCCTCCGGCGGCGGGCGCCTCGCCCGTGGGCTCTCTCCCCGTGACATAATCGGCCATGCTCAGACGTTGGATGAGCCAGGCGACGACCAACGATCACGGCAAGCGCGCCGATGCGCTCATCGAGCTGGACGCCGACAGCCAGACATGACCACGACGATGCGCGCCGCCGTCATGCGTGACCGCAAGCTGGTCGTGGCGGACGTCCCGGTGCCCGAGGCGGGGCCGGGCGAGGTGCTCGTCCGCACGCTGGCCTGCGGGATCTGCGGCTCGGACCTGCACGCGCTCAAGTTCGCCGATCAGTTCGTGGCGACCGCGCGGCGGGCCGGCAACCCGCGCGTCATGGACCTGGGCCGCGACGTCATCATGGGCCACGAGTTCTGCGCCGAGATCGTCGAGCACGGGCCGGATACGATGCGCGCGTTCAAGACGGGCACGCGCGTCTGCTCGCGCCCGGTGCTGATGCCGGCCACCGGACCCCAGAGCATCGGCTACTCGAACGACAACCCCGGTGGCTACGCCCAGTACATGCGGCTCAGCGAGGCGCTCCTGCTGGAAGTGCCCAACGGGCTGCCGACCGATCAGGCGGCTCTCACCGAGCCGATGGCGGTCGGCGTGCACGCCGTCGCCAAGGCGCGGCTCGAGCCCGACGACGCGCCTCTGGTCATCGGCTGCGGCCCGGTCGGGCTGGCGGTGATCGCCGCCCTGCGACTGGCCGGCGCGCGGCCGATCGTCGCCGCCGACTTCTCGCGCCAGCGGCGCGAGCTGGCGGTGGCCGTGGGCGCCGACGTCGTCGTCGATCCGGGCCAGACGACGCCCTGGCAGAGCTGGCGCGAGACCGCGGTGTGGACGGATGCGACGCGCGCGCCGCAGCAGCCAGCGTGGCTGCCGGGGCCGCCGCTCCGCCCCGCGGTCGTCTTCGAGTGCGTCGGCGTGCCCGGCGTGCTCGATCAGGTCATGGCCGCCGCACCGCGCGGCTCGCGCATTGTGGTGGTCGGCGTGTGCATGGAGGCCGACACCATCTATCCAATGCTCGGCATCACCAAGGAGCTGAACCTCCAGTTCGTCCTCGGCTACACGCAGGACGAGTTCGCCGCCACGCTGCATCACATCGCGGAGGGCGCCATCCTGACGGTGCCGCTGATCACCGGCCACGTGGGCATCGGGGGCGTGGCCCAGGCCTTCGAAGAGCTCGGCTCACCCGAGCGCCACGCGAAGATCCTGGTCCATCCCGAGCGCTAGAAGTGCGATAGGATGCAGCGCGGACATGCGACACACGCGCACGGAGGTCATCGCCCGAACGCGACGTGAGTTCGCCCGGCTCGACCGCGTCGTGAGGCGGCTCGGTGCGGCGGACTGGAAGCGGCGGGTCCCTCGCCCGCCTACGCGGGATCCCTGGACGGTGAAGGACGCCCTCTGCCACATCCCCTCCTGGAAGGAGCACACGGCGCGCGTGATCCGTGGCGAGCGGCGGCTTCCGGAGATGCGCGGCCTCGACATCGAGGCGATGAACCGCCTCATCTACGAGCGCTGGCAACGGCGACGGCCAAGCGAGGTCGTCGAGTGGCACTGTCGAGTGCACGCCGACGTGCTGCAGACGCTGGCGAAGACGCCGGACGCCTGGTTCGGCCGCCGCGAGCGATCGAGCGAGTGGCCGCTCGACTTCGATGGGCACTCGGCCGCTCACCGGGTGAAGGACATCGAGGCCGCGCTTCCCGGCGCCGCGCCACGTCCCGCCCGAGCCACCGGAACACGTAGCGTCACGCGGGGGACGACCGATCAGCGCTGATTCGCTCGCCCCAAACGCGCCGCGCGCGATCGACCTTGCGCCGCTCCTCCGACCCCGCTCGGTGGCCGTGCTCGGCGCCTCCGATCGTCCCTCGCCGGGCCGGATGGTCATCGAGAGCCTGGACCGCATCGGCTTCCCCGGTCCCGTCTACCCGATCAATCCGAAGCACGAGACGCTCTTTGGCCGCCCCTGTTACGCCTCGACCGCCGATCTGCCGGACGGCGTCGACCTGCTCGCGGTGGGTGTCAACCACACGCGCGTCGTCGAGCAGATGCGGGTCGCCGCGCAGCGCGGCGTCCGCGCGGCCATCGTCTTCGACGGCGGATTCGCCGAGCGCGGGGACGAAGGGCAGCGTCGCCAGGAGGAGCTGTCGGCGATTTGCCGCGAAGCGGGCATCGCGCTCTGTGGCCCCAACTGCATGGGCGTCGTGAACCCGCACGCGCTGAGCCTTGTCTACATCCAGACGCTTCACGATCCGGCCCTGCTCGCCGGCAACGTGGGATTGATCTCGCAGAGCGGCTCCATCGCCATCAGTCTGCTCGCCGACTGCCGGCGCTTCGGCTTCAGCCACGTGATCTCATCGGGGAACGAAGCCGTGCTGAAAGCGGTGGACTTCCTCGACTACCTGATCGACGATCCCGCGACCCGGATCATCGCGCTGTTTCTCGAGACGGTGCGCGAGCCCGACCGCTTCGTCGCGGCGCTCGACCGCGCCGCAGACCGCGGCAAGCCGGTCGTGGTCCTCAAGGTCGGCCGTTCCGAACGCGCGACGCGCGATCACGAGCCACACCGGCGGGCTCGCCGGCGAGGCGCGTGTGTTCTCTGCCGTGCTGCGAGCCCATCGCGCCATCGAGGTCAACGAGCTGGACGAGATGGTCGAGGTGCTCGCATGCTGTCAGGGTCCGCGCCGGCCCAGTGGACGACGGGTCGCGGTGATGACGGCCTCCGGTGGACTGGCCGAGCTGATCCTGGATCTGGGCACCGCAGCAGGTCTCGACCTGCCCCCGCTCACTCCTACCGCCCGCGTCGAGATGCGAAACGCGATCGGGACGCTCTCCGGCGACGGCAACCCGCTCGACGCCTGGGGCAACGGCGACTACTCGACGAACTTTCCCCGTGCCCTCGCGCTGCTCGCGGCCGATCCCACCTACGACGTCGTGACCTTCTGCAGCGACAGCTTCGACGACCAGCCCTTCGGGACGCCGGACCGCTTGCTGGCGTATGCGCGCATCCTGGCCGCTGGCGCGGCGCACTCGCCCAAGCCCTTCTACTACATGACGACGCGCGCCGGCATCTTCCGCAAGGACGTGCTGGCGTTCCTCCGCGAGCACGGGATTCCTGTGATCGGGGGAACGCGTCAGGGGCTCGGCGCCATCGACCGCCTCGCAGGCTGGACACGGACGCCGGCGCCTCTCCGCGCCGCCGCTTCCTGGCGCACCGCACGGATCGAGACACTCCTGGCCGGACGTGCGCGGTCCACGATTCACGAGCACGATGCCAAGCGGGTGCTCGCGGAGGCGGGTCTGCCCGTCGTCGAGGAACACCTCGTGACGGGATTGTCTGGAGCCCGCGGGGCCGCCGCGGCGCTTGGATACCCGATCGTATTGAAGGTCGTGTCCGACGACATCCCGCACCGCTCCGAGTTCGGCCTCGTCGCGGTCGGATTACGCGACGAGAAGGAGCTCGTCGAAGAGTGGGAACGCATGTCGCGCCGGCTCGACGAGATCGGCCGGCGGGATGGAGCGGCGGGCTTTCTGATCCAGGCGATGGAGCGAGGTGGGCTCGAGGTGTTCGCGGGAGTCAATGTCGACCCGGATCTGGGTCCGATCCTCGCGTTCGGCACGGGCGGCGTGCTGATCGAGACCCTTGCCGACGTGGCGCTCCGCGTGCTGCCGCTGCGTGACGGCGACGCGGAGGCGATGATCGCGGAGACGCGCGCGGGAGCGCTGCTCGCCGGAGTCCGCGGCAGGCCACCCGGTGACGTCCCCGCCCTCGTCCACTGTCTGAACTCGCTCGGCGACTTCGCGTGGGCCGAGCGAGATCACATCGCCGAGATCGACGTCAATCCGATCGTCGTGCGGGAACGTGGCCGAGGCTGCGTGGTGGTCGACGCGCTGATCGTGCCTCGCGGTCGGCTTAAGGAAGCAGGCTCGCCACGTCGATGACCGCGTTGGGCGCCGCGAGCGGCGTCACCGTTGCCCGGGAGCACCCCGTGCGGGGGCGCTACCTGACCGTGGGCAATCCCATCAACCAGCTGATGCTGAAGTTCTTCTCGAGCTGACCTGCGTCGTCAGTTGCCGGTTGACTTGAAGCGTCACCCGCTGTGAAATGCGGACACGCAACATGACTTATCGCGAACGAGCACTCGCCCTGTTCCCCGCCGGCTCGAACGGTGAATACGGCATCCCCGCCGAGCTCGTTCCCGTCATTGAGCGTGGCGAAGGCTGCAGGGTGTGGGACGCCGACGGTCGTGAGTTTCTCGACATGACCATGGCGTGGGGCGCGGCGCTCGTCGGTCACGCGCACCCGAAGGTGATCGAAGCCGCAAACCGTCAGGCTGCGTTCGGTGCCAACTTCGCCGCGGTGAACAGCCGGGCGGTAGAGCTCGCCGAGCGCATCGCCGCCATCTCCCCGTGCGTCGAGCGCATCAGGTTCGTGGCGTCGGGGACCGAGGCGACCATGCTCTGCCTGCGTGTCGCTCACGCGGCAACCGGCAGGCCGAAGGTGCTGAAGTTCGAGGGCGCGTACCACGGCCAGCATCCCGTCGGCGTCACGAGCATGATCGACGGTCGCCCCTCCGCGTTGCCGGCATCGGATCCGAGCGGCGCGGGCGCGTCGTGGGTTGAGCGCGACGTGCTGGTGGCACCGTACAACGATCTCGACACCACGCAGCGCATTCTGAGTGAGCACGCGCAGGAGCTCTCGGCGGTCATCGTCGAACCGCTCCACCGCTGCATCGCTCCCAAGCCGGGCTTCCTCCGGGGATTGCGTGAAGTCACACAACGGCTTGGGATCATTCTCGTGTTCGACGAGGTCGTCACCGGCTTCCGGCTCGCCCTTGGTGGCGCGCAGGAGTTCTACGGCGTCTCACCAGACCTCGTGGCGTACGGCAAGGCGCTCGGCGGCGGCTTTCCGCTCGGCGCCTACGGCGGACGGGCCGATTTGATGGAAGTGGTCAGCGAGCATCGCCTGCCCGGCCCGCGGTACGCGTGGTCGGCGTCGACGGCGGGCGGCAACCCCGTGTCGTGCGCCGCAGCGCTCGCCACGCTCGATCTGCTTTCCGAGCCGGGCACGCATGCCCGATTGCACGACGCCGGCAGGCTGCTTCGACAACGCCTGGTTGAAGCGCTCGCGGCCGCGGGCGAGGCCTGCCAGGTGCTCGGCGATGGACCGCTCGCCCAGGTCGCGTTTTCCGCACACCCGGTCACCGACCAGCGCTCGTGGCTCGCGAGCGACCGCGCCCGGGGCCGGGCCGTGATGCTGGAGCTGCTGCGGCGCGGCGTGTTCCTCAACCCCATGGGCACGAAGCTGTACCTCTCCCTG
>WNGJ01008579.1_pt1 | contig 10892 bp, 8 predicted proteins | sample 5400611 | NCBI WGS metagenome assembly WNGJ01 (sample SAMN13153375, study PRJNA577476) | soil metagenome | isolation source: 40 cm soil or saprolite under Garry oak tree replicate 1 | place: USA:California | collected 2016-06-15 | reverse complement strand
CCGCTAAGTGTCAGCGTCGGCGCCAAAGGCCAGCGCGCATCTCGCGCGCCCGCTCTTCGGCGGCACGAAGCTCGGCAGGCGCGTCCGCGGTTGCCCGGCCGCCGCCATTGAATAGGATGAGCTCGGACAAATCCTGATCGTCGACGCGGCACCGGTAGGCTTGCGCGGACGCCGGCTCGCAGATCACTTCGCGGCGGCGGAGAAAACGCGCGAGCCCGCGGGCGACTTGGCCGGTCATGCCCTCAACGCCGTCCAGGCGTACGAGCTGCCCCTGAACTTCCAGGGTCGCGCTGTCGAGCACGACGGCGATGCCGCGAATGGCTCCGGCGCTGGGCGCGGGCCGGTCGAGGCCCGGCTCGATTGGGCCCACGGGCGCACCGGCGCTGGGCGCCCTGCGGACGGGCGTTATCGTCGGAAGCGCCTTGCGCGCCGCCGCTTGCGTGACGAACTCGCGCCAGATCGCGGTAGGTAGGCTTCCGCCGGTGACGCCGTTCATCGGCGCGTTGTCATCGTTGCCCACCCAGACTCCCACCACGAGTTCTGGCGTGAATCCGATGAACCACGCGTCGCGGTAATCTTGCGTGGTTCCGGTCTTGCCGGCTGCCGGCCCTAAAATTCGCGCTGCCTTGCCGGTACGCTCGCCAGGAGGTCGATCATTGCGGCGCGGGCCGTCGGATCAACAGGCGAAGGCTGCGTTGCCGCGCCTCGCGTGTGGAGCATCTGATCGCCGCGGTTGATTTGGACCGCACAACGTCGGCTTGTGGCACTTCGCTGCCGATCCCGATGTCCGCTCTCATGTCGGAAATTGAGGGATAAGCGGACTCGTTTTGCTCATGTTGAGTTTTGTCGGTCCTGACCCTGAGCGTACGAACAAGAGCACAGCTTATTCGCGGATTGCCCGCGCGTAATCAAAGTACGTGTAGCTGGCACGGCCGTGCGTCAAAATCTTCGTGCTCAATTGGATGGAGTATTTACTCAGGCCAGGGGCGCCGGTGCTGCCGTCGAGGTCGGTAGGCAGCTTCATCGTCAATCCGGTCACGGCCGCGGACTGATGGGTTTTCGTGACCACGGCGTAGTCCCTGATCGCCGGCCCCTCGCGCAGAGCTTCCTCGAGCACGCGCCCCTGAACATCCGGCATGCTCAGCTGGAGGAGCCGCGCCACGGTCGGGGCGATGTCCACATTCGCGCTGGGAAGCGTGTCGCGAAATCCGCTCTTGAACGATGGGCCGCTGGCCATCAACGAAATATGGGTATCGGTTTGCGAAAAGCTGCCGTGATCGCCCCTGCGATTAATTGAACTTGCGTAAACGATGCCTGACCTGCCAGCGACAGTCGAATCGTCATCATAGTTGAAGCTCACAATGATATCGGGCGCGCGGCCGGTATTTTCTGTCTTAATGAGACTCATGGGGAAGGTCCCGGGGATATCACCATGTTTCTCGCTCACAAAGATTGCGCCGAACTGCAGCCTACTCTGCAGGCTGGCGACGGCAGCCTTGACCGTCTCGATGTTCCCATCCGGCACGAATAGATAGTCGCTGCCGGCGTTCGCGGCGACCACAATGGCGCCGGCCGGAACCGGCTTTGGCACCACATAGCTCGGCGATGTGTATTTCTGCGGCCGGCCGCAAATATCTCCGTGCGAGTCCTCTCGACCGGGGTGCAAATGTGTGCCGTCGGCCAGGATGCCGGACAAGGTGGGGACGTTTCGGCAGTTTGCTCCGTCATACGCCTTCAGTCCGTCGACGGTCAGCAACTCGGCCGTCCGGACGAACCCGGAAACCGAATAGCCGCGCGCGTCGCGCGACCCGATCCCACCTTGGGCGATCGCGCGCAACGGATAATACGCGAAGTCACCCGATACGCTGCTGTGACCATGATCGTGCGTGATGATGATGTCGGTCGTCTCGAGCCACCCGAGCTCGCGGAGTTTCTCGACAACCAACCCTAGCAGTTCGTCATTCATCTTGGTCGCGTCGATCGAGTTGTACGTGCCTGGCCCGTAGGCGTGATTGGTGGCATCGGGTTCCTTCGACCAGAAGATCGTAAGATCCGGCTTTTTCGCGGGAAGGACATAATCGACGAAAACTTTGGTCAGGTAAGCAAATGCCGGGCGCGCCAGCGCGCCGGAGCGGTCCAGAGGATTGCTGGTCTGTCCGTCCTTGAGCCGCTGAATGGGCAATGCAGCGGTTGGGTCTCCGTTGTCCTCGGCAAGCGTCAGCGCGCCTGGCTCGAAGGCGTTGATGCTGTGCCGTGGCAACGGATAGCCGGCTTGCTGCAGCTCTTTGGCAAATGCGAGCGGCATTGCCGCATCCTCATCGAGCACGATCCCGCCGCGCTTGTAATCCTGGATGAAGGCCGCTCCGAACTTCCCGATCGCGGCCGTCCTTAAGCCTTTGGCCTGGGCGGCCTCGAGCATCGTCGACACCAGCGTGAGCCGGCCGCGATAAGCATCGCGCACCGCTTCGACCACGCCGAAATCCTCGATGAACGCCGGGGCGGAAAAATCGATATCGGCTCCCTTCGCGTTTTTTCCCTTGGCCGACGGCGCATACACCACATTGCCGTAGAAGCCGTGCACGCCCGGATAGGTGCCGGTGGCGATGGAAGCGGAGTTCATCATGGTGAAAGTGGGATAGACGGCGTGGTGGTCTGCAAAGACCACGCCGGATCGCGCAAGCACGAAATAGTTGGGCGCAATTTCCGGCGTCAGCTCATCGGCGCGGAGCCCATCCCACACGAACACGATGACCCGTCGTGGCCCCGTTCCCCTCTCCTGCTGCTGCGCTCGCGTAACCGTTGTCATTCCAACCAGTAGGGCCGGGACGAAACTCAGGAAAACGAGCAGCCGTATCTTCATGGTTCGCTCCGTCGGAGCCGTGCAAGACCGCGATTTCCCGCTTCAGATCGGGATCGGGAGCCCACTGGGATTAGCAACAGACGCCCTCGATTGACGCGTCGTGCCGCAGGCTATGGGCGGGCCTCCCTTGGCGTCAAATACATAATTGTTCTATTCTTTATGCGTTTTGGAGATAAGTAGAATGGACCTGAAGCGCCTGCGAACGTTCGTGGTTGTGGCCGACCTCGGCACGGTCTCCAAGGCGGCGCTGCGTCTACGCATCAGTCAGTCTGCTTTGTCGCGGCAAATCAGCGATCTCGAATACGAGTGCGGATTCAAGCTTTTCGACCGCATCGGTCGCCGTCTTTTCCTGACAACCAGAGGCGAGCAGCTGCTCGGAGACTGCCGAGGAGTGCTGGGCCAGCTGGCATCGCTTGGCGAGCGCATAGAACTCCTCAAACGTGAAGACTCCGGCGTGCTCAAGGTGGCCGCACCCCCGCAAACGATCGAGAGCATCTTGTCCGGGTTCCTGCCGCAATACGCCAAACGCTTCCCGAGCGTACGTGTGAAATTGACCGAAGCCCTGGGCATGGACCAAGTGCCCCTGTTGGAACGGGGCGAGGTTCATGTCGGCATCAGACATGATCAGGGAGTGAATCCCTGGTTCGAAAGCGTCGTATTGCCCTCCGACGATGTTTTGGCCGCATGCGTTCCGTCGCTCAAGCTCGGTCGCCGCGGCATGATCGATATCGTTTCCCTCACATCCTATCCGTTGCTGCTATTGGATGTCGGTTACTCGGTTCGCCGGCTGTTCAATGCGGCCTGTCGTATTGCCGACGTCGAGCCTAATATTCTGCTCGAGAGCCGCGCGCCGCACACGCTGCTTGCGCTAGCGGAAGCCGGACAAGGGGTGGCCGTCATTCCGTCCGTGCTGCGGGCCGACCGGTACAGGGTGAGAATCACGCGAGTGACTCATCGGCGAAAACCGCTGCGGGACCGTTATGTCATTCAATGGGACAAGCGGCGTCCTATGCCGAGCTATGCCGAAGCTTTTTGCCAGGCGCTGGCCGCCTATATGCGTGACATCCTGCCCATTACGCGTCCATCGTTGCGCTAGCGGCGCCAAGCTCGCCGTCCGCTAATGGCACTTATGCGACATGGCGAGAGAGTGCCAGGACTTCCGCTATGGGTTGAGGAACAGACGTGCGACAGAGCTCACGGGCAAGAAATCGGCCACACGAAATGTGAAGGGCGGACCGTTCCGACCCGCCCTTCCAGTCGATCGATGATCGCGCTCAGTATGTATCGCAGGGAAACCGGTTCTCACCGGTCCAACATCCGGGCCTGTTCACAAGCTCACCCTGCCAACCTGTCTCACCTGAATTGTTCGACGGAATCACAGCCGCCCAGCATGGGCCTGCCGTGCCTGCCGCGATTGTTGCGGCAATGCCGATCGCGATCGCGCGCGTGAAAGAAACACGTCGTGTGGAGGTCGTCATATGGTGTCCTCCTGGTCGTACTTTCCGCAGGGCGGTCAGGTATCCAGGCGGCGCCGAGCCGTCCGGACGGCCGCGGCAAGACTAGCCGGACGTAGCGGCCGGCTGTGTGAAGCACTTCGCGCAACGCGGGGATATTTTCGTGCAGGAACGTGAGTTCATGACGCATGATTCGGAGCCCAGTTTGCCGCTTTCTATGGCGTGCGGCGGACTTGACCATTTGTCCGGTCGACCACTTGTTCTCGCTGGTGCCGAACAACTCCAGAGTAAGCAGCTCCTCCTGTGCAGTTGCGCTGCCGAAACTTCCGTTAATGGCACTTCTCGGAAGTGGCGTCGCGGCCCGTTCATGTCCGTTATCGGGGGCATTTCGGACGGCTTGAGGTTTTCTCAGTTTGACCCAAATGTATGGTCCGGCCGCGCGTTGCAAGAAGATATCGACGAGTTGGTGGCGAGTGTGGGTGAACGTGGTGGACGGCAGCGATCAATCCCGCCTATGCCAACGCGAGCAGTGCGGCCCGCAGTCCCTCTGGCTGTGAAATATGTCTTTCCAGCTCGACATGAGTCTGCCGCCAGATAGGAAAAGCCTTCGCGAGCAGAGCGCGGCCGGCCGGCCTGATCGTGAGGAGCCGACTGCGACGGTCCTTCTTATCGACGGAAATCGCCACCAAACCCCGGCTCACCAGCGGTTTCAGTGCGGCGGTAAGGGTGGTGCGATCCATCGCCAACAGTGAGGCCACACTCCCGATGCTAGGCGGTTGCGGCCGATTGAGTGACATCAACAGCGAAAACTGACCGTTCGTCAGATCGAGCGGGCGGAATGCCTCGTCGAAGCGGCGTGCCAGGGCGCGCGCGGCGCGCTGCACGTGCAAACACAGGCAGGCATCGCGCACCTCAAGCGTGCACGGGTATGGCAGTTCAGTCGGCTTGGCAGCGCCGGTTGACATGGATCAAATAACGTTGATATCAACCCATTTGTCAAGGAAGCTCTCTTATTTGGGTGGATCAATGCCCCCGGCTGCTTTCAACGCAGGTTGAACAAAGCGGCGCGTGGTCCAGGAACCGGAGAACGGCGATGAACCAAGACGGGGTTACGATACTTGTCGGAACGACGAAGGGTGCCTTCGTGATATCCGGCGGCAGTGACAGGCAGGGCTGGACAGTCAAGGGGCCATTCTGCAACGGCTGGCCCATCAATCACATCGTCGGTGACCCTGCCACGGGTTTGCTGTGGGCCGGTGGCGGCGGCGAATGGCAGGGCGCCGGCGTGTGGTGCTCTGAAGACGCGGGTGAGACTTGGCAAGTGGCCAAGCTCACAAAGGGTCTTATCGACGACTGGGCGGCCAAAGATCCGCAACTCGCCGCCATGATGAACTGGACCAACCGACCGCTGCCGTTCGCGGATCAGTTCGCGCAGATCTGGTCGCTGAGCTATGCCCACGGAACACTCTATGCTGGAGCGAAACCGGCAAGGCTGCTCGCGAGCCGGGACGACGGCAAGAGTTGGCAAGAGGTACAAGGGTTGCGCGATCATCCGTCCGTCGACAGCTGGAATCCCGGCGGCGCCGGATTGGTTTTGCATACGATCTTGTTTGATCCGGCGAACGCCCAAAAGCTCTGGGTGGGGATTTCGGCGGCCGGCGTCTTTGCGACGGAGGATGGCGGCAGGACCTGGGACCGTCGCAACCGACTATCTAACACGGAACCCAGCGCCGCACATGCCCATCCCGCGGCCCCCCGCGATGGCGAAATCGGACATTGCGTCCACAACATGATGCGGGCATCGGGGACTGTTGACTTGCTCTATCAGCAAAATCATCACGGCGTCTGGCGTTCGGCCGATGGCGGCCGGAGCTGGGACGACATCACGCGCGGTCTTCCGTCAACGTTCGGGTTCCCCATCTGCGTTCATCCACGGGACCCAGAAACCATCTGGACCGTGCCATTGAACGGTGACATGGCGGGCCGTTTTCCGCCCGATGCCGCTGCAGCCGTATGGCGCTCAAGAGACGGCGGCGAGACCTGGCAGGCTATGCGCGATGGGTTACCACAGGAAGCCTGCTACTTCACCGTTCTGCGGCAGGCCATGGGGCGTGACGAACGCGAGCCGGTGGGGGTGTACTTCGGGACCAATAGCGGCTCGGTCTTTGCCAGTCTCGACGAGGGCGAGCGCTGGCAGGAGATCGCGCGGCATCTCCCGACCATCCTGAGCATTGAAGCGCTCGATCGTCGGTAGCCAATAGCGCAAAGGTGCGGCTTGTTAATCGGGAAGGCGGAATGTCTATTGTTGGCACTTTTCGGACATGTTGATTAGTTCAACCAGAGTCCGTTTTGAGGGCAAAACCGGACATCAGAAGCACGGTCCTGCTCGACTCGCCAGCCATTTATGCTCTGCGCTGCCGCCGTGATAGGGCGTACGACGAGCAGTACGATACGCAGAACCCGCTCCGGCTCTAACTCACTGAAATACATGGTCTTTTTTTGAAAGCCCACACTGTCCATCATCGGCGCGACGCAGAAGCGATGGGTCACCAAAACCTCTTTTTCCATGCGGCGCGGACGTTAGTACCGGTGCGATGCCGCATCAACAAGCCGGGCAATCAGCAGCAATATAGGAGGTGGGGATTGTGGTTCGCTTGATTCCCGCGTTTCTGCGGTATATATTCCGACCTGTCGGAACATTAAAAGGGCCAATCTCGTGGCCGGCAACACTGAACTATTGACCGCATCCGAAGCCGCCGTCGTGGCGGCTGTTTCGGTTCGCGACGTCCACCGTCTGATCGACGAGAGCATCCTGCCGGCGTCCTTGTTCGGCGGAGGAACCGGGCGCCATGTCCTGGCGGTCGCGTGCTCGCTGATCGCGTTCTATTTCGAAAGCGCGAAGCGTCTCACGGCAGAAGAACGTCTTTGGGCTATCAAAAGCGCAGAACCTCGGCTGCGCGGCAACCGAACTCTACCAACGCTGCTGAAGGAAGATTGGACGCTTCGCCACGAGTTCCTCACGATCGATCTCGAGCCTTTCCTACGCAGGTCCTCGGAACGTTTGGCGCGCCTGAAGGAAGCACGGGCGATGGCGGTTTCCTCGCCCGAGATACTGGGCGGCACCCCTGTGATTCGGGGAACGCGCGTCCCGGTTTACGACGTGGCCGCATCGGTCGCAGCCGGCATTCCGCGGGACCGTATCCTGGCCGCCTATCCGACCCTCAAGCCCGACCAACTTGAACTCGCCGCTCTTTACGCCGACGCCGTTCCTCCTCGCGGACGACCGCGCACTCGGCGCGAGCCGCTAAAACGGGCAGCCGTCATCACAGATCGCCGGGTATCCCGGAAGGCGGGATGAAGCTGCTCATCGACGAATGCCTCAGCCCGGAGCTGGCGAAACTCGCGCACGAGCTGGGGCATGGCGAGTCCTCACACGTCGTGTGGCTCAAGAAAAGCGGCTGGAAGGACTGGCAGCTCAAGTCCTTAATTCTCGACGGGGATTGGACCTTTGTCACCAAGGATGCAATCGACTTCCGCGGCCCGGATTCCAAACGAGGCTCGAAAGGACAATATGCCGACGTGGAAATTCATGCCGGGCTCATATGCCTCGGCGCCCCCGGCGGCATGGACCTCGATCTCCAACTCAGGCTCTTCAAAGAAGCCCTCGCTGAAGTCGGCGACGGCGATTTGATCAATCAAGTCCTGGAAGTCTACTTGACCGAGGAAGAAGACCTTCACGTCCTGCGCTACCGCCTGCCTGCGAATTGAGCGGCACTTTAGACGAAACTCCAGAACCGCCCCTTCCCCCGTCGACAGCGATACACCGCAGTGCAGCATAGCGGCTGGCGGGCGCAAGCGCCCTGTGGCGTTCCGCACGAATTTGTTATACGATGTAACAATGATGCCGTAGCGCAATTTTCCGGCATCGCTGCGGAGGCCGCCGTGGCCGGCATCCTGGAATTCACCCTCAACGGCCGCCGCCGAGTCGACGCCGTTCCCGACAACCTGCTGCTGCTCGACTATCTGCGCGAGGTGGTTGGGCTCACCGGCACCAAGACCGGGTGCGACGGCGGCGAGTGCGGCGCCTGCACGGTGCTGGTCGACGACAGGCCGCGCCTTTCCTGCCTGACCCTCGCGGCAAGCGTCGCCGGCCGGCGCGTCGATACCGTCGAAGGCCTCGGCCGGGACGGCCGGCTCTCCGCGGTGCAGCGCGGGTTTCACGAGAAGCTCGGCGCGCAGTGCGGCTATTGCACCCCGGGATTCATCATGGCGTCGGCCGGCCTGCTGCGGCGCAATCCGCGCCCGAGCGAGGAGGAAATCAAAGGGGCGCTCGGCAGCAACATCTGCCGTTGCACCGGCTACGTGAAAATCATCGAAGCGGTGAAATACGCGGCCGAACTCGCCGCGCAGGGAGTGGCGCCGTGAACGACGTTGCGCCGGTGCATTCAATCGGCGGCTACGTCCCCATGGTGGACGGGCCGGAGAAGGTCTCCGGGCGTGCGAAATACACCGCCGACGTGATCCGCCCCGGCGTGCTCGTCGGGCGCATCTACCGCAGCCCCCATGCGCACGCGGAGATTCTCGACGTCGACGTGAGCGCGGCGGCACGGCTGCCGGGCGTGAAGGCGATCGTCACCGGCGCCGATTGCGACAAGACCTTCGGCGTGCTGCCGATCGCGCGCAGCGAGCATCCGCTCGCGCGCGAGAAGGTGCGTTACAAGGGCGAGCCGGTCGCGGCGGTCGCCGCGGTCGACGACGCGACCGCGCGCCAGGCGGTCGAGCTCATCCGCATGAAGGTGCGAGAACTCCCGGCTTACTACACCGCCGCGGCGGCGCTTGCGCCCGACGCGGTCGCGCTCCACGCGCGCCGTCCCGGCAACATCGAGCGCGACGTGCTGTTCGAACTGGGCAACGTCGCGGACGGTTTCAAACAGGCCGACCTGGTGCGCGAGGCGAGCTACAACTGCGCCGAAGTATGTCAGAATCAGATGGAGATGCATGCGGCGCTCGCGGAATACGACGCCGAGCGCGAGCGCATCACCGTCCATGCCTCGACCCAGGTGCCCTATTACGTGCACCTGATGCTGGCGCAAATCCTCGACATGGACATGTCGAGGATTCGCGTGATCAAGCCGCATGTCGGCGGCGGCTTCGGCTGCCGCACCGAGGCGCTCAATGTCGAGCTGATCACCGCGCTGCTCGCGCGCAAGGCGGGCGGCAGCGTGCGCACCGTGATTACCCGCGAGGAGACCTTCATCACACACCGCGGCCGGCCGGAGACCGACATCAGGCTCAAGATCGGCCTGTGCCGCGACGGCCGCATCACCGCGGTCGAATGCGAATGCGATCAGCGCGGCGGCGCGCACAGCGGCTACGGCGTCGTGACCATCCTCTATTCCGGCTCGATGCTCTACGCGATCTACGATCTGCACAACGTCAAATACATCGGCCGCCGCGTGCTCACCAACACGCCGCCGTGCGGCGCGTTCCGCGGACACGGCACCGTCGACGTGCGCTTCGCGTTCGAAAGCCTGCTCGATGAGATGGCGCGCGAGCTCGGCCTCGATCCGTTCGCGGTGCGGCGCGCGAATTTGCTCACCGCGCCGACGTTTACCGACAACGACCTGATGGTGAACAGCTACGGCCTGCCGCAATGCCTCGACTGGGTCGAAGCGACGAGCGGCTGGCGCGCACGCACGGGCAAGCTTGCGCGCGGCAAGGGCCTTGGCATGGCGTGCTCGCATTACATCAGCGGGGCGTCGAAACCGGTCAACTGGACCGGCGAGCCGCACGCGACGGTCAAGCTCAAGCTCGACTTCGACGGCTCGATCGTGCTGCTCACCGGCGCCGCTGAAATCGGCCAGGGCTCCTCGACCGTGCTGGTGCAGACGGTCGCCGAGGTGCTCGGGCTCGACATCTCCCGCATCCGCGTCGTCAGCGGCGACAGCGACGTGGTGCCGAAGGACAACGGCTCCTACTCCTCGCGCGTCACCTTCATGGTCGGCAACGCCGCGATCGAAGCGGCGCAGAACCTGAAAGCGCTGCTGATTGCCGCGGCCGCGCGCAAGCTCGACGCCGAGCCCGGCGACGTCGAGTGCCTGGGCGAGGTCTATCGCGCCGGCGCGCAGGACAAGGGGCTGTCGTTCCAGGAAGTGGTCACCGCGGCGCTCGCCGAAGCCGGCACCATCACGGTGACGGGGAACTATTCGACCAGTCCGGAATCGCACGGCGGCAAGAAATATCGCGGCGCCGCGATCGGCGGCACCATGGGCTACAGCTACTCGGCGCAAGTGGTGGAGGTGAGCGTCGACGAAGAGACCGGCGTCGTGAGCATCGACAAGGTCTGGGTGGCGCACGACTGCGGCAAGGCGCTCAACCGGCTCACGGTGGAGGGCCAGGTGCAGGGCTCGGTGTGGATGGGCATGGGCCAGGCGATGAGCGAGGAAGCCGCCTATCACGACGGACTGCTGGTCACCGCCAACATGCTCGACTACCGCGTGCCGACCATCTTCGATTCCCCGCCGATCGAGGTCGGCATCGTCGAGAGCAACGATCCGCACGGTCCGTTCGGCGCGAAG
>WNGJ01027655.1_pt1 | contig 10893 bp, 10 predicted proteins | sample 5400611 | NCBI WGS metagenome assembly WNGJ01 (sample SAMN13153375, study PRJNA577476) | soil metagenome | isolation source: 40 cm soil or saprolite under Garry oak tree replicate 1 | place: USA:California | collected 2016-06-15 | reverse complement strand
AGAACGTTGATGAGGAACAGGATCACGTTCTTGTTGCTCGATATCGACAGGAAAAACGCCGTGATTTTGCCGGGCATTTGGGTGAGCGCCATGATGTAGCCCACCGCCGACGCGCAGGCGATCAGCGTCATCACCATGGCAACGGTGTTGAGGGTGCGGTGGATGAGCGCGGGCAGGTCGCGCCACCTGTAGTCGCGGTAGATGAACATGGTGACGAAGAACGCCCACGCGCAGGCGACCGCGCCAGCCTCGATCGCCGTGAACACCCCGAGCAGGATGCCGCCAAGGATGATGGCAAGGGTGATCAGGCCCCACAACGCATCCAAGGTGATCTTGACAGCATCACGCAGCGGCACCGTCTGGCCACGCGGGTGGCCGTCGCGATAGGCGATGACGAGGCACAGGATCATGATCGAGAAGCCGAGCAGCAGACCCGGCACGACGCCCGCCATGAACAGGCTGATGATCGAGATCGAGCCGCCGGTCGCCAGCGAATAGATGACTGCGTTGTGGCTCGGCGGCACGAGGAGCGCTTGCACCGACGCCGTGATCGTGACGTTAGTGGCAAACACGCGCGGATAACCGACCTTCTCCATCTGGGGGATCATCACCGAGCCGATTGCCGAAGTGTCGGCGACCGACGAGCCCGAGATGCCGGAGAGGAACGTGGTCGCCAGCACGTTCACCACCGAGAGCCCGCCGCGCACCCGGGTGAAGCCGACCAAAACGTCCGCAAAGGCGACCAACCGCCGCGCCATGCCGCCCTCCGCCATGATGGCGCCGGCGAGGACAAAGAACGGGATGGTGAGCATTGCGACCTTGCTCACGCCATCGGAAATTTTCAGCATGATGGCTTCGAGCGGAATGTCGATCCACACGGCTCCCGCGATCGCGGCCAGCGCCAGCGCATAGGCGATCGGCACGCCGACCAGGAAGCACATAAACATGGTCGCGAGCAGCACGAAGATGTCCATGATCCGGACGTCAGACGACAGATGACCGACGACCGATGGGAGCGGGCTGGTCCTTCGGACTTCCAGCCGCTTTTTTCATCTGTCCTCCGTCGTCTGTCATCTGTCCTCCGACATGCTCGATCACGAAGAGCAGCAGAATGGCGCCTCCGAGCGGGATCGGCAGGTAGGTCACTCCGACCGAAAGCGCCGGAAAATCCGCAATGGTGTTGTACCAGGTGGCGTCAACGAGCTTCACGCCCCAGATCACCATAAAGAGCGCGAACAGCGCCACCAGGAGTTCGGCGACCAGATCGGCGATCCGCCGCAGGCGCGGCGGCAGCATGGCAACGAAGAACGATACGTTCATGTGCAGCCGGCGGCGATAGCAGGCGGCGGCGCCGAAGAAGGTGAGAACGATGGTGAGCAGCACCGCCATCGGCTCCGGCCACGATGCGGCCTGATTGAGCACATAGCGGGTATAGACCGCCCACGGGATGACGGCCGAAATCAGTACCAGCGCAGTGCTGGCGATGACCACGCACGCAAGGTAAAGGGCGTCCATGGTCTTGCGATAGACGGAGAACATTGATCGGACCGCGGGACGCCCGGGCTCCGCTCATTCAGCCTGGATGCGTTTGACGATGTCGGCAAACCGCGGGCCGTATTTGTCCCATACCGGCTTCACGGCGTCCTGGAACGGTTTCTTGTCGGCGACATCGAACACCTGGATGCCGGCGGCGGCGGCCTTGCTCATCGCCTCCTTCTCGTAGGCATCCCACAGCACGCGCTCTTCGCTCTGGGCCTCGCGCGAGAACTTGCGGATGAGTTCCTGGTCACCCTTCGCGAGTGTGTCCCAGGTTCGCCGCGAGAACACGACGATCTCCGGCACGATCAGGTGCTCGGTGAGAGTGTAGTATTTAGCCACCTGGTAATGGTTATCGAACACGAAGCTTGGCGGGTTGTTTTCGGCGCCGTCGACGACGCCGGTCTGCAGCGCGCTGAACACCTGGTCGTAGCCCATGGCGACGCCGTTGCCGCCGAGCGCATTCATCATGTCGACGAACATCGGGTTGCCCATGACGCGGACCTTGAGGCCCTTGAGGTCGGCGATGCTGCGGATCGGCTTCTTGGTGTCGTAGACGCTGCGCGCGCCGGCATCCATCCAGGCGAGCCCGACGAGCGCCGCATTGCGGTTGCCGCTCACCTTGTCGAGCAATTCCTGACCGATCGGGCCGTCGATCACCTTCTGCATGTGGGCGGTGTTGCGGAACAGAAACGGCAGGTTGAAAACGTTGAGATCGTCAATTACGGGCCCGAGCGCGCCGACGCTGACGCGCGCGATCTGGATGGCGCCGACCTGGGCCTGCTCGATCGCTTCCTTTTCGCCGCCGAGCTGCATCGCGGCGAACATCTGCACGCTCAACCGGCCATTGGTCGCCTTCTCAAGCTTCTTGCCGAGGTTCTCCACCGCCACGACGGTGGGATATCCGGCGGGATGTACGTCCGACGCCTTGAGGACAAGCCTCTGCTGAGCAATCGCCGCACCACCGAGACAGGTCAGCGCGAGGAGAGCAATCGCTCCCGAGAGACCGCGAACGGTTGCTTTTTTTCTCATGAATTCCTCCCCACTCTACGCGGCGATTACGCTGAGGACGTCATGGCGCGAGCGCCCGCGTATCGGTTATCAGCGCAATTATGCACTAAAACGTCACGGAAGCGACTGCAACTCATCTACCCGGATTACGAATTCGGCGCGCAACGCGTAGGGTGGGTTGAGCGACAGCGAAACCCACCATCGGCCTCGCCCCCACCCTACCCTCCCCCGCAAGCGGGGGAGGGTAGGGTGGGGGATGGGTTTCGCTTTTCGCTCAACCCATCCTCCGGTCCTGCCCGCCCCACACCCGGGGCCGGCCGACTTTGCCTATCCTGCGAAATTCGCGAGACAGACGACATGCAAAAAATACTGATCACCGGCGCGGCGGGCGACGTGGGCTCGCGGCTGACGGAGCTCCTGCGGGACACCTACCAGTTGCGGCTCTCAGATATCAGGACGCCTGCGGGCCTTAAGCCCGATGCGGACTTCGTCGCGGCCGATCTCGCCGACACGGCTGCCCTCGAACGCGCCGTCGCGGGCGTCGACGGCATCGTGCATCTCGGCGGCTTCTCGGTTGAAGGGCCGTGGGATACGATTTTGAATTCCAACATCATCGGTTGCTACAACCTGTTCGAGGCGGCCCGGCTTGCCAAGGTGCCGCGCGTGGTATTTGCCTCTTCCAACCACGCGGTCGGTTTTTATCCGCGCCGGCGCCGGGTCGGAGTCGATGTCCCGGTACGCCCGGATTCGCGCTACGGCGTCAGCAAGGCGTTCGGCGAGGCTGTCGGGGCGCTTTACGCCTACAAGCATGGCCTGCGCGTCACCTGCCTGCGCATCGGCAATGTCGCCGACGCTCCGGTCGACCGGCGCCGGCTTGCCATTTGGGTGCGGCCCGAGGACCTCGTGCAGCTGGTGCGCATCGGTCTCGAACATCCGGACATCCGCTACGAGATATTCTATGGCGTCTCGGACAATGAACGGGGCTGGTGGGATAACGCCGCGGCCCACCGTTGCGGCTACCGGCCGCAGTTTCGCGCGGAAGATTTTCGCGATGCCGCGCTTGCCGCCCAGGCCAGACTGCCGGACGACCCGGTCGGTGATTGGTACCAGGGCGGGACCTTCTGCAGCGACGAATACAGCGGCGACGAGCCAGCAAGGTACTAGAACTATTTCGGAATCAGCCTCCAAGCCGATCTTTACCCTCCCCAGGGGAGGTCGGCCGCCACCGGGTCCGGCCTCTGGCCGGCCCGATGACAAGCTCCGTGGCCGGGAGGGGGTGACAGCCCCCCAGTGCACGCGGCGCTGTCGTCACCCCACCCCGGACCGCCTTCGGCAGTCCGACCCTCCCCTGAAGGGGAGGGTCAAGAAGGCGCAGGGGGTGAACGGCTAGCTCGGATGGAACCTCCGCTTCTTGCGGACGTTCTACGAGGGAACAGCCGCGCGGTGCGCCGAGACACCGACGCACCGGCTGCCCGAGCCTGAACCGTTCGGCCGGCCCCGGATATCAAGCCCAGCGGGGCTCATCGGGACCGACACCGGTTTAGCTTATGGATATGATCAGACTCGACGTCCGCTGACACGGCCGTTGACCGACAGAGATACCGGTGCAAGACCGTCGACGCCGAGAACTCGCGCCGCGCCCGGGCTGAGATCGATGACGCGCCCGCGCACGTAAGGGCCGCGGTCGTTGATTCGCACCGTCAAGGAGCGGCCGTTGCGGTGGTTGCGCACGGTCACGATGCTGCCGAGCGGCAGGGTCTTGTGCGCCGCCGTCATCGCGTTGGGATTCATGTGCTCGCCACTGGCGGTCATGCGGTCGTGATAGACCGAGGCGATGCCCGATAGGGCGGAGCCGACGTCGGCTTTGGAGACCCGGGCGGTGTGGGCCGGGTGCGGCCGCGCGAGCGACGGCGTGATCCCGCTCGCGAGCACGCACGCGAGTGCGGCTGTGAGGGTGGTGGCCTTAACGGTACGACGACGCGTCGTGTTTTGGTTTCTCAAACCGTACTTCCTTTCGTTGTTGCACTAGCCCCGGCACGCCAATTGCGAACGAGGCCAAAGGTGATATGCCTTTGACCTGAGGTCAGCTTGGCAATGGTGGGGGAATACCCTCTCTAGCGAGGGAGGTGGGGTATTCGCGTAGCATTGTGGCAACATTACGGCGGCTTGATCGCCTGTGGCATTCGACCGCCATTGGCATTGCGCTAGACGGTCCGCTTCGCTATTAGGAACCGCGATCCTAAAGCGGGCGGCACTGGCGGGCTGTGCGGGACATCTTAGCGCGATCCTGCCACCAGAAATAATTCTCTATTTTCCAGGAAGTTACGCGATGTCCTCAACGTTTGATACGGTCGCCAATATCATCGCCGAGACATGCGACATCCCCCGCGACACGATCAAGCCGGAGAGCCACGCGATCAACGATCTCGGCATCGATAGCCTGGACTTTCTCGACATCGCCTTCGCGATCGATAAGGCCTTCGGAATCAAGCTTCCGCTCGAGCAATGGACGCAGGAAGTCAACGACGGCAAGGCCACCACCGAGCAATACTTCGTTCTTGACAACCTGTGCGCCCGCATCGACGGCCTGGTCGCCGCGAAGGGTGCCTGATCATCCTCATCCGGCATGCGGCTTGAATATTTCCAGTTAATCGACCGGATCGTTGCGCTCGATCTCGATGCCCGCACCGTCAAGGCGCATGCCAAAATTCCACCAACCAGCACGATTTTCGAGGGGCATTTTCCGGGTCACCCGTTGATGCCTGGTGTGCTCCTGATCGAGGCAATGGCGCAAACCTCCGGGTGGCTGATCATCGGCCTGACTAGATTCGAGCGGATGGCATTCCTGGCGCAGGTCAGAGAGGCAAAACTGCGCGCCTTCGTGTCGCCCGGGCAGGCCTTGACGATCTCCGCGCGTATTGTCCACGAGGGCTCGGGCTTCACCATCACCAAGGCGGCCATCGAGGTGGGCGGCAAGGTGGTAGCTGACAGCGAACTCACGTTTCGGTTGACGCCCTTTCCGGATCCGAACTTGCGTGCCGGCATGAAGCTGGTTGCGGCCGCAATCGACTTTCCAACCGCCTCTCTATCCTCCCCGCGGGCGGGGGAGGAGGGTGTTAAGCCGGCTTGAAAGCAATGAACCGGGAAACCTGGATCACCGGCGTCGGTATCCTGTCATGTCTTGGCGAGGGGCCCGAGGCCCATTGGCAGGCGCTCGCCGACGGCAGGGTCAATTTCGATGCGGCCGCCTACCCGCCCTACATCGTGCATCCGCTCCCGCCCATGAGCTTCGATGCCCAAATCCCCAAGAAGGGCGACCAGCGCCAGATGGAGCCGTGGCAGCGCATCGGCGTCTATGCGGCCGGGCTCGCCCTTGACAGCGCCGGCGTCAAGGGTAATGCCGGCATCCTGAACGCCTGATGAGCGACCTGCGGCCGACCCTGTTTCTGGCGCAGCTCTCCAACCTGCTCGCCGGCAACATCTCGATCGTGCACGGCGTCACCGGCTCCTCGCGCACCTTCATGGGCGAGGAGTCCGCCGGCGTCGATGCGGTGCGCATTGCGCTCGGCCGCATCGCGGCAGGCCAGAGCGACATCACCCTCGTCGGCGGCGCCCAGAACTCCGAGCGCAAGGAAATGCTGATGCTCTACGAGTTCGGCGGTTTCGCCCTCAAGGGCGCGTTCCATCCGGTGTGGGATCGCGCCGCCCAGCCAGGGTTCGCACTCGGCTCGATGGGAGCATTCCTGGTGCTGGAAGCGAGCGAGCACGCGCGCGCCCGCGGCGTGAAACCGCATGCCCGGCTTGCCGCCGTCGTCAATGCGCGATCGAACCGCAAGCCCGGCGCCGTCACGGCGACGCTCGCCAAGATGTGGGCGGCACTGCCTGCCGTTCGCCCCGACTGCGCCGTGATTTCGGGCGCGAGCGGCGCCTCCCCGGCAACCGCCGAGGAACACACCTTTTTCGACACGCATGCCGAACTTCCGATGCGCGCCACCGGCAGCCGCATCGGTCACGGCGTCGAACCGCAATTCGCGATGAACATTGCGCTCGCAGCTATGGCGGTCGAGCGCAGAGGCTTGTTTCCGCCGTGCGATCCCGGCGAACGGACCGCGACTAGTGTGCTGACGCAGGCGGTCGTCACCGGAGTAGGGCACTGGCGCGGCGAAGGTCTGGGGCTGGTGGAAGCAGTGATGTAAGGGGCGACCCTTGTGGTCGCCCTGGTGCCGGCGGACGCGGTGCGGAAAGCGGGGCGACCACAAGGGTCGCCCCACGGCGGCAATGTTGGAGGACGCTGCCTGTGCGCGCCCCCTTTGGGCGGTGCGTTTCAGATCGGCCGAAGCGGATGACTAGGCGGCTGCTTTCGCCTCCACGGTCTCCCAGATCTTTGTCTTGCGAGTCTCTGGCATCAAGAACAGGGCGAGCACGAAGCACACCGCGGGAACTACGATTGGATAGATCAGGGCATTGCCGAGGCTTCCCGACTGGAAGCCCGCCGCGGTGATGAACGGCACCAGCCCGCCACCCCAGCCATTGCCGATATGATACGGGACGGAAACCGACGTGTAGCGGATCCGGCCGGGGAAAAATTCCGCCAGGAATGCTCCCACCGGTCCATAGACCATCCCGACGTAGCACACGAGGATGCAGATGATGAAAATCGCGACCGGATAGTTGATATTGTCCGGCTGAGTGACCTGACCGAGCCACGAATACAGGGGATAGTACGTGACCGCTGCGAACAGCATGCCGCCGAGGATCACCGGCTTGCGGCCAATCAAGTCAGATAGCCAGCCAAACAGGATCAAGCTTGGCGTTGCGATGAGCAGCGCGACCCCGATGATGGTGCTCGACGTCAGCAGATCTAGCTTGGCTACCTGCTGCAGGAAGTACAGCGCCGTGAATTGCCCGCTGTACCAGACCACGCCCTGCCCGATCAGCACGACGCACGCGATCCCCACGAACTTCACATTGGAGCTGAGGAAGGCCTCTCTCCAGGGGTTCTTCGTCATCCCTCCCTTGGCCTTGATCTGCTCGAAGATTGGCGTCTCCTGCAGTTGCAGGCGGATGTAGATGGCGATCGCCACCAGCAGGAAGGAGACCAGGAATGGGACGCGCCATCCCCAGTCGTTAAACGCGTCATTGCCGAGACCTACACGCGCACCAGCGACCACGGCCAACGACACCACGATCCCGAGGGTCGGAGAGGTTTGCAGCCAACCGGTATAGAAGCCGCGGCGTTCGTCCGACACGTGCTCGGCCACGTAAGTGATGGCGCCTCCGTATTCCCCGCCGAGGCACAGTCCCTGGATCATGCGCAGGCCGAACAGAAGGAAGGCGGCAGTCAGACCGACCTGCTCGAAGGTAGGAAGCAACCCGATCACGCCCGTACCCAGCCCCATTCCCGACAGGGTAATGAGGAAGGTGTACTTGCGGCCGACCCGGTCGCCCAGCCATCCGAACAGGAACGCCCCCAACGGGCGGATCAGGAATCCGGCCGTGAACAGTGCAATCGTGCTCAAGAGCGCCGCGACCGGATGAGACTTTTCGAAGAACTTGACCGACAGGACCGCGGCCAGGCTGCCGAACCGCCTCCGATCAGGGCGCCGGATTGCGGTCCATGACCAAACTAACATTGCCGCCAGATACCACCTAATAAGACTTTCGGATGCGGCAGCCGTGCGCTTGTGCGTTGCAAAACCCCGACCTCGCCTCTCCGCTAGTGATGTGGCTCTAACGCTTCATACCCATCGGCGTCATTCCGGGGCGCCGCGAAGCGGCGAGCCCGGAATCCATAACCACTGACCGTGGTTATGGATTCCGGGCTCCCTCGCTTCGCTCGGGCCCCGGAATGACGGAAACAAGCCTTAGAGTCACCACACTAGCAGCCTGTCGGACTCAGGTGTCGGTCTTCGTGCGCGCAGACAATAGCATCGCGACCGGCGGATTCATGGTGATTGTCCCTGAGGGGTCGATGCTATTTGAGCGAGCATTCCCTTGCCAAATGGAATGGCGCGCGCGGCTGGCGGCCGCTTCAGGCGGCCGCCAGGGCGTACATCCGCTTCATGTTCCAGGCCATCGTGACGAGGCTCCACTCACCTTGGACCTGGTCAAGGCCACGCAGGAGGAACTGACGGAAGCCCATCACCGATTTGATGATGCCGAACACCGGTTCCGGAATCTGCTTGCGCAAGGCATAGAGCTTCTTGCCTTCGGGCGTCTGCAGACGATGGCTCATGGCCGCGAGCGGCGTCGGGTTCTCCGGCGCCGGCGGTGCTTTGGCAAAGCGCTCCGCCAAGGACGGATGATGCGACTGGCGGCCCAGCGCAATCATCGGATCGATCTGTGCCGCAGCGCACAGCGCCACATTGGCGTCGCTGAAGTAACCGTTGTCCGCCAGCAATGTCTCCGGCTTTCCCAGATCGGCCGGCAATGCCTCGATCCGCTTCAGCATCGGCTCGATTTGCTGCTTGTCGTTGGGGGCCTGAACCACCTGCGCGGCGACCACCAGAAGGCTGTCGGCTGCCACCACCGCCTGAGCGTTGTAGCACTGCTCGAACCCGCCGCCGGCCACCGGCATGATGCGCGACTCTTCGTCGGTCAGATTGATCTGATCGGTTGGCAGCGCACCTTCCGCAGGGGGTTGGGGCGGCTTGCCGCCGGGCTTCTTGCCGGTGGCCTTGGTCTTCGCCTCCCGCGCCGCCAGCTTGGCCTCATGCTCGGCCTTCTCCCGCTCATATCGCTCCTTGGCGCGGGCTTCGAGCTTGGCGCGGGCCTCGGCAAGCTTCGCCAAGCGCTTCTCGCGGCGTGCCAATTCCTCTGGAATCGACATGCCGTCGGGCACATCCGCTTTGTCCGCGGCTTCCGCCCGTGCCAGCAGTTCGGCCACTTCCGCCTTCAATTGCCTCTCGATCTTGCCGGCGTGCTCATACGACAGTGCGCTGTGCCGGCTGGCGTTGGCGTGGATCTTGGTGCCGTCCAGCGCAACGGTGCCCATCTTGAGCATCCCCATCTCGCGCGCCAGCTCCAGCACCTGCACGAACAGCCTCTCGATCTCCTTGAGAAAGCGCCGTCGGAACGTCGCGATCGTGTCATGGTCGGGATGGTCGTTCGCCGCGATGAAGCGGAATGCAACCGAATCGTACGTCGCCCGCTCCAGCTTCCGGCTCGAAAAAACCCCCGTCGCATACCCGTACACGAGAAGCCCCAGCAGCAGCGTGGGATGATACGAAGCCGATCCTGTCCCCCGGTAGCTCCGGCTCATCGCCGACAGATCCAACCGGTCAATGACCTCGACAATAAAGCGGGCCAAGTGCCTCTCAGGCAGCCACTCGTCCACCGATGGCGGCAGAAGGTATGCAGTCTCACGATCAATCGCGCGGAAATTGTCCAACGGCATCCCACCCAGCGACGAAGAAAGGCCGAATCAATGCGCCGATTCTACCTAAACCTGCTCGCTGTGATAAGTCCGACAGGCTGCTAGGTCGGCGCCCCATGCCGACCAACGCCATCCCGCTTGCGGGGTTTCCGTCCCCCCGACAATTCATCGGTATCTCGCCCCACTTCCCCAATGCCGTCATGGGACAATGGAAGACTCGTGCCAACCATTTGTGGTCGTGTTGAACTCCTTATTTCCCGTAAGTAATCATTGACCCCCAGCGTTATACGGCCCTGCCGCCGAACTGGTTCAAGGATTTTTGGCGGGAGTGAGCCGCTAGGAGCCTGTCCGAGTATTGGTGGATTTCGCTAGGCAGTGAAGAGCGAATCAGATTCTGCCCCTTGGGGGGATGAGCAAGACATTCCGCCCTTGGAAGATCGATGAGCCGCTGCTTCTGCCCCCGACGGTGCAGGACTTTGTTAGGGGTGACCATCTCGCCCGCTTTGTGCTGAGCTTGGTGAGGGAGGCCATCGACCTTTCCAAGATCACGGGCACGTACGGCAGCGAGCGGGGCCAGCCGCCGTTTGACCCCACCATGATGACGGCGCTGCTGCTTTATTCGTATTGCTGCGGCATCTACTCCTCGCGCCGGATCGCCAAGGCGTGCCGGGAACGGGTGGATTTCATGAGCATTGTGGGGCTCGATGTGCCGGATTTCCGCACCATTTCGGATTTCCGCAAGCGGCACTTGAAGGCGCTAGGCCAACTGTTCAAGCAGGTCTTGCATCTGTGCGAGAAGGCCGGCCTGGTGAAGCTCGGGCATGTGGCGCTCGATGGTACCAAGATCAAAGCCAACGCGTCGAAGCACAAGGCAATGAGCTACGCCCGCATGGAGGATCGGGCCGCGGAACTGGAGGCCGAGGTCGGCAAGTGGCTCAGCACGGCCGAAGCCGCGGATGCCGAAGAGGACA
>WNGJ01013960.1_pt1 | contig 10894 bp, 10 predicted proteins | sample 5400611 | NCBI WGS metagenome assembly WNGJ01 (sample SAMN13153375, study PRJNA577476) | soil metagenome | isolation source: 40 cm soil or saprolite under Garry oak tree replicate 1 | place: USA:California | collected 2016-06-15 | reverse complement strand
TGACCGCAAAGTACACGCGCCCCTTCGGCAACATCGCACTCACCGTGGTCGGCGACTTCACGTCGCTGCGCAAGGACTACCAGGAGGATTCGGACGCCTCCCCCGTCACGCTGTTCCAGTTTTTCAACGGCAGCAAGGTCAAGCAGGAGTCGGTCGAAGCCCGCTTGAACGGCGGCGACAAGAAGTTGAACTGGACGGCTGGGGTTTACGGCTTGCGGATCGACGGCAAGTACTACGAAGGCTGGCAGGGACCGTCGTTCTTCACCGCAGAAGAGTTCGATAATCCTGCGAACCCGAATGGGTGCCCGAATCCACCCCCTGCTTCATGTGTCTACGTTCCTGGCGCGTGGCCGTATGGGACGCCTCCGTTCTGGAACGATTTCGTCCAGGCGCCGGCCAACGCAGGGCGCGATGCCGGTGGAATTCCGTCGACGCAATCGCCGTATGAGCTCTTGACCAAGTCGTACGCCGCCTTCGCCCAGGTCGAATACCGCTTGAGCGACCTGGTCGGCTTGACGGTCGGTGCGCGCGTGACCTCGGACAAGAAGGACTTCCAATTCACCTGGTTTCCGTATGAGTTCTTCCCGCAGAGCACCACCGGCAACATTTTGAAACTCACGCGGCTTGCCGGCGTCTCGCTCACCGATTACCCCAACAGCCGCTCGGATAGCCTGTTCAGCGGCAAAGCAGAGCTCGACTTCCATGTGGCACCGGACGTACTGACGTACGTGAGCTACAACCGCGGTGTCAAGGGCGGCGGCTACAATGCGCCACTGTTCCCGGCCTTCATCGTCGACGTCAACGGCATGACCTTCAAGCCGGAGACGCTGACCTCCTACGAGGTGGGCGTCAAATCGGAGTTCCTCGACCGCAAGCTGAGGCTGAATGGTGCCGCCTACTACTACGACTACAAGGACTACCAGGCGCTCGTCTACGTGATCGGCCTGTTGCAGCAGGTCGTGAACGCGGACGCCACGCACAAGGGCGCCGAGCTCGAGCTCGAGTGGGCGCCGACCGAATCGTGGCGCTTCGGCGCGGGTGTCGCGTACGTCGATGCGATCATCAAAAACGTGCTGGGCAGATGCTGCACGGCGGCGGGCGAGCGCATCAATGGCGACTTTGTGCCGGGCAACGCACCGCGCTGGACCGCGAGTGCGCTCGCCCGCTACACGTTTCCGGTCGGCAGCGGGCGCCTTGCGCTGCAACTCGACGGCAACTACCTGTCGCGCTTCTGGTTCAACCTCACGGACCTCCCGGTGGTTGAACAATCGGCATTCGGTGTCGCCAATGTGCGCGCGAACTACACGCCCGCGAGCGGCAAGCTCGAGATCGGTGTCTCGGTCGAGAATCTCGCCGACAAGCACTACGGCACGATGGGCTTCGACAACACCTCGATCAACGGCCTGGCGCAGGTCTATCCCGGCATGCCGCGCTGGTTCAAGGCGCACGTGAACTACAAATTCTAGAAACAACGGGTTGCCTGGGTCTATCGGGCGGGGAGTGCGGCGCGACTCGACCGCTGACTGTACGAGGAGACAGTGAACGTGAAAAAGACACGAGTGGCAGCCATCAGCGCGATGTGCGCGCTCCTTTACGCCGAGTGCGCGGCGTCCGCCCCTGCCAAGCCTGCCGTCGGCCTCAGCGATGTTTACGCCACCCTGGCGACGAAGCGATTCGTCGATCTCACGCACACGTTCGGGCCGACCACGCCGCACTGGAAGGGCTTCGGCGAGGAGAGAGTGACGACGCTGTACACAATAAAGAAAGACGGTTTCACCGTGCAGCAGTTCACTCATGTGGGGCAGTGGGGTACCCATATCGACGCGCCGGCGCATTTCCACGAGGGTCTGCGCACGGTAGATCAGATTCCGCCGCAGGAAATGCTGCTGCCACTCGTCGTCATCGACGTGCATGGCAAGGTCGCCAGGAATCCGGACTACACGCTGGCGCTCGAAGACGTGAGCGATTGGGAGGCGAAGCACGGTCGCATTCCGGAGCATGCGTTCGTGGCCATGCGCACCGACTGGGCGAAGCGCTGGCCCAACGATGCCGCCATGCAGAACCGGGACGCCGCTGGTGTCGCCCACTATCCCGGCTGGAGCAAGGACGTCCTGAAGCTCCTGTATGAGGACCGCAAGATCACGGCCTCGGGCCATGAGACCACCGATACCGATCCCGGCGTCGCGACGACGCATGATGATTACTCACTGGAGAGTTACATACTCGGTCTCAACCACTACCAGATCGAGATGCTGGCGCCCGGCTTGACAGAACGATCAGCGTGAACAGCCAGCGGTGGGTCTCGCGGCTGGGATTCCTGCTCAGCGCCGTCGGAGCCGCCGTCGGCATGGGCAGCATCTGGCGCTTTCCGTATCTGGCGGCCGCCGGGGGCGGATTCGCATTCATCGCGGTATTCGTCCTCGCTTGTCTGGCGTTCGGTGCTCCGGTCTTCATCGCCGAGGCAGTGCTCGGCCGATGGTCGAGGCACTCCCCGCCACGGGCGGCGGGCGTCATAGCCGGACGCTTTGGGGACTCAGCGCTGTGGGACGTCGTCGGGTGGACCGGCTCTATCGCCGGGTTCCTGATCATCTCGTACTACACGATGATCGCCGGCTGGGTGCTCGCCTACACCTGGTACTTTCTTTCCGGCAACTACGCTCGTGGACCGCCCGCGGTGGTCGCGAAGTTCCACGCGTTTGTTGCCGATTCACGCGCTGTATCGCTATGGCAGCTGGGATTTTTCGCGCTGGTTGCCGTCGTTTCGGCCCGGCAACTGAATCGCGGGGTCGAATGGGCCAACCGCTGGCGTGCGCCCGGGCTGCTCGCGATTCTCCTGGTGCTCGTCGCATACTCGCTGGCTACCGGAGACGTGGCGCGCGGACTGCGCTTCGCATTTGCGCCGGACCTGAGCCGGCTCACATCGGTGGTTGTTCTCGGCGCCGTCGGCCAGGCGCTGTTTGCGATGGGCGTGAGCGCCGGCATCATCATCGCCTACGGGGCGTACATGCCGGTCGGGGAGTCTCTGCAGCGCAGCGTAACGGCCGTTGTCGGTTCGATCTTCGTAGTATCGCTCCTCGCGACGGTGGTGATCTTCCCGCTGATGTTCCACTACGGTCTGAACCCCGCCGAGGGTCCGGAACTCGTCTTTCAGGTTCTGCCGATAGCGTTTGCCGAAATGCCCGGCGGCCGCCTCATCGGCACTCTGTTCTTCGCGCTTCTCGCGCTGGCCGCATTCACTCCTTCGATTGGCCTCATGGAACCCTGGATTGCGTGGCTGTCGGAGCGCGCCGGCCTGAGGCGCGCGACCGCGGCGTGCCTGTGCCTGGGCGCCGGCTGGCTGATCGGTCAGGGCTCGGTGCTTTCGTTCGGCCACTTGAAGGACTGGCATCCGCTGCGGTCGATTCCCCGCCTGGCAGGATTGAATTTCTTTGCCGTGGTCGATTTTCTGGCTGCCAACCTGCTCATGCCGATCTCAGCGCTTCTGGTCAGCGTGTTCATCGGCTGGCGGATGGGGAAACGGATTCCGGAAGGCGAACTGAGTGGTCTATCTCTCCGGTCGCGACGGCTGCTGTTGTTCGCGCTGCGCTACGTTTGTCCGCTTGGGATTGCCATCGTGCTCGTTGTAGGGTTCTCGAGGTAGGCGAGCAGGGGAGTCCCGCAATTCTGTCGAGGCGTCGAAGTTAGATCGCCGCATCGCCGTGGCTCCGATGATGTACTGGACGGACGGAGTTGATTTCCCGCGTGGAATCATGTGCTTGGACAGGCGCGAAACGCCCGTGTCTCCTTTACGTCGCCCCGGTATTCAATCTGCCGGACATTTTGCCGTAGATGTAATAACATGTTATAATTGCACTATGAAAGTTGCTGTACGACGTATCGGAAATTCCCTCGGGGTCTTACTTCCGAAGGCAACCCTCGACGCGTGGGGCGTGGGCGAGGGCGACGCTCTGCACCTGACGGAACACGGCCTTCGTCCCGCTGGGCGGGGGGGCTTCATGCACCATGAATTGGACGAGCTCAGGCGAACCATGGCTCTTGAGGTCGTACGCCGGTTCACGCCCCGCGAAATACGCGCGCAGATTCTCGCGAACCTCCATCGTTGGAGACGGCAGGGTGTTTGGGGTGCGGCTTACAAAGAATGGCAAGACATTGCGGAGGGGCTAGACGATGGAGAACTCTTCGCCGCAATGCTCGGCCGTGACGAGAACGCGGTCCGACTTCGACAATCGGCGCCGTTCGTCGGATTACTTCCGAAAGAGCAAGTCAGAAAATTAAATGAAGAAGCAGCAGGTTGATCATGTGCTGCGCGCTGCTGGCCGCATCACTGGCGAAAAGCAGTTCATCATTATTGGCAGCCAGTCTCTCCACGGAAAGTACCCGGATATTGCCGACGAGATCCTCACGTCGTTTGAGGTGGATCTGGTCGCGTCGAAAAATGCAGATCGAACCGAATGGCTCAACGTAATAGGGGTCGATTCACCGTTTCACGAAAGTCTCGGCTACTACGCTGACCCGGTTGACTTGAACACTGCGACCCTTCCGAAGGGCTGGAAAGAGCGTTTGGTGAACTTGCCTCCCGGCGAGACCGAGGGCGTGAGAGGGCTGTGCCTCGATCCTCATGACCTCGCTATCGCAAAGTATGCCGCGGCGCGCGAGAAGGACCTGATATTCACACGTGAACTTGCTCGTCGCGGAATCGTTTCCGAGGAGCGATTGTTTACATTGCTGGACCAGACCCAAATTGACCAGCAATTGCGCAGTCGAATGCGCGACCAGATCACCCGCGACTTTCACGCCGAGCGAGGTCTCGAGGAGCGGGCAGCTGAGAAGCATGACTCGTCGAAGCGCAGCGAGTTAGAGCGTGACTCCGGCAAGGGTCTGGATGACGACGCGTCTGAATAGTAACTCCGTCGGCGCGTCGAAGTTAGATCGCCGCATCGCCGTGGCTCCGATGATGGACTGGACCAACGAAGTCTAATGAGGTTGTCGAATCAATCACTTGTAGGCCCAAAGAATGGCTTGTCACCTTTACGTCACCTCAGATTTCGGCAGCTTGCCCGGGAGGGGCATAGTTACTGCTTGTCTAGGCGAATTGGGGTTTTGGGATGAACTGTCCGACAGACCTCAAACAAACAAGGCACCGCATTGGGCCTCGGTGGGGCGGCGCGCCTCGGTGCTCGCGTCCGCCTTCACAATGGCGACGCTGGTATACGGATATTCTGCGATTGCCTGTGCGAGTGAGGAGGCCACCGCCGAGTACAAACAGTGGAGTGATCGGTTAGCCGCGGCCGCGAAACATCACGATGCTGCCGATGAGCTCCTCTGTGTCACGACGATCGGCCGCCGCTGGACCTGGGCACTAAACACGCTGCCGCATCGCCTTATCGAACAAGCGGTCAGCGAGTCCGAGCCGGCGCGACTCGGGCGATCACGCATTGAACTGCTGCAAATGCTCTATGAGCTGCGGTGGCTGCACAGTGACGGCAGCGAACCCAGCCGCTGGTGGCTGCAGCTTAGTCTGGATCTTCTGGAACACAACCGGCAGCAGGAAGCCTTTGCGGTTGCGGCACACATCACCGATCCTTACGCCTTGGTTGGTTTGCAGGCCGACAACCGTTACAAGCGCATCGCAAAATCAGAGTTTGTGGAGCGAGACATCCTCAAAGCCACCCGGAAAGAACTCGAACAGCGCCAGGCTGCAGCCAGGCAGCGGCCGCGCGATCTCAGTCGGGTTGTGCAGGTCGCCCGGGGGTTCATGCTGCTGCATCGCTATGACGAGGTTCTGAAACTGACCGATCCGGTGCTGCAGGGTAAGCAGGCGGCAACTCCTGAGTCCTCTCCCTACGAAGATCTGCAGCGGGAGTTTCCGTGGATTCTCAACGTGCGCGCACGTGCCTTGAGCGCACTCGGACGGTACGATGAGACGGTCGCGCTCCTGCGCCGCGCCTGCCAGGAATCAAGCGAGGATCTGGTCAGCCATTCGCTCAATCTTGCGAGCTTCCTCGCGGCGCTGAATCGTCCGCAGGAGGCGCTGGCCGCCATTCCGCCTCTTGAACACGCGAGCGTGTATGGACACGCTGTCGCTGCCTGGGTGCGGGTGGTGGTCGCCTCGGAGCTCGATGATGCGGCCGGCCTCGAGGCGGCGCTGGATGACCTGCGCGCTCACGCGCAGGACTATCCGGGCACCCGTGAAAGCGCCTTGATCATTGCCGGAAGAGAAGACGAGGCCGCCGCCACCCTCGTTGCACGGCTCTCCGATCCCGACCTGCGAACCGATGCGCTGGTGGAATTGCAGGATTACGCGGACAACCCGGGTCCTGCACGAGCGATCGGCTGGCGCGAGCGACAAAAGGCCGTGCGCAGCCGGCCGGAGATCCGCCAGGCGGTAGGCGCATACGGTCGTATTCGCGCCTATGCGGTGCCCGGGGTCGGACTCTGAGCGGCTTCGACAACCGCGGGAGGCAACACCATGCAACGTGCCAGCATCCACGCCGCTTTGCTGCTCTGCCCCGTGAGCCACGCTGCCATTGCCGAGGACTACTGGAGCTACGTGTATAAAAACTTCGACGTCACTACAGCCGCTGGCAGCGGCTATACCGTATCGCTAGCTCACGACCTAGCCCGTTTCGACAAGGCACTCACCCGCATTCTGCGGCTGTCAGAAAAACACGTTCCCACTCACATCTACGAGCTGCCGCCCAAGCAGGAAAAGGAACTGCTCGGCGAGGTAGGCGTGGTCTCCTTTAAGTTTTCCGGGTACGAGGTCTCGGTGATCACCGATACCGGGGCTGATTCGAACAATCGGTATTGGGGTGCGCTGTTCGGCTATACCGGAAGCCTTTTGGTGAATGGGCGGGCATCGCGCTCCCCCTATTGGTTCCAGGTTGGCGTGCCGCAGTTGTTCGCCCACACCGAGTTCGAGTCGGGGCGGGTAAAGACCGGCGGCGTATCTGCCGGGTTTGCGCAGACGCTGCTGGGGGCCAAACTCATTCCGATGCGCATCTTGTTGCGCGTGCAAGGCAGCGATCCGCAACTGCGCGGCTCATCTGGCTTCAAGAGCCTGTTTGAAGCGGAGAGCTGGTACTTGGCGCGCGAGGTGTATGTCGAAGGGAAGCTGCGGGATGAGTTCGGGCGTTACCTGGGTCTCATGCAGGACGGCAAGAGTGAAGCGGATGCGTTTGCCGCAAGTTTCAAGTTCAGTTATGAGGATCTGGATAAGCTGTTAGTGGGCGCGATGAAAGAGCCAGCGCACGTCTTCGTCGTGGAGGTGCCGCGCGAACCGGCGGATAACGAACAGCCGCGGAAGCTACCTGAGGCCGAGACCAAAGCCAGGCTGGCGGACCTGAGCCTGCAGTGGCAGCGTCGGGCCAATGCCTTGCGCTTGGCCTCGGAGGCGCTCCAGGGAGATCCCAACAGTGAGCTATCGCTGCGCGTCTTGGCACGCGCGAATCTGCAGGAGGGTAATTTCGGCGCTTCGCTACGGGCCGTGGACAAGCTTGATGCATTGTCCACTCCTTCTGCAGCGGCACTTGCCGACAGCGGCGAGGTTTTGTCCCAACTCGCGCGCGAAGTGTCGGCAAGGCAGGCGTCGATTGGAGTGGACTCCGACACGTTGAGTCGGCGTGCCAAGGACGCGTACGAGCGTGCCATAAGCCTTGATCCGGACTATCTGCGCTCCTGGTCGGGCCTTGCGTATTTGTACAGCTCGCAGCGTGACATCGCTGCAGCCCAGGCGTTGGTGGCAAGAGCGCAGCCAATAATGGAAAAGCATCTCGAAAGCGGTGCGCTGGCACGTGCACTTGCCACCGTGTGTTCTCAGACTGGCCAGACTGCGGCTGCCTTTCTTTTCGGCGAATACTGGCGTGACGACGCGATCACTCCGAGGGATCTGGATGAGGCGCTCGCCTTTATGGCCAGAATGCACGCGCACTAGGTATGAAGCGCTGTTGGCCCAGCATGGTAACCGATACCGCTGGTTCGGGCGTCGGACGGCCTGCTACGTTCCCCTGCCATTGTCGAACTGCGACTCAGCCGGCGCCTCCAAGAACGCGCGAGCGGGCGAAGGATCCCAAACGGAGCGCACCCGAAGGCCTGGCGGCGGCGACGGGCGCTAATGCAGACGGTTCTGGTGCTCGGAGGCTACGGATTCTTCGGCCAGCGCATCGGCGCGGCCCTGGCGTCGACTCCGTCCCTTAGGGTCCTGCTGGGCGGTCGCGACCTGGGTCGGGCTACTGCCGCAGCCCACGCAGTGGGTCTACCCTCCGAACAGGCGATCGCAATCGACGCTCGTGACGTCAATCTCGCGCGGTCGTTGGCTCGCATGCAGGTCGACACCCTTATCCACACCGCAGGGCCCTTTCAAGGCCAGGATTACTCGGTTGCGCGCGCCGCGATCGAGGCGCGCTGTCACTATGTTGATTTGGCTGACGGTCGCCACTTCGTCGGCGGCATCGACTCTCTCAATGCCTCGGCCTTGGCAAGCGGTGTGAGTGTGATTAGCGGTGCGAGTTCGGTTCCGGCGTTGTCGTCAGCGGTGGTAGACCGGTATCTGGGGAGGTTTCGGCGGCTCGATTCGATTCATATCGGTATAAGTTCAGGGGCGCGTGCCCCCGGATTGGCCACGGTCAGAGGTATCTTCAGTTACGGCGGAAGGCCGTTCCGCTCCTTGCAAAACGGCGCATGGGTGGACGCCTACGGCTGGTTGGATTTGCGCAGGCATCGATTTCCGCAACCGCTTGGAAAGCGGTGGCTTGGAAGCTGCGACATCCCCGACCTCGAGTTGTTTCCACTGCGATATCCCACGGTGAAAACCGTTTCCTTCCAAGCGGGGTTCGCAAGCGACGTGGGTCATCTGGTGGTTTGGACGTTGGCTCGACTTGTGAAGGCCGGGATCTTGCCTGGCATGGGTGCCTTTGCCATGCCGCTGAATCGCATCAGCCGATGGATGGAGCCGGTCATCAGCGACAAGGGAGGAATGTTCGTCAGACTCGATGGTCGAGGTTCGGACGAAGCGCCGCTGAACATCACGTGGACATTGATTGCCCAGCGAAATCACGGGCCGCATATTCCGTGCGGAGCCGCCATTGCCTTGGCGAGGAAGATCGCATCGGGCGCGCAACTGCCGGCCGGGGCAATGCCCTGCATGGGTTTATTGACCGTCGAAGAGTTTCTCGAACCCCTTTGCGAGCTTGATATCAGCGAAACGGTGCAATGAACTCCTATCTCTTGCTCAAGGCGATCCACGTTACCAGCGCAGCCGTGTTATTCGGGACCGGCCTCGGAATCGCATTCTTCAAGTGGATCACTGACCGCACCGAAAATGCCGCGGCCATCCAGGTGGTCTCCGATAAAGTCGTGCTGGCTGACTGGCTATTCACACTACCCGCGATTGTGGTTCAGGCGCTGACCGGCCTTGCGCTGGCGAGGTTGCTTGGCTATCCACTGAACCACGGCTGGCTCGCATGGTCTATCGCGTTGTTCTGCCTCGCCGGCATTTGCTGGGTTCCGGTTGTGTGGTTACAGCTTCGGATGCGAGACCTCGCCCGGACGTCGGTACGCGAGGGTACGCCGATCAGCTCACGGTATCGCGCGTACGCGCGCTTGTGGTTTTGGCTGGGCGTGCCAGCGTTCACCGCCGTGGTCTTGGTGTTCTGGCTGATGGTCGCCAAGCCGCAGTAGCCTTGCGCCGAGCCGCAGCCGCCGAGTCTGAGGCGCAAGGGCAGTTGTGTGGGTGAGAGCGCATGACCAGGAGAGCTCACGAGGGATGACGCGCGCGCGCACATCAGGCTGGCGCGGTGCACTGCGTACCGTGTTGCTCCTCGGCGCCGTGGTCGCGAGCGCGCCCGCGACGGCGGAGCGGCCCGCGCGCGAGGCGCAGCAGTTTGAAGTGACTCCGTTCATCGGTTACCGCGTCGGTGGCAGCTTCAAGCTGATCGACGCCGGCCAGCACGTCGAGCTCGATGACCACGGCTCCTTCGCGCTCACGCTCGATGCGCGTGCCGAGGAATCCGGCCAATACGAGTTGTTCTACGGTCGGCAGTCCACGGTGCTGCGCGCAGATGCGCTCGCCCCCGTCAGCATGGACGTGGAATATCTGCACATCGGCGGCGCCGTGGCGCTCGATGAGGCGCAGCGCGTGAAGCCTTATCTCGCGGGCGGTCTCGGGATCACGCGGTTCAGCCCGGATGCTGCTCTCGGTCACGAAGACACGCGTTTTTCGGTATCTCTCGCACTCGGCCTGCGCGTGCCGGTGAGTCCCCATTTCTCGCTGCGCCTCGAAGGACGCGGCCTTCTCACGCCGCTTAATACGGATAGTGCGTTCTTCTGCCGCTCGGATCGGAGCGGTGCTCTCTGCCAGGTGCGGGTACGGGGTTCCTCGTTCTTCCAGTTCGACTTTCTTGCGGGTGCGGCATATGCCTTCTGACCCAGCGCGGCGCAGTCGTACGATCACCCTGGAGCAATAGGTGTGCCGCGACGCTCGGAATTCGGGATCGCTTACAGAATTCCCGCCACGGGCAGCAGCACGGGCGTCGGCGATGAGGTTTGTGTGCAGCTCGAACGGCAATTCAGCGGTCCGCCGCTCGCCGCAACAGGCGCGCAAGCCAGCTGCAGCGCCGCGCTCAACGTCAAGTCGGGTCCGCGCCAAGCGTGGCCGCATCCGCGGTGCCTGCTGGGAGATGATGTTCTGCTTCATGACGCCCGAGGGGCCGAGCACGAGGACCACGGGATGATGAGTATCATCGAGGTGCGGCCGCCATCGGTGCCCGGCACGGCTGCCGAATAGGCTTGAGATATGACCACGCCCGCGATCGAACGGATGTCCTGGGAAGAGAGTCTGCGCACGCAGACCGCGATCGGGGCAGGGCTCATGGCGAGCTCGGAGGCGACATGGGAT
>WNGJ01008576.1_pt1 | contig 10894 bp, 6 predicted proteins | sample 5400611 | NCBI WGS metagenome assembly WNGJ01 (sample SAMN13153375, study PRJNA577476) | soil metagenome | isolation source: 40 cm soil or saprolite under Garry oak tree replicate 1 | place: USA:California | collected 2016-06-15 | reverse complement strand
CAACCCAGCCGGCAATGGCTTTGACAATCTGCATCGAACTGCTGGGCGCGAAAGTATAGCCGGGAATCAAATGCCGGCGGCAGTGATTACGTCGGCCCAGTTCATTGCTCAATCTGCGACGCCGCGCGATTTGTGCGAACCGCCGATTGTAGGCCCGTATGAAATGGAAAAAGGCGGTTGATGGGGTGGTGGAAAAGACCGGCTCCTTTAGCGCTTTGGGTCCCCGTTTGAAGGGTTGCGCGGCCACTCCCAAATAATAGAAGCCCAGGTCGAGCAGAAACGCCAGACGCATCAGGTCGTATTCCCCCATGTACTGATATTTGTCCTGGAAAACCGCCTCAAACCACCGCTGGTAGCTGCGGGCAAAATCTCGATTGTGTCTGTCAATGAGCGGCGCCAGATCCTCGCCACGCTGCTGGGCTAAAATCAATTGCGCTGTGGCCCAGGAGGTGAACGAAATCCAATCCATGCCCGGACTGTAAAACGGATCAATGAACGCCGCCGCATCGCCCGCCAAAGCAAAACCATCGCCCGCGAACGTCGTGGTGTAGTAAGGGAGGTTCTTTCGCCAGTGCACGTCGCCCTCGCGCCATTGCGCCTCGGCCATGATTTCCCGCGCCACCGGATGCTGCATCAGGAAATCCTTCAGGCGCTGGCCCAGCGACCCGTTCTCAGGCCAGCTTACCAACCGCTGATCGAAGACCACCCCGATGCTGACATCGCCGCCTTTGAGCGGAATGCACCAGGCCCACCAGCCGTCGCCGACCAGATGGTTGGTGGCGGTCGCCCGAATCCCATGGCAGGCCATTGACCAGTCTGGATATTTTTTTGCCAGCTCAAACCCGTCCCAATCCTTGACGCCCGTCCAGCGCGCCCAAACCGCCGTGGTCGGATGCGCTTGGTTTGGGCGCCACCAGCCTTGCTGGCGCGCCAGCACCGCCGCCACACCGGAAGCATCCACCACCCAGCGGGCCAAGACCCTGCTGGTTTTTTGCTGCCAGCGCACGTCCAACACCTGGTTGCCGCCGGGCACAAGTTGGACCTCGGTCACGCTGGCAGGACGCCAGAGCGTTGCTCCCATGGCCTGCGCCCGTCGCAACACCTCTTCATCCAGCACCGCCCGGTCAACTTGAAACGCCGGCACCCGCGACAGGTAGCGCCCGCCGATTTCCCCGCACTCCGGCAATGCGCGCGTGTGCGAGTTGAAAAACCAGAAGCGCATCCCTTGCTTCACCAGGTGCGCTTCGTTCAGGTGCTGCATCAGGCCCAGCACACGGCCCAAAAAATAACCGCTGACCTCCACGGTCGCTTCCCCCACGCGCCGGCTGAACGCGGCGGCTTTCTCGATGATGAGGATTTTCAGCTCGGGACGCTCGCGCAGCAACAGCATCGCGTTGGCCGCGCCGGTCAGCGCTCCGCCGACGATGGCCACGTCGTAATGCTCATCACTCTGACAAAGTGTATTCACCGTTCAGAACCAAGCGCTCGCCGTCGGAAGAAGTAGCTGGGATGGGACACAGCTTAAGGGCCGAAAAAAAGCACGAAAACGCGCAAAAGTCAGTTCACCCGCTCGATGTGCAGGTCATTCTTGACGGCTTTTCCATCGGTCGCTGAGAGCCAAACCTCGCCGATATCGGCATCCTGATTGGGCTCCTTGAGTTTGGCCGTCCAAAGTTTGACCTTCCAAACCGGTTCACCAGTTCCCCTCACGCCCAAGACCCCCTCACCGACGCGCTCTAATTTCAATTGCGTGGCGGTGACCTTGAGCTTCTGAAGCAGCGGTTCTTTCAGGGCGGTTTTGATTGCTCGATCCGAATCTACTTTGAGCCTTTCACGGTCCAGCGGCGTATCGCCGCCAGTGACTGGCTCCAGCAAGCGCAGTGGCCGTTTGACATCCAGCATCTTGCCCGCCCCAAACTTCACTTCCACCGCCTTGAGTGTCGCCGTCGAATCGTAATAAACGACGTACCAGATATTCGGCGTCAACCCGCCGACCGATTTTTCGGAGCGGATCTGGACCACTTTATCTTTTGATTGTTCACCCACATAACGATTGCCCTCCTTGATCAATTCAAGTGCGGTTGCCTCAGCGCCACGAGCCGCCGGGTTTAATCCCAAACCCACCAATATCGCCGCCAACTTTCCCCAACCCGTAATCTTCGTCATGGTTTTCATGAGGGCAATATAGATGCCAGTCGGATGGGCGGCAACCGTCAAAGGATCGGCTGTTCTTGCTCGGGCGCATCTTGGCACTGCCACCGGTCGGAAAAAGGACGGCCCCTCACCCCGGCCCTAACCCAACGGATGGGAGAGGGGAGGGAGGGAGAAGAGGGATTGCGTGGCGGCTGGTGGTACTAACAAGATGCGCCCTCGTTGCTCCGCACTCTCACTGGGTCGCTCTGTAAAAACGCTGGGGCCGACTGAGTGCGCCAGGGTCAGTAAACTGCACTTCGCCGGTGCTATTCGTGACCTTGCCCAAATTGTCCCACGTGCTCAGATTCGTCGTTCCGAAGATTTGCCAAACCAGTTGCAGGTCGCTGACCAGGGTAAAACGGAACCCTTGCGCCGTCAGGCCCTCCACCCCCGGCCTGCTGGCGCGCAAGAATGGCCGGTCGCTGAAGTTGGCGGTGATCACCTTGCTTATATTCATCGAGATCGTGAGGGGATTCTGAGTCGCGCTGGCATCGCCGCTCCAGTTCACAAAACTTTGCCCCGAATCCGGCACTGCGGTCAGCGTAACGGATTGGTTGGTGGGATAAGCGTTGGCCTGCGGATTCAGGTTGACCCGGCCAGCGCCATTTATCAGAACCGTCAACGCTGCCTGGTTGGCAGGCAGAACGCCGAAGACCGCAGAGACGGTTTGGGTCGGACTCGAAATGCCGAAGTAGAGCGGGTTGATATTGCCGGTGGCCGCGTTTCCCCAGGAGCCAAAGTTGCTGCCCGGTTGCGGCACTCCGGTCAAGCGAACTATTGCGCCGTAGGGATACCGCCCGCCCGGTGGATTTAACAGGACCTGGCCACTGCCCGCAACCGTCGTCGCCAGCGTCGTGCCGAACACCGCATAGATCGTCTTATCCCGTTCCATCGAAATATTGACCGTCGCGCCAGTGCCCGCGGCGTCACCCAGCCAATAGAAAAATGACCAGCCTGGCGAAGCCACCGCCGTGGCGCTGACGATGTTGGTGCTGAGGTAAACGCCGCCCGGCGGACTGAGGCCGACGCTGCCGCCACCCGAGGCCGAAGCCGTCAAGGTGTAGTTTGCCAACATCATCACATTCACGCTGTCTGCCTCCTCGGACTGGAGGAAATCGGCGCTGTAACCAATGGCGCGCACGGTGGCGTTTTGGGTAACTGTAAACGGGCCAGTATAAGGGATGGAAGAGAGACTCGGTGGTGAGCCATCGAGCGTGTAGAAGGCAGACCCGTTCATGAATGCAGAGCGAACGCTCAGAGTGGGCGGCGAGGCGAAACTGTAGGTCCCGTTAGTCAGCAACTGGTCGCCGAGGAAGATCGCGACCGACTTCACCCGGAGCAGCGCGGGGGTGCTCGTCACCGAGCCAAGGAAGTTTGAGACGATTACCGAATACAGCCCCGCCTGGGCAGGCGTAACACTCAGCAGATTGAGGGCGGTATTCGTCTGGTTGGCCAGCGGATTATTATTGTAAAGCCAGTAGTACCGCACCGGGGTTGAAGCCTGCGCCCCAACGCTAAATAGCGCGTTGCTGCCAGCGAGCACCGTCTGTCCTTGTGGGGCGTTGGTGATGACTGGAGATTGCAGCAACTCATCCCCCAACCGTGCCACCGTGCCGTCGAGCAGCGATATGAAACGATTGCCCGCGGCATCGGAAACCATCCCATTGCATACTGAGGCAAGATTCATCGTCCAAACCAGTGCCCCATCGTAATCATAGCGCGAGAGCGAGCTGTTGTCGTCTCCGAGATGGACGCCGTCGAATTTGTCCTGGCCCACCGTCCACGCCGAGTCGCTGGCGAGATTGTTGCTCCAGATGATTGCCGCCGAAGCGCTGCGTTTGGTCAATGCCGCCCCCTCGACTTGATAGAATTCCCCAAGAGAGTTAGGGATGGGGCGTGACTCCTGCCAGGCCGCTCCGCTCATCGCCGTCCAACGCGCCAATCCCAGCGCAGCCCCATTACTGCCAAGACTGGACATCGTAACATAGGAAGGTGAGAAGCTACTGAAGGTAAGCGCGTAACCATTGGTGGGGGAAAGTGGGCCAAACCGCGTGCTGCCCATTGTGCTTCTAGATGTCTTCGGCAGCGAAACTGACCAGACACTTGAGCCGGCACTGTTGAATTTCGCAGCATAGTCAAAATCGTCCAGGGTCGAAATGTTGTAGGTATAGCCGACGTAGCAATTGCTGGCAGTATCCAGGGCGATGTCCCCTATGCTGACCCCCCTCACCAGGCCTGACGGCCCAAAATCAACGCTCCAAACCAACGCTCCTGCGCTGGTGTATTTCGCCAGGAAGCACGCCGGGTTGGTATATTGGTTAAGCACTCCCGGATAATTACCGGCGTAATACAGATTTCCCGCCGAGTCGCGTTGCGCCATGCCCGGATAGACGCTGAGAGCGTTTGTTTTCAGCGGCACACCCGCGCCGCTGAGCTCAATCACGGTCCCACCGGCGTTCGCGTAAACGTTGGTTTGCGTGTCCACCGCAAACACCCGGGCCCCAACACTTGTGTTCCAGAGCAACCCCGGAGCCTGGGCATGGCCGAGCCTGGCGAGCAAAGACGCAAGCAGGATGAGCCTCAATGAAAACAACGGATTGACGACACGAGGGAATGGTTTAAGAGCTTGCATCTGTTTTATCTCCTTAGGATTCCTGCAAAGGAGTGGATTTTCTAATCCAGATACTACGCGGAAATAGAGAGGTGTCAAGCGGCAGCAATTCTCACTATGGCCGCTTCCATCCGCGCCGGGCAGTCTTGGGACTTACGGCTTCCTTACGCCTCCTTACGGGTTACCTTACGGGTTGGAACTCAAAAATAACCCACGTTTATGCACCTCCTTACGGGTTTACGCCTCCAACACCCCCCAAGAGGTCAAGCGGCGCAGAATTCGTCATCAGGCTGCACCGCGGTTTGACTTGGGCACAGAATCTCTTAAGCTGCCGAAAAAACTCGGTTTGCATTGTGTTGTTTCCGGCTCCCCTCCAGGCCAGTTCGCCACCTCGCGTCGTCATCACCGGCGTAGGTATTATTACTGCCTTGGGCCAGGGATGGAAAGCCAACGCGCAAGGGTTTCGTGGCGGGCGCGTTGCTATCCGGCCTGTCACTCTCTTCGATGTTTCGCGGCAAAGGGTCAAAGTGGCTGCCGAGGTGGATTTGCCTGCGGGTTTGCCTGCCACTCGTTTGAAGCCACGCGACCTGCGGCGGCTGGATCGGGCTGCCAAACTCGTGCTTCTCGCCGCGCACGAAGCCTGGCAACAAGCGGGCTGGGAACCTTGCGAGAATCTGCCGATCGTCCTGGGCACCACCAGCGGCGGCATGAGTCTGGGTGAAGCCTACTATCGTCAGGCTATTCAGAGACCACACGCGCGCCAAAACCAAGCCACTCGGGTCCTATATTATCAGGCCCAGCGCCAGGGACTGGACCTCGCGGATGCCTTCGGCATCAACGGTCCTATTACCATCATCGCCAATGCTTGCGCTTCCGGGGCGAATGCAATTGGCCACGCCTTTGAGTTGGTGCGGCGCGGTCGAGCCGAGCGCGTGCTCACCGGCGGTTACGATGCCTTGAGCCAACTGGTGTTCGCCGGATTCGATTCTTTGCAGGCACTTTCGCCTACCCAATGCCGCCCGTTCGACGCTCAGCGCGACGGGCTGGCCTTGGGGGAAGGCGCGGCCTTGATGACCCTGGAAACGCTCCAATACGCCCGGAGCCGCGAGGCGAACATTCTGGGTGAAATTGTGGGTTATGGCGCAACCACCGACGCCTATCATCTGACGCAGCCGCACCCAGACGGCGAGGCAGCTTTCTGCTCGATGACCGCTGCTTGCGAGAGCGCGCAGCTTGCGCCAGAGCGAATTGATTACCTCAACGCGCATGGCACCGGCACGCCGCTCAATGACAGCGCGGAGGCGACGGCCATCAATCGCTGGGCCGGCGCTCGGGCCCGCACGCTGCCAGTCAGTTCAACCAAATCCGCCATCGGCCATCTCCTGGGCGGGGCTGGCGCGGTTGAGGCCGTGGTTTGCTTGATGGCGCTGCGCGAACAATGGCTGCCGCCAACTTCGACTCTGCAAACGCCTGACCCACTCTGCGCCTTTCCGGTCGTGCAAAAACCAGCCGACGCGAAACTGGAATACGCCCTGACCAATTCCTTCGGCTTCGGCGGCGCCAACGCCACGTTGGTCCTGCGGAGGTGGTCGTGAGCGTGGGAGCGTGGGAGCGTGGGAGCGTAGGAGCGTGTGAGCGTGGCAGGCTGGAGCCTGCAGACAGCCTCCACGCTCCGACGCTCCGACGCTCCGACGCTCCGACGCCTTTCACAGTGTTCCGTGTATGAGCAGCGTCTTTGTTTGCGGCTCCGGTGCAGTCTCTCCCGCGGGCTGGGGAGTCGCGTCATTGCGTCAAGCGTTGACGCGAGGCGAGCCGATCCCCACCAGGGAACTTGCCCGCCCAGGCTGGAACGACTCGCTCCGTGTGCGCGCTGTCCCCGCGCCATCCCCACGACCGAGCTTCCTCACTCACGCCAGGCTCCGCCGTGCCAGCCCCATCGCCCACCACGCCGTCGCAGTCGCTCTCGAGGCTTTGGCTCAGGGAGGGGCTGGAGGCTGGAGGAGGGAAGGCGCGGCCCCCGCCAATTCGCAGCCTGCAGCCTCCAGTCTCCAGCCTGCGGGCCGACTGGGCATCGTCCTGTGCGTGATGTCCGGGTGTGTGAATTATTCACGGCGTTTCTACGATGAAGCTTTGACGGACCCAGCCACCGCCAGCCCGCTGGTCTTTCCAGAGACAGTCTTCAACGCGCCTGCCAGCCACCTCGCCGCCGTCCTCGGCACCACCGCGATCAACTACACGCTGGTTGGCGACCCAGGCACTTATTTACAGGGCCTCGCCTTGGGGGCCGATTGGCTGCTGAGCGGCCGCGTGGACGGTTGCCTGGTGATTGGCGCCGAGGAGATGGACTGGCTGACCACGGACGCTTTTCGGCTCTTCGACACTAAAGTGATTGTGAGCGATGGCGCGGGCGCGTTGTACCTGAAGCGCGAGCCTCTCCCCCTGGCCCCCTCTCCATCGCATGGAGAGGGGGAACGGGGGAGAGGCGTGCAACTTCGGGCCGTCACCCAACCTCGTGTGTTTTCCAAGACCCAAACTCGCGCCCAGGCCGCCCAGCTCACGCGCGCAGACCTGGCCACGACGGGCCCGAATCAGTTGCTTTGCGACGGGTTGCAAGGCGCGCCGCTCACAGACAGCGCTGAACTGGCTGCTTGGCGCGATTGGACTGGCCCTCGGCTCTCGCCCAAAGTGATACTGGGCGAGGGCCTCATGGCCGCCGCGGCTTGGCAATGCGTGGCGGCCATAGACGCTCTCCAACAATGCCGGTATTCTGCCGCAAACGTCAGCGTGGTTGGCTGCAATCAACAAGCTATCGCCGCTCAGTTCGGCCCGGAAGAGTGAAGAGAGAAGAGAGAAGAGCGCAGAAAGAGGCCGGAGTGGAGCGTAGAGCGTCAGAGCGTCGGAGCGTCGAACCAACGCTGCACGCTCCACGCTCTCACGCTCCGACGCTCCACGCTTCCCCTCTCCCCTCTGCCCTCTCCTGTCTCCGGCCATGAACTCTCGGGTCATCTTGATCACTGGTGCGAACGGCGGTCTGGGCCACGCCGTCGCTCGGGCGTTTCTCGAAGAGTCTGCCGCTAACTTCGTTTGGCTCGGCGTCCACACGCGGCGCGAACGGGCGGACCAACTGGCCGGCGAATTCTCCGGACGATGCCGGTGCGTGGATCTGGATGTGACGCAGCCGACCTCCTGGCATGACGCCACGACCGGCATTCTGGCCCACCACCAACGTATTGACGTGTTGGTGAATAATGCAGGCAAGCATTCTGACGCGTTGCTGGCCGCCATGCCCGCCAAAACCTGGGACGACGTGCTGCGCGCAAACCTGGACAGCGCCTTTCACGGTTGCCAGGCGGTCTTGCCCACCATGATCTCGCAGCGCGGCGGGCGCATCGTCAATATCGCCTCACTCAGCGCGCTCCTTGCCCCGCCCGGCCAAACCAATTACGCCGCTGCCAAAGCCGGCCTGGTCGCCCTGACCCAGTCCCTGGCCAAGGAAGTTGCGCGGTTGAACATCACCGTCAACGTTATTTGTCCGGGTTTTGTCGAGACCGACGCGTTGGCCCGCATGAGCGAGGAGGAAAAGAAGGCGGCCCTCGCCAGGGTTCCCATGCGTCGTTTTGGCCGCCCCGAGGAAGTGGCTGCCGCGGTTCGATTTCTGGCTTGTGCAGAAGCCAGTTACATCACAGGCTCAGTCTTAAAAATTGATGGCGGAATTTTTTAGCATGCCTGCATTTTTGTCATGTCTAACGCGACCGCGTTGAAAGCACAAATCAAGGCCATGATGGTTGAGAACCTCATGTTGCAAGTCACCGCTTCGGAAATCGCCGATGACCAGTTGCTGTTCGGCCCCGGCAGCCTGGGTTTGGACTCCGTGGACGCTTTGCAACTCGTGGTCGCGCTCGACAAGACCTTTGGCCTCAAAATTGCCGACCCCGCCACCGCCAAAGCCATCCTGCAAAGCGTCAACACCATTACTCAGGCCGTGCAGCAAAAAATGGCAGCGTAATGGGAAAGCTCCAAACTTCAATCACCAAGCCTCAGGGAAGCATCAAGCTCCAAGGCGGCCGTTTGAAGGTTGGAGTTTGGAATTTCCCTGGTGGTTGGAGTTTGCAGCTTGATGCTTTCCTTCATCGGTTTACGCCAATAGTTCATAGGCCTTGAGAGTGAGGAACTCCTCCAGGCCTTCGCTAGCGACAAGTTCATCGAAGAGCCGAGCGGCCCGCGGAAAATGGCCGCGCTCGAAACTCTCCGCGCCTCGTTCGGTTCGAATTCGCGCCAATTCCTCCTGCACGAGCTGGCGGACAAGCCGAAGGGAGACCTTGCGCCCGTCTGACAGAATCCCTCGTGGGTTGTGGACCCATTGCCACACTTGGGCTCGCGAAATCTCGGCGGTGGCGGCGTCCTCCATCAAGTTGTAAAGGGGCACGCAGCCCAATCCCCCAAGCCAGGCTTCGATGTATTGAATGCCGACGCGGATGTTGGTGCGCAGACCTTCTTCGGTAATCGTGCCCTTGGGTACTTCGATGAGTTGTTCGGGCGTGACCGTCACGTCGTCGCGCCGGCGGCCAATCTGGTTCGGTTTGTCGCCGAGCACCTTATCGAACTCCTCGCGAGCGATTTGGACCAGCCCCGGATGGGCAACCCAAGTGCCATCATGGCCGTCGTTGGCCTCGCGGCGTTTGTCTTCGCGCACTCTTTGCAGGGCTTCTTCGTTTGCTGTGGGGTCAGCCCTGACCGGGATGTAGGCAGCCATGCCGCCGATGGCGAAGGCGCCGCGTTTGTGGCAGGTTTTGATGCAGGAAAGCGTGTAGGCACGCATGAATGGAGTCGTCATGGTGACTTGGGCGCGGTCAGGCACAACGAATTGCTCATAGCGTGCGAACTTCTTGATGTAGCTAAAGAGGTAATCCCACCGGCCACAATTGAGGCCGGCGCTGTGGTGGCGCAGTTCATAGAGGATTTCCTCCATCTGGAAGCTCGCCAGGACGTGCTCGATGAGCACGGTGGCTTTGATGGTACCCTGCGGGATGTCCAGCACTTGCTCCGCTCGGACGAAGACATCATTCCACAGGCGCGCTTCTAGGTAGTGCTCCAGCTTGGGTAAATACAGGTAAAGACCCGAATCGTGCATGAGCCTGTAGCGAGCGTTGTGGAAAAAGTAGAGCGCGAAATCGAACAGGCTGGCGGAAGCGGATTCACCGTCCACCAGGACGTGCTTTTCGGGCAAGTGCCACCCGCGCGGACGGACCAACAGGGTAGCGATCTTATGGTTTAGCTTGTAGCATTTTCCTCCGGGGCCGAGATATTCGATAGCCCCGCGCACCGCATCGCGCAGGTTGATTTGTCCATCAAGTGTTCCCGCCCAGGTCGGCGAATGGGCGTCCTCGAAGTCGGCCATGTAGCAGTTGGCGCCGGAATTCAGAGCGTTGATTACCATTTTGCGGTCCACTGGCCCGGTAATCTCTACGCGCCGGTCTTGCAGATCCATCGGTACGGGAGCAACCTGCCAGTCAGCCTCGCGGACAGCCTTGGTTTCGGGAAGAAAGCCTGGCAGCTCGCCTCGGTCAAGGGCGTCCTGCCGGAGCTTGCGCTGGTTAAGCAATTCAAGACGAATGGGGTTGAACTCGCGTTGCAGTTTGGCGAAAAACTCGAGGGCCTCCCTGGAGAGGATTTGGGTCTGTTGAGGGGTCACCGGGCCGAGCAGTTTCACACCGGTGGGCGGTTCAATTATTTTCATTCGGAGTCCCCAAGCGCGGCCTTTGAGCCTTGCTGCTTCGAGTTTGCCTGAAGCTTGGAGTTTGGAGTTTGAAGCTTTATCCAGGTTCTCTCGCAAATGCAAATCCACAAACCAGCGCGCCAAGCAACAAAACTCCAAACCACAAGCCCCAAGCACCAGGGAAGCCCCAAGCATCAAGCCCCAAGCGCGGCCTTTGAGCCTTGGTGCTTGGAGTTTCCCTGAAGCTTGGGGTTTGGAGTTTGAAGCTTCGTCCGGGTTCTCTCGCAGATGCAAATCCACAAACCAGCGCGCCAAGCAAGAAAACTCCAAACCACAAGCCCCAGGGAAGCCACAAGCATCAAGCCCCAAGCGCG
>WNGJ01015281.1_pt1 | contig 10895 bp, 9 predicted proteins | sample 5400611 | NCBI WGS metagenome assembly WNGJ01 (sample SAMN13153375, study PRJNA577476) | soil metagenome | isolation source: 40 cm soil or saprolite under Garry oak tree replicate 1 | place: USA:California | collected 2016-06-15 | reverse complement strand
TGCTCGAGACGTTCCGCCGTCGCGCCGTGGAGGCGGCGAGTATCGGGTCCACAGCGCCCGTCGCGACCGTGTACGAGGCCATCGTCGGCGAGCTGGCTCCGCTCTGCGCGAACGGGGACGGTCGCCCGGCGCACCTGGCCAGTCCCGAACCTGATCGCCTGTTGACCGCGCAGGATGTCGCGCAGCGGCTCCACTGCTCCAAGCGGCTCGTCTATGCTCGGGCTCGGACCTGGCCCTTTACGGTGCGCGAGGGGCGACTGGTGCGGTTCTCGGCGGGTGGTCTCGATCGTTGGCTGGCCAGGGGGTCCCGATGAGGCTCCTTCCCTTCCGCTCCCGTGTGTGGTATCATCCTAGTATCACCTTACCCTACGGGAGAGCCCTATGGCAGTTCGACCGATTGCACTTGTCCTTCGATTACCGCCCCCGCTCCATGCGGCGTTGAAGCGGCGGGCGAAGGCAGAAACGCGAAGCCTCAACAACCTGATCGTCCTGGCGTTGACGACCTACGTGCGGAAGGGGGACACCCAATGAGCCGCCACATTACGACGCCCGAGCAGATGGTTGCCGAGATGCGCCGTGTCGGGAAACTGGCTGACGCGCGGGTTGCTGAACTACAGGCGACACATCAGCCCGCACCAGCCCCGCTTCCTCAAGCTCAACCCAAGCCTGTCAAAGCCGAGACGTTAGAGACGACGGAACACCGTCGCGCTCGTGGGACGGGCGAAATCCGCAAGGTCGGCGGCGTCTACAAGATCCGCTACACGCTGCACGGCAAGCGGATTCAGGAGAAAGCGGGCCGGCGGCGCAAAGATGCCGTGGACCTGCTCAACACTCGGCTGGGCCAGGTGCAGGACGGACGGCTACACCCGGATGCCGCGAAGCTCCAATGGTCGGACGTGGAAGCGATCATCTTGGACGAACACAAGCAGCACCGCAGTTATGCGAAGGTGGAGCGGCACGTCCGCCGGCACTTATCCCGGCATTTCAAGGGTGAGCGGGCGCAGAACATCACCTATGACCGCTTACTCCGGTTCAAGCGCGATCGGCTGGCCGAGAAGGCGTCACCCTCAACGGTGCGCTACGAGTTGTCCCTCGTTCGCACGGGGCTGGTGGTAGCGCACAAGGCCGGGCGGCTCTTGGCCCTGCCCCCGCTACCGTCCGTGCACGTCGAGAACACGCGCACCACGTTCTTTTCAGACGACAACTTCACCGCCCTACTCAAGCATCTACCGCCGGCCGTCGCCGCGGTGGCGACGTTCATGTATTGGGCTGGCTGGCGCCGGAACGAAACCCTCACCCGCGAATGGCGGCACGTGGATTGGAACGAGGGCACGATCTGCCTAGAACCCGGGGAAACGAAGAACGGGAAAGGCCGCTCGATCCCGTTCGCCGTGCTGCCGGGGCTCGCCGCCGTACTCAAGGCGCAGCGAGAATACACGGATGCCGTCGAGCGGCGCACGGGTTCGGTGGTGCGCTGGGTATTCCATCGGGAAGGCCACCGCGTGAAGTCCATCCGGCAGGCGTGGCGGACAGCCTGCAAGCACGCGAAACTGATCGGCCACATCCCGCACGACTTTCGCCGTAGTGCCGTACGGCGTTTGGAGTGGGCAGGCATCTCGCGCAGCGTTGCCATGAAGATTGTCGGCCACTCCAGCGAAGCGATCTACAACAGGTACTCCATCAGCAATGACACCGATGTACGGGAAGCACTGGCGAAGGTAGCTGTCCTACCGAAACGACTGACGTTGAAGATCGCAGGGACGCCATGACGGACAAACGGACGCGAGCGATTGTGACCGTGGGAGACGGACGGGGATTTATCGTCGAGGGACCACAACGACTTGGGCGGGTGGTCATCACAGCAGCCCATTGCCTTCCCCATCTCCCGCCGGCTCATGCTGCTGCCTTTATGGGCGAGAAAACTTATGCGGACCTCCTCGGCCCGATCGGCGGGGAGCCCAACGTATGGGCAGAGTGTCTTTTTGTTGATCCGGTTAGCGATCTAGCCATCATGGGCACACCAGACAACCAGGAGCTAATGCAGCAGGCCGACGCCTACGACAAACTGGTGGCATCGGGTGCACTCAAAATTGCCAGCGCCCCGCAGACTAGTCGGGCCTGGCTGTTCTCTCTCGATGGCAATTGGTTTCCCTGCGTCCTGCACGCGCACCCCATGGCCCTGGACATCACCCAGGCGGCGAGCGGTATCATGGGTGGAATGTCAGGCTCACCGATCGTCAACAACAGCGGTGCGGCGGTGGGGGTGGTATGCGTTGCTTCTGGTGCCGACCTGCGAGACTGCCGAGAGGGCGGCCCCAACCCGCGCCTCGTCGGCAACCTTCCCGGATGGCTCACGCCAAAAGTTGGGGCCCGTAAGGCACACTTAAGGCACACTAAGGCGGTCTAGATGCTCAACAGTCCAGCAACTACGGTCTTTTCACCAGTGGAGGCGCGGGGAATCGAACCCCGGTCCGAGCATGACTCCGATACCGCTCCTACGTGCGTAGACTAGGCTTTTTGGGTCTCGCTGCCTCGGCGCCTTGTCAGCCCTGGCAGCAACAAGCCTCTGCAAACTCTCGCGGCAACCGTTGAGGCCCCAGTTGCCGCCAGCCCGACTTTGCGATACGTGAGCGAGGTGCGTGAAGCCGAAGCTTACGCAGCCAGAGCCAGTTCAGAGTTGGCTTGTGTGTCTTCCCAGTTGATTTACCAGGTGACTGAGAACCTGGGCACGCAACAGTACCCTCGCCAAACCCGTCGAAGCCTGTCGCCCCCGCTTCGCAAGGTTAACCTACGTTAGTCGGGCCGGCCCGCTTTTTCAACCCGATTGCGCCCTCCCTGTTTGGCACGATAGAGCGCCGCGTCAGCGGCAGCAGGAAGGTTTAATACATCGCCCACCAGCTCTGGGCACGACGCAATCCCACACGAGGTCGTGAGCGGATAGACCGAGCCACCCCACGTCAGCGGCTTCTCCGCCACCGAGCGCCGAATACGCTCGGCGACTTCCATTCCTTCGCGCAGCGCCGTACGCGGCAGCCAGACCGCGAACTCTTCGCCACCGATGCGTGCCACGAGGTCGCCATCGCGTACCGCGGCCTCGAGCAGGCGCGCGACATGTTTCAAAGCGGCGTCGCCCGCCGGATGTCCCAGCGTATCGTTCAACTTCTTGAAATGATCGAGATCGATGTACACGAGTGTGGCGGGTTCCTGCGACGCTTGATTGTAGGTCGACAGCGCGCGCTCGAACTCCCGCCGATTGCGGAGTCCGGTTAACGGATCCACGACCGCGCGGCGCTCGGCGTCGTGCACCGCGCGCGCCGCCGCAATGCGCGGCCCGAGGTCGGTAAGGAGTGGGCTCAAGTCGTCGAGCAGCGGAGCATCCGCCACGAGCGGCGGGCCGAGCACGACGAACGCGCCGACGACGATCGACCCGTCGAGAAGCGGATACGCGGTGCCCGCGCGCTCGCTGCGACGGCGTTCCGGGACGCCGTGGCCGAACACGTCCTCGGAACCTGGCGTCGCGACCGGAATCCCGGTAGCGATCGCATGCGCGACCGGCGAATCGGGTGCGAGGTCGACGCCGGCGAGCCTGCGATCGGCCGCGCCGGAGACGGCCACGATCCGCGCACGATCCCCCGTCGCCACGACTAGGGCGACGCCGCGATTGGTGATCTGCTCGCCGAGCTGGACGGCGGCACGCGCCATCCCTTCCAGCGTGACCGCCCCGGCGACCAAACGCGATACGCGTGCGGCCACGATCCGCGCGCGCGGAATGCCGCTCTGCTCTTCGGCTAACCGCATGCCGGCGACAAAGCGCCGCAACGCCCCCGCCACGACATCGACGAGCGTTTCGGTACGCGCGTTGTCCTCGAACACCAGGCCGGCGGCGTACGGAAAATCACCGACGGCGACGTAGGTGGCCTCGGGGTCGCGAACGATGTGTAGACGTCCATCTATCGAAGCGAGCTGGACGAGTGCGGCGCCGCGACGCCGCTGGTCACTCCCGACGCCGGCGGGAAACGCAGCAGGAACTTCGAGAGGACCGTCCTCAACGCCGAGGGCCCAGCCCACGCTCGCCCCGTAGGCCTGGCGCAGGAGATCGAGCACTTCGGCGAGTGCGAGTGGCGGCGGCCCGCGGCGACGCAGCCTGCCCGGCCGCCAGCGAATCGTCCACCCCCATGTGAGGGCGATCCCGCCGGCGGCTGCGACCAGAGACCAAATCGTCCCGCGCCAGACGACGAGAGCGACCGCAGCGAGTCCGACGACCTGCAGCGCGAGCGCGATCCAGCGTCGCGCTCCGCCCTGCGTGCGATTACGAATGGTTGATGCGACTCGCGGCGGCGGCGGCGCCGAATCCGTTGTCGATGTTGACGACGGTGACCCCTGATGCGCAGGAGTTCAGCATGGCGAGCAGCGCGGCGAGGCCCCCGAACGAGGCGCCGTATCCCACGCTCGTCGGCACGGCGATCACCGGAACCTTCACCAGGCCACCGACCACGCTCGCCAGCGCGCCGTCCATGCCGGCAACGACGATGATGACCGTAGCCGAGCGGAGGACATCGGTCTGCACCAGCACGCGGTGGATGCCGGCGACGCCGACATCGGTGAGCCGTTCGATACGGTTACTCAGTGCGCGAGCGGTCACCGCCGCCTCTTCGGCGACGGGCAAGTCGCTCGTTCCTGCCGTGCAAACCAAAATCGTCCCGCGGCCCGTCGGCGCGGGCTCTGGATCAGGGGGGAGATAAACCGTCCGTCCGAGGCCGTTGACCTCGGCGCGCGGGAAGCGCGTTGCGAGCGCCGCCGATTGTCCGGGATCCGCGCGCGTCGCGAGGAAGCTGCCGCCGGCGGCCTCGAGCCGCTCCGCGATCGCCACGACCTGACCGATCGTCTTATCCGGACAAAAGATCACCTCCTGATGCCCCTGGGTGATGGGCCGGAGGTGATCGATCGTCGCGAACGGTAGCTGCTCGAACATCCTAGGCCGCGATCTCGATGCTGGCACCCGCGAGATATTCGGCGAAGATGGCTTCCGCCTCGGCCATCGACTCGATTGCAAACAGGCGCTGGCGCAGCTCGGAGCCATCCCGCAGCCCCTTCGTGTACCAGCCGAAGTGTTTGCGGAACTCGAGCGCCGTCTTGCGGGTGTCGCCCTGCAACCGCAGCGCGAGGCGCGCGTGCTGGAGCGCCGTCGCGAACCGCTCCTCGGGCGTCGGATCGGGCCGTTTGGCTCGGGCCTCGAGCAGGTCGCGAGCCTGCGCAAACAGCCACGGATTCCCGAACGATCCGCGCGCGATCATGGTACCGGCGCAGTGCGTGTGATTGCGCATCGCCACGACGTCTTCCGGCGTACGGATGTCGCCGTTGCCGATCACCGGGATCGACAGCGCACAGGCCACGGCGGCAATCTCGTCCCAGTTCGCCGCCCCCTGGTACATCTGGGTGCGCGTTCGCGGATGCAACGTCAACGCCTGCGCCCCCGCCTCCTCACAGCGGAGCGCGATGTCGATCGGATCGCGCTGCTGGTCGTCCCAACCGCTGCGGATCTTCACGGTGACCGGCAGATGCGTCGCACTCCGGACCGCCCGAATGATGCCCTGCACCAGTCCCATGTCCTTGAGACAGCCCGAACCACCGTTGTTGCGGACGACTTTCTTCACCGGGCAGCCGAAATTGATGTCGACGAAATCGGGCTCAAACAGCTCCGTGACCATGCCCGCGGCCTTGGCCATGATCCCGGCATCGGCCCCATAGATCTGGATCCCGATCGGCCGTTCGACAGGCTCGAAGCGCATCTCGGCGAGTACGCGCTCGATGCCGAGCGAGATGCCGACGGAGGAGATGAACTCGGAGACCACGACGTCGGCCCCGTAGCGCCGGCAGATCTGGCGGAACGGAGATTCCGACACGCCCGCCATGGGAGCCAAAAACAGCGGGAAGTCGTGCTTGACCGAGTACGGGAAGTTCATGCGGTGGAACGTAATAGCGCGTTGCGCGCGGAGCAACCAAGTTTTACCTTTCGCCCGCCAAAATGCGCCTGCGCGAGTTCTTTTCCGAGGACGCGATCAAGCTCGAGCTCGAGAGCACCACGAAGGACGCGGTGCTCAAAGAGCTGGTCGGGCTGCTCAAGCTCGATGAAAAGGCGCAGGGGATGTTGTTCAAGATGCTGAAGCGACGCGAGACGCTGGGGTCGACCGGCATCGGACAGCATATCTCGATTCCCCATTGCCGCTCCCTGGTGGTCACGCGCCTGCGGTGCGCGTTTGGTCGGAGCGCTGCGGGGATCGATTTCAAAGCCATCGACGATCAGCCGGTCAACTACTTTTTCCTGATTGTCGCCCCGCCGCTCGAAGTTTCGAACCAGTATCTGCCCGTCCTCGGCAAGATCGCTCAGTTCGCCAAAGAGTCGGACGTCCCGGGTCGGCTGGCCAAGCTCAAGACTCCTGCCGAGTTTCTCACGCTTCTAGAAGAGAAGAACATTTAGCGGCTGGTATCACGCGCAGCCTGTAGCGCTTGGTTTAGCGCCTCGCGCGCAGGCGTAAAGGCACTATCCACCGCGACCGCAACCTGAAGTTGGCGAATTGCAGGCTGCCACAGCTTGGCGCTCATGTAGAATCGGCCAAGATCATAGCGCGGTCCGGCCAGCTCTGGTGCGAACGCAATCGCCGCGAGCAAAAGCTGCTCACCGCTTCCCCACCGCCCCGCCGCGAACTCGTCCTTTCCTTCGAGCCACAGCGTGCGATAGGAGCGCGGCGCTTCGCGCTTTAGCGCCTGATAATGGGTCTCGTCGTCGTGCCAGGCCGGAATGCGGATAATGGTCCGGGCGGCGCCGGCAGCGACAGCGACGGCAACGACAGCCACGCGGAGCCTGGGGGATCGGATCGCCGCCGCCGCGCATGCCAACCCAAACACGATGCCGAAGGACGGCAGATAGAGTGTCCGCTCCGCTACGAGGAATTCGGTCGGGAATACGACGTTCGCGACGGGCGAGATGGTGATCACCATCCAGGCGAGTCCGATGGCGATGCCGGGAATCGTCCGTCGCGTCCGCCACGCGAGCATGCCAATCCCGCTCCAGACCAGCAAGCCAAGCAGGTGCCAGACCGTGAAGCCCGTCGCAACCGTCAACTCGCCCGGAGAGTAGTCGGCGGACAGGTGCGCGGGGAAAAGAAAGAGGCGCCACCATTGTAGTGACAGGCGCACCATCGTCCAGCTGCGGGCGAGGAAGCCAACATGCTCGAGCCCGACCGCCAGTCCGCCGGCATAAAACGTCCGGATACCGACAAACACATGGACGATGAAGTACGCCGCAATCGGCACGGTGGCGGCGACGACCGCTTTCCAGGCTGTGCGCAGGTACGCCCGCCGGGCGACATAGACGAGGAACACGGCTGCGGGCAGGGTCACCGCGACCTCTTTCGATGCGATGGCAAACGCAGCGCCGGCTGCCACACCCGCGAGGTACGCTGGTTTGCGCTCGGCTCGAATGGCGCAGAGGAGGGCTGCCGCATAGCCCGCCGCCGCCATCAGTTCGGCACGGCCGACGACATTCGCGACTGCCTCCACATGCACCGGGTGCACTGCGAACAGCAGTCCTGCGACCAGCCCCACGGCGGGACCGGCCAGATCGCAGGCGAGCAGTCCGAGTAATGCCGTAGCAATCGCCGCCCACAGGACGTTGATCGCGTGAAACCAATGTGGGCTCGTCGACAGGCGATAATCGAGGGCGAACGATGCGATCACGGCGGGGCGCCACATCACTCCGCCGAACGAGGCCGGCCAATAAGGCTCCATCAGCACCGCCCTGACGGATGGCGGGTGCTCGAGCACCTGACGGTGCGCGACGACCCATTGATCGTCGGCCACGAATTCGTTGCGTATGGACGGGGCGGCCACGGCTGTCGCGAGCAGCCCCGCGGCGAGCGCTGCTTGCCAGGCGCCGATCGTGCGACGTGCCGTCGTGCCGTCGTGCGACGGCTCGTTCACTCCCACTCGATCGTCGCTGGGGGTTTGGAGCTGACGTCGTACGCGACGCGATTGACGCCGCGGACTTCGTTGATGATGCGGTTGGAGATCCGGCCGAGCACGTCGTGCGGGAAGGGGAACCAGTCGGCGGTCATGCCGTCGCGGCTCGTGACCGCCCGGAGCGCGACGACGTGATCATAGGTGCGGCCGTCGCCCATCACGCCGACCGATTTGATAGGCAGGAGCACCGCGAACGCCTGCCAGATCTGGTCGTACAGACCGGCTGCACGGATTTCCTCCAGGTAGATCGCGTCGACGCGGCGGAGTAAATCGAGCCGCGCTTCGTTGACAGGTCCGAGCACGCGGATGGCGAGGCCCGGTCCCGGGAACGGGTGCCGTCCGACGATCTCATCGGGCAGGCCGAGCTCGCGGCCCACTTGCCGCACTTCATCCTTGAACAATTCTCGCAGCGGCTCGATGAGCTTCCACGGCAGATTAGGAGGCAGGCCGCCGACGTTGTGGTGGGTCTTGATGGTTGCGGACGGACCCCCTCTGGCTGACGTCGATTCGATGACGTCGGGATACAGCGTGCCCTGCACCAGGAATCCCACGTTGCCCGCGACGTGGCGCGCGGCATCCTCGAACACATCGATGAACGTATGACCGATCCGGCGGCGTTTTTCCTCGGGATCTTCGATGTCCTTCAGTTCCTTCAGGAACCGGTGCGTCGCATCCACGACCCGGAGGTCCATGCCGAGGTGCGCGCGGAACGTGTGCTCGACCTGTTCGCGCTCCCCGCGGCGCAGCAGCCCGTGGTCGACGAAGACGCACGTCAAGCGATTCCCGATGGCGCGGTGCACTAGCGCCGCGGCGACCGCCGAGTCCACGCCCCCCGACAGGCCGCAGATCGCCCGTCCCTCCGGGCCGACGAGCGTGCGAATGCGGGCAATTTCCTGGTCGATGAAGTGTCCGGGCGTCCAATCGGGCGTGCAGCCGCAGATATCGAACAGAAAGTTGTGCAGGATCTCGCCGCCGCGCGGGGTGTGCGCAACCTCGGGGTGAAACAGCACGCCGAAGATCGGCTTGGTTACATGCTGCATCCCCGCGACCGGCGCGTTGGTGCTCGTCGCCGTCACGCGGAACTGCGGGGGAGGCGACTCCAGACGGTCACCGTGGCTCGCCCACACGATCACACAGGCGTTGGGCTCGAAGCCCGCAAACAGACCCTTGCTCTCCTTGACGCAGACCTCGGCCCGGCCGTACTCGCGTTCCGTCGCGGGCGTCGCCTTGCCACCCGACAGCTGCGCGATGAGCTGCATGCCGTAACAGATGCCGAGCACCGGCGGACCCAGGTCGAGAATCTTGGGATCGACGCTGGGAGCTCCGGGCTCGAACACGGAATTGGGGCCGCCGGAGAGAATGATCCCCTTGGGATCAAACGATCGAATGAAGTCGAGATCCATGCCCCGCGCCGCGGGGTGGATCTCGCAATAGACGCTGGCCTCGCGAATTCGGCGGGCGATCAGCTGCGTGAACTGGGATCCGCAGTCGAGAATGAGGATGCGGTTCACGCTTTGTACCAGGTCGTCGGTTCGGCGGTTTCGCCGCGGACGAGGTCTTCGAGCGTCTCGCGCTGGCGGGCTACGTAATAGCGATCGCCGTCCACCACGACCTCCGGTGCCCGCGGCCGCTGGTTGTACGTCGAGCTCATCACGAAGCCGTAGGCGCCCGTCCCCAGCACGGCCAAGACGTCGCCGGGTCCCACCGCGACCATTTTGCGATCGAGCGCGAGAAAGTCGCCGGTTTCGCAGATCGGCCCGACGACGTTCACGATCTCCTCGGGTCGCTGGCCATCACGCAGCGGCATGATCTCATGGTGGGCATTGTAATGACTCGGCCGCACAAAGTCTGACATCCCGGCGTCTACGATGACGTACTCTTTCCCACCGGAGTGCTTGCGGTAGAGCACGCGCGTGAGCAGGACGCCCGCGTTGGCCACGAGGTAGCGGCCAGGCTCACAGAGCAGCCCGAGCCCAGCGGCTCCCACGGCGGGCACGACGGCCTCGGCGAAGGCTTTCGGCGTGGGCGCCTTTTCATTGTGATAGCGGACGCCGAGCCCGCCGCCGACATCGAGCGACTCCAACGTGTTGATCCCTGAGGCGCGGATCGCCGTGACCAGCTCGATCAACTTGATGGCCCCCCGATGATAGGGGGTCACATCCGTGATCTGTGAGCCGATGTGCATCGCCAGACCCCGCAGCACGAGCCTTGGCTCGCTCGCAATCTGCTGTGCGACCGTCACGACCTCGTCGAAGGGGATCCCGAACTTGGCGGTCTTTTCACCGGTCTTGGTGTACGGATGACTGTCGATCGCGACGTCAGGGTTGACCCGAATCCCAACTCGAGCAGTCGTCTTGATCTCGTTCGCCACCGCAATCAGCGTCGCGAGCTCGCTCGGCGACTCGATATTGATGAACCCGACGCCGGCGCGAATCGCATCCTCGATCTCGACCTTGGTCTTGCCGACGCCCGAGAACACGATGCCGTCCGGATCGAACCCCGCGATCCGCGCCCGGCGCAGCTCGCCAACCGACACGATGTCGGCGCCCGCACCGAGCTGCCGGAGGACACGGAGCACGCCGAGGTTGCCGTTGGCTTTGACGGAGTAGCAGATGCGGTGGCGGATGCCGTGGAGTGCGTCGTCGAGCGCGTTGTACTGCGCGCGAATCAGGTTGGCACTGTAGACGTAGGCCGGCGTCCCGATGCGATCCGCGATTGCTTGGAGCAATCCCGGATCGAACCCTAGTACGCCTGTGCCCACACGGCCTCCGCGATGCTGGGCGCATCGCACCACATGCATTGCTTCGGCACTTCCTTGCTGCGGAACTCGGGATCGGGGAGCACGCGGATCGTGGCGTTGGTCTGCGTCTTGATCT
>WNGJ01009272.1_pt1 | contig 10895 bp, 9 predicted proteins | sample 5400611 | NCBI WGS metagenome assembly WNGJ01 (sample SAMN13153375, study PRJNA577476) | soil metagenome | isolation source: 40 cm soil or saprolite under Garry oak tree replicate 1 | place: USA:California | collected 2016-06-15 | reverse complement strand
GTCGTATTCGGGCGAGGTGAAGCAGGCGACGCCCTGCTCGAAGGTCGGAAACTCGATCACCACGAAGCGGTGGAATTTTGCCGGCCCTTCCATGACCTGATAGCGGCCGCCGCGCGCGAGCACCTTGCCGCCGAACTTGGCGATGATCCCCGGCACGAGGTCGGTGTACTTCTTGTATTCGACCGGGTCGTTAATCTTCGACCGCGCAACCCAATAGGCCGGCATGGTGATGTCCTCGCTGGCGTGTGCTCTTGCCGTCACCCCACGCCGTGGGGGACGTGACTGCGAATTTGAAGCATAAGGAGTGCTGCTCATGGCACGCAAGTTCATCGACATTTCCGTGCCGCTGGAAAACGACGTCGCCGCCGATCCCCCGGGCTACGGCCCGAAGATCGACTATTTCACCCACCGGCAGACGGCGGCGGACGTGGTCAAGTTCTTTCCCGGCTTGCGGGAGGAGGATTTGCCGGATCGCGAAGGCTGGGCGATCGAGTGGATCCGGCTCTCGACCCACAACACCACACACCTCGACGCACCGTGGCATTTCGCCTCCACCATGGATCGCGGCAAGCGCGCGATCACAATCGACGAGGTGCCGCTCGAATGGTGCTTTCAACCCGCCATCAAGCTCGACTTCCGTCATTTCCCTGATGGTTACGTCGCCAGCGCGCGCGACGTTGAAGCCGAGCTCCAACGCATCGGTCATAGGCTCGCGCCGCTCGAGATCGTGCTGGTGAACACGAGCGCCGGCGCGACCTACGGCCGTCCCGATTATGTCGCCAAGGGTTGCGGCATGGGCCGCGAGGCAACCCTCTACCTGCTCGAGCGCGGCGTGCGCGTGACCGGCACTGACGGCTGGAGCTGGGACGCGCCGTTCGTGCACACCAAGGAGAAATATCTCGCCACCCGCGATGCGAGTCTGATCTGGGAAGGCCACAAAGCCGGCCGCGAGATCGGCTATTGCCATATCGAGAAGCTCAACAATCTCGAAGCGCTGCCGGCCAAAGGCTTCATGGTAAGCTGCTTTCCGGTCAAAGTACGCGGCGGTTCCGCGGGCTGGACGCGCGCCGTCGCGATCATCGAGTAGCGATTGCACGATCCCTTATGCCGCGGACGCGCGAGGTTGACCCTACCGGGCGCGCCTCCTAGCATCGCGGCTCGCACGCAACCGGCGCGGCCTCAAGCCCGGCGCAACTCGGGAGGACAGCGTGGATCGACGCAGCTTCGTCTTCGGCTCCGCTGCCGCAGCGGCCGCCCTCAAGGCGTCCTTCGCGCAAGACGCCTATCCGACCCGCGCCATCACCATCATCAACCCGTTTCCGCCGGGCGGCGCGGTCGATGTCGTCATGCGTCCGCTCGCCGCGGTGGTCGAGCCGATGGTGCAGAAGCCGGTGGTGATCGAAACCAAGTCCGGCGCGGCTGGCCAGGTTGGCGCGCAGTTCGCTGCCAATGCCAAGCCGGACGGCTATACGCTGCTTTCCCATCTGACCTCGATTTCCGGCTTCGCCGAAGTCGACCGGCTGTTCGGTCGGCAGCCGAAATTCACCAATGCCGACTTCATCCCGATCGCGCGCTTCGTGGCCGATCCATGCGTGCTGATCGTCAATGATGAGCAGCCCTACAAGACCCTCAACGAGCTGGTCGACGACGCCAAGAAGCGTCCGAACGAAATCGTCTTCAGTTCGTCGGGCCTTTATGGCGCGCTCCACATTCCGACCGCGCTGTTCACCGCGGCGGCCGGCGGATTGAAACTGCGGCATTTGCCGACCCAGGGCGGCGGGCCGGCGTTGACCGCCTTCCTCGGCAACAATTCCCAGGTACTAGTCTCCTCGATTTCGGCGAGCCTCTCCCAGATCAAGGCCGGCAAGGCGCGTCCACTCGCTTTGTTCGGCAGGGAGCGCTCGCCGGCGCTGCCCGATGTGCCGACCATGAAGGAGGCCGGCTACGACGTCGAATATTATCTCTGGGTCGGCCTGTTCGCGCCCAAGGGCACGCCGGCGAACGTCGTCACCTATTGGCGCGAGGTGCTGAACAAGGCGGCGCACGGCGAACAGTTCAAAGCGGCGCTCGCCAATCTCGGCCAGGAGCTCGCGTACATGGACCAGCCGGAATTCGCGGCATTCTGGGAGGCCGATAGCAAGCGCATCGAAGCCGCGATCCGCTCCATCGGCAAAGTCGAGGGGTAGTCGCGCCCAATCACCGATTGCGGAGCGTGCAACCTCGGCCCGGCCCTCGCCCTTCCTACGCCAAGACGCTTGGGGAAGCGGATGGGGAGATCAGAGCGAGGGGAACGGAGAGACCGTGACTCTGCGTAGCGACCACATCGCCGGCGGCGTCTTTGTCGCCTTCGGCCTCTTGGTGTTTGCGCTCAGCGGCGATTTGCCGGTCGGGACACTGTCGTTTCCCGGCGCGGGCATGATGCCGAAGCTCGTCGCCGGGCTAGTGATCTTGTTCGGTCTGCTGCTCATCCTGCGCGCGAACGAGAGCGCGCCCTTCGCGACCGTTCGATGGGAGGATCTGCCGCACGCGGCACGGATCGTCGCGATCACCGCCGCCGCCATCGCGCTCTACCAAACGCTGGGCTTTCTCGTCACGATGACGCTGCTGCTATTTGCGCTGACCTTCGGCGCCGAGCGGCGCCATCCGCTTGCCGCCGCCGCCTTCAGCATCGGTGTCGTCGCATTGACCTATCTTTTGTTCGCCGTAGCGCTCAAGACACCGCTCGAGCCCGGCATTCTCGGATTCTAGCCATGGGCACGGTTGAGAATCTGCTGCTCGGCTTCTCGGTCGCGCTCCAACCCGACGTGTTGTGGTACGCGTTTCTCGGATGCCTGGTCGGCACCATCGTCGGTGTGTTGCCCGGCATCGGACCGCTCTCCGGCATCAGCATTCTTCTGCCCGCGACCTTCGGGCTCGACACCACCAAGTCGGTGGTAATGCTCGCCGGCATCTATTACGGCTCGCAATACGGCGGCTCGACCACCTCGATCTTGATGCGGATTCCGGGCGAAGCCGCCTCGGTCATGACTTGCATCGACGGCTACGCCATGGCGCAAAAAGGGCGTGCGGGCGCGGCGTTGTGCATCGCCGCCGTCGGCTCGTGGATCGCCGGCACGTTCGGGGTGATCATGCTGACATTGATCGCGCCGCCGCTCGCCTCCTTCGCGTTGCGGTTCGGACCGCCGGAGTACACCGCGCTGCTCGTGCTCGGCCTCGTCTTCCTCGCCTATATGTCGTCGACCTCGCTGCCGCGCACGCTGCTGATGGCGTGTTTCGGGCTCCTGCTCGGCACCATCGGCATCGACAACATGACCGGCCACTTCCGCTACTCCTTCGACATCGCCGAGCTCGGCGACGGGATCGGCATCGTGCCGGTCGCGATCGGGCTGTTCGGGCTCGGCGAGATCCTGTCGACGCCGTCCGCAACCGTCGTCAGCAAAGTGATCGCACCCAAGCTGCGCCAGCTGTTGCCGAACCGCCGGGAATGGCGGCAATCGGCCATGCCGATTGCCCGCGGTTCGGTTCTCGGCTTTCTGATCGGGCTCACCCCGGGTTCCGCCCACATCATTTCGAGCTTCCTGTCCTATGCAATCGAGCGACGCGTCTCCAAGCACCCGGAAGAATTCGGCAAGGGTGCAGTCGCCGGCGTTGCCGGACCCGAATCGGCGAACAACGCGGCCTCGACCGGCGCCTTCGTGCCGATGCTGGCGCTCGGCCTTCCTACCGGTCCGATCACCGCCGTGCTGATCGCCGCGCTGATGATCCACGGCGTGCCGCCGGGGCCGACGTTGGTGAACGAGCATCCCAACATCTTTTGGGGCTTCGTCGCGTCGATGTACGTCGGCAATCTGATGTTGCTTGCGCTCAATTTGCCGCTGGTCGGCATCTTCGTGAACATACTGCGGATTCCCTACGCCTATCTCTATCCGCTGGTGATCATGTTTTGCATCATCGGCGTTTACGAGGTCAGCCATTCGATCGTCGATGTGTGGATCATGCTGATCATGGGAATTATCGGCTACGGCTTACGCAAGTTCGGCTTCGATCCGGCGCCGCTGGTGCTCGGCCTGGTGATCGCGCCAACCCTCGAGATGTCGCTGCGCCAATCGCTGATCATGTCGAACGGCAACTGGACGATCTTCCTGCAGCGCCCGATCTCGCTCACGCTACTCGTCGTATGCGGCGCGCTGCTGGCGCTCGCCGCGCTGTCGCTCATCCGCAGCCGCAAGGACTGGCGCAGTCGGCTGGCCGAGGCCGAAACCGGCGAAAACCAGTAGCGCGTTCGCGGCACAGCGATCCCGCGCGGGGAAAACCGCCAAAGATCACCTCGCGCAGGGAGGACTTGCTATCGGATCAATCCGCCTCTTCCGGCCGGCACGCGCAGCGTCGCGCACGCTCATGCCCACAGGCGCTCGTTCTCGAGCCCGCGGTAAAGGTCGGCGACATAGTCGCCGTAGCCGTTGAAGATGAGCGTCGGCCGGCGTTCATTGCGCCCGATCAGTTCTTCCGTGGCCTGGCTCCAGCGCGGATGCGGCACCTGCGGATTGACGTTGGCCCAGAAGCCGTACTCGGCGGACTGCAAAGCCTCCCAATAGCTCTTCGGTCGCTGATCGGTGAAGTTGAAGCGCACGATCGACTTGATCGACTTGAAACCGTATTTCCACGGCACTGCCAGCCGCAACGGCGCGCCCTGCACTTTCGACACCGGCTTGCCGTAGGCACCGGTCACCAGAAAGGCGAGTTCGTTGGTCGCCTCGGCGATGGTCAAGCCTTCGACATAGGGCCAGGGATACCAGCTCTGTTTCTGGCCGGGCGCGATCGACGGATCGAGGAAGGTTTCCATCCGCACGTATTTCGCCGACGACAGCGGCTTGGCCAGTTCCACCAGCCTGGCGAAGGGAAAGCCGCTCCACGGAATGGCCATCGACCACGCCTCGACGCAACGGTGGCGATAGAGCCGCTCCTCCAACGGCATCTTGCGAATGAGATCGTCGATCCCGATCTCCTGCGCACTCTCCACCATGCCGTCGATCTTGATCGTCCACGGCCGCAGCTTGAGCGCCCGCGCCGCGTTGGCGACGCTCTTGCTCGACCCGAACTCGTAGAAATTGTTGTAGCTGGTATTGATCTTCTCGTCGGTGACCGGCCGATCAAGCGTGTATTTTTCATTACGGCTGGCTGGATAGAGATCCTTGGTCGGGTCCGGCAGGTCGCTGATGCGCTGCGCGAGCGCAATCTTGGGCGAGATGGACAACGCCGCTGAGCCCGTCGCCGCCAGCAAGGCGCGGCGGTTCAATACCAGGTGCTCGGGCGTGGCGAGGCGTTCGGGAATTTCCCATCCGCGGCGGCGAATGACGTGCATGGTCGTCCTCCGGATCCGAGGTCGTTGTTCGATACGCCGACGGGCCATCACGGGCAAGTCACGGCTGCGGCAGCGCCGGGTGATTGGCCGGGTCAGATCAAGCCCCGTAAGGCCAGATGTGCGCCGAGCAGGAGCGAGCCGGCGAAGAAGCAGATCCGGAAAGTCTCCGAGCGCACGCGCGCGCGCACCCATTGGCCCAGCGCCATGCCGAGGAGTGCCGGCGCGAGCGCGGCGACCGAAGCGCCGGCGACCGAGATTTGCAAGGCGCCGTCCTGCACCAGGGTTGCCGCCAGCGCCACCGTTGCGATCGTGAACGACAGGCCGAGCGCCTGCACCAGGCCTTCCGTCTTGAGCCCGATCGCCTGCAGATAGGGCGCCGACGGGATCATGTAGACGCCGGTCGCGGCGGTCACGATGCCGGTGATCACTCCGATCAACGGCGACAGCCAGGGCTCGAGCCGCGCCGGCACCGAGAACTCCACCGAGGTCAGGCCGAGCACACCGTAGAGCGCGAGCACGGCACCGAGGCCGATCGAGGCGCGCGCGCCGCCAGCGGCGGTGAGCAGGCCGCCGGCCCAGACCCCGGCGCAGATGCCGAGCAGCATCGGCCACAGCCGACGCACGAGCGGGATGAGCTCGGGTCCCATCGCCTGCCAGACATTGGTGAGGAAGGAGGGCACGACCAGCAGCGCGGCGGCCTGCGCCGGCGTCATGACGAGGGCGAGCAGACCCATGGCCACGGTCGGCAGCCCGAGACCGATCACACCTTTCACGAAGCCAGCGAGCACGAAGATCGCCGCGATGACGGCAAGCACGAAGGATGTCATGCGCCGCATATAGCAGGCGCCGCACGGAACCGAACTTCGGATGTCGCGAATTGAAGCTTCAGAAAAAGCGGAGGACGGAGAACGGACGAGGGAACTCGCGTCCGCGACCCGTCCTCGGCGGTTCGCTTACGCCGCCGCCGCCTTTCGCGCCGCCACGATCTGCTCCGCGGTGCGGCCCATGAGTTCGGCCATGTGGTCGAACTTGAAGGTGAAGCTGCCGACGCCGGCGGTGGCCGAGCGCACCTCCACGATGAGATCGCCGATCTCCGTCTCCGGCATCTGCACGCGCACCACGTCCCAGCCGTCCCAACCCTCGCGGGTGTCGAAGCCGAGGATTTGGCCGCGCCGTCCCGACATGAGCGCGTTCATCTTGGCGGTCGCCTCCGACGGGCAGACGATCTCGACCTGGTAGATCGGCTCGAGCAACACCGGCTGGCACTGCGGCAGTCCCTCGTGGATCGCGAGCCGACCGGCGAGCTGAAACGCCATGTCGGAGGAATCGACCGTGTGATAGGAGCCGTCGATCAGCTTCGCCGCGACGTCGACCACCGGAAAGCCGAGGGGGCCGTGCTTGAGCGCGTCGATGACGCCCTCCTCCACCGAAGGAATATAATTGCGCGGCACCACGCCGCCCTTGATCTCCTCGGTGAAGGTGAAGCCCGCGCCGCGCGGCAGCGGTTTGATGTCGAGTACGACGTCGCCGTATTGGCCGTGGCCGCCCGACTGCTTCTTGTGGCGACCGCGCTGCACGATCCCCTTCTTGATGGTCTCGCGATAGCCGACCGTGGGTTTATGCGAGACCGTGGCGATGCCGAAGCGATCGGCCAGCCGCTCGGTGGCCACGCGCAACTGCATCTCGCCCTGGCCCCATATCACCACCTCGTGCGCCTCGGCGTTGTGGACGACGCTGATCGAGGGGTCTTCCTCGAGCAGTTTCCCGAGCGCCTGCCCCAGCTTGACGTCGTCCTTGCGCTCCTTGGCAGCGACGGCGATCGAGAGCACCGGCGCGTGGGGACTGACCTTGGCGAGCGCTGGATGCGGCTGCTGGCCGTCGCTCAAAGTATCGCCCGTTGTGGCATGATCGAGCTTGCCGAGCGCGACGGTGTCGCCGGCTTCGGCGGCGCCGCGCTTCTCGCTGTGCTGACCCATGAGCTTGAAAACAGCGGCGACGCGTCCCGACTCGCCCTCGGAGTTCAAGAGATTGATGCCGTCGGCGATTTTACCCGAAAGCACGCGGGCCACCGACATCTTGCCGCCATGCGCGGTGTTGATGGTCTTGAGCAGGTAAGCGACAGCGTGGCCGCTCTTCACGCCGAGCCGTTTTGCGGTGTCCGCGATGCCGGGGGACTCGTGGCGCAACGCCTTCATCAGGCGCAGCACGCCGTTGGTGCGCGTGGCCGAGCCGAACAGCACGGGGCAGACCAAACCCTCGCGCAATTCCTTGGAGAGATCGTCGAAGACCTTGTCGCGCGGCGGTTGAATGTCCTCGAGTAGTTGCTCCATCAGCTCGTCGTCATGGTCGGCCAGCGTCTCGAGCATGGAGAATCGGGCCGTCTTCTCGCGGTCGAGCGCATCGCCTTCGAGCGCAACCACCTCCGACGGCGCGTGCTCCTTGTAGACGAACGCGCGTTCGAGCGCGAGATCGACGAATCCGTTGACGATCTCGCCGGAAAAGGTCGGTATCTGTCGCAGCACCAACTTGCTGCGCGAGGCCGGCTGCAACACCCTGAGCACGTCGTGGATGGTGGAGTCGGCCTTGTCGATCTTGTTGAGGAACAGAAAGCGCGGGATTTTCTGCGCTTCCAGCTCGCGCAGAATGAGCTGCAGTTGCGGCACCTTCTTCTCGTCGAGCTCGCACACCACGACCGCGGCGTCGACTGCCGGCAGCGCCGCGCGCATGTCGTGGACGAATTCAACCGAGCCCGGACAATCGATGAAAGTATAAGTGTCGCCCATGAAATTCGTGCTGGCGACGGAGAGTTCGACGCTCATCTTGTGATGACGCGCTTCCTTGCTGGCGTCGCCGACGGTGTTCTCCCCGTCGATCGTGCCTTGGCGCTGGATGGCGCCGGTTCGGGCAAGGATTGCTTCGAGTAGCGTCGTCTTGCCGCTCTGAAACGGGCCCACCAGCGCGATGCACCGTGGACCCGTAGCTCTTGTGCCGTTCTGTGCCATATCCGCCTCCCAATCCACCGCGATGCGGTCTTCTGCGGGACCGTTGTGCCATCGTTTCAGGCCGGAGGGGGACTTGGCAAGAGGCGCCAGCGTTTGGCGCATGATGGCGGAACGCGGATGGACATGCGCGCATTGCATGCCAACAAAAACGGCCGCCTCGCGGGCGGCCGTCCATGCATCGCGCGGAGCTTGCGCAACCGTCAGGGGCCGGGGCGCAGATGCAGTTCCGCCACGCCGAGGGCGAGATTGAGCCCGACCGAGGTCGACACCGAGACCGGCTGCAGCGCGACCGTGTTGTTGGAACCGCCGATGAGGACGTTGGCACCGAGGCCGGCGGCGACCGTTACCTGACCGGTCGCGCCGAAATAATCGCCGGCGAGGAAAGCGGGACCAGGGGGCGCGAGGCTGTCCGTGAACACCGCCCAAACCATCACCGCGCCGCCGGTGGCGCCGACATCGAGCCCGAACTTGCTGATCGACCCGCTGTAGACCTGTTGCGGGCCGGGCGGCTCCGGCGCGAACGTGCACACGACCCCCTTCTGCGAGCCGAGGATGAAGCCGATGCCCGCCGAGATGTCGCAGGTCAGCACGCCGGCCCGCACTCGCTGGGCGGCGGCGGGATCGGCGGACGCAACGGCTAGTGCAAGCGCGGCAGCCCCGACGGCATGACGCAACATATGGACCCTCCTTTGTTGTTCGATCGCACAAGCCCAATCGGGGTTGCGCCTCACCAATCGATCTTACGCAAGATCGCGCGCGTCATGTCAAGTTGCCGCAGAAGCGCTGGATGCGCCGGCAAGCTTCCTCGACGTCCTCGGTCTTGGTGGCGTAGGAGATGCGGAATGCGGGACCGAAGCCGAACGGCGTACCCTGCACCACCGCCACTCCCTCGGCCTCCAACAGCTCGGTGACGAAGTCCTCGTCGGTGACGAGCTTGTGTCCGGTCGGCGCGGTTCTACCGATGGTGCCGGCGCAGGACGGATAGACGTAGAACGCGCCTTCGGGCTTGGGGCACTGGATGCCGCGCGCCTGATTGAGCATCGAGACGCAGAGGTCGCGGCGCTCCTTGAAGATCGCGTTGTGCTTGGCGATGAAGTCCTGCGGCCCGTCGAGCGCCTCGACCGCCGCCCATTGCGACACCGCCGTCGGGTTCGAGGTCGATTGCGACTGGATCATCGCCATCGCCTTGATCAGCGGCTCGGGCCCACCGGCATAGCCGATGCGCCAGCCGGTCATGCAATAGGTCTTGGAAACGCCGTTCACCGTCAACGTGCGCTCGTAGAGCCGGGGCTCGACCTGCGCCGGCGTGGTGAATTCGAACTCGTCGTAGACGAGGTGCTCGTACATGTCGTCGGTCATCACGTAGACCTGGGGATGCCTGACCAGCACGTCGGTGAGCTTCTTGAGCTCGGCGCGCGTATAGGCCGCGCCGGTCGGGTTCGACGGCGAGTTGAGCAGCACCCATTTGGTCTTCGGCGTGATCGCGCGCTCGAGCGCCTCGGGGCGCATCTTGAAGCCCGACTCGAGGGTAGTGGGCACGGCGACCGGCTCGCCGCCGGCGAGCATGACCATGTCGGGATAGCTCACCCAATAGGGCGCCGCGAGAATCACCTCGTCGCCTGGATCGAGCGTCGCCACGAACGCGTTGTAGAGCACCTGCTTGCCGCCGGTGCCGACGATGATCTGACTCGGCTTGTAATCGAGGCCGTTCTCGCGCTTGAACTTACGGGCGATCGCGGCCTTGAGCTCCGGGATGCCGTCGACCGCGGTATACTTCGCCGCCTTGCCGGCCTCGATCGCCTTGATCGCGGCGCGCTTGATGTTCTCCGGCGTGTCGAAATCCGGCTCCCCGGCTCCCAGTCCGATCACGTCGCGGCCCGCGGCTTTGAGCGCACGCGCCTTATCCGTCACCGCGATGGTGGCGGACGGCTTGATGCGCTTGAGCGATTCTTTGAGCAGGGCCATGAGAATCTCCGCTTACCCTTTGCGGGCGCGAGCTTCCTAATGGGCGCGGCCGCCGACGGCAAGCCTCAATCGCCCATCCACGCTTACCCTTTGCGGGCGCGAGCTTCCTAATGGGCGCGGCCGCCGACGGCAAGCCTCAATCGCCCATCCACACACCAGTGTGATTGCGCCGACACACGCGGGCCTGGAAGGACGTTGAACCCACGTCGGAATTTACGCAGCTCACATTCGGCGCGCGCGCTTCGGGAGGACAATCGCCGCGACGTCCGCGTCATTAGACCCCGCATTAGGCCCCACATTCGCACCCGTCAGCGCGTGATTTTCGGGCCGGCGGCGGCTAGACTATGGGCCGACACGAAACGACCGTCCCCGGGAGGACGCCATGAAGCTCACCGCCGAGCAGATCAAGACCTTCGATGAGCAGGGCTACGTGTTTTTCCCGAACTGCTTCGCCGACGAGGAGGTTGCGGTCCTGCGCAGCGAAGCGGACAAGATTTTCAGGAGCAATCGCCAGGAGGTCTGGCGCGAGAAGACCGGCGCGCCGCGCACCGCCTTCGCCGCGCACA
>WNGJ01016856.1_pt1 | contig 10897 bp, 10 predicted proteins | sample 5400611 | NCBI WGS metagenome assembly WNGJ01 (sample SAMN13153375, study PRJNA577476) | soil metagenome | isolation source: 40 cm soil or saprolite under Garry oak tree replicate 1 | place: USA:California | collected 2016-06-15 | reverse complement strand
CGCGTAGTAGCATTCACACGCTGAATCTCAGGGCTGGTGAGGAACTTGACCATCTCGATGGCCGCGCTCTTGTTCTTCAATGTCTTGCTGACCATAAGCTGAAAACCACCCAGAATATCGGCGTGGCGTCCGTCGGGCCCGTCTCCCCTGGGGAGCACGGTGACACCGATGCGATTCCTAATGCTTGAGTCAACCTTCATGCTTTCAAGGTAAGCGTATGGCCAATTGCGCATGAATGCAGCTTCGCCGCTTTTCCATATCTGAAGAGAATCGTCCTCAAGTTGGCTGGTCACATCTGGCGGCGAGAGCGTGCCGATCCATCCCCGGGCGCGCTCCAGCGCCGCCACGAAGCGATCGCGTCTGATACTAGGCTTTCCGTCCGGTCCGATGAGCCGCCCTCCGCCTTGCGAAATCTGCCATTCAAGCGCGTTACAGGTCAATGCTTCCGACGCCGCTCCTTGCCAGAGAAAGCCCCAAAACAAGTTGTTGCCATTCGCCCGCTCCCCATCCTGGATAGTTCGGCTCTGATGCTCCAATTCGCTCCAGGTACGCGGCGGACGTGTGAAGTGATATTTCTGCAGCAGATCGGTACGGTAGTAGAGCAGGCTCACCTCTGTGAAGTATTGCACCGAGACCAACTTACCTTTCACCGTGTCGTTCAGGATAAGACTGGGCAGCATGTCAGGGTGGCCGCCCACAGCCGGCCTCAAGTCTTCGGCATAGTCGGAAAGGATCCCCGGCCAGACAATATCAATGGCATACACGTCAGCGTCTGCGGATCCGCTTGCGAAGTCGCGTAGGTAGCCCGCCAAAACGACGGTCGTATCGTTGCCGGGTCTCACGGTCTGAACGGTGATGCCGGTGAGCTGGTGAAACTTTGCGATGAGAGCATCATCCCATGGCAGGTCCAGCGCGTTCTCCGGGAGGACAATCTTGATCGAGGTCTCTCGTAAGTCAGTCCTCAGGTTTCTCGGCCATTCTTTGATCTCGAATTCTGAAGGCGGCGCCGGACTGGTTTGGGAAGAAAGTGACGCCAGCATAAGAAGAGGGAGAAGAGGGATCGTGAGGGCCCAGAACCATATCATCGTAATTTTGTTCACAAGTAACCCTCCGTGTCCCAAGCGAATCGCGATGGTTTTGGTCTCATGCATGATACCGGCATGCACCGGGCCTCACTCCTCAGAAGGTTTCGTTTCCGGTCCCAGTTGAACTACGAAAGCGCCCCGCATAACGTGCCCAGCTTACGGAGATGTCGAGAGGAAGGTGTGACGTATCGGTCGCTTTTTGGTCTCATTTCGGTGACGTGGGTTTGAGCCGCGCGCCTTGCCGACTAAGACATCGAGCAAATGGCTGGTCGCGGAAAAAACGTGAAAAGTCCGAGTTGGTGCCGTAGAATACCCTCGCGTTCCTTTCCTAGCCCTTTTCCACGCGTAGCACCGAAAGCGGTGCGGCATGAAGTCTTTCCATTCATTCCGGCTGGACCCGCCGAACCAGTGCCTTTGGCGCGGAGAGCAGCGTATCCCGCTCACTCCCAAGGCTTTTGATGTGCTGCGCTACCTGGTAGAGCACCACGGGCGGCTGGTCACTCAGGGTGAAATCTTGGAAGCGCTTTGGCCGGAAACTTATGTCAACCCAGAGCTCATCAAGAAATACATCCTGGGGATTCGTAAAGTTCTTGGCGACCAACACGACAAACCTGTGTTCATCGAAACCTTCCCAAAGCGGGGATACCAATTCGTGGCTCCGGTCCGCGACGATACCGCTGCGGAACTGGCTGAAGTCCCTTCCGAAACGGAACGGAAGATGGTGGGACGGAAAGCCGCCCTGGCCGAACTGCAGCGCTCGCTTTCCAAAGCGCTACGGGGCAACCGGCAGGTCATCTTTGTCACCGGTGAGGCAGGCATCGGCAAAACGACGCTGGTTGATGTGTTTCATCAATGGGCTGCCCGCCGCCCGAATCTGCGAGTGGCTCGCGGGCAGTGTGTCGAGGGGTTCGGGGGCAAGGAAGCATATTACCCAATGCTCGAAGCCCTTGGGCAGTTAATTCGCGATAGCGACAACAATCCTGTCGCACAGATACTCGCGAAAAGAGCGCCCACGTGGTGGATTCAGTTTCCATCACTTGTGAAAGCGGAAAAGAGAGAAGCCCTGCAACGTGAAATCCTCGGAGCCACGCGCGAGCGGATGGTACGGGAGATCTGCGAGACTCTGGAAGCTATCACGGCAGATAATCCACTGCTCCTCATCTTTGAAGATCTCCACTGGGTGGATGATTCGACGCTCGATCTCATGTCCGCATTGGCCCGCCGCCGGGAGCCAGCCAAGTTTATGTTGCTCGGGACCTATCGGCCGGCCGACGTCGTGCTTTCCAAAACGCCGTTGAAGGGTCTCAAACAGGACTTGCAAGTTCATCATTTGTGCGCGGAGGTTGCGCTCGAGCGCCTGGAAGAGCCCGCGATTGCCGAGTACCTGGCGACGCAGTTTCCAAATGGTAGCTTGCCGGCGGGTCTGGCCAAACTGATCTATCGTCACTCGGGTGGAAACGCCCTGTTCATGGTGGAGATTGTGCAGGACATTGTGAAGAAAGGTTTGATAGCACAGGCCCGGGGAGCATGGATGTTAACCAAGCCACTGAAAGATATCGACCCTGGCGTACCGGAGACGTTGCAACAAATGCTGGATCTCCAGTTCTCTCACCTTAGCGCCGAGGAACAGCGGATTTTGAACAGTGGAAGTGTTGTGGGGGAACGATTCTCCGTCTGGGCGGTTCGTCCGACTCTCGGTATGGAGACAGATCGTATCGAGGATTTGCTCGAGGGGTTAGCCGAAAAGGAACAGTTCGTCCGGTCCGCAGGACTTCAGGAACTTCCAGATGGCTCGGTTTCGGCCCACTATGAGTTTAAACATTCTTTGTTCCGGCAGGTTCTCTACCGCCGTCTGTCCAGCATAAGCCGATCCAAGCTGCATCGACGAATTGGAGACCAGCTCAGGTTGCTTTATACACAAGACAGGCCGGAACTTGCCTCGGAGCTGGCATTGCACGGAGATGCGATACCTGTGCTGCGCCACGCACATGAGCTTGTGCAAAAGATTGCTTCTAATATTCGGGTGGAAATGGAGATCCAGATTCTAAAACGCATCGGCGATGCGCACTATGCCCTCGGACAGGTCGTCGAGGCCGCCCAGGCCTATCAGACCGAAGTGGATCGAGAAGCTCAGGCCCGCCTCACGAAAGAAGAGGTGAGCGCGCTGAGTCGACTTGCTTACACAGCATCTTTAACTGACTCGCATCGCGGAATAGCCGCGAGTGAGCGGGCGGTGGAACTGAGCAAGAGCCTCGGCGATCCCACGTTACTAGCTCGCACCCGGATCCTGGCGGCTGCGTTTCGCCTCCTGCATGATCGTTGGCGAAAAGAGGACGCGGAAATATGCACAACAACCATCTCGATCATTGAACAATTGAGCGCCAAAGACGTTCAGGTCGCCCTCGAGATCCTGTACCCGGCCCAGGCTCTGATCCTCCAGGGTCAGTATCGCTTCGCGCTCAATGCAGAAGAAAAAGTTCGAAATGTGACCGGTAGCAGCGGGCTGATCGGCAACTTAGGCGCTTGGGGTAAGTCGCTCGCCCTCTTGCACATGGGGCAGCTTGGCGAACTTGTTGTAACATTGCGGACGCTAATAGACGCCGCTGAGAAAAATGGGAACAGGCTGTGGTTTTGCGCATTCAGCGGGATGGAGGCATGGTTGCGGACATTGGCCTTTGATTTTCAGGGCGCACGGCAGCTGTGCGACACGGTCCTACCCATGTGCACCGGCAACCCAGGCCGGACGCCGAGAGCCGTCACTTTACTTGCCGCAGGCGACGCGGAACTTAGACTTGGAAACAATCAAGAAGCAGTGCATTGCTTCAGTGAAGTTAAGAGTATGACGAACGAACAGTTTTATATGTATTGGTATTGGAGAATGAGATCTGCGCTTGGGCTGGCAAGGGCTTGGCTGGAATCAGGGAACATTGCCAATGCCCGTCGCGAAGCGGATTGCTTCCTGCAGACTGCACTGTCCACGGCGGATCCTAATATGCAGGCGCTTGCCTGGGAGATGAAGACGCGAGTCGCAATTGCTGAGAAAGATTGGACACTTGCTGGGGAGTCGATTCAAGCAGCCCTGGCCGTTTTGGAGGAGCGCGAGGTGCCGATGTGCGCCTGGTGTGTGCACGCCACTGCGTGGGAATTCTATCGGCTTCAGAAGAACGACGAATCAGCCGAACGACATCGCGCACAGGCGGAGATAGGAATTCATACGCTCGCACGTTCATTTCCGGAACAGGAACAGCTTCGCGCAATATTCCTTGCTGCCGATCCTGTTCGCCGGATTCTAGGCGCTGCTGCCGCCGTAAAATGAACCCAACGCCAGACGCAAAAAACGTGGCCCAAATTCTACCCGATCGTTCGTCCAAGCAAATGTCAGGATCACGTTTTGAAACCCCTAGACTAGGACGCTTAAGGAGCACGAGCCGCAAGAACCGACTGAGGAACCTGGAAGACGTAATGCTACCCGACCCGACGAGGCTCCCTCGGACAACGCTGAGCCGCGTAACCTACCAGATCCACCCGCACTGACAACGCACGGAGTCGCACAGACGGGGTTTCTGCATAATTGCTTTACAGACAGCGCATAGTCTCATCCACATAGCTAACCTCCACAATTCTAGGGCAGATCTCGCCGGTGCCCGCTCGCCGCTCAGCGCGTCCTGCGCACCTCACCATGACCGCTCCAGAACAAACCCACTTCTCGAACACCTCTGACTCATACGTAATATTTGACGAGCCTGCCAGGGAATTCGAACCTGGGGATTTGTCACTTGATTGTCAAAAGACTAGCGTAACCCTCGATGCTGGAGCCGTTTTTTGCTGGCCGTTGGAGTTAGAGCTCTCCGCAATTCGTGGATGGCAGTCACTGACGAAGAGTGACTCTTGCGATGCTCGTCGTGGTGCAAGCGGACTTGGGGCCCTTCACTTTGCTCAGGATGACACCCCTCTACTAGCGAGAAAACACTCCAGGTAAGAGTAAGGGCAGTTCGCGCCTGCCCCCATGTGTTCCGTTTGGCACCAAATTTGGACCAAAACGACACCGAGACGGCCACGCCTCGGTTTCTCCTTTCTCGTACTCTGGCACAGTTATGCGATGCGCTTTCGTAGTTCGACTTGGGCCAGAAACAAAACCGAAGCAAGGGTTGTTCGAAGGATGGGTCGAAGAAGTAGATTCCTGCGACGAATTGAGGTTCCATTCGACCGACGAACTACTCAAGTTTCTTGGCGAACGCTACCAAACGGCCTTTGGATCGAAGCTCGAGAAGCCGCGCCATCCCTGACGTGAAGTCTTGGATAAGGAAGGAGCAATTGCGATGGAGTTCAAATTTTCACCAGTCCACGACGACCAGATGGAATCTGGCGTTAACGGACTCCCAAGCATTGCACTCGGAAAGCGCGACAGGCAGGACCTATCCTCCGCCGTGGCACTCTTGGAAAACACCATTATGCCCCTTAGCGGTGGCGACATCCCACTTCAGTTTAAATCGGCTGGATGGCTCGAGTCGGACAACTATCAAGTGGCGCTTGTCCCCCTTGGAAACAAGGCGGACCGGGAGGGCAGGAACTCTCAGGCACCTCTCGAGATGAAGCCCGTCCTCGTGCTGCCGTTAACTTGGAGAGAACTCGTGGTGCGTCTGGGTGCGGGAGTTGGCCCTTCGGGCTCCGGGCGGGAAAACGGAGTTGTTCGGTTTGGCGAGGTTTTCGCTGATTTCTCCAGCATGGAAGTGAGTCGCTCTGAGGTAAACGTCGCCCTCACGACCATGGAGTTCAAGTTGCTTAGATTTCTGGTGCAGAATGCCGGCCGAGTCATCTCGCGAGACGAAATGCTGAATGAGGTTTGGGGGTACGAGAACTACCCGTGCACCCGCACGGTCGATAACCACATTCTAAGGCTGCGTCAGAAATTGGAGCTGGATCCGACCCATCCCATTCACTTCCGCACCGTGCATGGTGTGGGTTACAAGTTCGTTCTCGAAGCCAGCCGTGTCGTGGTTGAGCACAAAATGTGAGGTGGCCCGTGGGTAGTTGTGTCGTGGAACCTCCCGAGCAAACCGAAGATCCTCGTGGAGCAGAGGACGACCTGACTCTCGTTCACGCAACGAAGAGAGGCCATGCTTCAGCTTTCGAAAAGCTGGTAAGAAAGTACGACCGCAAGTTGCTGCGAATTGCACAAAGTGTCACGCATAACCGCGAGGAGGCCGAGGACGCAGTTCAAGAGGCTTTCTTCAAGGCTTATCAGAGATTGGATCAATTTCAAGAGAGCGCCAAGTTCTCCACCTGGTTGATTCGCATCGTGCTGAACGAAGCCCTCACGAGGTTACGAAGACAGCGTACGGCTCAGGAAGAGTCGTTAGACCGTGATTTTCAGAGCGACACAGATATTCCTCCAGTGGAGATGGCTGATTGGTCACCCAATCCTCAGGAACTCTACAGTGCGGTGGAATTCCGCGAGATTCTGATCAACTGTTTACGGAGACTGCAGCCGACGCTGAGAATAGTTTTCGTTCTCCGTGACATCGAAGAACTCTCTATCAATGAGACATGCGAGGCGCTAGGCCTAAGCGCAGTTGCGGTCAAAGCGCGGCTCTTTCGCGCCCGATTACAGCTCCGGCACGAATTGAGCGCCTATTTCAAGAAACGTGATCGAGAGCCTTCAGCCATTGAGTCATCGGATAAAGTCAACTATTTGGAAGGACCGGTCAAATGCAATACTGGCGAGGGCTCACCTATAGCTGGTGCTTAGTGGCAAGGTTTCAGTTCTCGGCATTTTCTTCGTGCTCGCGAGTCCGTACTGAGCAGTCACAAACTTACGCCAAAACTTGACCGCGCTGTGACACGCTGTTTCTTGCACTTCTCTACTCTGGTAACAATGCCACTTGGCCTCGCCTTGCAGCACAACCTAATAAAGGACAGAAGAGATGAATCTGCGTATGTTTCGTGTATTTTCTCGGTTACCGCAAAGCTCTAGCAGCCCGCCGTACTGTGGTGGTCAATGACGAATCGCGACCGGGAATACAACGCTTTTATACCGAAGACCCGTGGAGCAATCGCATCGAGCTTGTCGATGCTAGAGGCCACGCGCCTCCTCTTGATCCCCCGGCTGGACGCTCTATGTTAGCGACCGCCTCCCATTTCGAGTGCGGGAAGTTCTCGCTTCAGCCCAACGCCACTATCGATAGGACAGCTTACCCGACGATCCGCTCGGGAGTTTGGGTTAGGCGCGCGCCGATGAACGACGGCGAAATCTGGGACCGCGGGGCTGATCTCTAATTTCCTAGCCTTGAGCTACCGAACAATCATTTAACAATCTCGAGACAACTGCGCCGCATCCGAACTCGACTTGCACGAGTCCAATACTCATACGACCGAAAGCGGCTTTCGTTGGAGATTTGCTGCTTTGGAGAGCATCGATGTGGGTGAGGTCATCCGCTATTTGTAAGGCTCTAATGAAGAAGCTGAGATTAAGCGATTCCGTGCCCTGTCAGTGTGGGTGGGAGTGGCAGGGCCATACGAATCGAGAGCCCGGCTGCAACCCGTAAACAGCATGCGGGAATCCTTAGGAGAGAAAGCAGGGCTAACTGTGGCAAAGGTAATCGAGTTCTACATACCGACCAACTTCCAAAAAAGCGTGAAATGGGGGCCCCCTGAACAACGCGGAAAGATCATCGAGTTCGCTCCACAGGTAAAAAAATCGGCCTGACACGAATAGATTTGCTTCCACGAAAAGCAAACTTCGCCGAAATCTCATCATGTCTAGTGAGGGCGATTACTCCTTTCACATAACTGTCAACAAAACAGACACTAAACAATGTGTCACATGCAGGACCATTTTGATTCGTACGAAGTAGTACGGCAAATCGCCTTCGAGCTTCTTATGCGTCCTAACAACCTCAACCGTTTGTAAAACTAGAAATAACACATAGAACTGGAGAACAAACAAATGAGCTACAATCTTGGTCAGCAGACCAAAAAGACTGCGCGAGTTCGGAGCCTGTTCGTGGCCGCTCTCGTGCTCGCATGTGCCTTCAGCACAGTCACCCTTGCGGCGGCGCAAGTCACGCCTCCGCCCGTTCCAGACACGATTGCGGTACCGGCAGGAAACTCTGCATATTTGGTCGGCCACGCCTTCGGCAGCCAGGGCTATACTTGCCTGCCTACGAGCACCGGTGACGCCGCCTGGAACCCCACCGCCCGCCCCGAAGCCACCCTCTTTACAGATCTCTTCGGGCAACAGTTCCAGATCATCACTCACTTCCAGAGCATCAATGCGAACCCCAAGCCGGGCGTCACAGTCCCCCTCAGTGGGAACGTGACCTGGCAGGGTTCCCTCGATAGCAGCAGGGTGTGGATGGTAAAGAATAGCGCAAATAGCGCAATCGACCCCAGCCCCGAAATTGCCAGTTGCCCGAATACCGGCTCGATTCAATGCGTCTTGTTGCGGTCAGTCGGCAACGCGAAGGGGCCCACGGGCGGTAACCTTCTGTTCAAAACCACCTTCATCCAACGTCTGAACACCAACGGCGGAGCTGTTCCTACCAGCGCCTGCACCGTGGGTCAGACTCAGCTCGTGCCCTACACGGCCGACTACTTCTTCTTCCGAGCGGACAACTAGTAGATTCACTTTCGTTAACCGAGGAGGCGGATTGCGCACGCGAAGTCGCACCAGGGTTGGTGCTCTTCGCGTGCGCACCCGCTCGTCAAGGCTAAGCGAAGTGGTGGAAAGTTAATGTGCGGTGGTAGAGGCATTGCGCCCAGGACGGATGGAATCAGCGTTGACTGTCGTCCTTTTGCCTTCCGTTTCCGATGTTCTCAAGTAGAGGGGCACAGGCGATAGTGGCAGTAAAAACCGCCGTAGAGAACAACCCAAGATTGCGATCGAGAGGATATGAGTCATGCACAGCGAAATCACGAACTCCGGAATTACGAGTCCAACGGGGAGCATAGCATCGCAAGCGGTTCGCGCACACAGGCAGCCGGGGCCACTCCCGATCCTCTACGGTCTTCCCTGCACGAACTGCAGGCTCTACTACGCAGCAGAGCTTGCAGTCTGTCCGATCTGCAGTTGCGGGGATCGTATTTCACCATAACCGGACTCGTTCCGTCCCATGTCGATGCTATAGAAGTTCGTCCTCCAGAGGTCCGAATCGCTGGACCAACTTGGCTTCGCCAGCGCGGAACAGCAATTCGGAAGTGATCCCTGGGAGATCCGATCACGCCGTTAGTTCCTGTTTGTCGACAATCCACCAGGAATCTCGTGAAAAGGGATGGCCATCCCGTTGTAGCTGCAGCCGTATACAATCTGTCCTTGTTCCCCACTGCTACTTCGGCAACAGAACGGCTTTCCCGCCACCTGCTATAAGTCATTGAATACCAATCGCCTCTCGGATCATATTATGCTGCGACGTTTCGTTGGGCTCTGGCGCCATGCCGATTTCATGAGACTTTGGGCAGGCCAAACGATCTCTGGCTTCGGCTCGCTCATCGGCGCTACGGCGATAGGATTTACGGCGATTCTAGTCCTCCACGCTACGCCATTCCAGCTCGGGATACTTGCCGCCGTTCGCCTTGCCCCGGGCTTTCTGACCGGGCTGATTGCTGGGGCGTGGGTCGATCGACTGCGACGTCGTCCGATCCTTATCGGTGCAGACATCGGGCGAGGTCTGTTACTGGCCACGATTCCACTCGCGGCAATCCTCCGACACCTGCACATCGAGCTGCTCTACATCGTTACTTTCTTCGTCGGTATCCTCTCGACCTCTTTCGACATTGCTTATGAGTCCTATCTGCCATCTCTGATCGGCAGGGATCAATTGATCGAGGGAAACAGTAAGCTCTCAGCAAGCGCGTCAGTCGCCGAATTCAGCGGACTAGCAGTGGCCGGATGGCTGGTGCAATTCTTTACGGCGCCGGTAACAATCCTGATCGACGCGGTCTCGTTTGCCGTCTCGGCCATCTCAATCTGGCTGGTTCGCGCCCCCGAGCAATCTGCGGTGCCCGATGTGCAGCCGAACATGCGCCGAGAAATCGTCACTGGACTGCGTTTCGTCCTCCATCACCCGGTGCTGCGTGTGACCGCCGCGTGCACGCTCTCAAAAGAATTCTTTGGCGGCATGTACGGGGCATTGGTTGTGCTTTATATGGTGCGAGACCTGGGTTTTGCGGCCGGGATCCTCGGCACTATCTGGGCTCTGGGCGGGCTCAGTTCGTTGATCGGTGCTGTCTCCGCCGGGCCCACGACACGACGTTTTGGAATCGGGCCGGCCATGATCGTAGGATTGCTCCTGTATAGCATCGCACTGCTCTTTATCCCGCTCGCTCGAGGCGCGACACTCGCCGCTGCGCTGCTGCTGATCGCTCAGCAGACTTTGGGCGATGGCGCGGTCACCCTCTACCAGATCAATCAGGTCAGCCTGCGGCAGGCGATCACGCCAGAGCGATTCCTTGGTCGAGTAAACGCTAGCACTGAGTTCCTTAGGCTCGGAGCGGCGCTCATTGGGTCGCTGCTCGGCGGCCTGGCGGGGAATACGATCGGTGTGCGCGCGACGCTCGTCGTGGGCGCTCTCGGCTCGTTCCTCTCGACACTCTGGCTAGTAATGTCGCCGATTCGTGTCCTCCGCACTGTTCCACTCCACTTATCGAGCCCAGTCTCTGACGACACCTAAGACAGAAGTCAGCCGGAGATTTCTCCCGAGTCACGGGCAGCTCTGAAGTTAAGGGCGAGGACGGGCGCACGACTCGGCATAGAAGTTGGCCTCTGACAGGCACCATGTTCCAATAGGTCGGTCATGGAGCGATGTTCACGAGGC